>Ga0136617_10000565_pt1 | contig 31441 bp, 27 predicted proteins | sample AntDrymUQ3222106_2_FD_129672 | JGI IMG/M metagenome (GOLD analysis project Ga0136617, IMG submission 129672) | Polar desert sand microbial communities from Dry Valleys, Antarctica - metaG UQ322 (21.06) | ecosystem: Environmental > Terrestrial > Soil > Desert | place: Antarctica: Dry Valley... | reverse complement strand
CGTCCGCAGGCCCATGGCTGCGCGTGGATGCAGTGACCGGCGCGAGCGAGCCGCTCTTCACCACCACCCAGCTGGAGTCCGCCCTGGTGAAAGCGGGGGCGCTCGAGAATGAAGCGGCCGACGCGGCGAGGCAACGCCCGACGAATTTGAACTCCCGAAGGGACGCCTTCCTCCTGACTGTCGCCGGGGACATCTATCACTACGACATCGTTGCGGCGGCAGCGACGCGCCTCACGCGCTCGCGCGGCGGAACGAGCGAGGCGACGTTCAGCCCGGACGGCCGCGCCGTCGCGTTCCTCAAAGACAACAACCTGTACGTGACAACGATCGCTTCGCCGGCCGAACGAGCCCTCACCACCGACGGCAATGCCGAGCTGTTGAACGGCAAGCTTGACTGGGTGTATTCCGAAGAGCTGTACGGGCGAGGCACATACCGTGGGTACTGGTGGAGCCCGGACTCGTCGCATATCAGCTTCCTTCAGCTCGACGAGCGTCCCGTTCCTGAGTACACCCTCGTGGACGATATTGCGTATCACCCTGACGTCGAGCGCCTGCGTTATCCGAAGGCCGGCGATCCCAATCCGATTGCCCGCCTCGGCATCGTGGCGATGGCCGGCGGATCGCCGCGCTGGATCGACACGTCGCCGTACTCCGACTTCCTGATCGTGAACGTTGGCTGGACGCCGGATAGTCATGCCGTTGTGTACCAGGTTCAGGATCGGCAACAGACGTGGCTTGATCTGAATCGAGCCGAGCTCGCGACAGGCAGGACGTCGACGCTGCTGAGAGAAACGAGCGCGGCATGGGTCGAAAGATGGCAGGACGCGAGCGCCGATCCAGTCTGGTTGAAGGACGGATCGTTTCTGTGGCTCAGCGAACGAAATGGGTGGCGCCACATTTACCACGTTGCGGCTGACGGCAAGCTGATTCGGCAGGTCACCAGCGGTGAATGGGAGGTGCGGAAGATTCATGGACTCGAGGCAGGAGACCGCCGGCTGGTCTTTTCGGGAACGGCACAGAGTGACGTGGGCCTGGATGTGTTCGCGGTGGGCATCGCCGGCGCCACCCTTCAGCGGCTGTCTTTCGCCGAGGGGCGCCATCGAACGTTTTTTAATCCCTCGCTCGGCTTGTTTCTGGATTCGTGGAGCGATCTCATCACTCCTCCACAAGTCCGTCTGCACAGAACGGCCTCAGCCACCAGTGACGCCGTCCGCATTGTCGACGCGAACCCGGTGCCGGCCCTGAAGGAATACGCTCTGTCGAAACCAGAGCTCCTGCAGGTGAAGGCGCGCGATGGATTTGTAATGGAAGCCATGATGATCAAGCCGCCTGACTTCGATCCATCGCGCCGCTATCCGGTCTATCAGTTCACTTATGGCGGCCCTCACGCACAACACGTCGTGAATCAGTGGGGCGGAAGCGACTTGATCTACCACCAGTTACTCGCCCAGCGCGGGATCATCGTCTGGGTCATGGACAACCGGACGGCAAGCGGCAAAGGCGTCAAGTCGGTGTGGCCGCTGTACGGGAACTTCGGCGCACTCGAGCTGCGGGACATTGAGGATGGCGTGGCGTGGCTGAAGAGCCAGTCCTACGTTGATCCTGCGCGGATTGGCATCTCCGGCATCAGCTACGGCGGCTTCATGACGCTGTATGCGCTGACACACAGCAAGAGCTTCGTGATGGGCATCGCGGAAGGCGCAGTCACCGACTGGCGGAATTACGACACGATCTACACTGAGCGCTATATGCGGTTGCCGAACGACAACGCGGACGGATACCGGCAAAGCTCTCCGCGATTCAGTGCCGCGAATCTGTCCGGCGAGCTCCTGCTGGTTCATAGCGCGCTCGATGACAACGTCCACCCGCAGAACGCGATGCAATTTGCCTACGAGCTGCAGAAGGCCGGCAAGCCCTTTCAGATGATGATCTATCCAAAGTCGGCCCATGGTGTCAGCGACGCGGCGCTCGAGCCACACCTGCGCCGGATGATGCTTGATTTCACGCTGAAGAATCTTCTGCGATAGGATGGCTGGATGAACTCGGCAGTGCGTAATTGGGTGGAAGAGATCGAGACCCTTACGATGCCGTCGGCGGTTGTGTATTGCGACGGATCGAAGGCAGAACGCGACCGGCTCATCGCCGAGTGTCTCGCGACCGGAGAGCTGATCGCGCTGAACCAGCAAAAGCTCCCCGGTTGCTACCTGCATCGCAGCGCGCCGCACGACGTCGCGCGAACCGAGCATCTGACCTTTGTCAGCACCACGCACGAGGACGACGCGGGCCCGACGAACAACTGGATGGCGCCGGCTACCGCTCGCGACAGGCTGACGCCGCTTTTCAGCGGATCGATGAAGGGACGCACGATGTTCGTCGTGCCGTTCCTGATGGGACCTCCAGGATCTCCGTACTCGAAGGTCGGCGTGGAAATTACCGACAGCCGCTATGTGGTGCTGAATATGCGCATCATGACCAGGATCGGCCAGGTGGCACTCAACCACCTCGGCGAATCCGGCGACTTCACGAAGTGCCTCCACTCCCTCGGCGACCTGAGCCCGGACCGCCGCTTTATCGTTCATTTTCCCGAAGAGAACGCGGTCTGGTCGATCGGATCCGGGTATGGGGGCAATGCGCTGCTGGGAAAGAAGTGTCTCGCGCTGCGGCTCGCGAGCTACCGGGCGCGCAAAGAGGGCTGGCTCGCCGAGCACATGTTGATCGTCGGTTGCCGATACAAGGATGGACCGGTCAGATATGTCGCTGGAGCGTTTCCATCGGCGTGCGGCAAGACGAACATGGCCATGCTGGTGCCGCCGCCTTCGATGCCGGATTGGAAAACGTGGACGGTCGGAGACGATATCGCGTGGATTCGTCCAGGACCCGATGGACGTCTATGGGCGCTGAATCCGGAGGCCGGATTCTTCGGTGTGCTTCCGGGTACCAGTCACCACACGAACCCGACCGCGTTCGATATGACCCAGCGCGATACGATTTACACAAACGCCGCCCTGCGTCCCGATGGAACGCCGTGGTGGGAAGGCCACGATGATCCGCCTCCTCGCCAGGCGCTCGACTGGCAGGGGCGTCCATGGACACCTGACTCGCCAGAGAAGGCCACGCACCCAAATGCGCGGTTCACGACGCCCGCAGTGAACTGTGCTTCGCTGTCGCCGGAATTCGAGAATCCGGCCGGGGTGCCGCTCGACGCCATCATGTTCGGCGCCAGGCGCCGGCAGCGCGTACCTCTCGTCTACGAATCCAAGAACTGGCAGCACGGCGTGTTCCTCGGGGCCACGCTCTCATCGGAAACGACGGCGGCAGCCTCGGGGAAGACCGGCGTGCTTCGGCGCGATCCCATGGCGATGCTTGCATTCTGCGGCTATAACATGGGCGACTATTTCCAGCATTGGCTCGAAATGGGGCGGAACCTGGCGTCGCCACCCAGAGTGTTCCGCGTGAACTGGTTCCGCACGGACGCACGCGGGAAACTCCTGTGGCCTGGCTTCGGCGAAAATCTGCGCGTCGTCAAATGGATCTTCGAGCGCTGCGACGGGACCGGCAAAGGCAGGGAAACGCCCATTGGAATCGTCCCGACCGCCGATGCGATCGACCGGACGGGTCTTACGATCTCAGACGAGGCGCTGCAGACGCTGGTCGCGGTCGAACCCGGCGACTGGGCCGAAGCCTCAGCGGATCAGGCGACCTACTTCGAGTCGCTGGGCCCCAGGGTTCCGCACGAGATGATCGAGGAACAGAGAAGGCTCGCGGGCGCGTTGGGCGCCTGGAGCGTAAGTAGAAAGTAATTTTCGAGCGCCCATCACCTCACATGTCTGCCTCCGTCGACGCGCACCGTCTCTCCTGTGATGAAGTCGCAGCTCAGCAGCGCCAGGACGGCGTCTGAGATCGCCTTTTCTCCACCCCAGGCTCCGAGGGGCGTGGCCTTCTCCACCGATGAAAGCTCTTCGTCTGTCGTTTCGGGCGGCGCGAGAATCGGCCCCGGCGCGATAGCGTTGACACGGATCTTGTCGGGTGCCAGCTCCAGGGCGAGCGCCTCGGTGAGCCCAATCACCCCTGTTTTGGCGACGTAGTACGGCAGGTATCCCGTGTAGCGTGGCCGGCCGCTACGCGACAGCCAGTCCGAGAAATTGATGATGTGGCCCCCTCCGTTGCGGCGCATGTGCGGCCAGGCCGCGCGTGAACAGATGAAGGCCGACCGCATGTCGACTGCGATGTTTTCGTCGTACTCCTCCACGGTGAGCTCGCTGAACGGCTTGCTGACGTAGATCGACGCCATGTTGATGAGCACGTCCACTCGGCCCAGCGCGGCCGCCGTGTCATTCACGAACGCTTCGCAATCGGCGGCCTTCGTCAGATTGGCCTGCGTGACGAATACGCGGCGCCCCAGATCCTTGATCGCACGCGCCGTCTGTTCTGCTTCCCTCTTCGATCGGTTGTAGCACAGCCCGATATCTGCGCCGTGCCGAGCCAGTTCGATCGCCGCAACCGAACCGATTCGCTTGCCGCCGGTTACGAGCGCCACACGATTTACGAGTTCCATTCTGAAAGCTTAGATCGTCTTTCGACCGGTTTGACATCCCCTAAAGGGGGATGTATGTACGTCCATCTGTTTGAAGTTCAAAAGACTACCGACGAGGGAGAAACGATGCAGAAGAAAGTGCTGGGAATGGCAATCGTGATCAGCGCGTGTGCGTATGCCCCGGTAATGTCGCAGACTCCGGCGCCGCCGCAGACCCCTGCCCCATCGCAGACGCCTGCCCCTCCAGCGACGGGACAAGCGCCGGCGCCGGCTCGCGGCGGCGGCGGTATGAAGGCGGGCGTGACCGGCAACCCGGATCCCGGTGTGAATTTCCTCGTGGTGGTCGAGAACCCGCACGTACGCGTTCTGCAGGTCACGCTGCAGCCTGGCGCCGTCCGCCGGCCGCACGTCCACAATGACGTCACGTTCCACATGCTGGTACCGGTTACGGGATCGCTGGATCTCACGGTCGAAAAGGAACCTGTGGTGACGACGATCCCCGGGCAGGCTTACTACATGGTGAAGGGGCAGACGCACAGCTTCACGAACAAGGGGTCGGCGGCGGTACAGGTGATTGAGCTGTTCATTAAGCCGGATCCGGCGACCATGCCGGCGGCGGGTGCAACCGCGCCGACGACGGGTGCACCGGCGGCGACACCGGCACCGGCGGCCATACCGGCGGCGACACCGACCCCGCCGGCGAAGTAGGGCAGCGAAGTACTATTTCACCGTCCGCCCTTCATCGTCGAACAGCTCGACGGGTCCGAATGTGCGGAGCGATTTTTCTATCTTGGTGGCGTCCCCGACCGCGACAATTTGAAGCCTGGCCGGGTCCAAATACTTTCTCGCGACAGCCTGCACCTGGGCCGGCGTGATGGACATAATGCGGTCGGTATAGCGATCCCAGTAATCGACCGGGTAATTGTAGAGTTGCCGCACCACGTACAAGTTCAGCAGCTCGGCCGGATTCTCGAGCGACAGCGCAAAGGACGCCGTCAGCGACCGTTGCGCGTCCTTGAACTCAGGGTCGGGGACGAGCTGATCCCGCATCTTCCCGAGCTCGGCAAGCAGGTCGCGGAGCGCCGGCTCGGTGACTTCGGTGCGCACATCCATGGATGCCCGCAAGTCGCCGCGATACCTGAGGGCGCGCACACCGCTGTAGACGCCGTACGTGTAACCCTTTAATTCGCGCAGCTCGCGGAACAGCCGTCCATTCGATCCTCCGAGGATCGTGTTCATCACCTGCATGGCGTCGTAATCGGGATGCACGCGATTGATCGCCTGCTCCCCAATCTGGTAAGCGGTCTGCACCGAGCCCGGCCGGTTCACCAGCGACACTTTCAGCGGGCCGGAATCGGGCGGATCGACCACTCCGGGCCGCGGTTTGCCGCTCTTCGTCCACCCCTTGAGCGCGTTCTCGAATTTCGTCCGCGCCTCGGCGAGGGTGATGTCGCCCGACACCCCGATGATGGTGTGGTCCGGCACGTAGTTGTTCTTGTGAAATGTGACCAGCGCGTCGCGCGAGATCTTCTCGAGCGACTCGCGCGTCAAGCCCACGCTGGAGGCTGGATGGCTGCCGTAAATCGTCTTGGCGTAGCGCTCCTCTTTGAGGAAATCCGGATCGCTGCGCTGCTCTTCCAGCGCGGCGCGCGCACGCCCCTTGTAGAGACCCAGTTCCTTCTCGGGGAAGCTGGGGTTGAGCAGGATGTCGGCGGCCAGCGCGAGCACGGGGTCGAACTGATCAGTGAGTGCCGAACCCGTCACGGTCGCGATCTGAGATCCCTCGTTCGCGGTCACCGACACGGTTGCTGCCATCGTGTCGAGCGCCTGCGCGATTTGCTCCGAGGTTTTTGTGGCGGTCCCCTCATCCATCAACGACGCCGTCGTGTCGGCGAGGCCCGGCAGATCCTGCGGATCGTAATACCCGCCGGCGCCGATCATGATGATCTCGAACTGCACGGATGGCACGCGGTGGTCTTCGAGGACCATCAGATGCACGCCATTCGACAGGGGCGCCTCTTGGGCCCTCGGCAGCTTGATCTTCAGGACCTCGGTACTGACGGGCGCCTTTCCTTTGAACTTAGGCGCGGTCTGGGCGGGCGCGGTCTGGCCACGGATTGCGCCCTGGCCGAGAGCGAGCGCGAGGAACAGGGCTAAGGCCTTGTGGCTGAGGGCTAAGGGTTTCACTTCGCACCTGCCTTTGGCGCCGGCATGGTCACCACGACAGTTCGATTGCTCGGCACCAGATATTGACGCGACACACGCTGGAGGTCGTCGACCTTCAGCGACGCGATTCGCTCGTAACGGGTGTTGATGATCGCGGGATCGTCGAAGAATACGGCGTAGCGGGCGAGCAGGATCGCGCGCTGCAGCGAGCTACGGAGGTTGCTCACGAGGCTGCGTCTCGCCGCGTTCCGCGCCTTCTCGAGCTCCCAGTCCTGAATCGGTCCCTTTACAACCTCCTCGACCTCTGCGTAAATCGCCTTTTCGACGTCTGCCGGATCTTTGCCCGGTGCGGCCATGGCCTCGAGGTAGAACAGCCCGGGTCCCTTCGACTGCTGCACACCTGCGTACACCTGAACGGCAATCTGCTGCTGCCTGACGAGGCTGTCGTACAGCCGCGAGCTTCGACCCGCCCCCAGCACCGTCGAGAGGGCGCTGAGTGCGTCTATGTCGGGATTGAGTCCGCCTGGCACCTGATACGCCACGTCAACCAGGGTGAGGCGCGCCAGCGGATCCTGGACGGTTGCGCGGCGCTCCTCTTTCGGCGTCGGCTCGGAGGTATCGAGCTTCGGAGCCGGAGGACCCGGAGAAATGCTTTCGAAGTACTGCCGCACCTTCTCGAGCGTGCCCTTCTCGTCGACGTCGCCGGCAATCGCCAGCACCGCGTTGTTCGGCGCGTAGTACGTCTTGAAGAACTCGCTGAAGTCGCTTAACGATGCCGCATCGAGGTCGGCCATCGACCCGATGATCGAATGCTCGTTGGCGAAATTCTCGAACGCCAGTTCGGCAACCGTCTCCGACGTGCGTCCGTACGGCTGGTTATCGACGCGAAGGCGCCGCTCTTCTTTGACCGCCTCCCGCTGATTGTCGACATTCTCCCTGTTGATCGCGGGCGACCGCATGCGATCGGCTTCGAGGAACAACACCATGTCGAGCTGGTTCGACGGCACCTGTTCGAAGTAAATCGTGTGATCTTTGTCGGTCTGGCCGTTGTGGTTTCCGCCGTAGTTCTCGATAAGGCCAGCGAGCTCCCCGTCGGCAACGTTCTCCGATCCCTTGAACATCAGATGTTCGAACAGGTGCGCGAAGCCGGTGCGCCCGCGCCGCTCATTTCGCGACCCGACGTTGTACGCGATCGCCACCGCCACGACCGGCGCTGCGCGATCGGGCGAGATGATCACGCGCAAACCGTTCTTCAGGCGTGTATCGGAGAAACTGACCTTGGGGATCGTGATGGCGGCCAGACCCGCGGCACAGACGACGAGCAGGGCTGCAAGGAGGAGCCGGTGGCGTTTCATGTTTCACTCTCCAAAACGTCCAACAGTTCTTTGAGGGATTCGAGCTGATCGTTGGCGGCGTGAATGATCGCGCGGCGTTCCTGGACCGAAGGCGTGGACCAGCCCTGATCGTTGTCGAACCGCACGCGGCCCGCAGCGTCGAATTCGACGAGCACGGCGTCCATCGTCGGCACGAACAGGCGCATCTTTAAATTCCCGTTGCGTACGATGCCCTCTGCGCATCGGCGACGCCGATGACGACACCGACCATCGACAGACGATCGATGCCGCTCGCGTAGGCGTACTCGACATTCACACCCGCGTCCGCCAGCAGCTTGAGCGCGCGCCCGAGAGAGCCCGGCTCATTCGGCATGGCGGTATAGAGCACGTCGCGCTCTTCGATATTGTAGTGTTGCTCGCGCAGCGTGCCGGCCGCATGCAGCGGGTTATCCACCACCATCCGCAGCGCGCCGGAGGGGTCGACCGACATCGCGAGCAGGTTGATCCGCTGGACGCCAAGCAGCTGGGCCACACGGCTGAGTGTGCCGGGGCTGTTGGCCAGCCTCACCGTGATCTCCTTCTGTATCGCCATGCAGGGACTGTAACGTACTTCCCGCGTTAGAATCTCCGGCATGGGTACCCCCAAGACGTCCGCGATAATTCCCCCCGCACGCCGCATGAGCACCGTGACGTATTCCATACGCCGTGTGGTGGCCGAGGCGCGCAGGGCGGAAGCGGCGGGCAAGCGGATCCATTACCTGAATACCGGCGATCCGGTGGCGTTCGGCTTCGACACGCCCGCGCACATGCTCGAGGCCGTACACACGTCGCTGCGGGACGGTGAAAATGGCTACGGGCCGTCTGTTGGCCTGCTGCCGGCGCGAGAGGCAGTGGCGGCCGAAAACACATCCCGCGGGTGGGCGGTCGACGCCGACCGTGTGATCCTCACCTCGGGCTCCTCCGAAGCGATCGACTTCGTGCTCACAGCGCTGGCGGATCCCGGCGACGAGGTGCTGGTGCCGCTGCCCACGTATCCGTTGTACACGGCGATCCTGCACAAGATCGGCGCGCGCGAGGTCTACTACCGCACCGACCCGGCGAATGCCTGGCAGCCGGATCCGAAGGAGATCCGCGGGCTCATCACGGCACGAACGAAGGCGCTGGTCGTCAACGATCCGAACAATCCCACGGGCACAGCGTATTCGCCCTCGATTCGCCGCGAGCTGCTGAACATTGCCGACCAGCACAACGTTCCGATGATCGCTGATGAGATTTATCAGGATGTCGCGTTCGACGGCCCGGTTGCGCCGATCGGCTCACTGGATCCGGAAGCGCCGGTGATTTCGCTCTCTGGGCTGTCGAAGGGCTATCTCGCTCCGGGATGGCGAACGGGGTGGCTCGTTGTCGGGGGCGGGGATCGCCTGAAAGACGTGCTGGCTGCGATGACGAAGCTCGCGGAAGGCCGTCTCTGCTCGACGATGCCGATGCAGCGCGCCATTGTGGCCGCACTCACCGGCGACCGCTCGCATCAACCAGCGTTCCGCGCCGCGCTTCGCGAACGCGCCGACGTCGTGTATCAGCGAGCCAATGCGATTGACGGCGTCACGTCGACCAGGCCCCAGGCCGCGTTTTACGCGATGCCGAAAGTGGAACTGCCGGCTGGCCGCACCGACGCCGACTTCATCATCGATCTTGTGCACGCAACCGGTGTGCTCTGCGTCCACGGTTCGGGGTTCGGCATGAAACCTACAGATGGGTACTTCCGCATGGTCACGCTGGCACCGCCGTCCCAGCTGAACGAGATCTGGGATCTCATGGCCGGGTTTATTGGTAGATACAAGTAAGGGGCAAGGGGTAAGGGGCGAGGGGCAACGGATCACCCCTCACCCCTCACCCCTCACCCCTCTCAGAGCGGCGGCTCTGTATCTCGCCGCCGCTCTCCTGTTCACCTGGCCGCTCGTGTTGGGGCTTGCACGCGACATCCCATGGGACCTCGGCGACTCGTTGTTGAATGCGTGGATCCTCGCGTGGGATGCCGACCACTTGTTGCGATTCGCGGCGGGGGATTTCACAGCGCTCCGCGGATTCTGGAACGCGAACATCTTCCATCCTGAGCCGCTGACGCTCGCCTACTCCGAACACCTGGTAGCACAGGCGGTTCAGATCCTTCCGGTATACGCGCTGACCGGAAATATCATCCTTTCCTACAACCTGCTGTTCCTCTCGACATTCGTCCTGTCCGGGCTTGGCATGTATCTGTTCGTCCGTGAGATCACGGGCAGCTCTCGCGCCGCGTTCGCGGCCGGGTTGATTTACGCATTCGCCCCGTATCGACTGCCTCAATTCGCGCACCTCCAGGTCCTGTCGTCGCAATGGATGCCGTTCACGCTGTACTTCTTGCGCCGGTATTTCGACGTTCACACCACCTCCAGAGGGATTTGGTGCCTGGTTGGAGCAGCAGCGGCACTCGTGGCGCAGAATCTCTCGAACGGGTACTTTCTGATGTTCTTCTCGCCAATGGTGGCGGTATACGCGTTCTACGAAATGACCACGCGTGGATTGTGGGCCGCCCCACGCGTCTGGGCTGCGATGGCGGCGACCGGTGCAGCCGTCGCGCTGCTCACGGTGCCTTTCCTGCTGCCATACCTGGAGCTCCGCCGCCTCGGATTCCCTGCGCGTTCGCTGACCGAAGTCGCGACATACTCGGCCGATGTTTTGAGCTACTGGACGTCCCCTGCGGAGTCGCACGTGTGGGGTCGCGCGATGCGCGCGTTTCCAAAGAATGAAGGCGATTTGTTTCCAACGTTGTCCGCTCTCGTTCTCGCCTTGGCGGGGCTGGCCGCGAGCGTGGGATCCGCATGGCGGATATCACGTCGAACACCCTTCGCGATCCGGCGGGCCAACGGTATCGCGTACGTGCTGATCGGCGTCTGCGCTCTCTACGCGCTTCTGGTGATGCTGGTGTTCACGGGGATTCGTTTCGACAACATCGGACCGCTCCAAATCAGCGTCAGACGGATCGGGCGAAGCTCGCTCGTGCTGGCGATGGCATTCGCGATCCTTGCCGTTGTTTCGCCGCGAGTCCGGCTGTTCGCTCGCGCGTGGCTTGCCACGATCATGGGATTCACGGTCCTCGCCGTCGCCCTGACCTTCATTCTCTCTCTCGGCCCCGATATCCGGACTCAGGGGCGGCTCATCGGTCAAGCCGCGCCGTACTCGCTCCTGTATTCCCATGTGCCGGGTTTCGACGGGCTGCGGGTGCCCGCGCGGTACGCCATGCTCGTGATGCTGTTTCTCGCAACCGGCGCCGGCGTTGGCGGCGCTGCGATTGAGCGGCGTTTTCGCCGCGGGGGCGCGCTTGTCGTGTGTCTTGGGGTCCTGGCTGTGATTGAGGCGTTTGCAGCACCTATTGTCATCAACGGGACCGTCATCGAGGGGGGCTACGCCCCGCCCCCACCGCGGGTGTACACCGGGTCGGGTGTGCCCGCCGTCTATCGATTTCTCAAAACGCTGCCGTCGCCGGGCACGGTCATCGCCGAGTTCCCTTTTGGCGAGACGACGTTTGAGCTGCGGTACATGTTCTATTCGACGAACCACTGGCACCCCCTACTGAACGGCTACAGCGGCACGTTTCCACTGAGTTACAGCCGGGGCGGCTCTCTGCTGCGGCGGCCGCTTGCGGCCCCCGACCTGGCCTGGCAGTCGCTCCGGGAGTCGGGCGCGACGCACGCCGTCGTGCACGGAAGTCTGTACTTGAATGGCGAAGGCCAGGCGATCAGCAGATGGATCGTCGGACGCGGCGGAGCGCTCGTCGCCGAATTCGATGGAGACAGCGTTTTCGCATTACGATAATCAATCGTCGTGCGCCACGATCCTCTCGCGTTTCTCGGTGACGAGCTTGGCGGGCTGAAAGCGCAGGGCTTGTACCGCCATTTGCGGGTGCTCGACGACGAGCAGGCGGCGCGAACTCGCGTTGACGGTCGAAGCGTCGTCAACCTGTCCTCCAACAACTATCTCGGACTCACGACGCATCCCGCGTTGAAAAAGAAGGCGCTGGCCGCGCTCGAGCAGTTCGGCGTCGGGACGGGATCCGTCCGTACGATAGCGGGCACGATGCAGATCCATGTTGAGCTGGAGCGGCGGCTCGCCGAGTTCAAGAAGACCGAAGCGGCCGTCGTGTTCCAAAGCGGCTTCGCGGCGAATGCGGGAACCGTCGCTGCCCTGCTCACAAAGGACGACTTCGTCATTTCCGATGAGCTGAACCACGCGAGCATCATCGACGGGGCGCGGCTCAGCCGCGCGTCTATCAAGGTGTTTCCACACCGCAACGTCAAAGCCGCGGCCGAGATCGTCCGCGATCTGCCCAAGGCCGGGCGCAAGCTGCTGATCACCGACGGCGTCTTCAGCATGGACGGCGATCTGGGAGCGCTGCCGGCGCTGTGCGACGTCGCGGAAGAGCACGGGCTCATCATGATGGTGGACGATGCCCATGCGAGCGGGGTGTTTGGGGAAAACGGCCGCGGAACGGTCGATCATTTCGGCCTTCACGGCCGTGTCGATGTCCAGGTCGGCACGCTGTCCAAGGCCATCGGCGCGCTTGGCGGGTACGTTGCCGGCAACCGAAACCTCATCGACTTTCTGCAGCACCGCGGCCGGCCGTTTCTGTTCTCGACATCGCACCCTCCATCAGTCACCGCGACCTGTCTGGCAGCATTGGACGTGCTGGCTGAGGAGCCGCAGCTGATCCAGACGCTCTGGCGCAACACGAAGGTGTTCAAGGACGGCCTTCGCGCGCTTGGCTTCAACACCGGCGCCAGCGAGAGCCCGATCACTCCGATCATCGTCGGAGACGCCGGCAAGGCCATGCAACTGTCCGACCGGCTGTTCGTGGAAGGGGTCTTCGCGCAGGGCATCGGCTTCCCTACCGTCGCTCGGGACAAGGCCCGCGTCCGCACGATTGTCACCGCGACGCACACGCAGGCAGATCTTCAGTTTGCTCTCGACATATTTGCGAGGGTCGGCCGCGAGCTCGATCTCATTTAACGTGGTCTAATACGTTTGTGAGAGTGGCTCTTCTCGCACTCGCGCTCGCCTTCCCAGCGTTTGCGAACGCGCAGACCATCGCGCCGCCCTCTGATGGAATCGCACGCGTCATGCGCGAGCTCGAGCGCGTGCTCTTGGCGGGCGATGCGGCGGCGTACACCGGGCTGCTGCTGCAAGACTCCCCCGTCAGCACCAGCGAAGAGTTTCTGGACGAGTGGCTGCAGCCTGGCGCGACGCGCGCCGTCATGCGGGAGCGGCTCCGCACGGAAACCGCGGATGTGCCCGCGGGGCAGGGTTACGACGTATACGTCGATGCGCTGGTCGAGTCGGGCCAGAACGGCCGCGTCGGGACATGGCTTCTCAAAGTCAGGCGCAGCGGCGGCGAGTGGCGCATAGCCGGCCTTCAGGTGCTGACGACGGTGCGCGGTCTCTACCGTCTCGCGCTCAATCCTGAAAAGCAGTACACCATCGCCAATCTCACGCTCGCTGGCGAGGACTTCGAGTTGCGCGTGCCGAGCGGCGTCGCGTTCGTCGCTGAGACCGAAGCCGGCGTCACCGGGATTGTCGTTCTCGGCCGCGGAGACATGACGTTTTCGCCCACGCCCGAGTCTGAAAAGGGGCAGGTGAGAATCTACAGCGGCGGTGACGCACACCAGGCGCGCTTCAGCTGGTTGTACCTGCGCGCGCACCCGGCCGAATTCGACAGGCTTCTCGACGTAGCAACATTTCATGCCCGCACGGTCGATGAGCGCGACCTGCGCCGCGCGACCACCGTGTTTCAGCAAAACCTGCCGAGGTCATTTGGCATCGAACTGGCCGATTTGAGCGGGGATGCCTGGTCGGTGATCCCGAAGTTCGGCGATCTCGTGGCCGAGATGCAGACGGACAGGACGCATCTCACGTATATGAAGTCGGTCGGCGACCCTGAAGACATCCGGTTCTTCGATCGCACGCGGAGCCGCACGATCGCCATTTACGCCTCAAAGGAGAAGCTGGCCGTACGTGGTCCGTTCTTCAGCGAAGACGACCTTGCCGCGTTCGATATCGTCAATTACCACATCGACGCCAGCTTCGATCCGCGCCGCGAGTGGATCGACGCCAAGGCGACTCTGCTGGTGACGGCGCGCCGCGACCCGATTTCGACGGTGATCCTGACCCTCGCTGAGCCGCTCGTCGTACGCTCCGTCCTCAGCCGGCGATTGGGTTACCTGATGGCGCTCCGCGTCAGCGGCCAGCAGGACATCATCATCAACCTGCCGCGGCCGCTGCGCCCGGATGAGCTTCTCGATCTCGAGTTCACCTACGGCGGCCGATTGCCGGCGACGCCGCCGGAGCGCGAAGCGGTCAACATGACGCAGGTCCACGAGTACTTCAACATCCAGCCGCAGCCCAGCTACATCTATACCGGACGCTCGGCATGGTATCCGCAGGGTGAAGTCACCGACTACGCGACTGCCACGCTGGTTCTGCGTGTTCCCGAGAATTTCTCGACGGTCGCGAGCGGCACGCTCGACGAGGGGTACCCGAAGCTGCTTCCGGCCGAGCCTGTCGACCGGCGTGGCAGCGTCTGGAAAGAGTACCGATTCAGTGCCACGCAGCCGGTGCGCTATCTCGGATGGGCGACGAGCCGATTCGTTCACGTCGATACGGCGTCATTCTCCATCACGCCGTCGACAGAAGACTCCGCCGAAGCGCCTTTGTCGGGCGTCTCCTACACCTTCGGCGAGCTCAACGTCGAGTCCAGCGGCATGCTGGAGCGCAGAGCCCGCGAGCTGTCGAATGAGGGGCAGCGCGTGATGAGCTTCTACGGCTCGATCCTCGGCGACTTCCCCTATCAAAGCTTCACGGTTGCCGTCGTAGAGCGCGATCAGCCCGGAGGCCATAGCCCGGCGTATTTCGCGGCGCTCAGCCACCCGCCGCCCGCGACCCCGATTTCATGGCGGGCCGACCCGGCGTACTTTGAGGGGTTCCCGGAGTTCTTTCTCGCGCATGAAGCGGCGCACCAGTGGTGGGGCCAGGCCGTCGGATGGAAGAACTATCACGAGCAGTGGATCAGCGAAGGATTCTCGCAGTATTTCGCGGCCCTTTACGCCGAGCACGCGAAGAAGGAGGCCGTGTTCGATTCGATCGTGAAGCAGATGGCGCGATGGACGCTGGATCGTTCTGACCAGGGTCCGGTGTATCTCGGCTATCGACTCGGCCACATCCGGAATGATGGGCGGGTCTTCCGGGCGCTCGTGTACAACAAGGGCGCGCTCACGCTGCACATGTTGCGGCAACTGATTGGCGACGATGCGTTTTTCCGAGGGCTGCGGCGATTCTACTCGGCATGGCGGTTCAAGAAGGCCGGCACCGAAGACGTGAAGGCGGCGTTTGAAGCGGTGTCGAACCGCGACCTCGATCGGTTCTTCGATCGGTGGATTTACGGATCGTCGCTGCCGCGGTTGAAGTTCAGCTATACAGTCGAGCCCGACGCGGTGAACGTACGGTTCGAGCAGGTTGGGGAGATGTTCGACGTGCCGGTTACCGTGAAGGTCGAACACGGCAATTCCTCTACCGATACTGTTGTGCCGCTCACCGCGCAGGTGACAACCCGCCGCATTCCGTTCTCAGGCCAGCTTCGCGGCGTCGAGGCGAACGCCGACAGCGCCGCACCTGTCGTGTTCGTGAGGTAGGGCGGAAGTCAATTACAATTGAACAAGCATGGACACGGTCACGATCACGATTGACGGTCGAGAGCTCAACGTCGAGAAAGGCAAAACGGTCCTTCAGGCGTCTCTCGAAAACGGCATCGAGCTTCCTTACTACTGTTATCACCCCGGGCTGGGCGTGGACGGCTCTTGCCGCGTCTGCATCGTCAAGATCGAAAAAATGCCCAAGCTGCAGACGTCATGTTCGACGGCCTGCACCGACGGGATGATTGTGCACACCCAAACGCCGGACGTGGTCGAGGCGCGCGCCGGGGTGTTCGAGTTTCTGCTGATTAATCACCCGCTCGACTGTCCGGTGTGCGACAAGGGCGGCGAATGCCCCCTGCAGGATTTTTCGTACGAATTCGGCCCCGACCGCAGCCGCATGGAGTTCCCGCGCCGCGTGTTCGACGGCGAGGGCGTGGAGGCCGATGTCGACTTCGGGCCGACACTGATGCTCAACCGCAATCGCTGCATCCTCTGCACGCGTTGCATCCGCTTCATGAGGGACATCGATAGCGACGCGCAGATCGGCATCACCGATCGCGGGGCCGGCAGTGAGATCGCCACATACAAGGAAGAGGGCGTCCACTCGCTCCTGTCCGGCAACCTGATGGACGTATGCCCGGTCGGCGCCATTACCACGCGCGACTATCGGTTCAAGTCGCGACCCTGGGACAACCCGCTGGCCGGCGACACGATCTGTACGTTTTGCTCGAAGGGCTGCAATACCACTGTGTGGATCAAAGCGAAACCCGAATGGGCCCGCGGCCCGCAGATCGCGCGGGTGACTCCCCGCCTCAACCCCGACGTGAACAGCTACTGGATGTGCGACATCGGCCGGTTCGACTATCACTGGGTCGAAAGCGACCGCCGGTTGAAGCAGCCGCTCGTCCGTGCGAGCGGTGGCGTGCAGCAACCGGTCAACTGGCACGACGTGTGGCGGTCGATTCGACCGCGTCTTGCCGAGACAGACGCGGTGCGATTTCTCACGTCTGCTCACGCGTCGCTCGAGGAGCTTCACCTGCTGAAGCAGCTCGCGATTGGTGTCGCATCCTCGATTTCGGTGACCTGGAAGGTAAGCGAGAAGATTCAGCCCGAAGGCGCCCGGTTCAAGGTGCCGCCGGCCGATGCGCCCAACATCGACGGCGCACGCGATCTCGGCCTGAACGTCCCGGCGACCCACGCGACGCCGCCCGATCTTCACGAGCTGCGCGCAGTGATTGAGCGCGGCGACGTGAAGGGCCTCTACGTGCTGGATCCCGGGCCCCCAGGATCGATCGGCGACCTGCCCTGGCTCATCGCCGCGCGCGAAAGCGGCCGGCTGCCTTTGCTGATCGTGCAGGGCGTCATGGAATCCGAGCTCACCGCGGCGGCTGACTTCGTGCTGCCGGGCTCGACATCGTTCGAAAAAGACGCGTCGTACACCAACGACCAGGGCATGGTTCAAGGCGCGGCCGCCGTTATCGCGCCGCCGGGTGACGCACAGGACGATTGCCTCATCCTTGCGAATTTCGCCATGCTCTTCGGATTGCAGCTGTCGACGGCGGAGCGCGCAAGGACCGAAATTGCCACTGCCCTCATCCACATGCAGGCTTACGGAGCGCTACAGCAGCTCAAGTTCAGCCGACCCGTGCCGGTGCGCACGTGGCTGCAGGCCTCGAACCCGTCCGAGCGGTGGAAGTGGGATTTCCTGTTCCGGGATCTCCCGCCGGTGAAAGGCGCCCTGGATCCCAGCGCGCTACCGCAAGCCCCCGGTGTGATAAGACTGAAGCCGGTCGAATAATGGAAACGGTCACCCTCTTCGCGGCATTTATCGCGGGCATCCTGTCGTTTATTTCGCCCTGCGTGCTTCCCTTGATTCCCGGATATCTCTCATTCGTCTCGGGGGTGACCCTCGAGGATATGCGCGGAACCGGCGCCGTGGCGGTGGCGCCTCCCGGCGCCCGCCGGCGCGCGGTTACCATGTCGGTCGCGTTCGTCATGGGCTTTTCGCTCGTCTTCATTTCCCTCGGCGCCTCGGCCACGGCCATTGGCGCGCTGCTGATGGAGCACCTCTCGCTACTCGGGAAAATCGCGGGCGTGGTCATCATCCTGTTTGGTTTGCACATGATGGGGGTGCTGCGGATCGGCTGGCTGTACAACGAGAAGCGGATGCAGACATCCGGCAAGCCTGCTGGATTTTTTGGCGCCATGCTCGTAGGAATCGCCTTCGCGTTCGGCTGGACACCATGCATCGGGCCGATCCTTGCCGCAATTCTCGCGGTGGCGGCCACCCAGGAGTCGGTCGGCGAAGGAGTCAAGCTGCTCGCGGTGTACTCCGCCGGCCTCGGCGTTCCCTTCATCGCGACGTCGCTCGCCATCAATAAGTTCCTCGCCGCATCAGCGCGCATTCGCAAGCATTACCACACGATTGAGGTCGTCTCGGGCGTCCTCCTCGTCGCGGTCGGCATCCTCATCTTCACCAACCGCTTCACCATCATCGCGCAGTTCCTCACCCCTTACCTGCCAACTTTCTAGTAAACTTTGCCCGAAGAGAGTGCTTAGAAGCATTTTCTATCTGTACTATTCCAACAGGCTTTGCTATAGTTGACGCCTCGATGAACTCGCGACTCATACGCGTCCTGCTCGTCTTCATCGGCGTCGCGATCGGATGTGCGGCCGGCTACCTCCTGAAAGACCTCGACTCCAGAATCCATGCACAACGCGCCTCGGCCGACTCGCTGCGCGATCGCGCGCAGGCGATGAGCGTCACGATTGCCGAACTTCGGGCCGGGCAGGTCGCCTATGTGGCTCGCGGTCAGGGTGAAGGATTCTGGATGACGCATGTCGCGAGCCTGCTGCCGTCAGTGCAGAAACAGGCCGTGGACTTCGCGGCGGAGCTGACCACGCCGAGCGCCCGGGCCGCGCTCGAGTCGGCGGCGGACGCCCTCGAAAACTTCCGGACGCTCGACAGCCGCGTGAAGGATTTCGTCATCAGCGGCAACTCGCTGTTGGCCGCCGACCTTATCTTTTCCGACGGCCTGGAATCGACCGCAACTGCGTCAACGCAAGTCGCCGCCGCTCTCAATGAAGAGCTGATGCCGCGCACTGCCGACATCGCCCGCATGCGTAGCCGCCAGCTGGCCATCCTTGGCGGCGCAGCGGGTGGCCTGCTCCTGCTAATGATGGTACTGGCGCTCACCAACCCCTTCAGCCAGCAGAAAGACCAGGCGCAAGCCTCGACGCCGGCCGTTGAGCCGGTCAGATTCGAGGCTCCGCTGCCCCGTGCCAGGCCGGCAATAACGCCGAAGCTCGTCAATACCGCGCGCGTCTGCGGCGAGTTTGCCCGCGTCATCGAGTTGAGGCAGCTTCCGGCGCTGCTCGAGCGCGCCGCGAAAGTCCTCGAGGCCTCGGGTGTCATCGTCTGGCTGGCCGATTCCGGAGGTCACGAGCTGCGCCCCGCAATGGCCCACGGGTATGCCGACCAGATCGTGGCAAAGATGGGAACGATTCCACGCGATGCCAACAACGCCGCCGCGGCTGCCTACCGCTCGGCAGAGCTGCGGACTGTGACCGGCGACAGTGCCAACGGTGGCGCCATGGTTGCACCGCTGGTGACGTCTGAAGGCTGCATCGGTGTCTTGTCCGTCGAGATGAAGGGAGGCTCAGAGAAAGACGAAAGCTGCCAGGCCCTCGCCGCTATCTTCGCCGCCCAGCTGGCAACGTTGGTGTCATCTCCGGTAACCGCCGTCCCCGCCAGAGCAGCAGCCCAGGGCTAGCCTCCCCAGACTCCTCCTTTCACCAGGGAGGACACTCCGTCTACGTTTAGTGACGTTTCTACGCCGAATTTCGATTATTGGCGTGCATCCGCCCACGGCACATTTTTTGGATTACAAACATTCGGGGTCGTGCCGGGTCACCGGAATGCGGCACAGGCAGGCGCTGGATCCGGCGTTCCGGGTTGTTTCACGACTGACGTGCCGGCCCCGCTTTTAATTTAGGGAGGATGCCATGTCACTTCTCGTCCGCGCGGCCACCGCGCTCTCGCTCATGTTCGTTGTTGCCGGCTGCGCAGGCACGCTGCGACGGCCGGACATCGCCGACGTGCAGCGAAACGCCGGGCATTACTCGGATCGTACCGTGACGCTCGACGGCACGGTCACCAGCGCGTGGGGCATCCCCCTTGTGCCCTTCAAGCTCTATAAAGTCGATGATGGGACCGGTGAGATGACGGTTCTTTCGCGGGGCGGCAATCGGACGTCCGTGAAAGGCAGCCACGTGAAGGTGAGGGGCGTCGTTCGCGATGTCGCGATCTTCAACGGCATGCCGCTCGGACTCCACCTCGAAGAGCGGGATCTCGATATTCGCCGGAACTAGGTCGTAATCCGCACCGCGACGGCGGTCATATCATCGGCCACTGCGCCGTCTTCGCGGTGCTCTTCCACCGCTCGAAAGATTCCATCGACGATCGCCTGAGCGGATTGGTCCGCCAGGCGATCGATGACCTTTATCAGACGGGACGTCCCGAATTCATCCCCGCCGTTGTCTTCGGCCTCGTGGATGCCATCGGTGCAGAACACATACAGGTCGCCTGGCTTCAGATCGAACGTCAGCTCCTCGTAGGTGGTCCCGGGAAATGACCCGAGCGGCACTCCGGGAAGCTGAATCTGCAGCGAGACACCGCCGCTCCGCATGATGGGGTATGGCAACCCTGAGTTTGCGATCACGAGCTGGCGCTTCCTGAAATCGAACGACGCATAGCACAGGACGCAGAAATATTCCTCGAGCCGGCGCTCGTGAAGGATGGCGTTCATCGACGCGAGCACGCCGGCTGGACTTGACCTGATCGTTGTGAAGCGACGGCGGAATGTGCGCGACCGCACCAGCTCGCCGGCGAAGGCGCCATACAGTGCGGCGGGCACGCCTTTGCCCGACACATCGCCGACGGCGATCACGAGGGTGCTCGGATCGGGCGAGAGATAATCGTAGAGGTCTCCGCCGATCTGCCGGGCTGGCTCGAACCGCGCCGCCAGGTCCACACCTTTCGGGCGCTTCGGTGGCTCCGACGGCATCAGCGCTTTCTGCACCCGGCGGGCGAATTCGATTTCGCGCTCGAGGCGCAGCTCGCTCTTCCTGACCGTTTCGTACAACCGCGCATTTTCGATCGCGACGGCGGCCTGGCTCGCGAGAATGCCGAGGATCTCAGCGTGCCGCTGATTGAACGCGTTCAGCTCCGGGCTCTCGAGGTCGAACACCCCGATGCAGCGATCCTTCAGCAGCAGCGGAATGACGAGCTCGGAGCGCACATCTTCGAGCACCTTGATATACCGCGGGTCCTTCGACACGTCGTCCACGATCAGCGGAACCTTGTGGAGCGCGGAATACCCGACGAGCCCCTCGCCGATCTTGATGTTGAGCATGCTCGTCTTCTCGCCGTACTGAAGCGCCACAGTCGGCTCAAGCTGCTGCTTGGCCTCGTTCACCAGGAGGATGCCGAACGTGCGGTAGTCGATCACGCGCCTGGCGAGGATGGCGATGCGGCTGAGGAGCTCATCGAGGTCGAGAATCTCTGCGACCTCGCGGGCGATCTCGGTTAGCGTTTCGAGCGCTGCGGTGTACTTGCGCTCCTGCTCGAACATGCGCGCGTTCGCGAGCGCCTGCGCCACATGGACCCCGAACTGCGCGAGGATCTGTTCGTCGCGCCCGGTGAATGCGCCGACCTTGTCGCTCAGCAGATTGAGCGCGCCAAGCACGCGGTTCTTATGGCGAAGGGGCACGACGAGCTGCGAGTTCACACCCGACACAAGACCGACGTAGCGGGGATCTTCGTGGACGTCGTTCACGAGAATCGGCTTCTGTTCGGCGACGGCCGCGCCGACAATCCCCTGGCCGACCTTGAGGCGGAAGTTCAGCACCTGATCGAGCGGATAACCCTCGGCGTATGCGATCTTGAGATCCTGCCGGCGCTCATCGAGCAAGTAGACGGAGAACACCGTGAATGACGTCAGCCGCGCGATCAGTCCGGGAATTCGCCGCAGCAGCTCATCGACGTCGAGCACCGCCGACACCTCGCGGCCGAGGTCGAACAATGTGGCGACAAGTTCCTGATCCGGCGCGGTAGAACGGTTCGTCAACTCTGTAATAATATCAGCCCCGATGGAATCACTGGCGCTCCCGCTCGACTATGCGGCAATTGAAAAAATTCTGCCCCACCGTTATCCGTTTCTGCTCGTCGATCGCATCATCGAGTTCGAAGTAGACAAGCGGATCGTCGGCATCAAGAATATTTCATCGAACGAGCGTTACCTGTCGCAGCCCACCGACGGCGGCCGTCCGGTTCTGCCTCCGACGATCCTCACCGAAGTGATCGCCCAGGTCGGCGCCATTCTCATTCTGGCGAAGCCGGAAAATCAGCAGCGCCTCCCGTTCTTCGCAGGGATCGAGCGTGTGCGCTTTCGTCATCCCGTCCATCCCGGCGATGTCGTCACCATCGAGGTGACCGTCAAGCGCCTGCGCAGCCGCATGGGCATCCTCGCGGGCGAGGCCCGTGTCGATGGGAAGGTGGTGGTGGAAGGCACGATGACCTTCGCGCTCGGGCCGCGCGACACGAAAATCACCTGATGACGAGCACGACGCTTCCCAGTTTCGCGCTGCGCGAAGCCCAGCTTGCCCACCGCGCGTCTGGGTTGAAGTACCGGTAAGCGTCCAGGATGGCCGGGGCGAGGACCATCACCCCAATCCAGCGCTCGTCCAGGCGCCGCGACGACGCCATGCCTCGCGTGTCGCGTTCGGTCGGGCCCGTCTTTCCGAATGCCGCGCCGGCATACACCAGCGACGTCACGACGTGGAACGTCAGCATCCCTTTACGGAAAGGGCTCTGCTCGTCCTTGAGATGGCGATGGTGAGTCAAGATCTGCTCGCTGTAGAGGTATTGCGACCAGAATCCGGCTGACGACACAACGTACTCCCGCCGCGGCGACAAGTCGGGCGCGTGTGACAGGGCAAAGAACGGGATTCCCCTGTAATCGACCTTCTTGACGACGACCTTTTCGTCGAACGCCCAGTTGGCAACGAGATGCCCGGATTCATGGATGGCGAGCCCGGCGGCGCCGCCGAGCAGAACTCGACCGAACTTCGAGGCGGCCGACTCCTGCTGTGCACCGGCAGGCGAACCGGAGAGAACGAACAGCGCCGCGAAGAGCGCTATTCGGCTCATCCTCGCCAAAGCACTCGCCCGAGTCTCGAGTGATACGGCGTGAACTCCCCCTCCCCGTCATCGGCGAGGGCCTGTCTGACCTGGTTGATTTTCGCGTCGAGATCGTCGGCCGCAGAAAGAATCATCGCCTCGATCGTCATGGGCTCGACCGGCGCGCCGAACTCCTTGTGCCCGTGATGGGAGACGACCAGGTGTTCAATCTGCGTCCGGAGAATATCGGGAAAATCCGGAATCGCGGCCATCACGGTGCGGACCATGATCGTACCGAGCGTCACGTGGCCGACCAGGTTGCCTTCTCGCGAGTAGCTGGTCGAGCGGTCGTACTCCAGCTCTTGGAGCTTGCCGATGTCGTGAAGAAGGGAGCCCGCAGTCAGCAGATCCTGATTCGCTCCGTACGCAGCACCGAGCATCAGAGCCGATCGCGCGACCGACAGGATGTGCTCGAGAAACCCGCCGCGGTACGCATGGTGGACCGTCTGGGCAGCGGGCCACACCCGCAGCTTGTCGGCATGGACGGTGGTAATGCGCTGCAGCAGTTCACGCACATGAGGATCGCGCACGTGCCGAATGAGATCCTGCAGCTCGCTCCACATGTCGTCGACCGGACGCGGGGCGCACAACACACAGTCTTCCTCGCGGAATCCCTGCGTCGTGTCCTGGTCGGCATTGATCCGTCGAATCCGTTCCACGAGCAGCTGCACCCTGCCGTTGAACAGGTCGGTGCGCCCCTGTACTTTCACGAAATCGCCATTGTCGAATTCTTCGCGCAGGCGGGCCGCTTCGTTGAAAATGCGGGCTTTCACGAGGCCAGTCTTGTCCTGCAGCGTCAGGGAGATGAACAGATCGCCACCGCGGCCCTGACGGACATCTTTCTGCGTGCAGAGAAAGAACCCCCAGCCGTTCAACTCTGGCGAGAGGGCGCGCGCGAACGGGAGCCGGCCGGCGGTTGTCATTGAGGGTCTGCGACCATAATATAGGACCTGCAGTACAATTAAGGCTTACCATGCTGAAGCTGTCTTCCGGCCCGCTTCGTACTATTGTGTTGTGCGGCGTGCTCGCATTGAGCGCGTGCGCGAATCAGGAAACATCGTCCGGCCCAGCCGGTGGTGCCTCTGCAACAGGCGAGCAGGCAGCGGCGGCCGAGGCAGCCAAGCCGGCGGTTGCCGAAGTCGAGCCGGATCACCCACAGCCGGCGATCGTCGTCCCGCCGCGGCCGAAACCGGGCGTGCCCCACGGCCCTGGCTTCGATATGCCCATGATCGATATCGCCGGCTACACCCCGGCGCGTCCGATGGAGATTCTGCGCGACGCGCACACGTTTACCGGTGACCACCCTGAGGTGTCCAGCTACGTGCCCTGCTATTGCGGCTGCGGCAACGCCGGACACAAGAACAACGCCGATTGCTTCGTGAAAGCCCGCGACCCGCAAGGTCGTGTGACGGAGTGGGATCCGCACGGCGTGTCGTGCGCGGTCTGCATCGACATCGCGGTCGACTCGATGAAGATGAGAAACTCGGGCGCGTCGGTGACGGCAATCCGGAAGAAAGTTCAGGGCGACTACCGAGCACAGTTCCCGAGCAGCGAAACGCCGACTCCGGCGCCACCGCCGGGAAAATAACCTTGCTCGAGCACCGCGTCGACGCCTTCGCACGGTTGTTCGAGGCGGTTCACGAAGGCGTCTACATCGGTCTACTCGGCCAGCTGGAGACCACGACTCTTGCGGCCAATCCCCACCTCAAAGTCATGTTTGGGTACGCCGCCGACACGGGCGACGCGCAGATTCGCCCGTTCGACGCTCCGCGGTTCGTCGATCCTCTCGCGCGCGCGGCGTTCATTGAGCGCCTCACGTCGGAAGGTGCGGTCACTGATTATCTGCTGCGTCTTCGGCGCTTCGACAACTCGCCGGTGTGGGTCGAAGTCACCGCCCACTCCGACCCGCCAGGCAACGACGGGACGGTGCGCATCGACGCGCTCGTGCGCGATGTCAGCGAGCGAAAGAAGCTCGAGGATCAAACCCGCGATCTGTATCACCAGCTGCTGCAAGCCGAGAAACTGGCGGCCCTTGGCCAGACGATTTCCGGCGTGGCCCATGAGCTGAACAACCCGCTGGCGACGATTCTCACGTGGGCAGAGCGGCTGTCGCAGCGGCCGGCCGGCGAGATCGACGAGAAAACGAAGCGCGGCCTCGACACGATCCTGAGCGAATCGGAGCGGGCAGCCAAGATCGTCCGCAACCTGCTCACCTTCGCGCGCAAGCGCCAGTCGACCCGCGCAATGGTCGATCTCAACCACGTCGTCCGCGAGACGCTTGCGCTGCGATCCTACGAGCAGCGCATCACCAATATCACCATCGTGGATGCGCTGGCTGCAGGGTTGCCACAGGTCTTCGCGGACTCGCACCAGGTCAAGCAGGTGCTGCTCAACCTCATCATCAATGCGGAACAGGCGATGCTGGCCGCAAACGGCCGGGGGACGCTCGTCGTACGTAGCTGGCACGACGTCGACCGCGAGGCCATCGTGCTCGAAATCAACGACGACGGCCCCGGCATCGCTGAAGACGTGCAGCCGAAGATTTTTGATCCCTTCTTCACGACAAAGGAGGTGGGCAAGGGCACCGGGCTCGGGCTGACGGTCGCGTACGCGATCGTGCAGGAGCACGGTGGACGCCTCCGGCTGGCCGCGAACACCGGAGCGGGCGCATCCTTCTACGTCGAGCTTCCTGTCAGCGGCACGCCGCTGCAGCGCCAGCCGGCGACCCCCCCGAAGTCGGATTTCAAGGCGCTGGTCGGTTCGTCCGTGCTTGTGGTCGAGGATGAACCGGCTCTCGCGGCCGCGGTCAGCGAAGCGCTGACGGATGCTGGCTTCGGTGTCGACCGCGCAGGGGATGGCGAGGAAGCGTTACGGCGGGTCCGTGCGAAGACCTACGACCTGATTGTCTGCGATTTGAAAATGCCGAAGGTTGACGGCATTCGGTTTTATCAGAAGCTGTCCGCCTTCGATCCCGACGCCGCACGGCGTGTGATATTCGTTACGGGCGACGTGGCCGGCACCGACGCTGAAAAATTCCTGCAGGAGAGCGGCTGCCGCTGGCTGGCAAAGCCGTTCCGTCTCGGCGATCTGCTCCGAACCGCACGCGAAATCCTCGCGTAAAAGAAAAGGGCCCGACGACATACGCGCCGGGCCGCTGACGACTCGCGAACCGTGTTAGCGCGCGACTGCGACAGCCACGCGCGAGTTGCGCGGCAATACCCGGGCCGCCACGAACGGCCTCTTCGCCGCGCCTGGCTTGATGTTGACGACCGTTGCCGGCGACCTCTGGAGCTGTGCCTTTGCCATGACCGGCTTGTGGTGGAATGCCAGCACCGCGCTCTTGAGCGCGCTCATCGCCTCGGCCGGCGCCATGTCTGCCAGGACGACCCTGAGCCGCTTGATCGCGCGGGCATGCAGTTGGGAAACACGCGATTCGTTGACGCCGATCTCGGCGCCGATTTGCTTCATCGTGACGTCGCCGTAATAGTAGAGGGAAATGACCTTCTGCTCTCGCGGAGGCAGCGAGCCAATCGCGGCGCGGATCCTGCTCTCCAGCTCACACCGTTCGTACGCGGCGTCCGGCGATTCGGGCTCTGACGGCACGAGCGCGGTCGGCAGGCAGGCTTCGTCCACGGTTTCACTCGTGGCAAGCGGCGACGTGGATTCGATCGTGTGGATGCGGACGATTGTGCGGCCGAGCCGCTTTTCATCTGTGCCGACCTTGGCCGCAAGATCCGACAGCGACGGCTCGTGGCCGAGCTCACGTCGCAGCGTTTCGCGCGCTGCCTCGAGCTCGCGTCTCACGCGGCGCACTCCGCGCGGCCAGGCGTCGCGCCGTAACGCGTCGATCATGGCGCCGCGTATGCGGCGCTCGGCGAAGGTCTCGAACTTGATTCCGCGGCTCTCATCAAAGCGGTGAGCTGCATCGATGAGTCCGATGACGCCGTCCTGTACCAGATCTCCAACGTCGATCGAATGGGGCATCGTCGACGCCATGCGGCGTGCGAGTGCTTCGACGAACGGCAGTCCAGCGACGATGCGACGGCTGTGGGCGGCGGTCATGGGTTGGGCGCGCATTTCGTTTTTGGCTCCTGAAAGGCCGGTTGGTCCGGCAACGTCGACCTGTATCGCAATGTGGGTACCAGAATGGAGACAAAGCAAAAGCGAATGAACCGGAATGGGACGGTCGTTCGTGGAAGTGGCGTTTATTCAGCGACTTAAAGGAATTGAGTTTCCTGCTAGACGTCCGCGATAGATGCTTTCCACGACATTAGTCGTCAATATTTTGGCGAAAACAAACGCAACCGTCAATTTAATGGCAAATACTGATCACACTTTTGGGTGTCGCAAGTTGCAATTTTGCACAGTGCAAATTGCGAACTTGAAGCAGTGCCGGTGTAACTGGGTATAGAAAGACAGGATCGGCAGCCACGGACGTGCAGTGTCAGGATGGGACCTTCGGTCGTTCAGCGTTCGACTTTAGAGAGAACTAGGCGTCGGCCGCTTTCGTTCCCATCTGCATGCGGATCTCTTTGGCGGTGCCCATCGCGTCGAGCACGCTGCTCACCACCTGGGCTGCGCGGGCCCGGCTGGTCTCGTCGGTCGCCTTCTTCTCCATCAACTCAGCGTGCGCAAGGATGATTCCGAGTTGATTGTTCAACCGATGGAAGAGGCGACCAAGTTCCTGTGGCTGGTCCACGGCACCCCGCTCGAGCAGATCTGCAGCGGAAAACGAAAGGCGATTCATCGTATGGTCCCGTCGCGATGTTGGGGTTTCGACTGGCAACTAGTGCTGTAAGGTGACTACCTGAGTCGTGCCCTGCGGCGCCCTCCAGAGCGAATCCGCAAAGATGCGGACCGAGCCGCCAGCCGTGCGCACATACTCCACTTTCCCGCCGGCCATCCAGTTGTAGATGGTTCGACGGCTCACGCCCACGACTTCGCATGCCTTCATGATCGAGATCGTCTGTCTATCAGTTTCCACTGTCGTTCCTCCTCTAAAAGTCCGTATCGGAACACCGGTTACAACTCTGTAGGCCTCAGTTACTTTCCGCTTTCGACTTCGTCCGTTCCGTGTCAAAGTATTGACGCTTACCTAAATGCCTGAAACAACGAAACATCTCCTGATCGTCGAAGACGAAACGCCACTGCGCCAAGCACTGGCCGAGCGGCTGACCGAACACGGCTTCGAGGTCGAGCAGGCCGACACCGGGGAGCGTGCCATCGAGCATCTCGCCGAATTCGCGTTCGACATCGTCATTACCGACCTGCGCCTCCCTGGCCTCGACGGGACGCGAGTGTTAGAAGCGGCCCTGCTCCGCTATCCGGACATCGTCGGCATCATCGTTACCGGCTACGGGACGGTGAAGGACGCCGTTGAGGCAATCAAGCGCGGCGCAACCGACTTCGTGACCAAGCCATTTCAGTTCGATGAACTGTTGCACGCGCTGAATTCCGCCCTCGAACAGCGCCGCCTGAAAGCCGAGAACGCCTATCTCCGATCGCAGCTCCAGGAGCGCTACAAATTCGAGGGCATCATCGGCCGCAGCCAGGCGATGCGCGACCTTTTTCAGCTGCTGGAAACAGTATCGGCATCAGCGAGCACAATCTTAGTGACCGGCGAGACCGGTACCGGCAAGGAGGTTGTGGCGCGCGCAATTCATCACAGCAGCCCGCGCCGGGCGCAGCGGTTCGTCGCCCTCAACTGTGGCGCAATTCCCGAGACACTCCTCGAAGCGGAGCTCTTCGGGCACGTGCGAGGCGCCTTTACCGGCGCGATTGGCACGCGGCAGGGGCGACTGGAGCAGGCCCACAAGGGAACGCTGTTTCTCGACGAGGTCGGGACGATGAGCCCGGGTATGCAGATGAAGCTGCTGCGCGTGTTGCAGGAGCGCGAGTTCGAGAGAATTGGCGACGCGCATACGATCAAAGTGGATGTTCGCGTCATCGCGGCCACCAACAGCAATCTGCAGAAGATGGTTGCCGAGGGCACGTTTCGCGAGGACCTGTTTTACCGCCTGAACATCATCCCCATTCAGCTGCCGCCGCTGCGTGATCGGAAAGAAGACATCCCGCTGCTGGTGCAGCATTTCCTGAAGAAGTTCTCTGGACCGGAATCGTCAGCCAGGGCAGTGGAGCCGTCCGCAGCCCGCTCCTCGCAGGAATCGGGCGCCCGGAACCTCACAATTTCACAGCAGGCGATGCGTACATTGATGGCGTTTTCCTGGCCGGGCAACGTACGCCAGCTCGAGAATGCGATTGAACGCGCGGTTGCGCTCAGCGGCGGCCGCATGCAAATAGAGACCGCGGATCTCACACCGGACATCCAGCAGGCGTCACGAACGAATGCCGCGCCTGAACTCCACCTTCCCGAGGATGGAATCGATTTCGAGGGCTACGTCAGCCGGATCGAACACGAGCTGATTCGCCGCGCTCTCGAAAAAACCGGTGGAAATAAAGGACAGGCTTCCAAGCTGCTGAATCTGAAACGGACGACCCTCGTGGAGAAGCTGAAGCGTCTCGAGCCCCGTCACTGATGGTTGTTCACGTCGTACTGTTCAGGCCCAAGGGCGAAGCGACCGCGTCCGATCGGCAGGCGATGTTCGATGCCCTCACGGTCGCGGCGAAGGAGATTCCGTCGGTCGTTCGGTTCCATATCGGCGCGCGCGTGACGCACGGCGCCGCGTACGAACGCATGATGACGGAGCATTTTCCTTTCGCGGCGATGGTTGAGTTCGATGAGCTCGCAGACTTGCAGGCATACCTGCACCATCCCAAACACCAGAGGCTCGGCGAGTTGTTTTACACGTTGCTCGAGGTGGGGCTCGTGTACGACTACGAGATTATTGACCCTGCTCTTGCGCTTTCCCGGTAGGCACCAAACGATAGTCGATCACGTGATTAGGCCGTCCCGACCCGATGGTGTCAAAGCCGACGGTTGTCAGGCCGCCGCCCACATACGTCTCCCATTTATCGACGCGGGCATCGTTATCAGTGTCTTCCTCCGCCCGAACGAGCACGCCCGATCGGTAGAATTCGACGCGGTTGGATCGGCCATCGCGACGCGTAGAGACTTCGATACGCTCGATTCCGCCATCGGGGGCCTGAAAGGCCCAGGCGTCGACGACGCCGTCGTTTAACCTGGAGTAGCCGACCTTCTCGATCTTCTGGTCGGGTGAGTAATACTCCCACCGATCGATCTTCCCATCTTCATTCTCATCTATTTCGATCCTGACGAATTTCGACCCGTTCATGTGACTGACTATGTTCGGCTTGCTGTCCCTGGCAGGGCTGACGGTCAGCTGCCGCAGATTTCCCGTGGCCTCGTCGTATTTGGCCGCCACATCGGACGATGAGGGGCTCGGAGAACAGGAAGCGACGATCACGGACAGAGCGAAAGCCGGCCCGATAGCTGTTACCTTCATGCCGTACGATACTATCGGCTGCTTACGGCCTCGACTGTGAAGAAGCCTTCAATGATCTCACGCGCTTCCGGGATGGACGCGGCAGAATTGACCGCCGTGCGCAGATGGCCTCCGTTGTGGAGACCTTTGGAGTACCAGGACATGAGGGCGCGCAGCTTGTTGATCACCCAGCGCTCGTGCCGGTTACGCTCCTGCACCCCGGCTTTGTGCCGAAAGCCCGACGCTTCATCCTCCCCTTCGGTCAGCAGTAGCTCCATGTAGTCCAGCAGGAACTGCCCTCTTTCCTCGAGGGTTACCTGGCGCATGGGACGACCGGCGGCGAGGTCAGCCGCCTGCGCCAAAATCCACGGATTCCGCAGCACGCCGCGCCCGACCAGTACGCCGCTGACGCCGGTCGACATTTTTTCGATGATCTGCTCCGGCTCGATGCAATCCCCCGAGCCGAGAACAGGAATGTTGACAGCGGCAGCCACGCGATCAATCAACCCCCAATCCGACTCGCCAGAATACGATTGGGCAGCCGTACGGCCATGGACCGCAACGGCGGCGGCCCCGGCGTCCTCGACCCGTTTGGCAATTTCGGGGGCGTTGATGGTGGCTTCATTCCACCCTGCGCGCATCTTCACCGTGACCGGAATTTTTACGCGCTTTGTCATCGCCGCAATGACGTTTGCTGCATGCTGGGGTTCCCGCATCAGGCTGCAGCCCGCGTTGTGCTTCGAGATCTTGGCGACCGGACACCCCATGTTGACGTCGATAATATTCGCACCGAGGCTCTCGACAATCTGGGCCGCGTCGCTCATTTTTTCGGGATCGCCGCCGAAAATCTGGATCGACACCGGCCGCTCTTCCTCGGTGTATTCGGCATACTCGAGCGTGCGGTCGATGCCGCGCACCAGGCCCTCGGAGCTCACCATCTCGGTGACGACAAGGCCGCAGCCGCCGTGCCGCTTCACGAGCCGGCGGAATGCCGAATCGGTCATGCCAGCCATCGGCGCTACGACGAAGGGCGTCGACAGAGG
>Ga0136617_10000564_pt1 | contig 31441 bp, 25 predicted proteins | sample AntDrymUQ3222106_2_FD_129672 | JGI IMG/M metagenome (GOLD analysis project Ga0136617, IMG submission 129672) | Polar desert sand microbial communities from Dry Valleys, Antarctica - metaG UQ322 (21.06) | ecosystem: Environmental > Terrestrial > Soil > Desert | place: Antarctica: Dry Valley... | reverse complement strand
CACGCGCGCGAGACCGTCCACCCGTGACGGATCCATCGACTGGACGGGATCGTCGATGACGATGAACCGGAACGGCGATTCGTCCAGGGTCGCCCGCGGGATGAACAACGACAAAGCCAGCGCGTGCAGCTCGCCCTGGCTCATCACGCCCAGGGCAACGCCTTCGACGCCATCCACGGTGACGTTCAGCTCAACCTTCCGCTGCGTAGCGTTGCCCGAGAGGCGAATGTCCTCCAGTGCGACGTTGCTCTGCTGGCGGAGCTGCGTCCAGATGGCCTGGCACTTCTCCTTGATCGGGGCGAACTGCTCGGTGCGCAGCTCGGCGAGGTTGTCCTTCAGCCAGCCTTCGGCGGCCTTCAGGGGTTTGATGAGACCGGCGCCCGCGTGTGCGGCGCGAGCGACGGGCAGCCAGCCGGCGATCGCCAAAGCAATCGGTCGCCACCGATCCTCCCGAGTCTGGACCTCGGCCGCGGCGCGAGCCTTCAGACCATCGACAGCAGCACGCAGCGGCTCTGCGGCAACCGCCATCGCCTTTGCCGCGCCATCGAGATCGGGAACGGCAATCGCCTTCTGCCACGTGTCGAGGCGAGCGAGGACGTCTGCCCCATCGAGTCCGACCTCCGAGGCCTGGCGAACGGTGTCCATCCGCGGCATCGGCAACGAGAGGGCGGCGCGGCGTGCGACATCCGCCGACAGGTGCGCCTGCGTGGCCTCGCGGGCGGTATCGCGGAGGCGCTTCACCTCCACCGCCTGATGCTTGTGCCACTCCGCATCCAGCGCGGCCTTCTTGCCGCAGACCGGGCAGGGCCCGTCGCCGTGCTTGTCGTGGAAGCGAAGGGCCTGATCGAGGACTTCGGCCAGGTCCTTGGACTGCGCAGCCAGCGTCCCCGCGGTGACGGCAAGGGCCTTCGACGCCTCGCGCAGCGCGCGGATCGCAGTCTCCACCGCACCCGCATCGGCGAACGACAGCCCGGCAATCTGCCTGAGCAAGGTAATCGTGCGATCCGACGCCCGCTCGTCATCGGCGTGGGCGACGATCGCCTCCGCGTCGTCGAGCCCCCAGTCCTCGCGGTCCAGCGCGTCCAGCAGCACCTTCGCGCGGTTGTCGGCGACAGCCGGAAGCTCACGCAGCATCCGCGCTCGCATCTCCGACGCTTCCTTGTGCTCCCGCTCGCGTGTCTTGCGCGCCTCGGCCAGCCGCGTCTGCGCGGCGACGAGCTCGTCGAGGCCGAGGATCGACGCCAGCGCGTCGTACAGGTGCGACGGCCCCTCCTCGAGCATCGAGCCGAGCTCGCTATAAGAAAGGAAGGGCCGGAAGCTGACCAGAGGCGCCTTCCAGCCCAGCGCCTCGAAGTCCGTCTTCGGCTTGCCCTGGATCTGCACGCTGGTGGCGACACCTTCGAGGACCGCGCCGTCCGCCCATTGCCGCTTCAAGGTGGCGGGCGTCTTTTCGCCTTCGATGACGAACTCGGCCTCGATCGCCGCCTGCTTGTGATGGAGGTTGCGCCAGCCCTCCTTCCAGATCTTCGACTTCTTGTCCTTCCAGCGGAAGGTGTCGCCGGTGAGCAGCAGTTCGAGGGCCTCGGCGAAGCTGGACTTGCCGGACCCGTTGCGGCCGATGACGAGAGTGAGGCCCGGGCCCGTGGGAAGGTCCAGGGTCGCCGGCTTGCCGATGCCGCGGAACCCTTCGACGGTGACGGACGTCAGGTAGGCGACGCGCGGTGGCGGCGCGGGCTTGGTCTGGGCTTTGAGGGCGACCTCGGGACTGCCGCCGGTGATCGCGGCGCCCAGTTCCTGGTCGCTTTCGAGCGCGCCGAGGACGAGGTACTTCCACTGCTCGTCCCTGGCTTTGGCCTTGCCCTTGGCTTTGGCGGCCGGCTCTTCGTAGGCGTTGAGGCGCTCGACGACGCGCTCGCGGAAGCCAACGCGCTCTTTCGCGGCGCTGCCCGAGGATCCGCGCGGCTTGGCCTTCTTCGGCCTTGGTCCGGCGGCAGATCCGGCCGCGTCGCCCATCGCTACTCCCCCGCCACGGAATCGAGACCACAGGCGCGGCACGGTTGGAACTGAGGATGATTGCCGCGGGACTATACGCGATGCGGATAGCCCGGACAAGCCGCGAACCCTTGACCCACCACGACCACCACCGATGTTCGTGATCTTCGAGCGTTTCGCAGCGCTCCTGGCCGCTTAGAGCCTCAAGCGGGGAGGCCGCGCACCCGAGCGGAACCCACGTCGCGACAACGTCAGACCCCGGACCTGGCGCGTCCGGATCCTGCGGCACCATAGCGTTGGCTGGTCGCTCCCCGGCCAAGGCGCTCGCTCGCGTCGAGGTGCGGCTGGATCGCACGGACGGCCGGTCCGATGTGGCCGCCCTTCGACTGCGGGTGGATAGCCTCCAGGCGCAACTGCGGACCCTGGACAAGGCGGTGCGGCCAATCGTGTCGCGGGGTGCGACGGTCATCGCCGCCGCGCCCTGACATACGGCGCTCCGGCCTGAGCGGAGGGGAGTACCATGAGCCCGATGTCCGCGCGAAGCTAGGATGGCGTCGTTCGCCGACGCGTTGCGGGCCCTCAACGCGATGAAAGCCGCAGGAGTCGTCGACGACTACGCCGTCGCCGGTGCGATGGCTCTCACCTTCTGGTCGGAGCCCGTCGCGACCTACGATCTCGACGTCCTCGTGGTGCTCCCGCAGTCGGGGAGTTCGCTCGTGACCCTGGAACGGGTGTACGAGTGGGCGCGCGATCAGGGGTTTTCGTCAAAGGAGGAGCACCTCTTGATCGCCGGCGTACCGACCCAGGTTCTTCCCTCTCCCAACGCACTGGCGGACGAGGCCATCCGCGACGCCGCGGCCCTTGACTACGAGGGCGTGCCGGTCAGGGTTGTCCGCGCCGAGTACCTGATCGCGCTGTTCTGTGAACCTCATGCCCGGACCGCCAAGAGGCGCGAGAGGGTGGCGGCCCTGATGGAAGGTCCCAATTTGGATCGCGAGCGTTTGGATGCGATCCTCGAACGTCATGGACTTGCCATCTGACCGCGCACGGCCGTCGCCGGAGCTGATCGGGCAACTCCGCGAAGGGAAGAATGCGCTTCGCGACCGGCGGCGTTCCATGTCGCTGCCCGACAAGGTCCGCGAAGTCCTCGAACTGCAACGCATCATGCTGCCCCTGCTCGCCCGCCGGCGGCCGCTCCGTTGGTGGGAGCGCCCCTGGGAGGTCGAGCCGTAGCTCTAGCCCGGCTCCCGCAGCGGCGGATTGACGGCGTTGGCATCGAACCCTTCCGGTTCCAGTAGCCGCCGACCGACTGGAGCAGCTCCGCGTGCTTGGGGTGACGTCCCCTCATCGACCGGGAGTCCAGTGCGCGTTGGACCCGTTTTGACGATTGGATTCGTACACTTGGGCCTGGCTGGTCGCTCTCCCCTTCCGGCCGATGCGGACGTCAATATCGGCGTCCGCCGTCAACGGAAGGGAGTACCATGAGCCCGATGTCCGACCAGCCCCTCACCCTCGGTGACCTCGCAGAGTTTCACCGCAAAGTGATCCTCCCCGACATGCACCGCACGTTCGAAAGCCTGTTCGAACGCCTGGTAAAGCCGCGGTTTGACCAGATTGACGGTCGCTTCGACGCCGTGTTCCATAAGCTGGACAAGCTCGAAACCGAATACGAGGCCCTGAAGGCCGGCCTTGCCCGGGTGGAAGAGCGGCTGGATCGAATGGACGAACGGTTCGGTCGTGTCGAGGTCCGGCTAGGATCGCTCGAGAGTCAGTATGAGGAGCTTCTGGCTGCATCGAATCGCCTCGAGGAGCGCCTGAGGCAGGTCGAAAGCCGGTTCGACGAAGCAGCCGCAGCCCGCGAAAGGGACCCACTCCGCGGCGAGGTTGCCGACCTTCGTGCACGTGTCGATGTGCTGCAACTCCAGGTCCGCAATCTGGAAAAGCGGTTCGACCGGTAGGCCGGGTTCGTCATCCGTCCCGGGACGGATTGAGCACGCGGTGCTCAACGGGACCGCGCTGGACCAAAAGACCCTCCCGGAACCTTGATCGCATTAGAATGCTCGCCGCTGGTCGCTCTCCCCTTCCAGCCGATGCGGACGTCACTTCGACGCTCCGCCCTGAACGGAAGGGATAGATGAAGCCGCTGTTCTACCAGCCGATTTCCCTGGCCATGCTCGCCCGGTTTCACCGGGAAGTCGTCCTCCCCGACCTCGCGCGCATCGTCGACCGCTTCACGACGGCTCGGTTCGACGGGCTGCACGCCGAACACGAGCGCATCAAGCTGGGCCTGGCTCGTATCGAGATCCGCCTGGATCAGATGGACCGGCGACTCGAGCGCCGCGAAACCCGTGACCGGGAAGTCGCGGCAGCGCTCCACCGGCTCGAAGAGCTACTTTCTCGCGCCGAGACGAACATCGAGGCGCGCGCGTCGGTCGCCGAAAGCGATCGTCCGCGGAGGGAGATCGATGAACCCCGCCGACGAGTGGACGCCGTCCGAGCGCAGATGCAGTCCGCTGCAAAGAGATCGGGAGGATTGCGCGCCCCAATCTGACATCCGATGTCAGTGGGTCATGCGACGATGGCGGCGATGACTGCGCTGGCGCCCGCAATCGACTTCGCTCTCTGCACCGACGCCGCGGACTTCCGGCGGCTTTCCGGCGAGTGGTCCCGCTGCGACCAGCTCTGGATCGACACCGAGACCGCCGACTGGTGGACGGCGAATCCTCGTCTTTCGTTGCTGCAGGTCCGCACTCCCGAGGGACGCATACACGTCGTCGATATCCTGGCGGCCGGGGTCCGCGAGGTCCTGGAGACCGTCTTCATCCCAGCCGTCATGGCCAACCCGGCGGTCCGCAAGTGGGCGCACAGCGCCGGGTTCGAGCGCCGGTATCTCGGCGGGGCTGCCGCGCAGAACCTGCAGTGCACCGTGCAGCTTGCCCGGTCGATCCCCTACCACCGCCTCCCGGTCAAGAAGCTGACCCTCGCCGCGCTGTGCAGCCATCTCTTCGACGCCACCCTGGACAAGTCCCATCAGAAGGATGACTGGGGCGTTCGGCCGCTGAACGCCGAGCAGCTCGCTTATGCCGCCGCCGATACCGAATGGTGCCGGCGACTGCAGCAGGCGCTTGACGGACTGGCCGCGACCTTCGACCCGCAGGCTGAAGACCCCGCGGCGTTGCGCGATCAGTACGTCGATCTCACTCTTCGGCTGCGCGAGCGCAACGCGCGGCGCACCGACATCCGCGACGCCGTACGCGATCACCTCCTGGCCGGAACCACCGACGCCCTCGGCGGCTTCCGCCTCCACCGTCGCGCCACCGCCAGGACGTCGATTGCCGAGCTCGTTCGTGTCGCCCACGAACTGGATCCCGGTCACACCCTCGCCTTCATCACCGCCGTGACCCGCCCAATGATCGACCTGCTGGCCCCCAAAGGACGCGATCAGCTCCGCGATGCCTGCACCGTCCGCACTTTCCGGGTCTTCCGCGGGCCCCGCGTTCCGGGTCGCGAGGCGCACGCCGTCTACGCGATCACCGACGCCGAGCGCATCGACCGCGAGTACGCCGGAATCGACGACGCGAAGCGCCGCCTCGAGTCCGAGCGCGAAGAGGTCCGCTGCCGCATGAAGGCGTGGATGGAGATGACGACGCTCACCGAATCGCACGGCTTCCGGATCTGCGACCCCGAGGAGCGCTGGTCGATGGACATGCGCGCGCTCGTCCACGTCGTTCCTTCAGCGGCCGCGCGGGTCATCGGCGTTCCCAAGCAATTCCGGCTGGCGTTCGGCGGCGGCGTGATCGACCGGCTACAGGTGACGATGGTCGAATCCGCCTGCGTCACCTGGCGTGAACGACTGGCGACCCACCTCGACCCCGAGGCCTCGCAGTCGCGGGACTGGCACGAGGCCGAGGGAACGGAGGACACCCAGTGAAGCGCCACCGGGCATCCGCCATCCCTTGCTGATCACGACCGGTTCGGCCGCCGCAACGAAGCACCCGACGCGTCGCGGCCCTTCAGCGAGCTGGCCGACGCCATGTAGCGCATCTTGAGTTCCATCGCGGTCAGGCTTTCCTCGTACTCGACGGCGTCCAGCTCCAGATCGCGGGCGAGGCGCTGCAGCCGGGGATCGTTGCCCGCGTAGCCCTGGATCTTCCGCGCCACGCCGGCCAGCAAGCGGCGCGCACCCGCGAGATCGCCGTCCCGGTTGAGGCGCCCTGCCTCCCGGCGCGCCAGCGCGGCGTACGCCTCGGCGACGGCGTGGTCGACACGACGGCTGCGCCGCTGGGCAGCGACCTCGACCGGGGTCACGATCGTCCACACGATGTCCTCCGACACGCGTGCCACGCCGGACGCCCCGACAGAGAACGACAGCCGGACCGCCGACCCCACGGGCCCCACCACACCGTCCCGGGGGAACGACACCCGCAGGGGCACGATCAGCTCCTGCAGGGAGACGAGATCGCCGAGCGCGATCACGAACTCGTCGCCCTCTTGTCGCGTCGGGAACTGCGCCAGAGGCGAGACGGTCGCCACGCTCGCCGGCCCGACGCGCAGCTCCACGCCGCGGAGAGTCACCTCGAGCGACTCTCCCACTTCGGTCTCGATGGCGCGCGTGATCTGCTCGTCATGCTCGACGAAGTAGAAGTGGCCACCGCCCTCGTCGGCCATCTGGCCGAGAAGGTGCTCGTCGAAGTCGGCGCCGACGCCGATGGTGGTCGTGGAGACGCCGCGCACGCGCTGATCTCCGGAGTGGCCCGCGATCGCGCGCGGATCCACGACTCCCTGGTTGGCCAGGCCGTCGGTGAGGACGAGCACGCGGGTGATGACGTTGGGCGAAACCGCCGCCCCCACCTGCTCGCAGCAGCGCAGCCACCCGCCGCAGAGGTCGGTGCTGCCGCGGGCCTCGATCGATTGGATGGCGCGCACGGCGTTGGTGACGGCTTCCGGCGAGGCGACCGTGGACGGCACCACCACCTCGACCTGGTCGTCGAAGGCGACGACGCTGAAGCGATCGCGCGAATCGAGACGGCGGATCGCCGTCACCGCGGCCTCCCGTGCCAGGCGAATCTTGTCGCCGCCCATCGAGCCGGACCGATCCAGCGCGAGCCCGAGGTTGACCGGCGGCCGCTCGCGGGTTGCGCCCTCCGGCGCAACGATGGATGCGAGCACGTAACGGGTGACGGAGTCGCTGGCGATGAGACGGCGGTCGGTCCGGATATCGAAGCGCATTGTCATATCTCCTTTTAGTTGCAGGGCCATGTCATCCGACGTCAGGGTCACGCCCGGGCGTACACGCTCAGGTGGGCGAACCGATCGCCCATCCAAACGCCAGAGCCGATGAGGCCGGCGCCCCGGATCTCCACGTCGCAGCCGAGCCCCACCGCGGGCTGCGTCTGCAGCCGCCGGGCGGCGAGCGAAACGGCCGACATCCACTCCCCGCGATCACCGCGGGGGGCGGAGGAACTCGCGTCCATCGCCGCGGGGACGAGCGACGCCAGCACCCGATCCGACATCTGTGCCCACGTCTGGGGATGGCCGACGACCTCGAGCGCCAGCATCGCGCCGTCGCGCATCGCCATCACGCCGACCTGGTCCGCCACCGGCCGGATACCCTCCACACACCGGGCCGCTTCCCCGGTCCGCGCTTCCATGACGACGTGGAAGTCGGAGGTCATGCTGTCCATGCGCTCGCGGGCCAGCTCGCTAGCGACCTGCTCCCACAGCCGCCCCTGCTCGATGGTCGGCCCCATGCCGCGTCTGCGGGACGCCATCACGTCCTGCTTCGCGTCGCGCCGCATGTACCACGCCGAGTACCCCACGCCGGCGCCGAACTTTGATCTCCCCGACTGCCAGCGCCCGCGCTCCATGCACCCGACCGGGATCACGACCTTCATGCCGGGTCCCACCACGACGCTGTGCGCGACCATCCGGTTCTGCCTCGCGCCGACCAGCGTCTCGCCTTCGAGGATGAGGATCGGCCGCGGGCTCGTGCTCCGCGCCAGCAGTTCCTGCACGACGCCGCCGTCCTTTTCCAGGACCTCCAGTCCGCCGTCGGCGATGGCCTGATGCGCGAGGAGATGCACTGCACCCGTCGCCCCTGCCCACAACACCGGGACGATCTCGAGCGGACCGGCGACCATCGGGACACCCAGGGTCAGACGGCCCAGCCAGACACCGACCGCCGTCGCCACGTCCACCTTTTGCTGCGCGTTGTTCTTCATACGACTCCTTTCATGAGCTCTAGAAGTAAACCGGTGGAAGATAGAACTGCTCTCTCGCTAGTCGCCCGTTCAGTCTGAAACTGCCTACTCCGGAATGTTTATCCGCTTCTGCCGACGCCCCCGGCCACGACGGCTTGATGCCCGCCCCGCTTGCCTTTCAGTGTCAGTGTGCTTACAGTTTACTGCGGTGATGGCCAACCTGGGACCGGAATTTTGAGTCTGCAAGGGCCGCCGGGCAGAAATGCGGCCGATTTCGGCCGGCGGATCCGGCAGCGGCGCGAGCGGCAAGGACTGACTCTTGCGCAACTTGCGGACAAGTCCGGGCTCTCCGCCGGCTATCTGTCCCTGCTGGAGCGCGGCCAGAAAATCCCGTCGCCGGAGGCCGCTGCCGACCTCGCGCGGGGGTTGGGAGATGACGAGGCGCTCTACCGATCCTGGGCCGCCGCGCTCCGCGCGGGAATCTCGACGTCGGACGTCATCGCGATACAGACAAGCCGGCCGCCCTCGGATTTTACGATGATGGGTGCGGAGGAGTGGTCGCCGCTCGCCGCGCTAACCGCCGAGACCACTCCCGACTTCGAGCAAAGCGACGAACGCATATGGCCGTCCTCCAGCGCGGAAGCGGACGTGGTCGCCGTCCGCGTACTGCCCACTCACGCCGACCCCATCGATCCGAAGCAGATGCACGGCGGCCGTCCCCTTTACCTCGACAGGCGGTTCATTGGCGCCGAGCCAGGGGATCGTCTCTTCGCCTACGAGATGACGTCGGAGGCAGCGGCGCTGCTGGACGACGTCGCCGCGCCCGGCGATCACATCGTCTTCTCCACCCGCGTCACGCGCATCACTCCCAGCCGCGTGTACGCGGTGCGTACGGGCAGTCGCGTGGTGGCGGCGCGCTTAGGGCTGGTTGGCGAGAGCGCCGTCATCGTGCCGTCCGGCGGCGAGCGCGACGTCGAGATGGTGAACGGGGACTGGCGGGGCGCAGTGCGCGGCGTCGCCGTCGTCGTCATCCGGCGGCTCCTCTCCAGCAGGCCGTCGAGCGAAAGACCCTCGAGGTTGCCGATGTCGGACATGGACGATCGCGAACTGGTGGTGAGGCTTCGGAGGGGCGACCCGGACGCGGTTCACGAGATCCGACGGCGTTATTTCCGAGTGGTCGAGGGCGCGATCGTGCAGTCCACTCTCCCAGAGGACCACCAGCGCAAGATCGGGGGCAACCTGCGGGAGAAGCTCCGCGAGGACGATTGGTGGATGGTACGTCGATGGACTGCGAGCGGCTCCTTCCTCCCTTATCTGGCCCGCCTGGTGCGCTGGGCATTCAATGACTATGCAAGGACTGCGCTCGGCCACAAGCCAGGAAAGGATGACCTCGCCGGCGAAGACCGCTTGGAGCGCTTGCCTCCGGGCGCGCTGGGCCCGCTCGAGATCCTGCGGGACCGCGAGCGCATGAAGGCGATCGAAAGTGTCGTCGGCCTCCTGAATCCGCGCGACCAGGATCTCGTCTACCGCCGCTACGTTTTCGAGGAGCGCCCTTCCGACATCGCGGACGTGTTGCGGATGTCCCCGAGCGCTGTCCACGTGGCACTCCACCGCGCCCGCGCGCGGTTCGAGAAGCTGGCCATGGGCAAGGACAGCGAGATCCTGCGTCCGCTCATCGAGCGGATGAGCACGACCGTATAATTCGCTCGTGGACGCGGCCGATATCGTGCGCACCGTTCGCGAGGTCGTCTCCACAGCCCCGCCCGATATCCTTGCCGTTTACCTTTACGGCAGCCGGGGGCGCGGGGACTCCAAACCCACCAGTGACGTCGACATCGGCGCGTTGCTGAGCACTGCCCCCCCACGGACCCTCGCCAATGTCGCCAGCGCCCTCGAAAGCACCGTCGAGCGTGCGGTCGCCCTTCCGGTCGAGGCCGTGGTCATGAATGGGGCGTCGCCCGACCTCATCCACCGTGTGATGCGCGACGGAGTCCTTCTCCTTGACCGGGACGGCGCGGCGCGCCTGGAGTTCGAGGTCAATGCCCGTAACGAGTACTTCGATCTCGAGCCTGTCCGCCGCCTGTACCGGCGGATCCCGGTGACCGACCCTGACCCCGTCCTCGTCGCGAAGAAGCTGGCCGTAATCGAAACCTGCGTCCGTGAGCTCCGGTCCCTGGCGCGCCCTGAGGTCATTCGCAGTGACGTCCGCGAGCGGCGCTTCATCGAGCACACCCTGCAGATCGCAATCCAGGCCGCTCTCGACGTGGCATCGCATGTCGTGGCCGATGACCGGCTCGGCGAACCCGACACGAACCGCGCGCTGTTCGATCTTCTCGCGAGCGGCGGCCGGTTGCCGGCCAGCCTCGCGTCGACGATGCGCGACATGGCCGGGTTCCGAAACGTCCTCGTGCACGGCTACCAGTCGGTGGACATCGCGATCCTGGAGGACGTCGTCCGGAATCGGCTCGATGACCTTCTCGCGTTTGTCGCCGCGATGCGCGGGCGCTAGGGTCGGTCTCGCCCAGGGTCGCGGTCCGTCTCGCGCCCCACGGCGCGGGCACGCCCTAGAATCTCGCCGTGCTCGCCGCGATCGTCTGCGCGGACTGGTCGAAAGATCCGGCGCGGCGTGCGGCCTACGTAGCCGAGATCGGAACGCGGACGGTCAAATGCATGGGCCAGGGCCCGTTCACACTGACCGCGCTCATACGTGCGGCGTCGCGTTACACGACGCAGGGATTGGTTCTCATCGGCATCGACGCGCCGCTCGGCGCGCCCAGGACGCTGCTGGCCGCCACCTACCGCGCCCTCGGCGTATCTTCGACCTCCACGTTCATCGAATGGCTGCGCAAGGCGGCGATCTGGCCGGACTTCTTCTCGCGCGCCGTCGAGGGCGAGCCCTGGTCGCCGTTACGCCCGTTCTTCCGCGTATCCGCGGGGGCCGGCTCCTTGGGCGGCGTTTTTGGCAACATGCGTGCGCTCGGGGTCGAGCCACTGCGCATCGTCGATGACAGGACGGGAGCGAAATCGCCGTTCATCCTCTCCGGTATTCCCGGCTCCGTCGGATCGTCCGTCGCGAATCTCTGGCCTGCGCTGGCGGGCATCGTTGCCAACCACCCCGGCGCGGTACGGGTGTGGCCGTTCGATCAGCGCGAGCCGGAGAGCGGCGGCGCCGGCGTGGTCCTGGCCGAGATGTATCCGCGCGCGCTCTACGCGCTGGCGCTCTCCGAAACGGCAATGCCGGGCCCGGGCCGGATGAAGCTCGCGAAAACGGATCCGAGGTGCCGGCATGCCGCGGTGGCCCGCCTGATGGGTCAACGCTGGGTCCGCGACTTTGGAGTGCGCTTCGAAGACGCGGAACCGGAGACGATGACCGAGGACTCTTTCGACGCCTTCGTCAGCGCCGCCGCGTTGCTGCGCTGCGTGCTCGAGGGCACTCCGCTAGGGTGGTCGGATGCGGACGCGTTCGAAGGGGGAATCCTCGGGCTGGACAGCCTCGACCTGACGCTGCCGGAACGCACCTTCCGCTACGCCCCACCGCGTCCCCGGCGCCCCAGGGAGCGACGCCGGCAATGAGTCGTCGAGAGCTTGCGGCCGCGCAATTGGCGGAGGTCCTGAATCATCGATTTGACCCGAAGGAGCGCTTCGGAGAGGGTACGTTACGGACGCGCGTTCTGGGCGTCCGGTCATGGAGGAACGATGGTCCCGCTCACGTCGCTGTGGCTCCCCATCCTGGTGGCGGCGGTGATCGTCTTCATCGCCAGCGCCGTTTTCCACATGCTGCTGCCCTTCCACCGCAAGGACTATCGCAAGCTGCCGGCGGAGGACGCGGTCATGGACGCGCTCCGGCCGTTCGCCCTGACGCCTGGCGATTACGTGATGCCGCTCGCCGAAGCGCCGGCGCGTATGGATTCGCCGGAGATGCTCGCCAAGAGGACCCGGGGGCCCGTGGTGATGATGACGGTGATGCCGAGCGGGCCGCCGGCGATGGGCTCGACCTTCGCACAGTGGTTCGCGTACTGCGTCGTGGTGAGCCTCTTCGCGGGCTACATCGCGAGCCGCGCTCTGGGTCCGGGCGCCCGCTATCTCGACGTACATCAGATCGCGGGCACGGTCGCCTTTGTGGGCTACGCGCTCGCGTTGTGGCAGATGTCGATCTGGTTCAAGCGCGACTGGGGGACCACGCTGCGCTCCACCATCGACGGCCTCATCTACGGCCTGCTGACCGGCGGCGTGTTCGGGTGGCTCTGGCCTCGATAGCGGCTAGCGGAGCGCGGCCAGCAGAGGCCGCGCGGCCAGCGCCTGAATCAACACGACCGCGTAGATGAGGAAATAGACGGCGGCGGCTGCCCGCAGCCATCCCGTGCGTATGCGCCGGCGATCCATCCAGAAGCCGAGCAGCGGAAGAACCTGAAGCGCGTGCATGCCGAAGAAATGCGCGACCCGAAGGTCTCCGCCGCCGGTGCTCCAGTTCACGAAGGGCAGTCCCGGCGAGCCGTCGTGAATGCCCACCGAGTGGCCCAGGCGGCCCGCCATGAGAAAGCCCTGCAGGCTGGCCACGATGAAGATGATCAGGCCGAGACGGACGCCGGCCGGGGATGCCCCGGCGAGATCGGATGGGCGGCGCAGGAACAAGTAGAGCGCCCACCCGGCGGCGACGGTGTTGATCGTGATCAACATGCCCATGAGGGAGAACACGAGCCCGTCGAAGGGCGAGTCGAAGTTGAAATGGGAGCGGACGCCACGGGCGGACTGCATCGTGATCAGCACGAGTTCCCCGGCCATGGTGGCGAACATGATCCAGGAGATCCGGCGCACGGGTCGCTCGCTGCCGCGCAGATAGCCGAGAAGCCAGGCCATGGTGGCGAGGAAGATCGCGATGGAGATCGCGAACTTCATGGGCTTGATCCACCGGTTGATGCCAAGGATGGTCGTGGAATCGAGCAAGACCGCGGGCGCCAGGATCAGGAACAGCAGAAAGCTTCCGGCGGCTCCGCCGGTCAGGAGCGGATTGCGGCGCCACGCGTCACGAAGCCAGCTCACACCAACCCCACGAGCCTTCGCCGCCGCGCCGATCGGACGGCAAGAAACGCCAGCAGGCCGATGGGACCCAGAAAGAAGGTCAGCACGAGGCATGGCGCCAGCAACAGGCGCGGCATTCCGTCCTTCTCCGCTTCCCGCGTCTCGATGGCCCCGACCAGCAGGTCGAACGCGAGGTAGTGCACCCAGCCGGCGAGGAGCAGCATCGGGTTGGCGAACAGGGCGGACACCTCGGCCAGCGAGCCGAAGCCACCCGGGGCGCCGGGCATGAAGGCCGCGATCAGGACAAGGTAGAGGATCCACAGGATCGCCGACCAGGCGCCGCTCACCACGAGGCGCCGAGGGGCGATCTTACGACGACGGCAGCGGTCCCTGGCGTGCCCGACCTCGGCCTCACGCGATAGACTCGCCACGATGCCGTCGACCGCATTCGACTCCTTCTATCTCCTCGACCGCTACGGCTCGCCGGCGATGCGCGCGATCTGGGACGACCGCCGCATGATCCAGCGCTGGCTCGACGTGGAAGCGGCGCTGGCCGCGGTCGAAGCCGAGCTGGGCCTGATCCCGGCATCGGCGGCGAAAGAAATCGCCCGCAAGGCCAAGGTGGAGCGGCTCGACCTTCCGGCGATGAAGGCCGATTTCGACCTCACCTGGAACCCCGTCATGCCGCTGGTGAACGCGATGCGCGGCGTGCTCTCCCCCGCCGCCGGACGCTGGGTGCACTGGGGCGCGACGAGCAAGAACATCATGGACACCGGAACGGCCCTGCAGATCCGCGACAGCTACGAGGTCGTGCTCGCCGACCTCGACGCGATCGCCGACATCCTGGCCGCGCTTGCCCGCAAGCATCGCGACACCGTGATGGCCGGCCGCACGCACGGCCAGCACGCGCTCCCGGTGACGTTTGGCTTCAAGGTGGCGGCGTGGCTGGACGAGCTGCTGCGCCACCGCGAGCGGCTGATCGAGAGCAAGGGCCGCGTCCTCGTCGGCGAGTTCGGCGGCGCGATCGGGACGCTGGCCTCGCTGGGCCGCAAGGGCCTTCAGGTCCAGACGAGGCTGATGAAGCGACTCGGCCTCGGCGTCCCCGCCATCCCCGCCAAGACCGCGGGCGACCGCTTCGCCGAGTTCTTCCTGCTGCTGGCCATGCTGTCGGCGACGCTCGGCAAGATCGCGCAGAACATCTACAACCTGCAGGTCACGGAGATCGACGAGCTCACGGAGTTCGTCGAGGGCAAGGTCGGCAGCTCGGCCATGCCCCACAAGCTCAACCCCGTCGCCTCGGGATCAGTGGTTTTGCTCGGCCGCCTGCTCCGGACGCGTGCGGGCGCGGTGCTCGACTACATCCACTCCGAGTGGGAGGACGACCATCGCCAGGGCGAGACGGCGTGGAGTTTCGGCCCGGAGGTCTGCCTTCTGATGGGCGCGCAGATGACGCTCGGCAAGCGGCTGCTGGCGACGCTCGTGGTCAAACCCGCGAACATGCGGAGGAACCTCGATCGCAGCGGCGGCGTGGTTCTCTCGGAGGCGGTGATGATGGCGCTCGCCCGCCGCATCGGCCGGAATCGCGCCCACGCGCTGGTCCTGAAGATCGCGCGCGCGACGCTTCTGGACAAGACGCCCTTCATCGAGGCGGTGCGCGCGAATCCGGAGATTCGCAGGCACCTGAAGCCGCGGGAGATCGAAGCCGCCCTCGACTACAGCAATTCGCTCGGCCTCTCGGGCCACTTCGTGGACCAGGTCCTGAAGGTCCACGCAAGAGCGCGCGGCAACGGATAGGGCAGAGCTCCGACGCGGAGCCGAATTACTACTAAAACGCCAGCTTTACCCCGAGCTGGAAGGCGCGCTGCAGGTATCCCGTCGTACCCCGGAACACGTCGGGCAGCTCCGCCGTAGGGACCCCAAGTGGGCTGGTGGCCACGATGCGATTCACCGCCTGCACGTTCGCGTCGCAGGTCGCGTACGTCTCCGGGTCCGAGCAGCCGCGGTTGAGCAGGTTCTTCGCCTCCGCGAACAGCTCGGCGCGCAGGCGCCCGGGCAGCTCGACGAAGCGGACGTACCGCGCATCGACGTTGATCACCCTTCCCAGCCGCCCCGAGTTGCGCTCGACCCCCACGGGACGGTCATTGGTCACGCCGTCCTGGTTCAGGTCCAGGTTGGAGCGGACGTTGAACGGGAGGCCGCTGTTGGCCTGCACGATCACGCCGAGCTGGTTGTGGTTGGCGATCGACGCCCAGAGGCCGCCGGTTTCGATGCGGGGCTGGATGACGGTGCTGAAGATGAAGGTGTGGGTCTGGTTGAACGCCGTCGGCCCCTCGTCGCGATCGAGGTTCGACGGGTCGGAGAGGCGGTCGTCGAAGCCGGCCACGATGTAGGTGCTGGTCAGCGGCGCATTGTCGATGCCCTTGGCGAGGGTGTAGCTGGCCTGCATCTGGAAGCCGTGGCTCATGCGCTTGTTCACCTGGGCGGTGAACGCGTTGTAGCTGCCGGACCCGATCGACTGGAAGACGTCGGTATGGTTGAACGCAGGGTTGACGCGTGTCGCGCCGTTGACCGCGGTCGAGTAGATCGGGCGGCCGTCGCCGAGGGTGGCGCCGGTGGAGATCAGGTTGGTGTCGACGAGGACCGGCATGTTGCGGCCGGTCGAGTTCACGTAGCCTACTGATACGGACATGTTCGACGACAGCGCACGCTCGAGCTGGACGTTGGTGAGCACAGCGGACTGGGTCGAGAAGTCGTCGTCGACGGCCACGATGCTCTGCGTCGGCCGCGTGAAGGTCGAGATCGTGCCCGGGAACGCCGGCGCGCCGGCGGTGGTCGGGTTCACGGTGGCGGTAAACACTCTCGGATCGCCGTTGCGCTGGATGGCGTCCTCGTAGAAGTTGAGCAGCGGCGGCTCGTACATCAGCCCCGACGACGCCCGCAGCACGGTGCGCCCTTCCCGATCGAGCGACCACGCGAAGCCCAGGCGTGGGGCGAAGTTGTTCTTGTCGGTCCTGAACTCCGCCGACAGTGGGTTGCCGGCGAAAGGCCGCGACTCGGGGACCTTGAAGTAGTCGTAGCGGATCCCGAACAGGACCTTCAGGCGCTCGCTGACCTTGAAGTCGTCCTGGATGAACGCGCCGTAGAAGCTCGAGTCGTAGTCGACGGCGGGGTCGCCGAGGAGCTGACTGTAGTTCGTGTACGAGCGCGGGTTCGCGCCGCTGGCGGCGGCGAGGTAGGCATCGACGCTCGGGAACGTGTACAGCTGGAACAGGGTGTTGAGCCGCGAGTCGGCGATGAACTGCGCGTCTACGCCGACCTTGAAGTTGTGGCGCCCGCGGATCCACGAGAAGTTGTCGAGGACCTGCCAGATCCCCTGGTTGAAATCGAAGCCGGCGTCGGAGACGGCCGCGATCGGACCTCCGAAGTTCGCCGCGCCGCTGACGTTGATCGCCGGCCCCGTTCCCGCGCCTTCGCTGGCGCTGCGCGACTGGTGACGGCGCGCGTACTGCACGCGCAGCTCGTTCAGACGGTCGGAGCCGATGGAGGAGACGAGCTGCACCGACGCGGAGTCCATCCGGTCGTTGAAGTCCGTCGCCCGCGCCACCGTGTTCAGCCCCGCGCCGATGTTGTAGGGCGAGTTGTTCTGGAAATAGAAGTAGCGGCCGGACAGCTTGTTGGATCCGTTCAGCTGGTGGTCGATCTTGCCGAGGAGGAAGCTGACCTTCTGCGTGGCGGGGATCACGCCCGCGCTGGGAATGACGCCTTCCGCGAGGCCCAGGCGGGTCGCGTTGGCCGGCGTCACGGTGATGACGCGGTCGGCGGAGAGGTCGCGGTCCACGAACTCATAACCGACGTAGAAGTGCGTCTTGTCCTTCTGGATGGGCCCGCCCAGCGTCGCCGTCCAGTTGTTGACGTGCGTGTCCGGCTTGGGCGCGGTGGCGGCGAGGAAGAACGGCTTCTCGGAAAAGCCCTTGCGGCGGAGCCGGAAGCTGGCCGAGCCGGCGAGCCGATTCGTGCCCGACGGAGTGATGGCGTTGTAGACCATCCCCGTCGTCTGCCCGAACTCCGGGGCGAACCCGCTGGTGACGACCTTGACTTCCTTGACCATCACCTCCGACACGGGCAGCAGCCGCAGCCCGGCGCGATCCTTCTCCGTGTTCGTGTTGCCGTCGATCATGTAGTTCGTGTGCATCTGGGTGCCGTTGGCGTTGATGCGCGGCACGCCGAACTCCTCGTTCTCATAGCCGGTGACGTTGGCCTGCAGGAACGCGAAGTTGTACGGGTTGCGCGAGACCAGGGGCAGGTTCTTGATCTCGGCCTCGCTGATCGTGCGGCCGAGGTCGATGCGGCCGGGCTCGGCGATCGGCGCCTCGCCGCTCACGGAGATGACTTCCTCCATCCCGCCCACTTCGAGCGCGAAGTTGAGGGTCGCGGTCTGGCCCGCCGACAGGGTGACGCCCGTCCGCTCGACCGGCTTGAACCCCTGCATCTGGGCGCGCACGCGATACGTCCCCAGCGGCAGCAGCAGGGCGCGGTAGTTCCCGTCGGCCCCGCTCACCACGTCGCGCGTCGCGCCGGTGTCGACGTTGGCGACGTGCACGGTGACGCCGGGCAGGACGGCGCCGGTCGCGTCCCGCACCACGCCTTCGATCGCGCCGTTCACCGCGGTGGATTGGGCATGTGCGAGGGGGCCGAGAGACAGGAGAGCGGCCGAAGCGAGAGCGGAACGAAAAAACCGAGTCATGGGATCAACCTCCAGCGGGGACGCCAGTATCGCGCCGCTCTCGGCCAGGGTCAAAGCGCGGTCACCTCGTCAGTGAACAGTCAGGCCCGCTGTCGGTCGAAAATCGCCTGCACGGTCTGGATGGTGTCCGCTTCGCTCGCGGGCTTCTCGGGTCGATGATGCTTCACGCGCGCGAAGCGCAGGGCAAGTCCCGCGGGGTACCGAGGCGACTCCTGCACGTCGCTGAACGCGATCTCGACGACCAGTTCCGGGCGCACGTGGACGGTGTACTCGTCGCGACTGACCTCGAGCGCGAGCAGCTTCCCGGTCTGCCATTCCAGCATCGCATCGGTCAGACCCTTGAAGGTCTTGCCCAGCATCACGAACTGGCCGCTCTCGGTATCGCGGGCGCCGAGATGCAGGTTCGACAGCCAGCCCTGGCGACGGCCGCTTCCCCACTCCACCGCCAGCACGACGAGGTCGAGGGTGTGCGCGGACTTCAGCTTGAGCCAGTGGAAGCCGCGCTGGCCGGCAGCGTACGGCGCGTCCAACGACTTGGCCATCACGCCCTCGTGGCCGGCGTCGAGGGCCCGGCTCATGAACCGGGACGCCTCGATCGCGTCGCCCGTCACCAGGCGCGGCAGCAACGAAGACTCGGCGACGAGCTGGGCCAGCCGCTGCGCCCGCTCTGCGTACGGCAACGCCACGAGCGATCCATCGCCCTCGACGAACAGGCAATCGAAGAAGAAGGAGGACAACGGTGTCGCCGCCCGCGCCGCCTCGACGTCCTTCGACCGGCCGATCCGGCTGCCGGTGACCTGGAAGGCGTGCGGCCGTCCGTCGGCGCGCATCGCGATGGCTTCGCCTTCCACCACCGCCTCGCGCACCGCCAATGCCCGCGCCCATTCGACGACCTCCGGGACGCGCGCGGTCACGTCCTGCAGATGGCGGGTGAACACGCGCACGTCGTCGCCCGCCTTGTGCACCTGGATGCGCGCGCCGTCGAGCTTGTATTCGAAGGCGGCGGGCCCAAGCCGTTCGAGCGCAGCGTCCACGTCGTCGGCGGTGCTGGCGAGCATCGGCGCGATGGGAGACAGCAGCCGCAACGAGAAGCGCGACAGTCCCGACGCGCCCTCCTCGATCGCGGCCCGCGCCACCTCGCCAATGCTGTCCGCGTACATCGCGGCCTGTCGGACGTCCGCGGGCGGCAGCCCCGCGGCGCGAGCGATTGCGTCGGAGAGGACGCCTTCCAACGCGCCTTGCCGCAGCTCCCCGACGAACAGCTCGACGAGGAAGCGGCGCTCGTCCGCCGTGGCGCGCGCGAACAGCTGGCGAAGGGCGCGGCCCTTTCTCTCCGCCGATCCGGCGCCCGATTCGGCGGCGATGACGTCGCACGTCCGATCGACGTCGAGCACGGAGAGGGGATCGCCCACGGCTTCTTCCGAGGGCATCGCCGGCTGGATGGTCCGCCATCCGAGGCCGATCCTGCCCTGCGGCAACGTGCCGGTCAGATAGAGCGCGGCCAGCTCCGCTTCGCGCCCGCGCGCCGGGCGGAGGAGCTCGGCGAGGAGCGTGACCTTCTCCAGCTTTCGCGAAGTGGCGCGCACGCGAGCGACGCACTCCACCAGCGCCGACAGGAGCATCACGAAATCAGGATATCGTGCACCCACACACATGGAGGCTTCCAGGAATGGCGATCAGCAGCAGTAAGGCGGGCGGGAAGAAGACGAAGACGGCGGCGAAGACGGCGAGCAGGACCAAGGCGCCTGGCCGGACCGCGAAACCGAAGGCCAGGGGAAAAACGCAGCCAAAGGCGAAGACGCCCGCGCGCGCGTCCGCCCCAGCGCCGCGAAAGGAATCCCCCGCCGGCAAGGCCGACAAGGGACTCACCCTGGCCGCGGTCAGCCCCAGCTTCACGGTAGACAACATCGAGAAGAGCCTGGCCTGGTACCGCGACGTCATGGGCTTCGCCACCGGCAGGCGGTGGGAGGAGAAGGGCACCCTCATGGGCGTGGAGCTGAAGGCGGGCGACATCACGTTCATGATCGGCCAGGACGACTGGGGCAAGGGCAAGCACCGCATCAAGGGCGCGGGGTTCCGCCTCTACTGCGATACGACCCAGAACGTCGATCGGATGGCGGAAGGGATCAAGGCCCGCGGCGGCACCCTCGTCGACGAGCCGAAGGACGACAAGGAATGGGGCGTCCGTGCCTTCACGGTGCAGGACCCGGACGGCTTCAAGATCACGATCGCGGTGGATCTGTAGAGGCAGCTATGATCGCGATCAGGAGGCGAACGCGCATGCGCTCATCTGCAGTCCTGTTCCTCGCCGCGGCCCTCGTGCCGCGCCTATCCTTGGCCATGGAAGAGCGCGATCCCCACGCCTGGCTCGAAGAGGTCGAAGGCGCCAAGGCCCTGGCCTGGGCAAAGGAACAGAACGCGCGATCGCTTCCGGAATTGGAAGCGCGCCCCGAGTACAGACCCATCTACGAGAAGACGCTCGCCATCCTGGACTCGAAGGACAAGATCCCGACCCCGGCGATCTACGGGACGACCATCTACAACTTCTGGAAGGACGAGAGCAATCCGCGCGGCATCTGGCGGCGCACGAGCCTCGAGTCCTACCGGACGGCGTCCCCGGCCTGGGAAACGGTGATCGACATCGACGCGCTGGCGAAGGCCGAAGACAAGCCCTGGGACTTCAAGGGCGGCGATTGCCTGCCTCCCGATTTCAAGCGTTGCCTGGTCGGACTGTCCCGCGGTGGCGCCGACGCCACGGTGATGCGGGAGTTCGACACCGTGACGAAGACGTTCGTCCCCGGGGGCTTCACCCTGCCCGAAGCGAAGTCATCGGTCTCGTGGCGGGACATCGACACGCTTTGGGTCGGCACAGACTTCGGGCCCGGCTCGCTGACCGCGTCCGGATACCCGCGCATCGTCAAGCTCTGGAAGCGTGGCACGCCGCTCGCGGAAGCGAAGACCATCTTCGAGGGCTCCGAGAAGGACGTTGCGTCGTACGGCACGACCCTCTTCACCGCCGACCGCAAGTACGACCTGGTCATCCGCATTCCGGCCTTCTATAAGCAGGACACACACCTGTACCGCGACGATCGGCTGGTGCGGCTGCCCCTTCCGTTGGACGCGGATTTCAGCGGCTTCTTCCGAAACCAGGCGCTGTTCTCGCTGCGCACCGACTGGACCGTTGCGGGCCAGACCTACCGCTCGGGGACGCTGCTCGCCGGCGACGTCGACGCCCTCGTAAACGGGAAGCCGGCATTCCAGGCCCTGTTCGAGCCGACGGAGCGCGTGTCGCTGTCCGGGGTCGGCTCGACGAAAGACCGCGTCCTCGTCCTGACCCTCGACAACGTGCGCAGCCGGCTCGCGTCGCACACGCTCGCCAACGGCAAGTGGACACGCACCGAGGTCCCTCTGCCCGGGCAGGGCGCGGCGTCGATCCCCGCCGCCAGCGACTTCGCCGACGTGTACTTCGTGGGCTACGAGGACTTCCTCACCCCGAGCTCGCTCTGGCTGTCGACCAACGGCACCGCCCCCCAGAAGGTCAAGACGATGCCGGCCTTCTTCACCCCCGATGGCATGAACGTCGCGCAGTACGAGGCGACGTCGAAGGACGGGACGAAGATCCCCTACTTCGTGATCACGCCGAAAGGTTTCAAGGCCGACGGCCGCGCGCCGACGCTGCTCGCCGGCTACGGCGGGTTCGAGGTCGCGCAGAAGCCGACGTACTCCGGAGCGCGCGGCGCGGGGTGGCTGGAGCGTGGTGGCGTGTACGCGCTGGCCAACATCCGTGGCGGCGGCGAGTTCGGGCCGCGGTGGCACGAAGCGGCGCTGAAGCAGAACCGCATCAAGTCGTTCGAGGACTTCATCGCCGTGGCCGAGGACCTGATCGCACGCAAGATCACCTCGCCGCGCCGGCTCGGCATCGCCGGCGGCTCGCAGGGCGGGCTGCTGGTCGGCGGCGCCTTCACCATGCGGCCGGATCTGTTCGGAGCGGTGGTGTCGAAGGTGCCCCTCGCGGACATGAAGCGCTTCTCGCACCTGCTCGCCGGCGCGTCGTGGATGGCGGAGTACGGCGATCCCGACATCGCGGAGCAGTGGGCCTACATCCAGACCTGGTCGCCGTACCACCTCCTGAAGAAGGACGCGAAGTACCCGACGCCGTTCGTGTGGACGAACACCCGCGACGATCGCGTGCATCCCGGCCACGCGCGCAAGTTCGTGGCGCGGATGCAGGAGCTGGGGCATCCCGTCTACTACTTCGAGAACACCGAGGGGGGCCACGGCGCCGGCGTCGTCGCCAAGGACACCGCGCGGGTGACGGCGCTCGAGTACGCGTATCTCTGGAAGATGCTCGGCGGGGACTAGGCGAGCCCGCTTTCCATCATCGCGGTCAGCGTCGAGAGCTGGCCGCGATGTTGTTCCGCGAGCCGGCCTCCGGCGTCGCAGCGCGCGAACAGCGCTTCGGCGGCCTGCGCCGCGGCCCGTGCGGCGCCGTCGCCGGCGGGACCCGCTTTCGTCATCTCGCCGGCGATAGCGGCCAGCGTTCGCAGGGTCGAGGCATCGTCGCGCACGTCCGGCCGCCATTCGATGCTTGCCTCCGGCCGGTCGCAGGTCTCGGCGACGAAGCGCGACAGCCACTCCGCTGTCGCCGTCATCTTGCCGAAGTCCAGCTTGTCCGGCGTGTCATTGGTGGTGTGGTACACGGCGGTGCGTCCGTTGGACAGGAACAGGAACGGGATCCGGCGCTGCCAGAAGGCGAAGTAGTCGGAGAGCGGCGGGATGGCTTCGGCGTCGACGCGGCGGATGACCACGCCAGGGACCGCGCCGGCGAGGGCATCGACGTGCGCCGCCGTCCCCCCGCTTCGCTCGGCGCCCAACGCGAACACCGTGTCGCGGACGGCGGCTGGCGTGCCCGCCGGGCCAAGGGCGTGTCCGACGAGGTCCATGCACACCATCAGGTCGATGGACTCCAGCGGGACGAGCGGGTGATCGACGAAATACTGCGAGCCCATGGTGTCACCGAGGAAGTTCGGCGGCTCCTCGGCGTCAAAGGCGGCGAAGATGACGCCCCGTCTCGGTGTCTTTCCGCGGAACCCACGAGCGACCTCGATCAGGATGGCGACCGCGGCCGCGTTGTCATCGGCGCCGCGGTAGATGCCGCCGTACCCGGCGCCCACGTGATCGTAGTGAGCGGCGGCCAGGACCCAGCGGTCGATCGCCCCCGGCAGACGCGCGATCACGTTGGCGCCATCGATGGGCGGGATGGGCTGGAGCTCGGTTTCGTACCCGGCATCGGCAAAGGCGCTGACCACGAGATCCCGGGCGATCCGGCCCCCGGGACTGCCGGCCTCGCGGCCCGCACAGGCGTCGGAGCACAGCGCGTTGACCAGATCCCTCATGCCCGTGATTGTCAGTCCAGACGCGGGTCGTAGCCATTCCCTGACATCCCGTGTCAGGGCGAAACGAAGACGATCGGACCCTCCCGGCCACCGACCGGGCGCATCCTCGCCCATTCATTCTCGGAAGGAGCGTCACTTCATGAAGGCGTCCAGCCGGCACTTCTTCGGCATCGATCTCGGCACCAGCAGCTGCAGCATCGCCTACGTCGTCGACGATCCGCGTCAGCGAGACGCGCAGACGGTGGCGGTGCAGACGGTCGAAGTCCGTGTCGACGAGAACGGCCTCCGCCTGTCTACCAACCGGATCCCTTCCATCGTGTCCGCGCCCCTCGACCCGAAGGCCCGCGGTGGAGCGCTGTTCGGCCTCGACTTCCTCTCCGCCTTCCGCATGAAGAAGAAGGAGGCCGCGCTCCTGCGCCGGGGCCGCGACTACTTCTCCTCCGTGAAGTCCGACCTGGGTACGCTGCGCGTCTACACGCGCTCGCGGATTCCCGGCTGCCGCACACCAGCCGAGGTCACGGCCCTGATCCTCGATCGCCTGCGTGGGCTGGCCAGGGACTACAACCCTTCTCTCGATCCGCGCCACGCACCCCTGGTGATCACGGTCCCCGCGTCGTTCAGCGCACTGGCCCGCGCCGAAACACTCGATGCCGCGGTCAAGGCCGGCTTCTCCCGTGAGAACGTGCGACTGCTGGACGAGCCGGTGGCGGCGCTGCTCGACCTGCTCAACAGCCCGGACGCGGCGACGATCCTCGACGCCCGGTCGCGCAACCTCCTCGTCTTCGACTACGGCGCGGGCACCTGCGACGTCGCGCTGGTGCGCGTGCGCTTCGATCCCGCGGCGGAGACGGGGCTCCACGTGGAGAACCTTGCCATCTCCAATTACCACCGCCTCGGCGGCGACGACGTCGACGCCGGGATCATGGACCAGGTGATCTGGCCGCAGCTGTGCACGCCCGAGCAGCGCGCGAGCCTCCGTCCGGCGCGCCGGCGCGAGATCGAGGACACCCTTACCGGCACCGTGGCGCGGCGGTTGAAGGAGGAGATGTGCACCGACGTGGACATCGCGGTCCGCACGACGTCGTGGGCTGAGGTCGACGCCACACCGGTGCGGGTTCTCGCCCCCCTGGAGAGGTTGTTCGAGCTTTCCGAGGTGCGAAGGACTGCGCCGCGGCATTTCGAGATGGACTCCACGCAGTTCCTCGAGGTGATGGCGCCCTTCCTCTCCCGCCCGGGGGAGGCCGATGATCCGGGGCGGTCGCTGCTGTTCCCGGTCGAGGAGACGCTGGCCCGCGCGGGCCTGAAGCCGGAAGCGCTCGACGCCGTCGTCCTGCACGGCGGCAGCTCGCTCAACCCCTACGTCCGTAGGCTGATGTCCAGCACGTTCGGGCACCACGACCTCTTCCAGCGCACCCGCGTCGTGATGACGCCGGATCCGCTGGTCTCCGTCGCCCGCGGCGCCGCCGTCGCCTGCTACTGGCGTGAATCGCGCGGCGTCGAGATGGTGCAGCCGATCATGCCCGAGGACTTCGGCGTGATCCTGCGTGACGGACGGCGGGTGCCGCTGATCGCGGCCGGCACGCCTCTTCCCTATCCGGACGCCGAGGGCGCCGAGGACGTCACCGACGACGGCGCGCCGTTCACCGTGCCCACCGACAATGCGGCCAGCCTCCTCGTCCCCATCTATACCGGGACCGACGCCACCCATCGCCTCGCCGGCACCGTGAAGGTCCCGCTGCCGCCTGGAGCGGCGGCGGGGACGCCGGTGCGCATCGCGTTGCGGGTGGATGCGGACAAGACGGTGCGGTGGTGGTTCCGCATCGGCGAGGCCGAAGCGCTCCCCGCGCCGGTGGTGAACGATCCCTGGACGAGCCGCGCGCTCTCCATCGACGAGCGGGCGCTGATGGAGGTCCGCCGCGGCCTGCGCGATGCCCTCGCCGAGGGCCGCCCGCTGTCCCAGCGCCTGCTGGTGACCGAGGCCAGTGCCATGCGGATCGCCGGCGACGCCGAGGGCGCGCTGCTCGCCGTCGACGACTGCCTGGACGACGATCCCTCGAACGCGAGCGCCCACAACGTCCGCGGCCTCGTGCTCGGCACGCTCGGGCGCACCGGAGACGCGGTCGCCGCCTTCACGACGGCCGTGCAGCTGATGCCGGACGACGCGACGTATCTCGCCAACCGCGGCTATGCCCTGCAACGCGCCGGCGCATCCGAGGGCAGTATCGGGCCGTTGCGGCTCGCCATCTCGCGCCAGCCGCGGATGGGACACGCCTACATGGGGCTGGGGAACGCGTACCGCCGCCTCGGCGACGAGAAGGCGGCGCTGGTCGAGTACCGCCGCGCCCTCGAGGTCTACCGGCAGGACGTGGAGGAGCACCCCCACGATCGCTTCGCCTGGCAGTGGATGGCGAACGTTCACCAGGCCCTCGGCGACTACCGTCGGGTTGCGGAAGCGCACGCGGTGCTGCGGCGCATCGAGCGCGACGCGCTGTACGAGGGCGACAGCCGGCACGTCATCGCGGGCCCCGTCCGGCCCACCGTAGTCGCGGAGGCGGAATGAGGAAGAAGCAGAAGAAGGACCGGAAGCAGGACCGCGGCCGAAAGCGGGGCCGGAAGAAGCCGCTGGACGCCGCCGGTGCGGTGGCGCGAGCCCGGGAAGGCGTCACCCGCGCGGGGTTGAAGCTCGCGGATCGCCTCGCGCGGCTCGAAGGCGTCGCGGACGGGATCGAGACCGCGGCCGTGGAGCGTTTCGTTTCGGCGGCAGTGGGCGAGCTCGCGGAGGAACAGCTTCTCCGCGATCTGGCCGACCTTCAGGCGGCATTCGCGGCACCGGCGGGTGGCTCCTTGCCGGAGGCGATCGAGCCCTTCCGCCACCTGCCCGAGGCGATGCTGCGCTTCCTGCAGTCGCGCTTCGGGCTCACGCCGTACCTCGAAGCCGGCAAGGTCCTGCAGGTCCCGAGCGAGAAGCTCCACGCATTCACCATCGCCGGGAGCCATGGCGACGCGCCGTCAGGCCTGCTGGTGCGGTTGAAGGTCGTCGCTCCCGGGTGGAAGCGCGCCGGCGAAGTCGTGGTCCCGCCCCGGGCCGAGGTCGCGGGATGAAGGGACGACGCGCCGCCGCGCCGCGGACGCTGTCCACGCGTCCACCCCTCCGCCGCCTCTTCTGGGCCATCGCCCGGCTGCGCGAAGGCAAGCCCTTGAAGGCCACCGATCTTGCCCGCGAGTTCGAGGTCAACGTGCGCACCGCGTACCGCGACCTCGACTTCCTCCGCGACGAGTGGCGGGCGCCCGTGGAGTACGACCCGCACCAGGGGTCGTACGTGCTCACGGAGCCGATGACCGAGCTTCCCCACGTCGCCCTCACCCATGGCGAGCTGCTCGCCATCTACTTCGCGGAGAAGGTCGTCCGGCAGTACCGCGGCACGCCCTTCGAGGCCGATCTTGCCGGCGCGTTTCGCAAGATCCTCGAGCTGCTGCCCGAGCAGGTGAAGGTCTCGCCGTCGGCGCTCGGCGATTACCTGTCCATGGATCTCGGCGCGCTGTACGCGCCCGACGCCGCGATCTTCCGCGACGTGCTCGGGGCGCTGCGACGCAGGAACACCGCGCTCATCCGCTACCGCAGCCTGAGCGCCGGCCGCACCACGGACCGCCGCGTGCGCCCGTACCACGTGTTCAACGTGGGCGGCGACTGGTACCTCGCGGCCTGGGACGAGCGCCGCAAGGAGGTCCGCGATTTCGCGCTCCACCGCATCCGGCGGATCACCCTGACCACCGAGCGCTACGAGGTCCCGGATGACTTCGACTTCCGGAAGTACATGGCGGGCGCTCTCGCCATCGAGAAGGGCGCCCGGCCGGTGCAGGTCGCGATCCGCTTCGCGCCGCGACAGGCGCGCTGGATCCGCGAGCGCCGGTGGCACGCCTCGGCGCGGATCCAGGAGGAGATGGGCGGCGGGCTCGTCCTGCGGATGATGGTCGCGGAGACGAGCGAGCTCCGCCGGTGGGTGCTCCAATTCGCCTCCGAGGCGGAGGTCGTCTCCCCGGCGTCGCTGCGCAAGGCAGTGGCGGACGACCTGCGCCGCGCGGCGGCAGCGTACGAGGCCTGACCCCGGGGCCTGACCCTGGCTACGACCCCTGCCCCTGGCCCGCGGCCTTCGCGCGCCGCTCCATCTCCTCGGGCGAGACGTCCTCCTTGTGGGTCGCAACCATCCACATGTGGCCGAACGGGTCGAGCAGCGTGCCTCCGCGGTCGCCGTAGAACTTGTCCTCCAGCGGCTGGACTTCCCTGGCGCCGGAAGCGAGCGCCTTCTTGAAGACGGCGTCGACGTCTTCGACGTACAGCATCAGTCCGACCGGAGTGCCGCCGACGGTGGCGGGACTGAGCGCCTGCACTTCCGCGTGCTCGTCGGCGAGCATGACCACCGAGTCGCCGATCTTGATCTCGGCGTGGCCGACCTTTCCGCCCGGTGCGGCGTGCCGGAACATCTCGGTCGCGCCGAACACCTTCTTGTAGTAGTCGATGGCCCCCGCTGCGTCGCCGCAGATCAGATACGGCGTGATTGCGTGATAACCCTCCGGCACCGCCTTCACTGGCATGAGCGCCTCCCTGCTGAAGCCTACACGCGCCCGGCACACGATTCGCCGGGGCGACGTTGACCGCCCGCGACCCGGGGTATAGCGTGCATCGCATGAAAGCACTGTTCCCGATCGGTCTGATCCTGGTGATCCTCGGCATTGCCTCGCTCTTTGTCCCCATCCCGCAGAAGGATCGCGCGGGCGTCGAGGTGGGAGGGGTGTCCCTTGGAATCGAGACCAGCCACAAGGAGAAGGTCTCGCCGGTCGTCAGCGGGGTGCTGATCCTCGCCGGTGCCGCGCTGATCATCGCGGGTCAGCGCAAGGGCCGCTAGGCAGGGCGCGGAAGGCGAGCCGTCAGACCCGCCGCAGCTTCAGCATTCCCGGCGCCGCTTCGACGATCTCGAGCGCGAGCCCGTCGCCGCCATCCGCATAGGCGACGCGGATCTGCTCACCGGTCGCCTCCCATCGTCCGTCCCGTGCTTCCGACGCATCGGCCGCCCCCGGCGTGTAGGCGCGGAATCCCCCGTCCGCCTCGATGTCGAATCCATCCCGCGGGCGGCGGCTGGGGGCAAAGTCGCTGCCGCGTGGTCGGTAGACTCGCGCGCCGTCTTCTTCGTGCGAGAACAGCCACCGCCCGTAGACGTGCGCGCTCAGCCCCGGCGGCAGGTCACACCCAGTCGACGCCGTCGAACACGAGCGTCGGCCGCTCCCCCTGCTCGGATTCGAACGTGGCCTCCATCGCACGGAACTCCTCGACGGGAGCGAGGCGCTCGGTCACCTCGTCCGCGTCGTCTCCGAGCAGGCTCGCCCGCGGGCCGGACAACGCGGCATGCATGCGCAGCACCTGGCCGCGGCTGAACAGGAACATGCAGGCATCGTCGGTGTAGTCCATGAAGTTCATGAACATGTCGCCGTGCGGGCCGTTCTTGCACGACACCTGCGGGAACTGCGGGCAGCCGCCGTTGGATCCCGCCTGGTTCGGAGTGTCGGCCACGCTGTCGGAGCCGCGGCAGCCCAGGTCGTCGTCGCCCCAGATGTGCAGGAGGTTCAGCCAGTGCGCCACCTCGTGCGTCGCCGTCCGCCCCAGGTGGAACGGCTGTTCGACGATCCCGGTGGTGCCAAAGGCGGTGTTCAGGATGACGACGCCGTCGCGGGCCGCGGGTCCGCCGGGGAACTGCGCGTACCCGAGCAGGCCGCTGCCCAGCGTGCACACCCAGAGGTTCAGATAACGGTTTGCGGGCCAGGCGGCGGCTCCGCTTTCGATCTTGATCTGCTCGTCGAGGGTTGCGATCTCGCCGTCGAACGCGTCGATGCGCGTGCGCGTCCGCGTGATGCCGTTGGTCTTCCTCCCCTCCGGGTCGACGGTCGCCAACGCGAACTCGACCAGCGCATCGCCGAGCTTGCCCGCGAAAGGCGCAGGCGCCTTGCCAATGTCCGCGTTCCGCGCGCGAAAATCCGCGTTCAGGACGTCGATCTGACTTCGGACCTGCTCGTCCGTGATGTTCTCGGCCGCGGTGCGATGGAGGACGTGGACGACGGCGGCGATGCGCGCGACTGTCGTTCGCGGCGCACGCCTTGCGAGCATGGAGAACGCCTCGATCTCGCGGCGCACGGGCGGGTAGGCGGGATCCACGGCCGCAAGGTGGCGGTGGAGGGGCATCGTGCCGCAGGTGCGCCGGCTGGGCATGGGCGATTCTCTACCGCGCCGTGAGCGCCTGCCAGTTGAGCACCGCGTTCCAGAGCAGGCGATGGTCCGCCCGGTTCAGCGCGCGGTGCACGGGATTGAAGTTGAAGGCCACCACGCGGCCCTTTCCCAGGGCGTGCTCGAGGATCGCAGGATGGCCGGCGAGCGCGTCCGCGTTGCGCCCGCCGCCGCTCACGACGATGGGCGCCGACCCGCCCCACTCGAGGACCACCCGCGCCGGGTCGTCGGGCCCGTCGAGGCATGACGTGCAGTAGGCCATCTCCGCCCAGCGCCGCGGCGTGTCGTAGACGGCGTAGTTGGAGCGGAAGACCACGGCGTCCGCCAGGTAGCCATAGCCGATGGGATGGCCCGGGCGCGGAAAGCGCGCCCGCAGGTGCGCGCCGGGAGTCCGCAGGTCGACCTCGGACCGGCGCACGTGGCGCACGAGCCCGCCGTCGAGGGCGAGGGTCGAGGCGTTGCCGAGCGTGATCAGCACTCCGCCCGCGCGCACGAAGTCCTCGAGGTTGCGCAGGCCCGAGAAGCCGGGGCCGCCCGTGATGTCGCGAGAGGCGGCGGGCCGACCCAGGGCGGGAAACTCCGGCGACGCCTCGAACGCCATCGGCCCCGCGACCGGCTCGAGGCCGTGGATCTGCGCGGCCAGATCGAGCCGGACGTGGCCGTATACGATGACGTCCACCTTCTCGCGCAGCCCGCCCGCGCGCAGGTCCTCGTCGCGGAGGTAGGCGAAGGGCACGCCCGCGCCGTCGAGGACGTAGCGAATCCAGCCGATGGAGTCCGTGTCGGCCCAGGGGACGAAAAGGCCGATCCGCGCCACTGGTGCGTCGTGACTGGGCACGTCCGGCACCGAGGCGGCGCTCGCGAAGTCCAGCCCGAGCTCGACCGCGACCGCACGTAGCGCGGCGGGCAGCCCATCCTGCGCGGGCAGGATCCAGGACCCCGCGGGGTACGCAGCACCGCCGACCCGGAATGCCTTCTGGGCGATGGCGATTCGGAAAGCAGACAGGCGCTGGCGAGCGGCAAGGAGCGCTTCCTGTCCCCGGTCCGCGAGCAGGAACAGAGGCCCGTCACCGGCCACGAGGCCCCGCACCGCCGCGTCCTCGCCCACCGGATCGACCGCCGTGCCCCGCACACGTTCGTCGTCCACGCGCACCACGCGCACGCCGAAGTGCAGGGGCAGGGACCAGGACACGTCGTCGTAGGGCAGGTGTTGCGCGTCGGACGGGAACGCCTGTGCGGTCAGGAGGTCGACCGCGTAGTTCCGGTACGGCTGGTCGAGGCGCACCACGTAGCTGCCCGCGGCGAAGCGCCCCTCCGCCACCTCGAAGCCGTCCCGGGCCACCGCCACCTCGATGCGCTGCGCGCGCAGCAGGTTGACCAGCTGGGCCACGCGGCGCCGGTCCGGCTGATCGGCGGGGATGACGAACGCGTACGGCTTCTCGGTCGCTCCCCTGCGCCACGCGTTCCACCCCGTGCGATGGAACCGGCGCAGGTACTCGCCGGCCTCGCCCGCGACCTGGTCGAGGATGACGAGGGCGGCGGTCTGCTGATAGTTGACGTTGTCGCGCATCGACCAGCGGAAGCGCTCTCCGGCGGGCGCGGGCCGGTACCACTCGCGGCTCGTGGCCTGATCGCCGACCTCGCGATCCAGGGTCTCCGCGGTCGCGTTCCCGAAGGTCTCGTAGCCCCGGCCGATCGCGTTGTGGTTCATGGCGATCGAGTCGAGGTAGTGATGGCCGAAGCCGTCGCCGAAGTCCCACGTCCACACCCCGGGCATGCCCAGAGTGGTGAGCGCCGTGACCTCGTGCAGGCTCAT
>Ga0136617_10000563_pt1 | contig 31443 bp, 41 predicted proteins | sample AntDrymUQ3222106_2_FD_129672 | JGI IMG/M metagenome (GOLD analysis project Ga0136617, IMG submission 129672) | Polar desert sand microbial communities from Dry Valleys, Antarctica - metaG UQ322 (21.06) | ecosystem: Environmental > Terrestrial > Soil > Desert | place: Antarctica: Dry Valley... | reverse complement strand
GCCTCACGGGGCGCGATGATAAGGGGCAGCCGATGGATCGTCGGATTCGTTACACCGATGTGTACGTCAAGCGTGACGGGCGCTGGCTGGTCGTCGCCTCGCAGGGTACGCTCATCAAGTAAGCATGGCGAGTTAACCGATACGCAGTTGCGGGGATTCGGCTGCCGCCACGAGTCAGCGGTTTGCTTATTGAGAACTTGGCCGGAGCGCAGTTGAACATACCAAAAAGTTTTCGAGGCGAAGTGGTCTGTCGGAATCCCGATGCTTTCTTCGCGTGAGGGGATTCGACAGCGAATTTCGGTCTAATAGATGACAGGGCGGCTGTTGCCTGAAACGAGTGCGGGGACAGTTCACGAAAAAGCCCATTTGCTTTCGCGCTCATTTGGAAAAAATAGGAGAAAATGTATGAGACACAATCGCATATTAGTTGGTTTGCTCGCCGCGGTTCTACTGACTTTGAGTGCCGTCGCTCTGGCACAGGTCAATCGTCCATATCGGAACGGCTCGGTTTGGGAGGTTAGCTTTATCCGAATGAAACCGGGAATGGACACGGCTTATCTGAATTACATTGCCACTGATTGGAAGCGCAATCAGGAGGCGTTGAAAAAAGATGGGCTGATTCTCTCTTATAAAGTTTTAACCACCGAAGCGCACGGCTCGACCGATTGGAACATTATGCTGATGACCGAATACAAAGACATGGCGACGATGGAAGCCAACGAACCCAAAGCTGACGCCCTCTCTCAACAGGTAGTCGGCAATGACGAAAAACAGCGGCAAGGCTACCGCGACCGGATCGAGATCCGCGAAGTGATGGCTACTCGCCTGTCGCGGGAAATCGTTTTAGAACCGAGGCGTTAGCCTGGCTCGCGCCGCCCAACCAGTCGTTGGACGTGAGGGCGAAACAGCGACTCTTTTATCGCGAAGTCTTCTGAACTCGGAGTTGCGTGTCTTCGGTTTCGCCCCACGTTAACTCCGTCGGAGAGATCAGACTTTTTTGACCGTGCGGTGAAGTTGGCAAGATAACGATTCTCGCTCGGGTGCAAGCTCTACAGAGTACCGCCCGGCCGGTCTGAAGGCTGAACTCTGAACGCGGCCGCACCCGTGCGAGAACGGGAGGAAAGACACGATGATGACACCCGACAGAAAGACAATTCCATCACGGCGCGTACTTGTGGCGTGGGTGATGACACTTTGTGTTGCTGGTTTGCTGGTGGCTATGGCCCAGCAGCCGCAGGAAGAGGAAACGACCCGCCAGCTTTGGGACACGGCATTTATTAATCAAGGGAACAAGCAAGCAGCCAGGAGAACCGTCAGGCGGAACTATCGAATTGTCACTCCTCAGGTGCCCGTCACGAGGGTGTCGGCAGAGACAGTGATTGGCGTCACGCTTTGGCGGTTGCGCCCAACCCGGCCGGCGGATACTGGCGAAAGGATCATCACCCACGACGGCCCGGAATCGGTGGAGTGGCTCCCTGAACGGGTATCGTCCACTGGTAGACTGTCCGAAGGCGACCGCATTCGTATGAGTATCGAGGCCGCGCGCACTGGCTACCTTTACGTTGTGGACCAGGAGATTTATGCAGATGGCTCGAAGGGCGAGCCGTTTCTAATCTTTCCTACTACTCGCACGCGCGGCGGCGACAACTCCGTGAAAGCCGGTCGCGTGATCGAGATTCCCTCTCAGGATGACAGTCCGCCGTTCTTCACTTTGAAACGGACCCGAGTCGATCACGTCGGGGAGAATGTGATCGTTTTGGTGACACCGACTCCAATTGAAGGATTGGCGATTACCGATAGGGCGCAGAGGCTCTCCGATGAAACCCTCGCCTCATGGGAAAAATCATGGGGCGCGCAGACAGGGCGACTGGAGATGGAAAACGGGGACGGCAAGCCGTGGACGAGGCAGGAAAAAGAAGCCGGGGCAGACAGCACTCGATCTTTGAAGGAAGATGAGCCCGCGCCCCAGACTATTTACTACCGCCCGGGAGCGAGCAGCACGGTACCAGTTTTGGTGAAAGTGAAACTTCAATACGCCAGAAGAAGGACACCTGTTAAGAGAAGGCGATGAAGAAGTGCTCGGGCGTTGGTTTGTCCCGCAAGTGTCCCGCAATTACGTGCAGGCGTAGCTAGCGAAGGCACAGAATGCGCAGTAAGCATACTGGTTTTTGCCAAGGATTTGTTTAGGTGCGTGTAAGTGCTGGAAATGAAGATCGTCGATTTACACTCCCAAGCTGAAAGTTGCGAGTGCGATCTCGTCGTCCGCTCCAAATTCATATGGACAATCAATAAGTGTTAAAACCAAAAGCGCGGAAATAGTCTAATCCCGCCGGAGCGCTCCTCGAAGCTGCTCAATTCCCTGCGTGTCATTTTTCCAGGTTTGCGAATTACCTCTGTGCAGTGTGCGGGTGTTTTCGCGCCAGGGCAAAGGGCAAAACGGACTCTGCCAAATCCAGCCGCGAGGTCTTGCAGGTGCAGTCCTTTGACACGACCAAGTTGCATCTTTAACGCTTCGGCCGCACTGCCCGGCAACATTGTAACGCGATCTTTGTTTCCCTTTGTGTCGCGCACAGCGATTTGGTGAGCCAAAATCCAGATCTTTCACTCGCAAACTCAGACATTCCCTGAGGCGAAGCCCCGCTCCGTAAAGCAGACTCGCTGGCAGCCAGTTCTGTTCTCCAACTGGGAGAGCAGGCGCTCAACTTCCGCTCTCGTGAGAACGAGAGGAATACGCGCCGGTCGTTTGGCCCGTTCTATGTTCTTCAGCCAGGGTAAGTCCTGTTTGAGCACTTTCTTGTAGAGAAATAGAAGAGCAAGCGAGCGCCTGATTCTGAGTTGAGGCCGCAACCTCTCGTTTGATTGCAAGATGGGTCAGGAATTCACAGGTCTCAGACATCGATTCGCAGCGCATGGTGATCCGCGTACGCCAAGGCAAGGGCCAGAAGGACCGCTACGTTATGCTCTCGCCAACGCTGTTAGAAGTACTACGACTTTATTGGCGCGCTGAAAGACCAACGACTTGGCTTTTCCCCAGCAAAAAGAAGCAGGAGCAACCCATCAACCACAGCGTAGTGCAACGGGCTTGTCGTCAAGCTGGGCGGGATGCCGGTCTGACCAAGCCCGTCACCGTGCGCTCGCTACGCCACTCGTTTGCCACGCATCTACTCGAAGCTGGCACCAACATTCGCATCATTCAAACGCTGCTTGGTCACAGCCACGTCAGCACCACGCAGCGATACACCTACGTCTCCAACAAGACTGTGCGCGCCACTGAGAGCCCGCTGGAACTTCTGGCCTATCCGGTTGACGTCCCAGAGCGCTTCTGAGCATGCGACCTCCCTTGGAGGTGGCCGACATCTTCCGCCAGCACGGCTCTTCGTTTCGGCTTAGGCACCCGCTGTCGCCAGAGCAGCGGCGCGTCATGCGGGCCGTTCCGCCGCCCCGCGCCGCGATCCTTCTCGGCCCACGACCAAAGGCCACGATTGCTGGCTTACCACTCGCCTGCGACCTCGCACTCTGCTGCTGCACGACTTAACCCCAGCCGACTGGTCCATTCAATACCCATAGACCCGACCGCGGTTTCGTCCAACTGGATTCCTTCCGAAGTGCTCGCCGGATCGATACCACACACCTACGAGAACTTGAGTCATGCCAACCTTGACCCCCGGCGAGACTTCGGAAAGAATCCTATGCGTTCTGCTGCGCGCCGGTTAACCGCAGCGTTATGCATCCTATATTTATGAAAGATGTAGTCGTAGCAGAGTCGAAAATACATGGCATCGGCGTCTTCGCCATGAGCGATTATGCGGAAGGCGAAATCATTCTTCCTATTGATGACTCGCGCGTTGTTGATGATGAGCATCCGTTGCGCCCTGCGTTAGGCGAGCATAGCTACCACTGCGATTATCTCGCGGGTGGCAAAACTGTGCTCATGCGGTCGCCGGAACGTCACATTAACTCACATTGCGATCCGAACAGTTACGTAAAAACCATCGACGGCGTCCGCCATGTCGTCGCTCGGAAGCCAATTAAGCCAGGCGAGGAGATCACCTACGATTACATTATTGATTGTCATGGTGGGGAAGTGTGGCAGTGCCTATGTGGCAGCCCACGCTGTCGCGGCACGATAGTCTCTAGCTTCTTTGAGCTGCCCGTGGAGTTGCAGTCGGAATACCTTTATTGAATGAGTGGTTTATCGAGGAGCACCGTGAGAAAAACGAAGCTCTTGGTAAGCGCGCGTGTAGCCCAACAAGCGCTTGCAGCGGACTCGGTTGAGAGCTGCGTTTGAGGAGTTATGCTTCGAAGGTTGGAGGGAATCGCTCGCCGCTGAAGCGCAGGGTTCGACTGGAGAAAGGGGATAGAATGAAGACAATGCTTTGGTTTCTGTTGTTGGCAGTCTTGTTTCATACAGGCCAATTAACGAATAAGAGCACGCAATCATTCAGAATAATACCGATCCCAAAGAGAGGTGGTTACGGCAATTTTGGGTCTATCGTGTTGCTGTCCAAGCACGACATGGACTCTTTCCTCAAGAAGACATCTAGGCACTTAGGCCAGGAATTTGAAGATGCTCTGCGTAATGCAAAGTTGGACTTCACCGAAGAAGCGTTGGTCTTGCTTCGACATACTGAGGGCTCCGGATCTGTCCAGGTCGTATTTGAAACACCTATTCTACAAGACAGAAAACTCCTCTGTCAGATCCGAGGGAAACCCATCCCTCCTGGATATGGGGGAACCGCCGACATGGCGGATTACTGCTTCGCCGTGGCCGTATATAAATCACATGTCAGTCAGGTCGAGTTGCGAGCAGTGGAAGGTGGTTTTTCCGAACGCCGCCTCACTCCAATCGTTTTCTCAATCAGTGAAAAGGGACTCCAGATAGAAGTTGGGATCTTTCATCAGGAAGTGTGACTAGGCGGGATTTGTGATTGAGAATGGTCGGGTTACTGAGAGGATTACTTTTATCTGCGCGCAGCGCTTAGTTCAACAAGCGCTTGCAGCGGACCGGAATCAGCGCACCTCTCAGCGACACCTTGCCGCACGATGCAGTTGTTGCCCAGCCGCTGAAGCGCGGCGTTGGGCTGCTTCGCTGTCGTATCTCGTGGTAGGATGCATTCGAGGTAACGGTATGACCTTCACAGTTGAGTATGAGCGGGAGGATGAGGGCCGATGGCTGGCGGAAGTGGTCGAACTTCCAGGCGTGCTTGCATATGGACAGAGCTTTGATGAAGCCATTGCTAAGGCTCAAGCTCTGCGTGTCCTAGCAGATCGGCTCGAGCATGGTGACAGTGCTCCCGAATTTGGCACCATCTCTTTTGCCGCGGCATGAGTCAATGGCCGTCAGCGAAACCGAGGCGCGTTCTCGCCGCGCTTCTGCGCATCGGCAGGAGTATCAAACGTGAATCCAGTTCTCACAAGATCCTCTTCCGTCCCGGTTGGCCTGATGTAGTCTTCGCCTTTCATGATAAAGATGAGATTGGCCCTAAGATGCTGGTTCGCATGGCCAAGCACACGGGGCTCGAACCCAAAGATCTTTAGTTGAATAGTTCTTTCAGAGGGCAGCCCAACAAGCGCTTACAGCTGGCGGCGCGATAGCATCTTTTTCAAGTAATCTCTTCCCCTGCTGCTTGAATGCCGATCGCGTGCCGCAGCTGAAGCGTGGCGTTCGGCGTCAGCTTGGTCACTCCGTGAAGAGATGTGATGCAATCTGCACTTGACCAGCGAGATATGCTGCTTGCTGCGTGGAGAACCAACAACCGCGTCACCACGTTCCTCGTCGAGCACTTACCCCACGAGCTATGGGCAGCCACAGTGCCGGGCGCTCCACGACGAACCGTCCGGATGATCGCCGGCCACCTTCACAATGCGCGGTGTATGTGGATCAAGACGCTCGGAAATGAGCACGGCATCGTGGTGCCTCGACCCGTCAATCGACACAAGGTTGGACCAAAGGAGCTGCTTCCAGCACTGCGCCACAGTAGCCGCGGCATCATCAATTTGCTTACGCTCGGTTTTGACCGAGGCGGTGCAATCCCCGTCTCCTCCTCGTATACTTGGCGCAACCTTCCCCTCGACGTGGGGCATGTTTTAACGTATTTCGTTGCGCACGAAGGTCACCATCGTGGGCAGATAGTCATGCTCGCCCGCCAATTGGGCTATCGTTTGCCTGCTGAGATTACGGGTGGTCTCTGGCAATGGTCGAAGCGCGCCAAGGAGGCGCGGAAGTAGATTTCGTTGACGCCGAACAAGCGCTTCCAGCTGACGGCGAGAGAGCAAGCGCTTGCAGCTGACGGCGATAGCGTGCTTCTCAAGTAATCTCTTTCTGCTCTGCTTGAATGCTAATCGCGCGCCGCGGGTGAAGCGCATCGGCGTTAGGCCCCTAAACTTGGATAGTATTTCTAATCGACCAATGTCCAAATCGCTATTCACGATTGAACCTCTGACGCCTGCTGACAGTCAGTGGGTGAGACAATTCATTGTTAAGCGTTGGCATGCCGAAACTGTTGTTGCTCACGGCCAGGAATTTTATCCGCATCGGCTCCCCGGCTTCGTGGCAGTCTCGGACATAGAGCGTATTGGACTGGTGACTTACCTCATTGACGGCCGCAATTGTGAAATCATTACGCTCGACAGCTTGCGTCCTGGCCTGGGCGTTGGCACGGCTTTAATCGAGGCGGTCAAAGCAATAGTGCAGGAGGCGGGATGTGACAGGTTGTGGCTAATGACAACCAACGACAATCTTCGAGCCTTGGGTTTTTACCAGAAGCGCGGCTTCATGCTGGTTGCTGTGCACAGAGGTGCGGTTGAAACGGCACGGCAGATGAAGCCGAGTATTCCGCTGATTGGCGAAGGTGGGATACCGATTCGAGACGAAATAGAACTGAAGATGTTTCTTGGAGGTGGGAGCGGCGCGGCCTAAAAGCTGTTGAACCGGACGCCCAATCAGCATGCGCTTTATCTTTCACGTACTCTGGGCGCCGGTTAACAGCAGCGTTAGGCCCCGTAAAGGAACCCTATGTTCACGCTAGCCTCAGTCTTCTTCTCAGCCAGCGCTACTGTCGTGCTTTTGGTCGGCAGCCTGCACCTCCTTTTCACTTACCGAGGTGAAAAGTTGCATCCGCGAGACGCCACGCTCGCAAAGCGCATGCAGGAAGTCTCGCCCATCATCTCGCGGCAAACCACCATCTGGAGGGCAGGCGTAGGTTTTCACGCGAGCCATAGCCTGGGCGCCATCCTTTTCGGCGTCCTGTACCTGTACCTTGCACTTGAGGCTTCGCATTTCCTTTTTGGTTCCAAGTTCCTTCTTGGCCTCGGGTTCGTTTATCTCGTTGCCATGGTTGTACTGGCCAAGCTGTATTGGTTCAGCATCCCTTTCCGGGGAATTGCCTTAGCAACTTCGCTCTATGTGGCGGGAATCATCGCCGCCGTGGCCTAACCTCCATTGAGCGGACGTCCTACAGCTGGCTACGCCAGTCTCCGGCGGCCGCGCATGTCGAACGTTAGGCCTCTGTAAGTGATATGCGACACATCAGAACAACCTTGAAGGCAGATGAAACACGGAAAGTTGAAGTGTTTCAGCGTGCTGACAATACTTTTGCATTTGAAGAAACAAGCTTTAGTGAGCAATTTTATTCGAAGAGGGGGAGTCATGTTAAGAGAGGGCATGAACTTGCATAGCGCCACGAAGGTGAGGAATCGATCCCGCGCCGGTGTTTGCCTCCTCATGGGTGTCTGCCTATTCAGCGGCATCGGCTTCTTAGCAAAGGCAAAAACTCATGCGCCAGTTCCGCGCGCAATCCAGAAAGGAAATGTCATGACCGTTCGTGCAAGCGGAATGTTTGAAGTTAAGTTGACGCCGCGCGCGTCGGACGGCACTGACGATGGTGCAAACCTCGTCAAGATGTTAATCGATAAACAGTTTCACGGCGATCTTGCAGCTATTAGCAAGGGCGAGATGCTAGCGGACAGCATGGGCGACAAGGGGTCGGGCGGGTACGTTGCGATGGAGCGGGTGAGCGGCACGCTGCACGGTCGCCGCGGCACGTTCGTACTTCAGCACAGCGGTACTATGAGGCGCGGTGCAGCACAGCTATCCGTTACCGTCGTGCCGGAATCAGGGACCGATCAGTTAGTAGGTTTAGACGGGAAGATGACGATCAAGATCGATAACGGAAAGCATTCCTACGACTTTGAGTATATGCTCGCTAAAGTTCCTGAGACTAAGGCAAACGATTGATCGTGGGAATAGGTGGTGGCGAGACGCGAAACCTCACAACGGCATGCACACGATCGCGAATAGCTCAGCTTTCATCGCAAGATTTGGCGCTTGCCTCGTTGAATGCGCGGCGAGTGATGCCGGGCGCTAGCTGGCTGTTGAATCTGCTGTATCGATTGCCTTAGAAGAGATGCTTAACATTCGCAGGGCCCGACCCGAGGATTGCCAGTCAATCGGGAACGTGCACTCCGCTGCCGTCAGAGGGATTCGTACGTCCCTGTATACCCCGGAAGAGATTCAGGCTTGGGCCGTCCCGAGGAAGCCAGAAAGCTATGAGGAATCTATCCGCAGTAAGGAGTTTTTTGTGGCCGAGGAGGGCGGTGTCATTACGGGGTTCGGTGTGCTCAACCAGGAGAGCGCGGAGGTGGAGGCCGTCTATGTGAGCCCGGGAGCGGTGCGGCGTGGGATCGGACTCGAGCTCCTGCGGAAGCTGGAGGAGCAGGCGGGTGCTCTCGGGCTAGAGGTGCTGCGGCTCAACGCCTCCTTGAACGCGGTTCAGTTTTACCAGAGAGCCGGGTATGTGGCCCAAGAGGAATCTAAGTACCGCTTATCCAATGGGGTCGAGATAGCCTGCGTCCCAATGGTGAAGTTGATGGCCTCAGAGGCGGTGAACGGTCGGGGAGATAGGTAACAAAAAAGTCCGGCGACCTAGGTTACACATTTTGTTTTTTCTTATGGCGCCAGAGGCTGCCGTAAGCATCTTCCTGTTAGAAATCGAAGCTAATTGCTGTTGCCAAAATGAAAAGCCCGCGTCAATTCGGTCGTTCGGCTGCGCATTGAGAGGAAAGAAAGGTGAGTTGTTTAAGGGAAGGAGTGCCGGCTCCCGCCTCGATGTGCGGAACGAGAGTAAGGATGTGAGAAGGTCAGCTTGCGTGTTAGGTCTCAGCCCTGCTGCTCGTCGGTGCTTGGGTCATCCCCTTCAATCAGCCTTGCAGCAAATTGCACGTCAGCCTGAGCGGAAGGTGGTTCGTTTGAAGAAGAGGTTGAGTGATGATGCTCGGCGGAGCGGCGTTGCGAGCGCAACCCGAACAAGCGCTTGCAGCGGACCGGAATCAGCGCGTCGCTCATCGACAACTTGCCGCGCGATGCAGTTGTCACCTCGTCGCTGAAGCCCGGCCTTAGACGTTTCGTGGTTTCAAAGAGACGTAGAATTATGAAGTCACAGAAATCCATTTTGATTCATCTGCGGCTTGGGGCTCTTTTAATTTGTAGCCCTAATACGTATGGACATTTCGTCCGTGCTCAAACAACCTCTTCAGAAACCAACGCTATGAATTTAGACGAATATGGTGATTTGTCCACAGATTGTTGAAGCTGCCCACTTGGATTTATTTGCCGAGAAATTATTCAAACAGCCCAAATTGCGCGCTTATGTCATTGCTTATAGCGAGTCGCGAGTGAAGCGTGGTTCTTACCTGCGAAACATCGGCGTTATGCCGCTTCGTTGAATGATTGAGAACGGAAAAGATTACAGGATTTGAGATGGAGAGCTTGCTTAAACATTGTCCAGTGGTTATTGAAACACCAGTTGCTTGGGGAGAAATGGATGCGTTCCGTCATGTTAATAATACTGCTTACTTTCGCTATTTTGAGAGCGCCAGAATCGCATATTTCGAGAGGTTGAATCTGTTAGAGTATATGGATTTAACAGGAGTTGGACCTATTCTAGCCTTAACCAGTTGCAAATTTAAGCTGCCGCTGACTTACCCAGACAAAGTTTCCGTCGGGGCGCGAGTTTCAAAAATTGAAGATGATCGGTTTACGATGGAGTATTACGCAGTTAGTCATAAGCACCAGAAAGTTGCCGCTGAGGGAGTTGGCTTAATAGTCTCTTTCAACTACAGGGAAAATAAGAAGACATCCATTCCCACTGAGTTGAAACGGCGCATTGAAGAATTGGAAGGCTCGATTAGCTAACCCGCCGCCGGACAAGTCATTCGAGCCGACCGCCGATAGCATGGCTCTCATGGTGCCTTTGTTCCTCGTTGCTTGGTGCCGTTCGCGGGCGGCGGCTCAATTCCGGCGTTAGATTGCTTCCTCGAGATCCGCAAATATCTGGAATCTAGGCCGCACAGTTGGGGCGACCTTTATGGCTGAAACACTGGCCACTATTCGAGCAGATTTTGATCGCATCGCACTGCTCTCAGGCGGAGAGTGGGATCACAGTAGTCAATACCATGATTTCCTGTTGCAGCATATTCCGTCACCCTGTCGGGAGTCACTTGAAATCGGCTGCGGCGCAGGTGCCTTCTCATGTCTCTTGGCGAAATCTTCAGATCGCGTACTCGCTCTTGATCTATCGCCGAATATGATCCGAATTGCCAAAGAACGGTCAGTGTTGTTCCCCAACATTAATTTCCAAGTCGCGGATGTTATGTCGCGAGAACTTCCCCCTGAAAAGTTCGATTGTATTGCTACGGTCGCCACGTTACATCATCTGCCCATTGCAGAGGTGCTGCCGAAGATTAAGAATGCTCTGAAGGTCAATGGAGTTCTACTGATTCTCGATTTGTTTCAAGCTGAGGGACTGGTTGACGCGGTCACAAGCGCATTGGCAGTGCCGGTGAGTGTCGGATTGAAGCTGATCAGGCATGGTCGGATGAGGGTACCCCGCCATGTTCGCGAAGCATGGGCTGAACACGGGCGGCATGATTCTTATCTCACCTTAGCTCAGGTACATAAAGTTTGTGGGGATATGCTTCCCGGGGCAGCGGTGAGGAAACTTTTAATGTGGCGCTATTCCATCATCTGGAAGAAAGTCGCATGACGGGAGGGCGTAGTAGGTAGGACAAGTTTATTTTCCCTGGACACGCCATCTAATAAGGGCATGCACCCGGCGCCCCGCACGCAGCCTCTCATCAACGTTGAGTTGGGGCGCGGGTGATGCCCGGCGATGGCGGCTATCATTGAGTTCAATGCGGCGATAGATGAACCGCTTAAATCCAAGCATCATTTTCAAAAAAGGAGATTGGCAAAATGCCTTCGGCCTTATCGTATTATTTGGCCTATTGTGGCTCTTATCAATGGCATTCATCGTCATCCTCGCGCCGATAGTGCGAACCCTACGAGCTGGAAACAACATCATGGCGCATCCTACTAATCTTTTGTTCAGAGTCGCTTTTTTGGCCCTGATCGCAATCATTTGGGCAGGCATTCTGATTGACCAACTTCCCTGTTTTCTCGGCGTTCCTAACTGCGATTAGATACTCTTCGACCGACTGCGATGTTCAAGCGTCATGGATAAGCGGCATTAACACTTTGGTTTGTCGCGGTGACATAGTTTTCAGGTTAGGCCGCCAACAAGTCGCTGGAGATGAAACCAGCCGGCGTCGATGGTCGACCAGGTAACGCAAGGTACGCGACTGATCATCATCTGGGTGCCAGGCCTTGAGCCGGTCACCATGGCGCACGAGTAACTCGACTACATATTCAGCGTCAGTGGGATCATTTTCGCTCGCGATGGGGAGAACGCTTCCCAATAATTGCTGATAGGGTCAGACTTCAACCTTTAAATTGTGCGCGCGAACAAGAAGCAACCCAAAGCTTGAACTCCAAACTACCTGTTTCCAGCTTTCTACATCCGGGACAGTGGCTTTGCAGGACATGGGCTTCAACCATCTTACCTTCGTGAAAGAAAAATACATCTCTGCCTTCAAAGCAATCTTTTAACTGAATTGTTAATGATTTCTTAGACCGCTCCGCAACTCCGACGCATTCCGTCTGATCATTTATTCTTGAAAATTCCGCCTTCTCATTCAACAACCGAATTCTAAACCGGTTTTCTTCACGCACCAGCTCGATTACATCGGTGGTTGATAGAAGGCTGTGATATGAAACTACTATTATGTGCGTTATCTTTCGAGAGCGTTGAAAGGTTCTAAGCGCTTGCTCCAACCCGTTCTGGTAAACGGGCATCCCGCGGAGATCGCCAGGGGCGTTGATGACCACTAGAACATCGTGCCTGGACAAACTAGTCAGATCATTAAGAATGGATTTTGAGAGGTTGGCAGCTTCGCGCCACCTCTGATTGCTTCTGTGTAAGTTGGCCGAGTAGAAGATCAATAAACAGGAAATGGTCAGCATCCACAGTTTGCGATTTGAGATAAAGGTGACGATATAGGCAAGGGCGATTGAGGTGAAGATGGATGGCAGGTACACAAATCTTTCGCCAGAGGTATCAAAAACACTGATGCCCATTGTGATTACGGGCAGTAAGGAACAGAGGAATAATATCAGCAGCAGAAATAGTAGTCTGTTCTGCTCCCTTCGCTTTGTGGTTGACAGGAGTCTATGTCTGAGAACGAGAAGTGTTGAAAGGGCTCCGGTACAGATAACCGCAAAGGCTATGAACGCACGGGACTTGAAGGGTTTGAAGAGCATGAAGGACAGTTGCAGGGGGAGAGGGGGCAGTATTGCTCTCGCTGAATACTTTGGTAACCGCTCCCAGATTAATGAGAGTGTGAAATTCAGGTGATGGCTTGGGCCATAGGCGCCGATAAATGTGTCGATAGCAGCATAACGGATTAAGAGGTAGACAAAAACGATGAGAGAGAGCAAACCGCCTGCTCTTATTGCTTGTTTGAGATCCAGCGCTTGGCGTTGGTCAGTCGCAGGAGACAACTCAATGGCGATAATTATTAAAGGAAGACAGAGTGCAGACTCTTTAGCGAGTAGCGCCAGCATGGACAGAGCGAGGGTAGCAGCAAGATAAGGTGAAGACCTTTCCTGCCTGTATGAATCGTAAAAAATGAGGGCCGATAATACGAAGAAGGTCGCTATCAAGTCAGCGCGTCCTGAAATCCATGAAACGGCCTCTGTGTGTGAAGGGAGGAGAAGAAAAATGAGACCTGCGGCAACCGAGACTCTTAACGAGCTGGCGGCATCATGACCGTTTCTGCGCATCAGCTGTGCCGAGAGAATGAAGACAAGATAAGAATTTAGAGCGTGCAGCGCAATATTGGTCAGGTGATAACCAAAAGGATTAGTTCCCCAGAGTGCACCGTCGATGGCATAACTCAAGATAAAGAGCGGACGAAAGAAACCGCCTTGTTCCAACCCCCAGGTGAAGGACAAATCGCCTTCCAGAACCTTACCTATTTGGCCGAAGTCATCTGAGAGGAAAAACGAATTGAGAACGGTGGAGTAGGAGATTAACGCGAGTAGGAGAAAGAGGCCAAGCAGGAGGAGACTAAATCGAATCTTCATGGGAAGCTGAAATATCGGGAAAAGCCCGGCTCAGCAGCGCGCCTTCAACTTTAAGTTCAGAGGAGGCACGCTGGGTTGAGCGTCCACTTCATGCCGGTAGATTGCTTCATTTATTTGTTAGGCCCGAGTCTGGAACGACGCCTCACCCGCGCTAATCTGAGTGGCTTTCAACAGCGTGTGAAGTTCATAGTAGTCTTGCTTCATAGTGTGCGGTGTCGGGGCCGGATCACTCCCTGCCCAGCCCTCCGCGCTCATAGCTGCACGCGCGCAAAACGTCTGGCTGAACGCCGCTCCAGTCGAATGAGAAATCGCCGGCGCCGGGGATAAGCACAATCGTCGGCCCAGTTTGCCAATGCATTTGAGGTGCAATAGATAGCCGCCTACACCAATAGTGTGGGCGCGATCCCTGTTTCTGTGCACCCAACGCCAAAAATTACCCGCGTCCAAGCGGGCTGCATTCTAGCAGAAGGAATAATCAAATGATGAAAGAAGGCTATCGAGGTTTGAGGTTGCAATCCGCGGCGTGCCATTCGACGACATAGTGGATAAGCGGCGACGACGAACTTAATCAGGGCCGACGGCGAGTTCAGGTAGAGATCTGTCCAAAACTAACAGCGCTAGCCAGTCACCCGCAGGCTATGCGAGATCTGTTTTCAGTGTTGCAGTATGGGTAGCTTTGTATGAGTCGAGTTGCGGTTGCACAACGTCGGTAAAGCAGGACGGGCAGACACCGTGACTGAATTCAGCTTCCGAATGTGTAGCGATGTAGCTCTCAACGTTTTGCCAGTAGTCTTCGTCGTCGCGAACTTTCTTGCAGTATCCGCAAATAGGGATAATTCCCTGCAGACGCTTTACTCGATCCAAGGCTTCTTCGAGCTTGCCAATCCGGTCGGCCAGCTTGGTTTGCAGTTCGATCATACGTACGCCAACCTGTACTCGCACCTGCAATTCTTCACGGTGATAAGGTTTGGTTAGATAGTCGTCGGCACCTGCCTGCATTCCCTCAACGACTTCTTTTGCTCCCTGTCGTGCTGTAAGCAGAATAATATAGGGAGGTATGGTCGCCGGGGATTTTCGGATCCGGCGGCAGACTTCGGTCCCTTCCATCTCGGGCATCATCCAATCGAGGATAGCAAGTCGGGGCGCATCGGCTTCCTGCGAAGCGCGCCACGCGTCACGGCCGTTCACGGCAGTAACAACCTCGTGTCCCCAGCTAACAAGGTTGGTCATTAGAACAAGTCTGGAAACGGAATCATCCTCGGCGATCAGTATTCTCATTTATCACAAGCCTTCAACTATCACTGAAAATAAAGTGCCAGCTAAACGTAAATTCACGCGAAAGAAGTGTTAGCATTATTTATACAGTGACCAAGTGCGGAATTGATGAAATGTTTTTCGAAAGTCGCATTGCAGGAATGAGACCATTTCTATCTGTGGAATCTAAGCACTCACGCACTTTAAGAGCTAGAGCATCTGGCGAGAAAGGCTTTTGCAGGAAGTACATGCCCTCGTCCAGTACGCCCTGATGTACGATTGCGTTGTCGGTATAGCCAGACATATACAAGACTGAAATACCGGTGCGGATCTTCATTATCTCCTCACTTAAACGCGGCCCGCTCATGTTTGGCATCACTACGTCAGTTAGCAGCAGATGGACTGGGCCTTCATGAACTTTACAAATCTCAATTGCCTCGTGCCCACTCGCAGCCTCAAGCACGGTATAACCACTAGCTTCGAGGATATGGAGTGCCAGGTGGCGTACCGTCTGTTCGTCTTCGACAAGCAGAATGGTTTCCGTTCCCAGAGAGACCCCCGGAACCGCACCTTCAGCAAGTCCCACTTCCGTAGCTGCGTCTACTCGCGGCAGATAAACTTTAAAGCTTGTACCCTTGCCTACTTCACTGAATACCGAGATGTTGCCACCGCTTTGTTTCACCACGCCATAGACGGTAGATAGCCCGAGGCCGGTGCCTTTGTCCACTCCCTTGGTGGTAAAGAACGGTTCAAATATCCGCTCCTGAGTGGCGGCGTCCATGCCAGTACCGGTATCACTCACGGACAGCAACACATAAGCGCCGCTCTGCACCGATGTAAGTCTCCCCGCGGAATTGTCGTCCAAATAAACATTGGCTGTTTCTATTCTGATCTTGCCTCCATCAGCCAATGAATCACGGGCGTTGACGACCAGATTCATCAACACCTGCTCAATTTGGCCGGGATCAGCCTTTACCTTTGCAAGGTCCGGCGCCAATAAAGTCAAGAGTTCGATGTCTTCGCCAATCAACCGACGCAGAAGTTTGTCCATCTCACTAACTACAGCGTTAATATCCAACACCTTGGCTTGCAGCACCTGCTTGCGACTGAAAACCAGTAGTTGTCGAGTCAAGGAGGCGGCCCTGACCCCGGCTTTTCTAATTTCTTCCACGTTTCTCCAAATAGGTGAGTCGGGTTCCACACGTCTCAGCGTCATTTCGCTGTATCCGGTTATTGCGGTCAACAAATTGTTAAAGTCGTGAGCTATTCCACCCGCCAGTTGGCCCACTGCTTCCATTTTTTGTGACTGTCGAAGCTGCTCTTCCTTCTCCCGTTCGACTTCGAGCAGCCTGACATTTTCGATGGCGGTAGCCGCCAGGTTGGCGGCCATTTGCATGGCAGTCACGTGAGGTTGCTTGAAAGCAGCCAATTCGGTGCTTTGGATCTCGACAGCGCCGATGACTACACCCTTCGTTAGCAGCGGCGCCACCATCGACGAACGCAGCTGGAACGGATCCATATCAGATCCCACCTTCAGGGCTCGAAGATCGTCCTCTATGACTACCTCACGGGTGACTATGGCTCGGGTATGCGGGCTATCGGAGTTCAGCTTCAGCTGGAGATCTGATAGCGTGCCTTCAACTCCTTCGCAGCAAGCAAAGAGCGCGGTGCGCTGCTCGCGTACCGCATCATAGCTCGAGACAAACATCGCGTCGCACGGAGTTGAAGCAAAAGAAAACGAGTGAAGGGCACGGCAAATGGTGGTCAAATCTCTCGCTGTCCCAAACGACGCGGCAAGAGTAGTCAGCCTTTGCAGCAGACGCTCATAGTCGGTGATAGCACGCTGGTTGGCTTCCTGAAGCGCTTGTTCGCCACGCTTGCGTTCGATCGCCAGGGCAATTTGTCCGCCTACGGAAGAGAGGAAATCGATGTCATGCTGTGTATACACTTGTTCGGTCTCATAGTGCTGCACCGCCAGTATTCCGATCGTGCGTGACGGAGTTTGCAGCGGCACCCCCAGCCAGGACACGGAGGAAGTCCCGCTCATTTTGACTGTGCCCTCGCTATACTTTTGTTCCTTGAATTCCCCGGTCAGGGATAAGGCTTGACCCGTGCGCAGCACATGGCTGGTAAAGCCGTCGCCAATTGGCTGCGGAGGCGGAACAGGATCGAACTTGTCGATCCAGTAGGGAAAGTGAATCAAGTCGGTAGTTTGATCGTGGAAGGCGACAAAGCAGTTTTCTGCGTAGAGAACCCGTTTGAGCGACTGATGAATGAATCTCAACAGTTCGTCCAGATTAGTGGTCACATTCACACTCTGGGTAATGTCGAGAATCACCTGGCGTTCACATTCTGCTCTGAGCCGGGCCGTAACATCAGTGGCCGTTATCAGTTCAGCTCTCTTGCCGTCGAAAATCAGAGGTAGTGCGGTTATTTCAACGTCGATAGTGCTGCCACCTTTCTTCAGGTGTTTACAGGGTTCAGGCAACGTTCCGCGGTCACCCTTTGGCCCTTGGTCGTCGAGACGTTTCTTCTCCTCTGCCGGGCGAATGTCCTCGATCGTCATTGACAGGAAATCTTCCAGCGAATATCCATAGCTTTGTACGGCCGCGTCATTCACTGTAAGAAAGGAAAGGGTCTCGAGATCGTAGACCCACATGGGATGTGGGTTGGCTACGAAAAGCAAACGATAGCGATATTCCGAGTCGAGTAGTTGGTGTTCGATCTTTTTGCGTGCGGTGATATCTCGACCGAGTCCCTGCAACTCGACAACTTCGCTATTTTCGATGACCAGTTGCACGGTTTGCCCGATCCATACCTCGCTGCCATCGCCGGCCACGGCGGGAAACTCGAAGTAAGTTAGCGGGTTCTTCTGCCGTATCTGCTCAAGATAGAACTTCGACACCTCAGCTACATAGTCTTTCCTGATCAGGGAGACAAAGTGGAGATTAATGCAGTCCTCGACCGCTCGGTGAAGGACTCCCGCGGCGGTCGGATTAACGAAGGTAAAGTAACCTGCCGGGCTGATGCGGTAGATGATCTCGTTTGCCTTGTCAACAATTCGTCTGTATCGCTCTTCACTGCGTTGTAATGGCGCCTGCAAGGCTTGGACAGCCCCGATGCGATCAGCCTCGCGCTCAAGCGATTGCACGTTGAGATTTCCTCTTACAAGGCAACCGGCCGCACCTGCACGAATCGCCTTCAAATCTTCTCTTGGGTCGTCAACTACTACTAGGAGAGCCAGAAATGGAACGCGAACGCGGCGGGCTCTGGTGAGGAGGACAACGGCTTCTGTCAGCGGTAAGTCAATGATACAGGCGTCGCAGTCCCCATCTGCTAAACGCTTAATCGCTTGGTTTTCACCGGTAACGCCAGCCAGTATGAATTCTCGCCTATTCAACAGTGACAGCAGTCCAGGAATGTTACTCTGCTCCACTGCCAGCTCAGTGACAAGCAAGACTCTGATCGGGTTTTTATTCATGAGTGATTTTCTTTTGATTGGGCAAGTGATCTTTGGCTGGGGTGGGCGCAGCGCGTTGCGACGCGCTGTTGGAGAGTGTCCTTATTCGGGGAGGTAAACCGCCCCAGCGAGGGGGTTAATGCCACCAAAAGGCAGGACTAGAGGCGTCGAGCCGCCTCTTTCAAGAAATGCAACAATGTCTATGCCAGACCAAACCGGCAACTGGAATTGGCACGCCATACGCTAAGGGGTCCAATCGCTAACTTTGGAGCCGCGCCTGCCTGTGACAGCATACGAGTTAGAATTGATGAGTATGGAAGGAAATCTGGCAGGGAGTGACTCCGTTATAACGGCTTTAGAAGCTAAACTCCGACACGTTATCGCGAGTCACGGCTTAGTAGGTGAGCAGGAACAGAACGCTCTTGTGTCCGAATAAAACAGGGCTTAGTGCTGCTGCCCGCTCAGCTAACCCGCGATAGCAGTGACAGAGTAAAGCCTGGGGTGACGCGCAAAGCGGAACTCCGGAGACGTCGAACTAATAGGGCAGCCAACTCGCGAAGGAGTCTTTCGAGAATCTATCTCGTTCGTGAGTCCATTTCTCATCAACGATTTCTATTTCTGTTGCCGCTGGCGCCCGCTTCGTGGACTGAGACCTCAAATGCGATTGCCCTGGGCCTCACCCTCCGGCTTTACGCTTGCGCCGCGCTTTGCGAGCTCTAGGTCAATCGCCGCCAGTAGCAGGTGTCATCTCCGAAGAGGGAAAGCGCTTCGCCGTCCTGGAACGAGCCTTTAAACCTTCGACTTTTCGATCGCGGCCAGGAGCATTCGTAACCAGAGATCGAAGGAGTTCGTGTGCTGCTTGCGCCACCTGGTCTACGCCGCGATTGAAGGCGACTTCGTTGGCCCTGGAGGGCTTTGTAAAGCCGCTCAGTTTTCGAACGAATTGCAGCGCAGACGCACGGATTTCTTCGTCTGTCGCCGGCGGTTTGAAGTTGTGCAGGGTTTTAATGTTTCGACACATAGTGTTTGTTCACCACTTAATCCTGGGCCCAAAGATTGCCGTTCATCTCAGGTTCCTTGATTTGCCCACGTCGCACGACTCGTTTAGTGCGCGGCGCGGGGTTAACTCTTGTTAGACGAGTAGGGACTCAACTCTCGCGTTGGATGCTCCGGTTACGAAACTCAGTATGAAAATCTCAATACATAAAACCGAGTAGACAACGAGAGCACAAGGCCGGAGTGAAATGCGGCGCACTCAAGCCATTCAGGCAACAACAAGAACACTCTTGAACATGCTATCCGCCGTCATCTCAATGATTTTAACGTTTCAGTCCGGGATAATCATCTCTTTTATTGACTGGAGCTTCCGCGTCCGACAGCATCTTTTGCAATAACTCCTTCGGCAAGAATCTGCCGTTTAGTACCACAGCAGCAATCTCTTGGGTATTACTGATGCTTTCAAGAGGATTTGCTTCGAGCAATAGGAGACTGGCTACCTTACCCTTTTCAACAGTTCCAAGTGAATCAAGCAAGCCGAGATATCGTGCCGGATTGCGAGTTGCCGCTTGGAGCGCTTCCATTGGCGTTAATTCAGCCTGTACCAGGAGAGCGAGTTCGTTATGGAGGCTAAAACCCGGAAACATATAAGGAAAACCAACATCCGACCCGGCCATAAGCTCTACTCCCGCGTGACGCATTGCGCCCACTTCCTTGATGCTCCGCTGAACAGACGTTTTCGCAGCCGCAGTAGCTTCCGGCGTGCGGCTCTTGAAAAAAGTATTAATCTGAACTCCCAACTTTCTTTTACCGAGGGCTGAAGATATTTAATCCGCACATCCCTGGTGAAGTCGCTGTCGTTTAGGAAGGCCATCGCACGCAACGTAACGAGTGTCGGGCATTGCCAGGTGCCATTCTTTATAAACAGCGCGTATAAAGTCCCGGCCTTTTCGTCATCGTAGTTAGAAGGGAGACCACTAAGGTGCTCAATACTTCTTTGTCCGGCATTGGAAGCTTCTGTGACAGTCACCGCGGCTGGTACGTGCCCGGAAAACGGCAATCCCTGCTTCTTTGCTTCATTTGCGATAGCGAAGTAAGCCTCTCGTGAAAGAAGGTTATGAACTTTTATTAAGCCCACACCGCGATTTTTGAGAGAGTCAACTGTTTGTCTAGCTTCGATTGCATTCTCCACCGTGATGCGCAAAGGAAATCCGGGGGTTTTTCCATCTAAGATAGGACCAGCGGCTACAATTCGCGGGCTCAATAAATCTCCGAGGGTAGATTGTTGTTGCCATTGCTTAATCAAATCCAAGTCGCCGCCCATGTCACGAACACCAGTAACGCCATTGGCTATGTACATCGGCAAGGATGCCTCTTGCCTGAGATTTCCAAATGCACGTGCATATCCCACAAGCCGGGAATCAGAAACTTGCCAGTGCTATCTACAACGGTTGCGCGTTTCGGTAGTCGAAGCGACCTCGTTTTTCCAAGAGCAGAGATGTGGTCACCCGTGATTACCACGGTCATATCAGACTTGGCTGGCGCTCCGGTCATGTCAATCACGGTGACATGAGTGAAGACGAGTGACTGCATTCGAGGTGTCACTTTAGTTTGTGCTGGTGTAGGGAGGACGGCCAGCAAAATAGTCAACACCAATGCAAATATGTTCATGGATATGATAATACGCACCCAACTGGGAGAAACCAAACGCTCGAATAACGGGGAAGGGAACTCGCACTAAAACGAAAAGAGACCTCAACGCTATGCTTCATCTGACGGAGCGCAAGCGTTCAATCATCGACTCCGAATTCAACTCCAGGACCACGGTTACGGTAAGCTTATTTTGGAACATTTCCTTTGGCCTCCCTACCTCGCGCGTTCGCTTTTCGGACGACAGTAGCGCAAAGTTCCACGATTCGACATCGGCATTCGTATTGCTAGCGGTTGTACTCTTCAGCAACGAACACTCAGTCGGAACCAACAACAGGGGGGAATATGAAGACCAATAGTTTGAATACCAGCCACGTAACGGAATTGTTGTATCAAGCGCTCGAAACGGAGAAGGGCGGGGTACAGGTATACGCAACCGCATTGCGCTGCGCTCTGAACGAAGATTTGAAAGAGGAGTGGACCACGTATCTCGAGCAGACCAAGGTACACGTGCAGGTTGTCTCAGACATCCTGAACGGGATGAATCTGGATCTTGAGGTTGAAACGCCCGGGCGAAAAATTGTTCGTCACATCGGGGATTCCCTTGTTCAGGCCATGGAGATGGCCTTAAGAGGACCCGACCTTGCTGCTGCCCAGATAGTTGCCGCAGAATGCGTGACGCTGGCTGAAACCAAGGATCACCTTAATTGGAGTCTAATTGGCGAGATCGTGAAGAACTCAAATGGTGAGGCCGCTGCAGTATTGAAGCAGGCTTATGATCAGGTGGAGCCGGAAGAAGACGAGCACCTCTATCACACAGGCGGATGGACGCGCGAGCTTTGGATCGAAGCACTGGGAATGCCGGCAGTGCTACCGCCGCCAGAGGAAGAGCAGGACGTAGAGACCGCCATCGAAGCTGCGCAAGCCAAGAAGTCGCGAGCGAAGAAGGCATAGATGCAAGCATAGACGGCAAGCGTAGACTACTGGGAAGACTGGCACTGTGGGATAGGCATCTCGCCTGTGTGACTCCGTACGACCACTAATAGCCTGATTGATCATCAAAGAGCAAAGGGAGAGACGATGACCACGAGGAAAGTGAGCAAAGCGAAAGACAAAGCACCAGCCGGCAAAAGTGCGAGCGAGGCTGAGGTGCAACAAGCCCGGACAGACGCTGGGCCTGACCCACGAAAAAACGACGCCAAGATAGATGACCTGCAAAAGAATACTGAGGACAGCGGCGGCGAATTCCTTACCACCAATCAGGGTGTGCGCATAAACGACAACCAGAATTCGCTCAAAGCAGGCGAGCGGGGCGCGACCCTACTTGAAGACTTCATCCTGCGCGAGAAGATTACACACTTCGACCACGAGCGCATTCCCGAAAGAGTTGTTCATGCGCGGGGCTCGGCGGCGCATGGTTTTTTTCAGGTATACGAGTCGATGGCCGAATACAGTAAGGCAGGATTTCTGCAGGATCCATCGGTTAAGACGCCGGTATTCGTGCGCTTCTCGACGGTCGCAGGCTCGCGAGGATCAACCGACCTCGCCCGCGACGTGCGTGGTTTCGCAGTCAAGTTTTACACGAATGAGGGGAACTTCGATATTGTCGGCAACAACATCCCGGTCTTCTTCATTCAAGACGCGATTAAGTTTCCCGACCTGATCCATGCCGTAAAGCCTGAACCTCACAACGAGATGCCGCAGGCGGCATCAGCGCACGATACGTTCTGGGACTTCATTTCGCTGATGCCGGAATCAATGCACATGATTATGTGGGTGATGTCCGATCGCGCAATCCCCAGAAGCCTGCGAATGATGGAGGGTTTCGGCGTTCATACCTTTCGATTCATCAACGAAAGAGGAAAAGCGCGTTTTGTAAAGTTTCACTGGAAGCCGCTGCTCGGCCTGCACTCGGTTGTCTGGGACGAAGCGCAGAAGATTTCCGGCAAAGATGCCGATTTTCATCGCCGCGATCTTTGGGAAGCTATCGAAAACGGCGATTTTCCCGAGTGGGAGTTTGGCGTCCAGATTGTGGAAGAGAAAGACGAACACAGCTTCGCTTTCGATCTGCTTGATCCGACGAAGATTATTCCCGAAGAGATTGTTCCCGTGCGTCGGATCGGAAAGCTGACTCTCAATCGTAATCCGGACAACTTTTTTGCAGAAACGGAACAAGTAGCTTTTCACGTGGGTAACGTCGTGCCGGGGATTGATTTCACCAATGACCCGCTGATGCAAGGCCGTCTCTTTTCATACACGGACACGCAGTTAATTCGCCTGGGAGGCCCAAACTTCCACGAGATTCCGATCAACCGTCCGGTGGCGCCTGTGCACAATAATCAGCGCGATGGCTTCATGCGTCAAACGGTGAACCGTGGCCAAACCAGTTACGAGCCAAATACACTTAGAGGAGGCTGCCCCTTTCAAGCAGGAGCGGACATGGGGGGGTTCACCAGTTTCGCTGAACGGATTGATGCGAAGAAAATCCGTGCGCGCAGCGCCAGTTTCTTCGACCACTTCAGCCAGGCGACGTTGTTCTTCAACAGTCAGTCTGAGCCGGAGAAGGGACACATTATCCGGGCGTTGCGCTTTGAGTTAGGAAAGCTAGAAACGCCGGCTATCCGAGAGCGCATGCTGGGCCTGCTGGCGCAGGTGAATAAGGGTCTTGCGAATAGCGTCGCCGAAGGCCTAGGCTTAAGCGTGCCGGCGAAGCTCGATAAACTTATGAACATGAGCATACCTGCTGATGGCGATCCGCGGAAGTTTCAGCCAAAAAGCGTGCCTCAGGCAGTAGAAATTTCTCCGACGTTGAGCCAGGTCAATAACCCCAATTTCCCGAACGATACAATCAAGACGCGCAAGATAGCGGTGCTGCTCGCCGATGGATTTGATGACGCTGCCGTGGCCGAAATGAACAAGGCGCTGCTGACCGCCGGCGCGGCACCTAAGACAGTTGCGCCGCGTCTAGGAGTGGTGACTGGAGCCGATGGCGAAAAACTGAAAGTGGACTTTAGTTTTCTCACCGGCTCTTCGGTTTTGTTTGATGCCGTTTACATTCCCGGAGGGGACGCCAGCGTCGCAGCTCTCAAGCAACAAGCTGAAGCTCACGAATTTGTGTATGAGGCATACAAGCACTGCAAGGCGATCGCGGCCAGCGGCGCCGGCGTTGAATTGTTGACCATGTCTCTCGCTGGAAAATTTATCGAGACGGAAGGGTCTGAAAATCAGGCCGCGGTAGATGAAGGCGTCGTGAGTAGTCGTGATGCTTCGATGAGCAATGTGGCCACGGCTTTCATCACGGCCATTGCTCAACATCGACATTGGGAGCGCGAGAACAGTAAGCAGTAGACAGCATGGCGGCGGCAGGCGCAGGTCGATAGCCTTCATTCGCTTAATCCTCACTTGCGCTGAGGTTGCCGTCCATGAAACTGACGGGGACAATGGGGCGGCATCGGTTTAGAGCCCGCAAAGCACGGCGAAAGCGAAAAGCCTGTGCGTGAGCCCCAGCTATCGCCAAAACAACCTAGCCGGCAAGCTGGCGACGGCGTTAGCCAAAGCCCAAATAACCACCGGCCGCCTGTGAGGTCTAAGGGCGGAATCGCCGGTAAAAAGCATAGATTACGAAATCAGCCAGCGCCGGAGGCGCAGCAGAAGGCAGCCAGCGGCAAGCGCGGAGCGCGCAGCCCATGGATCCTGCTATTTCACGGTTTTTATTTCGGACTTCCTCCAGGCGCTGCGCGCAGCCGCTTGCACCTGGCTACCTTCCTCCGCGCCTCCGGCGCTGGTGGGGTCGTTTCCTCTACGTCACGAATTTGGCAGCGCACTTTAGAGACAGGACACTAGACAGAAGGCAAACACAATAAACGACTGGATGTTTTTGTTCCTCAGTCTGCTGTAAGCCCAAAGTTAGGCTTGAATTTCCATTGCCCGCGGCATGTATATCAGAAGCTGCCAGTCAGAGCCTTAGCTTGTTGTCTTACTGCCAAAAACCCCTGCTTGAGTCAAAAATCTCTTGACTCGTCGGCCTCAGATGGATTGTTATCAGCGGCGGGAGATAAAGGTATCAGGTAAATCAACTCGTCCAGTTCGCCGCCACTCATGGTTGCCACTTTGTTCTCGCTTACAACTTTACCCCCTAGTGCTTCGGGAATCCGTCGACTTGGTTGGTTTCTGCGATCCACAGGATAGACGAACCCATCGATAGAAAGCGTTCGCTCGCACCACGCCTTCAGGACGCTGATTGCCTCGCGACCTAGAGCCTTTTTTTGTTCAGCCTTCTTCAACCAAATTCCGAACTCGGGCTCTCTCGCATTTCGAGTACCGTGAAGCCCACAAACACCGAGGAAGTCGTTACTTTGCTTATCGAGAATAACGAACACTAAATCCGTACCGGCTTCTCGCTGCTTACACGCATCGGCGATGAACTGCTCGGTTTCACTGATATGGGAAGGACTGCGCGGAAACATGTAAGTCGTGATCGCCGGCTTAAATTCTTTGAAGATCTCATCCGCATATTCAGACGCAATTGGCTTGAGAAGGAGACGGGAACCCTCAATCTCATCAGGACATATCACGATCTGACCATTCTTTGTTCTTAGTGGCTGCGATGCCTCTCTCATAGTAACGCTCGATTGGCCAGCGCTAAGCTGATAACGCCCGGCATCACCCGCCGCGCGTTCAACTCCGCTACGGCCATTCACGATAAGAAGAACGCTGACTCGCTGTCGGGTGCATGCCGTCAGGCCCGGCCTAGGGAACTTAGCGACGGCCGCTGAAGCTCGAACCGAACCTCGCCCTTGTCCGTTATCCCTGCCCGAGTCCAACCTAAATGCGCGTAGAACCCTTCCGCCCGACTGCCGGGCTCCGTCGTCAGCCAAATGCGTTCGCACCCTTCACGCCACAGCCAGCCGACGGCCCGCTCTAGTAACACTGAGCCCAAGCCCTTCCGCTCCCACTCGGGGAGGAGGAACAGTGCCCAGATCATCGATTCCTCGCGGTCTGCCGTGCTGAACCCTACGACTTGCCCTTCGTGTTCGGCGACCCATCCCTTGCCCCGCACTTCAAGCCCAGCGACGATCCGCTCCTGCGGGATGTCGCTCGTCAGGACGTTCTCTTTGACGGCGACCCGTACCGCCACTAAACCAGGAACATCGCTGCGAGTTGCTTCCCGAATGATCATTGATCCCATCCGCGTCACGACCTTCTCCCGTCGGCTAGACTGATCTTCCCTCGAAATGGATGTCTGGATAGAGCCGGCGAAATGTCCGGATTCGTTCGCGAAGCCCTTCTCGATCACGTGTGCCGCTCCCGATGTGCCCCAACGTAGTCGGCCGCAATGATCTTATCGACGGGTTAATCGTAGCCCTCACCTTTCGTTACGTTGCGCGCCGCCAGCTTGCCGAGCAGCTCGCTAAAGACGCTATCAATCGCCGCCCTCTCGGCCTTACACCCCTCGCCCAGCTTGAAGTCTGCGGTATATGAAGGCCCCTTGCTGTAGTAACCGTCGAGATCGTATATCCTGGCGCGCACGCCTTCGAACGGCACGGAAGAAATATACGGTCCGAAGGCGTCTTTATCCCTCCATACCCACTCCCACGGCCCCGACTCGTTGAGGGTCGAGATGATCTCCGCCATCGTGTTATCACATTCGAAATCATAGGCCCACATAGATGCACTCCCACTTTGCGGCCTTCCGCGGCGCTTCATCTGCGGCGCGCGAGCAGCATCCAAGCTGAAGGGAATAAGGTTACTTGAGAAGCACGCTATCGCGCTGGCAGCTGCAAGCGTTTGTTCTGCGGACTTGAGCGATTAGCCATTCCTTTCCAAAACTGTTTTCTGATGCGCCAGCTCTAGAAACCCGTCTAACTGTTTCTCTGAAGTGAAAGCCCTTTTTGGTATTAGCAAGACATATTCGCTGTCATCGCACAACATTAATAACTGTTGTTGTCTGGAACACAGATGCGATTTCAGGCCAGGTTGGTTTATACGTTGAAGTCCCTGACACGTAATCAATGCCGCTTTCCGTAAGCTCGACCTTGAATTTCAGATTGGCAATCCGGCTTTGCCACTCCTTTTTCAACACTCGCGTACGAAAATTGGGAAATAGCGAAAGGTATATTTGAGCCAATGCAAGAAGAACCAGAATACCAATAGGCCACCACTCCGGAACCTCAGGGGACATAGGTGTGGCTACTTTCGCAAATCTCAGCGAAACCAGAACGACGCTCAGAGCTAACAAGAACGAGAGCGGCAACCATGACGTCTCCGCTAACTTGAGAAACCAAAGTCCAAGTGGTGATAAATTCTTTCTTTCCCACTCTAGCCATTCGTTAAGAGTCAATTGAAACTCTATTTTCATGCTCTAGTATGTGCTACTCCCGATAGGCGGCAGAACGTTGCGCTTCAGCTGCGGCGGGCGATCAGCATTCAAGAAGCAGAGGAAAAGATTACTTGAGAAGCATGCTATCGCGCCGTCAGCTGTAAGCGCTTGTTGGCGCGGCGCAGCAGTAACTTTGAACCACGCATAGTCTTTACACTCGAGCTCATCGAGGGATAACCCTGTACCAGTCTCTCCAAGCCCTCTCCTTACGTCGAAATGCCAAAACATAGAATGGATTAGTGGAGATCAATGTGCGCCAGAACGACCATTGATCAAAACGTCGGGTCGAGGGAACAACCTGTATGTCTTTTATGAAACATACGTGGGCGTTCTGCCGCTTCGCAAACCGCTTCATGCGCCAGTAGAAATCAACGTCCTCACCCATGTAGAGCGATTCCTCGTAACCCAGCAGGGAAGCGTAAACCTCTCGGCGGCAAAATTGTGTTGCCCCCTGTGCCATGCCGGCTTCCCAAGAATCCGCCACAATTGCAGATAGATCTTCACCAGAGTTTTAGCCGCTCGGTAATCGGTATCCACTGCCCCACCAAAACAAGATGGGTTTGCCATAACTTCGTTGATGCGCCACAAAAGCTGGTCAGGCACGATTGTATCAGCATCAATGAACACGAGGACTTACCTTTTGCGAAACTCGCGCCTGCATTGCGAACTCTCGCAACGTTGTGTTTTGTCTCTTTTACGACGCGAGCGCCGGAAGATAAAGCGATGTGAGACGTAGAATCTGTGCTCCCGTTCTCGACAACGATTATTTCCGCCAGCACAGCATCTTTCTTTAGCAAGAATTCCTTCGCTCTCTGAATACTTTTTAACGTCTCGCCCAAATACCGCTCTTCATTATAAGCGGGAACAATTACGGAGATAGACATCAGGTTTCAGGAACTTTTAGTTACGCGAGATGGCTAGCGCCCAACGCCGCGCTTCAGCTGCCGGGATACAACTGCGTCGTGCGGCAAGTTGTCGATTAGAGATGCGCTAATTCCGGTCCGCTGCAAGCGCATGTTGAATGCGACGGTGATGCCCACCTTTACGCTCATTCCTTTCTCACCGTCGGTAACTGCTGGTCTAGAAGTCGTCGTTTCTATATGGCTTACATTTTACTGCGCCTTCTCTGAGGAAGCCGTCATAGAAGATCTTGGGTGGGTAAAAAGTTCAGTCTCCCCACCCCAGTCCATCTTGTTGATGAAGACCCTGTATTTGACGGGGGCGGGACTCGCCTTCATCGCCTCCCATTTCCGTTGTGACTCGACACTGTTCTTGAATTGGTCTTGATCGACGCAGAACTTCGTTCTGCTCGCATTCTGGCCGACAAAACTGGGATTAGATCAACCGAGAAGTGGTAAACGACCGCGTCTTTGAACCAGGCCTCGCTTCCATATCTCACGAGCGTGTTCAAATCGACATGAATTTGAGGAGTGGCGTACGACGGCGGTTCCGGTTTCGGGTCTATCTTTTCGGTAATAACCTCCATATTCACCAGACCGCGAACATCGTTGTCCTCGTAGAAAGGGAACACCTGAAGAGAATGTGCATAGTCCCCATCAACGGAGAAACGGAGATCATACCGCGAGCGCATTCCCAGCCGGTTATCCTTCTCCGACAGGAGAGGCTCATAGGTGACATTGGAGACCTCAACACGCGGCATGACGATCACGCCGTCCGGATGTTTGCTAGCCTCCTTCTCAATATTTGCGATTGCCTGCTGCTCAATAGCCTTCAGCGCGGCTGCAATTTTTGTCGCCTCGGCTGGAGGGAGTTTTGGTGGCAAGCGGGGAGGCGCGGTCGGTCGGTTCGTTGGTCGGAAGAGGTCCGCGTACACCCGCCGATACAGCTTGCCGTCGAGGTCCCTGCCGCTGACCGCGACACGGAACGGCTGCGACGTACCTTCACGAACCCGGCGTACGCACCGTGATCCAAAGAATTGTCAGACTTCGACATGTGCAGCAATTGAATCACGCGGTCAACTTCATCCACCAACTCAAATTTTGCGGTGGCGGCCACCTCCTGCCCGAAGAGTTCGGCCTTCACGAGGTATTGAGCGCCAGCGGTTGGCTGTCCATCCAGTCGGGTAAAGTTAGGGCCCTCACGACCGAGGTACAGTAGCTGGAACTCGAATCTAGAGAACTGAAGGTCCTTGACCCGTGACGGGTCGGAGGTAAACCTCTTGACCGGGTGTGCCGCGTCCTCACCTACGACCGCAGATTGACCACAGCAGGGGAGTGTCCACAGTACTAATAACAGGGCGAAGATGAATCGTGTTGTTGACACAGCTCTTAAGATGTACAGCCTGATAAGAGAAAGATTATTGCGAGCGAACATCCAATGCCGCGCTTCAGCTGCCGGCACACAACTGCGCCAGCGGCAAGCTGTCGATGAGAGACACGCTGATTCCGGTCCGCTGCAAGCGCTTGTTCGTGTCGCCGACGGAAGGATTAGGCCGCGCGCCTCAGCGATCTTTCGACAGCAGGCGGAAGCTCGACAAAAACGAACCAAGCTGCGGGATAAAGGTAATCTTCACCGCTTTCATCGATGACGCGAAGGTCACCATCGCTACCAGCATCTTCATCGGGAATAACGCGATAGATTTTATGTAGCTCCAAGGAGGCCGGATAGTCGGCGTTATTAACGCAGACCGCGAATTTAAAGGCCGGTTTTCTCTGACTCATGGTTTCAATCAAGATATCGCTTACGTCTGACTTCTTTTCGGCCGATGCCGTGAGCTTCGTACCAATGCAGTTCAGCAAGTCGTATTCTGCCGCTCCGAAGACGCACTTTGGCTATTCCCTTTCAACTTTCGCCAGCGACCCTTTCCATACGTTCTTCGCAATCTCGAAACTTCTCGAATTCTGCTGCCGATAGCAATGGTTTCAATATCGCTGATTTCGCTGACGATCTCGAAGTTCATCAGCGGTCCATTTAATCAGGTGTTACCACCACAATTCAAGGAAGACACCGAACGCGAGCCGCGACAACCTACGACGCAGGAAGAATTGAGAAACGCGCTATCCCGCCGTGCCCTGCAATGCTTGTTCTGCCGCCCATAGAAAGAGGCCGCTTGCCTGTTTGCTTTACCGACAGGCGGCATACGATAAGCCGATCCTTCGACCTCTTACAACTCCTTCCTCATCTCTTGCATGGTCAATCTGAAACCATGCTTCTCGAACACCCTCCTCGCGCCTTCGTTCTGCGCCGCCACAGACAGCATTACGCCGCTCGAACCAAACTCACGCGCTGCTTTGACAGCTGCGTCCATCAGCTGCGCGCCAACTTTCCTCCCGCGCGCTGACTCGTCAACATAGATGTCGTGAATCCAAACAGCGGCGGCGAGGGCGTCTACGAAACTCTCCGGCTCCACCCGCACGAAAGCATAACCCACGACCTTGCCCTCCGAGTCGGCTACCAAGATGGCGGCATCCTCGCGGGAAAGCTGCTCTCCATAGAATCGGGCAAACGTCGCCTCGACCGGTTCGAACAACTTGAACCGCTGCGAGTCGTAGGCATCGTGTTGACGGGCGAGCTTGGCGCCATAGCTTCCAAGTATAGGAAGGTCATTCGCAGTCGCCCGTCTAACTATAACTCGTGATTCAACCATAACGTGAATTTACCACCACAAACCATTCGGACAAGCAGTCTCTTCTTCGGCGGACAATGCGAAGCGGCAGAACGCCGGAATTGAGCGGCGGCGAGCGCAGGCATTTAACCTCCGATCCAATAAAGCAGCATGAAAGCCAAGCTATCGAGCCGTCCGCTCGAATGACTTGTTAGGCGCGGCGTGAGATTAATCTGCTACGGTCGGAGATTGGATAAGACCTAATGTCCTTCTTCACTTGCATCAAGGGTTGGTGTAGGAGGATTATCTTTCCCAGCATTCTTATCTTTTTCAGCAGTTGCCAGCGAATTAATTAGTGCATCATCGCCTTGTCTCAAAAGGCCGCCTTCCGTTAGCACTACACCAACTGCAAAGAGCATGTATGTGAGCGTATATATCATAGCCATAACCTTATAGCTCTTACCATACCAAAGCGGTATTAAGTCGTAACCACCATGTTCAATGTAGTGCTTCTCGGGCTGGTTACGTCCAAGGGTCTGAACTGCACCCTTGACTGACACAAAAAGTTAAGCACATATCCCTACGGGGAAGGAGGCTTAACGATGACCAAGAAGGGCGCGCTAGCCGCCAAGACGGCGGGGGTCAAACGGCGCACATTC
>Ga0136617_10000562_pt1 | contig 31466 bp, 40 predicted proteins | sample AntDrymUQ3222106_2_FD_129672 | JGI IMG/M metagenome (GOLD analysis project Ga0136617, IMG submission 129672) | Polar desert sand microbial communities from Dry Valleys, Antarctica - metaG UQ322 (21.06) | ecosystem: Environmental > Terrestrial > Soil > Desert | place: Antarctica: Dry Valley... | reverse complement strand
GAGGGGTCTCGGTTGGGTGGGGTCGGTGAGGTCCCAGAGCCGGACGGTGGCGTCGGAGCCGGCGGTGGCCAGGGTGGTGCCGTCGGGGGAGAACGCCACCGAGTTCACCGGGTCGGTGTGGCCGGTGAGGGGGTCGCCGAGGGGTCTCGGTTGGGTGGGGTCGGTGAGGTCCCAGAGCCGGACGGTGGCGTCGTCGCCGGCGGTGGCCAGGGTGGTGCCGTCGGGGGAGAACGCCACCGAGGACACCGGGTCGGTGTGGCCGGTGAGGGTACTGGGGAACCGGGTTGTCGTGAGGGTGTGGACAAGGCCGGACAGCATTTCCGGGTCAGGGTGGATGGCCTGGGCGGCGATACTGAGGCGCAGCGCGGTGCGCTTGTCGGTGTCTCGGGTTGCGTCGGCTTGGGTGAGGAGCTGGCGAGCCGTCGCGAGCCGTTGCCGGTCCTCGGCTGCCTGTTGTTGACCGATCGCGACACCAGTTGCTACTAGAGCGAGTACGAGCAGCGCCGAGAGGATGATGGTGCTGCGTCCGCGCCGGTAGCGGTCGCGCTGAATGCTGGCGAGGAGGAAATCGCAGGCCGCGGGTGTGAGCTGGACCCGGTCGGTGACCAGTATGCGGTGCTGTCCTGGCCACCAGCGCAGCAGCCGTTGTGGTGGCGAGGGCTGGTTATCGGCCGCCGTCGTTGTTGTGTGGGGTGGTTGGCCGGAGTGGATGCGGGCGGCGGTATCGGCGAGCGCGGCGGCGAGCTGCCCGCGTTCCCATAACCGGGACGGTGAACGTTCGTCCTCGAGCCATTCGGCGGTGGCCTGCTCGATGTTGCGGCGCGCGCGTAGCGCCGACGATGCGGCCGCGACCGCCTCGGCCAGCGGAGGCCACACGGACAGGAACGCTTCGTGGGCGACCCCGATGACCACGTCGCCGTTGTCGGCGTCGGTGGTCAGCAGCCGGCGGGTGACGAACGCGTCCAGCTCGGCTGCGGCGGTCTCCGACAGCTCGTCCCGGCTGATCCGCAGCCGGGTGGGTCGGCCCTGGTCGTCGACGGTGACCAGCCGCAGCAGCTCCGCGAGCACCTGGTCCCGGCTCCGGCTGGCGACCGTCATCGCCTCGGTGAGGGCCGCGTCGGCCTGGCGGGTCAGCGCGCCCTGCACTCCGCCGAGTTCCTCGTAGCGGGCGGTGCGCAGCTGGCCGCCGTGTGCGACGCCGCCGGCGAGCTGGGCCAGGGTGTAGGCCAGCAGCGGTAACGCGTCGCCGCTGTCGGTGTCGGTGACCAGTCGGGCCACCAGATCGGCCTCGACCTCGATACCCGCCAGCCGTGCTGGTTTCTCGATCACCTCGCGCAGCGCCGCGCGCCGCAGCGGCCGCACCGGGAAAGTCCGCACCGGCAGCGCGGCCAGCTCGGAGCTGGCCAGCACCTGTTCGAGGAACTCCGGCCGCAACGTGGCCACGACCTGCACCGGTCCCTCCAACGCCGGACGTAGCAGCTCGGCGAACCGGGCCCGCTCGGTCGGGGTGGTCCGTGTGATCAGCTCCTCGAACTGGTCCACCACCAGCAGCAGACGTCGCCGCTCACGTCCTGGGGCGGCGAGGAGAAGCTCGTCGGCCAGCTCCGCCAGACCCGTGTCCGCGAGCCGGCCGCGCACCTGCGCGACCGTCCAGCCCAAGCACAGCTCTCCAGCCACGACGGCCAACGCGCGGGTCAGCGCCGCGACCGGATCGGTGCCCGGAACGACGGCCGGCACCCTCCACCACCCTGGTTCGTCGGCCATCACCGGTAGCAGCCCGGCTCGGACCAGTGACGACTTACCGCACCCTGACGGGCCCACGACCAGCGTCACCGCGTCCTCGGCACGTTCGGCGGGGGAGCGCAGCAACGCGACGAGCTGGTCGACCTCGTGGGTGCGTCCGAAGAACACTCGGTGCTGGTCGGAGTTGAACGGGCGCAACCCCGGGAACGGGCAACGGCCGTCCGCCCAGCCCGATCCCCCCGCCGCATCGACCTGGCGCAACGCCTCGGACAGCTTCGCCCGGGCAGCGCTCGTGTTCATCCTCATATCCACGTACTGAACGGATGTCAGCAGCGGGTGAACAACACCACGCTCGGCCAGCACCGGCAGCACCCGGCTTCCCCGAGACCGCGCGATCGCGACCTCTGCGGTGCACCATTCCGAGGCCCGGTAGGCCGAGGTGATGATGCAGACCACGGCGTCGGCCCACCGCAGTCGCTCGTGCAGTCGTTGCTCCCACTCCTCGCCGATGGCGATACCGTCGCGCAGGTTCTGGTCCAGGAACGCTTCGTGGCTGTCGTCGCGCAGCCACCGATGCACCTCGGCCGCCAGCTCCACGTCATCGCTTGCGTGACTGATGAATACCCTGGCCACAGCACCCCCACCCACCTGCGCTGATCGCCACCAGCTCTGGCTGGCGACCTGCTTGTCAACGACCAGCTAGGGTAGCCCGCCCTGGACCAGTCCGGCTGCGTGGATAGGTGGGACACCTCGCGAGACAGCTCCGGCTGTCACAACACGCACTGATGCGTTTGAAGCCGACTGAGGGTTCCGGGCGGCACTAATGGGACCTGACCAGCACCACCAGCAGGACAGGCACCGCCCCAATGCCACTTCTTTTAGCAGCGTTTTCGCTGGTCAGGGGCGGTTTTGAGGAGGCTGGCAGGTGGAGCGTGTGCAGCGTTGCCCGGCGGGCTGTCGTGATCCCACCTGGGACTTTGCCGAAAACGATCACTACGGGATGCTGTCCTGGCTGCCGAACCGACACATCTCGGCTGTCCCAAACCCGCCTTGAGCAGGCAAAACTACCTTAAGGCAGTGACATTGGGCACCGCCCGAGCACCCACAACCGACGACAGCGCCCAGTCAACCAGTTCTGGATACCTGCTGCGCCGACCACACCACGGCCCGCTCAGCCCACCCCGAGCCGTGGTCGGGTCCCACCCGCCGACACCATCGCCCAGAGCACACTGCTTCACACCAGCTGCCTAGTGCCAATACGCTGGACGTGTCAGAACGAGGCCGGTGGGTGTCGTGACTGTCGATGGCAGCAGGGAGTTGCGAATCTTGGCGTGCCCGATGGTGAACGCGGCTCCGTTGACTGCCTGTCGTAGGTCGCCGCTGTTTCGTGCCGGGGGAAAGGCCGCGACGACCCGCTTCTTCGGATAGAGACGCCCGAGGGCGCGTACTGCCGGGCACAAATCACTGTCTGCGGAGATCAACAGGGCAACGTCGAAGACGTCGTTCACCCCGTCTTCCAGAAGTGTGACAGCGATGCTGACGTCCGTCTCCTTCTCCTCGTGGTCCACCCATGACCGGTGACACTGGCGACACTCGCGTGTCTTCTGCTGGAAGCGGCCTTCCACAACGCGGACGGCACCGCAGGTGACGGTGAGCGCGTTGAGGTAGGTGGCCTGGCGCTGCTCTGAGGTCGGCTGCTGTCTGACCCGCGCGGTGAAGTAGTCAATCTCGTACAGGGTCTGTGACGGCCGTAGCAACTTCGTGACCAGGGCCTCCAGGTCCAGCCAGTGGTACCGGCGTCCGTACTTCTCTCTCAGACCGTGGTACAGATTGAACCCATCGATGTACGCCTTGACCCGCTCCACAGCGCTCCCTGGCGGTCGTAGCGCACGTTGAGGTACGCTGGCCTCGTAACCCCGCTCAAGTGAGTAGCTTGAGCCCGACGGCCCCCGCAAGGGGGCCGTTTCTCTTCGACCGTCATCGTCGCAGCCCCGCTCGGACCGGCGACGACTGGCCGCACCTCGACGGGCCCCTGGAAACGGGCAGCGGTCGTCTGCCCAGCCTGATCTGCCCGCCGCGTCGACTCGCGCAACGGCGGCCGCAGCCGGGTTGCCGGTCGTGCCCACGTACTGGACGGAAACCAGGAGCGGGTGCACCAGCTCGCGCTCGGCTGACACGGGCAGCAACCGGCTGCCCCGGGACCGCGCGATCGCGCCCTCCGCGGTGCACAACTCCGAGGCCGGTAGGCCGACGTGATCACGCAGACGATGGTGTCCGCCCACCGCAGCCGATCGCGCAGCCATTGTTCCCACTCCTCGCCGGGAGCGATACCGTCGCGCAGGTCCTGGTCCAAGAACGTTCGTGGTCGTCGTCGCACAGCCACCGATGCACTTGGGCGGCCAGCTCCGCGTCGTCGCTGGGCGTGGCTGATGAATACCCTGGCCACAGTGCTCCTCAGCCGACCTGCGTTGATCGTCAACAGTTCTGGTCGGTGACCTGATCGTCAACGACCTTTCCTGCCAGCCGTCCTGGTCCTCGTCGCCATCGGTGTCTCCTCGATGAGAACATCCGAGGGTGGAGTCTGCACGCCAATGCTGATCGCGTTGTCCGGACACACGTCGGTGGGTTCGCCCGCCGAGTATGTCCAGGTCTCGGCCGAGGTGCTGGGTGAGCGGCAGGTCGAGCGTGACTCTGCGGTCGGCCGCGCCGGTGGTGGGTGATGAGCCGGGCCCGTGCACGACTCGCTACGGGTGGTTCATCGAGCAGGTTCGGCTGGACCCACACGCCAGCACCGGTCGCTACCCGTTCACCGTGCCCGTGGTGCGGCACCTGGACCGGGCGGGCGGACTGGACCTGGACCCGCGTCTGACATTCCTGGTCGGCGACAACGGCACCGGCAAGTCCACCCTGGTTGAGGCGCTGACGGTGGCCGCGGGGTTCAACGCCGAGGGCGGCTCGCAGTCCTTCCGGTTCGCCACCCGAGCCAGTGAGTCCAGCCTCGGTGATCATCTGATTCTGCGGTGGGGCACCCGCAAGCCACGGACCGGGTACTTCCTCCGGGCGGAGTCGTTCTACAACATGGTCACCGCGCGTCGCTGCACGTCTACGCTACCTGGTCGCCGTGGTCGTCGATCACCTCGGCGCCATCGAGCTGCGGGTGATCCCGTTCGCGGTCCCAGCCCGTGACGTGTTCGGCGCCTCGATCTTCCACCTGATCGACTTCGCCAGCGCCCGGCTGTCACCCCGGCCTTGACAGGAGACCGCCACCGCCATGAGCGTCCTCGACGAGCAGACCCACGCGCGGGAACTGCACTTCACCCACGCTGCGGCGTTCCAGATGAGCCTCAGCCCGGAGGACTCGCTGCAGCTGGTGAACGAGCGCATCCCACGACCCCCACCGCGAACCGATCCTCACGGTCACCGCCGAGCAGTGGACAGCCTTCCTCAACGACCTCACTGCGCCCACTACTCCTGCCACCGACGGGGCACTGATCGTCGAGAGCAGCCCGGCGGCCCGCTGCTGCGCGCCACCAACCAAGAAAACGACCCTGCGTGCTCTCGCCGGCTCCTCGGCACGCGCCGGTGAACGGTTCTCAGCCAGCTGTGGCCGGACACGATCGCAGGTCGGCCGGCAACTCCGCGGTCGCTGCTCTCATCAGCTCCACCATCGGTGTCGATGCCAGGTCCGCGGGAGGACTCGCGCCGCACCCGGGCGGCCAACTCCAGGCAGGTCGCGCCAGAAGATTCTTGATCTTCACCCCTCGGGGTTTTGCCGCCGGACGGTTGCAAGGCGGTGCTGGCGATTGCGACGATGGTGACTCAACTAACCAAGAGGAGACCGGCGATGCGCGAGGACCCCAGCGACGACGATCTGCTCGTCACGGTCGAGACGTTGAGCACCATCCAGGATCGATGCGCTTTCGAGCAGTCTGACGGCGGCAGCACCGGCAAGAGCGACGGCGGCCAAGGCGGGGGCGGCGACGGACTGAACTACCCCGAGTCCTAGACAGCCGATGTGGGCGAGCTAGTGGATCATCAACTTGTCGTAGCCGTCCAGAAGGCGCTGTGCTGGTCTGGCCCTGAGCCGTTGGGCACCGGATTCGCCCGAGGCGTCTTGTCCGGACGCGGGACTGTGCACGCGGCTTCTGACGCCATCCAAGCTCCTCGACGTGATTATGCGTCGGAGCCTGGAACCACCGCAGTTCCGCTGCTTTCAGGGTGGCCACGAACTGCACCCCAACGAGTATGTCATGCCCACAGTCACCCGACGACGTCAGGCCATCCGCATGGCGGACATGCACAGCTTGGCGCGGCTGGCCAGAGAGGGTTTCACAGCCGTTCTGGATGCCTTGGACGTGTTCGACCCGACGATGGAAGTGGCGTGCCGATCGCTGCAGTGGTGGTCGCGAGAACGCGTTCAAGTCAACGCCTACCTCACCACGCAGGACGCATCAGGTTTCCCGCTTCACTTCGATGATCACGATGTTCTGATCGTCCAGCTCGCCGGGCTCAAGACCTGGGAAGTACGGGGAAACGCACGCGCGGTGCCCATGTATCGCGACGCCGAGCCGAACACGACTCCCAGCGAGCACATCGTCTGGTCTGGTGCAATGCGGGCAGGTGACGTCATGCACATACCGCGCGGGTACTGGCATCAGGCCACCCGCGACGACTGCGGCGCAGGGCTGAGCTTGCACGTCACCTTCGGGTTCGTGAAACGCACCGGCGTGGACTGGCTGGCCTGGGCCGCTGATCGATCTCGGAAGGACGAGGTATTCCGCCGCGACTTGATCCGCTCCGGTTCGCCTGACGCCTGCCGCGCCGAGCACGAGACTCTTGCATCCACCGCATCCGAATTGCTCACGAACTGGACTCCAGAGGAGTTCTTGACGCGGCGTGAACAGGAATCTGCGAACACGCGGACGGTGCCGATGCTCGCCGGACTGGACGAGTCCAGCTCGATCGTCTGCACGACCGAGTTTCCGCCCGAGATCCAGCGAACCACAGAACACGTGGTCGTCCTCGGCGCTGGCAAGAAGCTGACCTTCAAGGTCGGGGCCGAATCGGCGCTGCGCTGGCTGGTAAGCGGGAATCCTGTCCACATCGGACGACTGAGCGCACGTACCGGGATCGACGTTCGACGCCTCGGCGAAGTGCTCGTCCAGGAGGAAATGTGCGCCGAACTGACCACAGAGTTGTCCTCGGGCTATACCGATCTCGTCCCGAGCGAGCCCTCCTAGAACACGCCCTTGACATTGGCGTCACCGATCTGGATACCGCATACAACTACCAAGGTGGGGCATCGCATCGCGGCCTTGCGCGGGTGGCCGCTGATCTGATGCCGTTGTTCAGCGTCTCCACGAAGGTCGGTTACTTCCCGCACGGCAGCTATACCGAGCATAGCCTGGACCCGGCCCGGCTGCGCGAGGCTATCCAGCGTGCAGTCGCCGAGCTCGGTTGTCCGCCAGCAGCGGTGTTGCTGCACAACCCGGAGGCGACGCTTCGAACTATCGACTCGAAAAGAGGACGGGACATGCTGTGCGCGGCCGTTGAGGTACTCATCCGGGCATGCGCGGCCGGCGAATGCCGGAGGTGGGGAGTCTCGGCCTGGGAGCCTGCGTCGCTGGTCACGGTCCTTGACGGCCCGCCCCCTCCACTGCTGCCACGGCCCGACGTGCTCATGGTCCGAGCCGGCCTGCTGGTGCACTCCCGAGGGCTCTCGGACGCCGACCGACTCTGCGCCGCGCTGGGTGTGGAACCGGCCAGGCGGTGGGGAATGAGCCCCTTCGGCGGACGCGCCGACGCAGCGCTATGGGAGCTGGTGAATCCACGGCAGTTCCTGACCGCAGGCCACCAGGCGTCTCAGCACGGGGCGGCGTTCCGCGTGGCCTACGAGCTGCCCGGCTGCGAACGTGTCGCCGTGAGCACGACCGGTTGCGAACACCTCACCGAACTGGTCCACGCCCGGAACCTGCAGGTGGACCGACCGAAGATCATTCGTTATCGGCAGTTTCTCGCAGCCCGCCAGAGCACGCTGGCCGACTGAGCCCCGAGACGTTTGCCGGGGCGACGGTCAGACCCGTAGCTGGTCGACGAGATCGCCGGCGGCCAGCGTGAGCGGCTCCTTCAACTCGGGATGGTCGCCGTGGTTGACGACCATGCGAAGCAACTCCGCGCAGGTGAACAGTTGCGCGAGCCGACCCGAGCGGGTGGCCAAGTCGGCGGCGAACTCGGTCTGGATGCGCTCGGCGAGTTCGGGTACGAGCAGGGAGTAGCCCCAGAGCGTCGCGGCGTCCAGCCCACGGGGGCCGGCGCCCCACCCCTCCCAGTCGAGGATCTCGCACCGCGGGCCGGTGAGGTTGGCCCAGTGCAGGTCGGCGTGGGCGGTGGCCCACTCGTCCACGCCAGCATCAACCTCCGGCCCGGCCAGCTCGGCGACACGCCGGTTGACCAGGTCCTGGCGAGCCCCGACCCGGACCGTGCGGTGGCAGGCCAGCGTTGCCAGCGAGGTCTTCAGCCCTGTCCACCAGGTGTTGGGCAGGTCGGGTGCGCTGATGATCTCGGGTGTTGTGCTGATCAACGGTGAACGGGCATGGGTCACCTCATCCACCCGCCACACCATCGCCTGATCGGCGTCCAGCCAGCGCAACGACCGCAGTAGCGTCGGCTTGGCCACGCCGGTCAGCACCGAAGCGCATTCCTCCCCGGTCCAGATCCGCTCGTTGATCTCGTCAGCGGGCCGGGCGGCCAGCCTAACCCACGTCGGGGGGATGGCCGTGGTTGCGAGACCGGCGGTCTTGCCCTGCCACCCGTAGACGGCCGTGCTCCGATCCAGCGCGACGTCCAGCATGATCTCCACCTGGTCAAGGACGCCGTCGACAGCCGTTGAACGAAGATCCGTGATCACACCAGTTCTCCCTCTCCTGCTCGTGGTCGCCAGGCGACACCATGCCAGCCCGGCAACCCGAGCGCGCCGCCGACCGCACGCTTGCCGGCGACGAACGCGTCGGCCCGGCGCAACGCCTCGGACAGCTTCTCGGCGGCCGCAGCCGGGTCGTCGATCGTGTCCGCGTATTTGGGCGGAGGGTAGGAGCGAGTGCACCACCCCCGCACTCGGCCGACACGGGCAGCAGCTGGCTTTCCCGTGCCCGCGCGACCGCGACATCCGCGGTGCACCACTCCAAAGCCCGGTAGGCCGACGTGATCACGCAGACCACGGCGTCGGCCCACCGCAGCCGCTCGTGCAGCCGCTGCTCCTACTGATCGCCGACGGCGATACAGTCGCGCAGGTCGTGGTTCAGGAACGCTTCGTGGCCGTCGTCGCGCAGCTGCCGATACACCTGGGCGGTCAGTTCCGCGTCGTCGCTGGCGTGGCTGATGCACACCCTTGCCGCAGCACCCCCAGCTGGCCTGCGCTGATTGCCATCACGCCTGGTTGGCGACATGCTCGTCAACGACCACCCAGCCCTGGCCCATCGCCTTCGGCGTCCCTCAATGAGAACATCCGAGGGTGGAATCTGCACGCCAATGCTGATGGCGTTGTCTGGACACACGTCGGTGGGTTCGCTCGCCGAGTATGTTCAGGTCTCGGCCGAGGTGCTGGGCGAGCGGCAGGTCGAGCGTGACTCTGCGGCCAGCCGCGCCGGTGGTGGGTGATGAGCCGGGCCCGCGCACGACCCGCCCCGGGCGGGTTCATCGAGCAGGTTCGGCTGGACCCACACGCCGGCACCGGCCGCTGCCCGTTCAACTTGCCCGTGGTGCGGCACCTGGACCGGGTGCGTGGACTAGACCTGGACCCGCATGTCACGTTCCTGGTCGGTGACAACGGCACCGGCAAGTCCACCATGGTTGAGGCGTTGGCGGTGGCCGCGGGGTTCAACGCTGAGGGCGGCTCACAGTCCTTCCGGTTCGCCACCCGCGCCAGCGAGTCCAGCCTCGGTGATCATCTGATTCTGCGGTGGGGCATCCGCAAGCCACGGACCAGGTACTTCCTGCGGGCGGAGTCGTTCTACACCGTGGCCACCGAGATCGACCGGCTGGATAAGGAAGGTCCGGTTCCGTTGCTGCCGGCCTACGGAGGCCGGTCGCTGCACGAACGCTCTCACGGAGAGTCCTTCTTGGACTTGGTCGTGCACCGATTCGGCCCGGACGGGCTGTATCTGCTGGACGAGCCGGAGGCGGCGCTGTCGGTGCGCGGCTGCCTGGCCCTGGTCGCCCGAATCGCCGACCTGGTCGCGCAGGGCAGTCAGTTCGTGGTGGTCACGCACTCGCCGATCCTGCTCGCCGTCCCCGGCGCGCGGATCCTGCAGATCGACGAGGACGGGCAGATCGAGCGGGTCGACTACGACGATGCGGACCCGGTCACGCTGACCCGCGGGTTCCTCACCGACCCGCGCCGGTTCTTGCGGCACCTGCTGCCTGAGGAGTAGCAGCCAGCTGGGCGACGACCCGCTCGGCGTTACGGTGCAACGGGATCATCTGGCAATGTCCCGATCCGGCTCAGCCTGGCGAGTCGGTCGGTGTGCCCGATGCTGACCTCGGCCCGCCGTCGTGCTACGGCACAGTGAGGAAGGGGTTGTGCACGGTCAACGGGCCGAACCGGCGCTCGTGCTGCAGGTTCTCGGTCAGCAGTGTCTCGGCTCCGGCCAGCAGCGCGGCTCGACGATCAACGCGTCCCAGAAGCTCACATCGTGGTGCTCATGCAGCAGGCTCGCTGACACGATCAACTGGGGAGTCATCTCCACGACCGGCCATTCCGCGTAGTCAACGATCACCTGACGCGCCTGGGCCGAAGGCATCGGGGACCGTAGCTTCCGGGTCGCAACATCGTAGAACTCCTGCAGGACCTGGGTACTTACAGCGCCGGTGCCGTCTGCCCAGAGTTCGGCGAGCAGCGCTTGTGCCACGGCCGACCGCTGCTCGTCGCTGGTGCCATGGGCGTAGACCAGGACGTTGGTGTCGACGAACCGGGTCACGAGCCGTAGCGGGCCAGCCGCTCGTCGTAGATCTCGTCCCGGCTCCAGTTCCGACCGCCGCGCTCCCGGGCCTGCGCCATCATCCGCAACGCGGACTCGCGGGCGCGTTGATAGCGCTCGTCCGCGGCGGTCATCTCTGCGATCTGCTGCGCGACCAGCCCGCTCACCGACGTGCCCCGACGCGCAGCGAGCACCTTCGCGCGGTGGATCACGTCCGCATCGAGCTGAACGGTCAGGTTCTGCTTCATAGCCGCAGCGTATTGCGTGGTCACGTGAGATGCCGTGGCTCTGGTGCAGGGAGAACACCCGTCATGCGTTCGGCGCGCGCTCAGCGCAGCTTTGCCGCTACTTTCCCGATCAGCGTCGCTGCGTCCGGGCCGGTGACGGCTGCGTCGCGGAGCAGGTCGAACGCCCTGATGTGTGCCGCGATCTGCTCGGGGTCTTCGATGCGGTGCTCGTCGGTCAGGGTCTCGACGTAGAGCACGTCGTCGTCGTGCAGACTGAACCCGGCCAGCGGCATGATCGGTGACGGGTTCGCGACCGGGACGATCCCGAGCTCGATCGAGTCGAGCTCGGCGAGGGTCACGAGCCGGTCGAGTTGCCCGCGCAGGGTGTTGACGCTGCCGAAGTGGGTCCACAGCGCGGCCTGCCCGAGCACGATCTGCACGCGCCGGTTCGGTTGGTAGAGCAGCTCTTGACGCTTGATGCGCTCGGCGACCAGCGCGTCGACGGCCTCGGGTGTCGAGCCGGTGAGCACCGGCCCGCCGGGGATCGACAGCAGCTCTCGGGCGTAGGCGGGTGTCTGCACCAGGCCGGGGATCATCGCCGGCTGGTACTCGCGGATGACCGTGGCCTGGGCTTCGAGGCGGCCGAGCTCGGCCTGGTGCTCGGCGATCCCTCCGGCGCGGTAGACCTCGCTGAACACGCTGTAGTTGACGCGGGCGGAGGTGAGCAGGTCGATGAGCTCGGCACGTACGGCGGGGCCGGCTCCGGTGGCGGTCACCCAAGCGTCGAGGTCCTCGGGGGTGGGCAGCTGGGCGCCGCGCTCGAGTTTGGAGACGCGGGACTGCTGCCAGCCGAGGTCGCGGCCCAGCGCGGACGCGGAGCGGTAGCGGGCGGCGCGTAGCTCCCGCAGTCGCGTACCGAGCCGGACCCGGCGTGGGTTGTTCTGCGGCGGCAGGGGGTCATGCCTCCTTCGGCAGCCGTCGCACGAGCTCGGGATGGCGGGTGATGTAGTCGGCCCACGGGATCGACTGGTGCCACGCCGCGTCGCGGACGGCGCACGCCTCGGCGAGGTGGCCGACGTCGGTGACGGGCTCGACACCGAGCCACATGCCGTCGGCGGCGTAGCGTAGGTCGAACAGGTGCCGGGAGTCGAACAGCCAGAAGTCCTCGGACGGCACGTCGTCGGGCCAGCCGTGCGTGGCGTCGATGATGCGGATGTCCTCCCCGGCGGCGACGTGCGGTCCGTACTCCCAGGTCAGCTCGTAGGCCAGGTAATCCGAGAGGGGCTCGCGCACGACGTGCACCCGTTGCCAAGCCTTCCCGGCGGCGCGGTGGGCGCGCACCATGCCCGCATACTCGTCCTCAGCCGGGTCGGGCGGTGGCTGCGGGTCGCCGCGCTCGAATGCGGCGATGCCCTCGTCCTCACCGGACCCGGCGTAGAGCTGCAGGGTCTCCAGGCGGAAGACCGAGTACCGGAAGGCGCGGAAGTGGTCGAACAGGTCGTCGACACCCGGTAACTGCGTGGTCACGAGCCCAGGCGGGCCAGGGCGTCGATCAGCACCTGCTTCTTGATCCGCACGGCGCCCTCGCCGGGAAGCACGTTGAGCAGGTTCACCGCCGTGTTCGGGTCGAGCAGGTGCCCCTGGATGACGCAGTCCTCCGGTGCCTCCGGGATGGCGTAGAAGGACGGACAGCCGTTCTTGCCGGAGTTCTCGTCCTTCGCGATCAAGGTCAGGTCCACGACGGTCTCCCTCGACTGGGTGAGCACTGGCACCAGTCATCGTGACTGGATCACGCCTACTTGTCAATCTAGTCTCATGTCAACCTTACAACTGAGACTGAGTAGGGTACGATCCTCTCGACTGCCGGTACCGGACCGGCGTCAGGCAGCGCCGCGTCACCGGCGGCCGCCGCATCCAAAGACGATCAAGGGTGCCACCAATGCTCGCCACCACGCCGCAGCCCGTCACGACCACGTCGACGCTCACCCCCAGGGTCGTCTCTAGTGGTGCAGACCGGCGCAAGCGGTGCGCAGCGGCAGGACGGCCATCGCCCTTTGTCTGCCCGGGCCGCTGCGGCGGATGCTCACCTGGGGCCTGTCCGCATGACTCCGGCCGTCCCGCTCTCGCGTTCCCCCGCGCGAACCCCGGGCGGGGCAGTCGGTCCCTGGCTGCGGTGGGTCCGGAGTTGACCCCGAACTCTTCCGGCCTCACCGCAGCCCACACGAGGCGACGTCGTCTGGCGAGGCAGCGGCGCGCTGCCCGACACCGCTGCCGCGTGGCCGGAACTCTCGCTCCCAACCAGTCCGGTGCCCCGACCCTGATCCTGGCACGGTCGCTGGCCAGCGAACCGACGCCAACCGTCGAGAGGTGATTCTGATGTCCCAACCCGGTGATGACCCGCTCGCGTCGGCGGCGATCAAACTCTCGGCCCGGACGCGCCCGCCGGACGCCGCTGCGACCGGGTCTGACTGCCGACCGTTCGGGTTGCGGTTCCTGCAGCCGATGCCGACCCCGGTGCGCCCGGCATACGCCTACTCCCACGCCGAACAGGTGGCGATGGGTCGGGACGGTCTCCCGTTGGCCGTGACCATGGGGAAGGACTGGAAGACCAAGGCCACCAGCGATGGCGACGAGGGCCCCGAGGAAGACTACGGCTGGGAGGAGCAGTGACCGTCGTCGTGCTGGCACAGGACTGCGACGCACCGGTCGACCGGGTGGTGCTCGCACTGGCCGAACGCTCGGTTCCGGTCTTCCGCGCCGACCTGGCGTGGTTTCCGCAGCAGCTGACCATCAACGCCGAGCTCATCGAGGGCCGCTGGGTGGGGCCGCTGCAAAGCAAGCACCGCTCGGTGGACCTCGATGACATCCGCTCGGTATGGTATCGGGATCCTGAAGCGTTCCGCTTCCCACCGGTGATGACAGCTGTGGAACGGCAGTTCGCCTTCGCCGAGGCTCGGCTCGGGCTCGGGGGTGTGCTGGCCACACTGGATGCGTTGTGGGTCAACTTCCCCAACCGAGTCTGTGACGCGATGTACAAACCCGTGCAGCTGGTCACTGCGGCGCGGTGCGGTCTGGGTGTCGCTCGCACCCTGGTCACCAACGACCCGGACGCGGTCCGGCGGTTTGCCGAGGCGAGCCCGCACGGGTTGGTGCACAAGACGTTCGGCGCGAACGTCGTCACCGAGAACGGCGTGCCCCACGTCGCGTTCACCCGCCGCTTCCAGGCGGCGGGCCTTGCCGATTTAGACGGGATAGAGCATACCGCGCACCAGTTCCAGGACTGGCTGGACGGCAAGGCATATGAGGTTCGGGTCATCGCGGTGGGCGAGCAGTTGTTCCCGGTCGCGATCCACGCGACCTCGCCTGCGGCCCATCTGGATTGGCGCAGTGACTACGACGCGCTGCGCTACGAGCTGATTGAGCTGCCACTCGATGTGGCCGAGGGCATACGCCGCTACCTGGATTCGCTGGGGCTGACCTACGCCGCGTTCGACTTCGTCGTGGATCACGACGGCCGCTACACGTTCCTGGAATCGAACTCCTCCGGTCAGTTCGGGTGGCTCGAGGCCAACACCGGGGCGCCGATCACCGATGCGCTGGCCGATCTGCTGGCCCGTGGCGCACCGTGACCGAGGACTGGACCCAACGGGCGGCCCGGTTGGCTGACGAGCTCACCGCGGCCGGGAAGCTGTGGTCCCCGCAGTGGCAGGCGGCGGTGTGCGCAGTGCCCCGCCATGCGCTGGTGCCGGCCTACTACCGGCGTACCGACCACGGATGGGAGCGAGCCGACACCAGCACACCCGAGGGTCGGGCGCGCTGGCTGGACCTCGTCTACTCCAACACCGCCCTGTTCACCCTGCCCGACGGACGCTCCTCCTCGAGCATGCCCGGCTTGATGACCCGAATGCTCGAACGCCTCGACATCGGCGATGGTCATCGCGTTCTGGAGATCGGCACCGGAACCGGCTACAATACCGCACTGCTGTCGCAGCGCCTCGGCGAGGACAACGTGTTCTCCGTCGACATCGAACCTGAGTTGATCGCGTTGGCCCGACAACGCCTCGCAGCGTTGGGCTACCATCCCACGCTGACCGCTGCCGACGGAGCATGCGGTCTTACCTACCACGCTCCCTACGATCGCATTCTCGCCACCTGCTCCGTGCCTCGCATTCCCTGGCCGTGGGTGGCGCAAACTTCTCCGGGCGGACTGATCCTCGCCGACCTCAAGCTGGCCACCAACGCCGGGAACCTCGTGCTGCTCCGACGCATCGAGGATCGCGCCGAGGGTCACTTCGAACCCACCTGGGGTGGGTTCATGCCGCTGCGCCACCACACGCCGCAACCCCGGCGGTCACCACCACCGCGGGACCGGTCCGCCGCCGAACAGCGCACCACGAGCCTTGACCTCCCGCGACCTTGGGAGAACCTGGTGTTCTGGTTCGTCGCCCAACTTCTGCTGCCATCCGACGTCTCCGTTGGCCAGACCATGGACGAGACCGGTCAGCCCGCCGATGGCTACCTCGCCACCCCCGACGGCTCCTGGTGCGAGATCACGCCGCACCCTGACGAGCACGGTAACCGCCGGGTCCTCGAAGCCGGCCCACAGCGGCTGTGGCTGACGATCGAGGACGCCCACCGACTGTGGACCAGCCTCGGTGAACCGGGATGGGAACGCTTCGGCGTCACCGTCACCCGGGAGCACCACCGGGTCTGGCTGGACCACCCCGACAGCCACCACAGCTGGCAGCTTCGCCGACAACCCGAGAGCGACCAGCTGGGGTGACATCCCAGACACCCGCCAGAAGTGTGAGGCGACGGTGCCATGTCCTGCCTCGGCTCGACCAGGATTATCAGCACCGACCTCATCAACTCGTCGCCGTCACGGATCGTCGCTTCCTTGGTCTTTCTGAGGGATCGCGGGGGTCGTGTCGGTGTGGGTGAATTGGTTGCCCTTGTACAGCAGGGGTTCACCGGTGTGTCTAGCCAAGGCGTAAGCGAAACAGTCGCCGAAGTTGAGCCGCGCTGGGTGTCCGCTGCCTCGCCCGAAGTCTCGGTACGCGGCGCGGGCGATCTGGGCGTGTTCGGACGTGACCGGTTCGACCGTTGCGCTGGCTGCCGTGATCAGGTCGTCGACGTGGCGGCTGGCGATCGGGTCGCGGCTGGAGTCGATCACGATCGCGGTTTCCAGGTAGCTCGCCGCTGAGATCCTGACGGTGGCAGCGGTCGCGAGGGCGGCCGCGTAGGTCTCGGCGTCCGGCTCGTCGCGCAGGATCGCGATCAGTGCGGAGGTGTCGACGATCAACGGGGCAGCCCGTGCTCGTCGTAGAGGAGCTCTCCGTGGTCGAGGGTTCGGCCGGTGTCGGTGAGTCGTGGTGCGGTGTCACGGCCGATCGCCAGCAGGACGGCTGTGCGCGACTGGGCTCGGTCGTGGGTCTGCTGTACGCGCTCCAGTCGTTCCCGGACGGCGATGGTGACGGCCTGCGTGAGGCTCTCTCCGGTCAACCTGGCCAGTTCGCGGGCGAGCTCGTGTGCTTCCTCGCTCTTGACGTTGATGCTCACGGTCTCCTCCTTGGTAGAAGGCTACTCCACCGTGGTGGAGGTCCGTGGCGGCTCGGAGTCGTGGTTGGAGGTCGATCCGGTCGACGACTGAGCGCTGCAGCCGTCCTCGTCGTGGGCGCGCAGCAGATCGAGCGGTGGCTCCAGGTCACACCTGTACCACGAGACTCGAGATCTCACGACAGTCGAGAAGCGTCCGAAGGACTACTGGATCGCTGGTGAGAACCTGGTCACCCAGGACCACGACGAGGGCGAGCAGCGCGTCGACAACGTCACTCGTGCCGGCATGGGCTCGGTACGGTGGCGGGGATGCGCTGCGCAGCGCTCCCTGTGTCTGGGGAAGCCGGTCGTCTCTGTAGTGGTCAGCTGACGTCAACGATGTGCAGGATGTTCTGGAGATGTCGGAAGTCGGCTGCGTTGCGCGTGGCCAGGCTCAACCCGTGCCGTTCGGCGGTGGCGGCGATCAGCAGGTCGAGTCGTCGCGGTCGTGGATCGCGTCCCGCCGTTCGGACGAGGTTGGTCAACAGCCCGTAGGACTGCGCAACCGCGGTGTCGAACGGGATGACGTCGAACGTGTCCGCGACGAGCTGGAGTCTTCTCCTCCGTCGCTGCCTTTCAGCGGGGTCGGTGGTCGCTCCGATTCCGTACTCCAACTCCGCTACCGTGATCGCGCTGACGGCCACGAGATCGGCGATCGACGAGAGACCGGACGTGGGCGGGGCGATCACGACCGACGTGTCGAGCAGGACGCGCCTTCGGTTCGGTGCTGTCACCGGGCCCGTGGCTCCCACGGGTCGTCCGGTTGATCGTCGCCGAACGTGGCGTCGGACTCGGCCATGTCCCGTTCCCATTCCTCAGGATCCGGTCCGGGCCCATCCGCGGCGACGAGATGGTCGAACACCGTCACAGGGACGAGGCGGTGGCGCACCGCTGGTTCTCGCTGGTGGGGGACGAGCTCGGCGACGGCTCGCCCGTGCACGGTCACGGTGAACGACTCGCCCTCCGCCACTCGGCGCATGATCTCGGCGTTGTTGTTGCGCAGCTCGGACTGCTGGATGGTCTCACCCACATCATCAGAGTAAGCTATACGGTAGCGAAATCGCTAGCTGTAGCGACGGTCCGAACCGGTGGCAGCGACCGTGCGGAGGAGTGCCGCCGTGCTGTCGTGACACGACATGCGGGTGATGAGAACGACCACCGAGCTCGCTGATGCCGACTGCCGACCTGCGATCATGCAGCAGTGAACGCGCAACAGGGGATCTTCGCTCTCGGGACGTCGGAGCACGCCTATCTGGAGTTCGACCTGCTCGCCGGTGTCGAGCCCGCCCGGCTGGTCACCGCGGTGGTAGGTCTGGTCGAGCCGCTGTCGACCGTCGGTGGGGTGAACCTGGTCGTGGGTTTCCGCCCCGAGCTGTGGGCCGAGGTCGGGGATCCGGAGGAGGTGCCGTCGGAGGCGCACAGCTGGGTTGAGGACCTGGTGGGTCCGGACGGTTTCGTCATGCCCGCCACGCAGTGCGACGCGTGGCTGTGGGTGGCCGGCGGTGACCGGACAGCCGTCTTCGACAACTGCCGCGCTGTGGTGTCTGGGCTGGCGGGGGTCGCCGGTCTGGTGCGGGAGACGACCGGCTGGGTCTACCAGCACAACCGCGACCTGACCGGGTTCGTCGACGGCACCGAGAACCCGTCCCTGCTCGAGGCGCCTCAGGTGGCGACCGTGCCGTTCGGCGTCCCCGGCGCCGGCAGCAGTGTGGTGCTGGTGCAGCTGTGGCGCCACGACTCGACCCAGTGGGACCAGCTGTCCGAGCAGCAGCAGGAGCGCGTCATGGGCCGGACGAAGCCGGACAGCATCGAACTGCCGGAGGACGGAATGCCTGCCGACAGCCACGTGACCCGGACGGTCCTGGAGGTCGACGGCGAGGAGCTGGAGATCTTCCGGCGCAACGTCGCCTACGGCGGCGTCTCCGACCACGGCACCGTCTTCGTCGGGTTCAGCTCGGATCAGTGGCGCCTGGAGGAGATGCTACGGCGCATGGTGGGCGCGGGTGACGGGATCCGGTGCGCCCTGACCCGCTACAGCCAGCCGCTCACCGGCGGTTACCACACCGTACCCACGGTCGAGGCGCTTGCTCGGTTCGCGCCACCGGACCAGGACTGACACACGGGTGCCACCTCTCGATGCGGTGACCAGGGTCCTGCTCAGTGGTCCACACCTGAACGTCGGTATCGGTATCACACTGCTGCCATGATCGCAGCGCTGACGCCCGTGCTCCCGGTAGCCGCGCTCGGTGGTGGAGTAGCTCGACGAGGTACTTGACCAGTTCTGTGGGGACGTCGAGCATGGCAAGGTCGGTGATCACGTGAGCCCCCTCACGGGAAGATGATCTGACGAGACCTCTTCTGGTGGGGCTGCACGCTCGTTTGGAACCTGACGATCTTCGACTGAGGAAACCTCATTGAAGGATCCCGGGCGTGGCCACGACCCTTGCAGCGGTGCTGCTGGAGAACGTTCGGGTGTTCGACGGCCATCGGACGCTGTCGGAGACCTCGGTGCTGCTCCGCGACGGGGTGATCGTCCAGCTCGGCGCGGACGGCGAGGTGAGTGCGCCCTCGGGATGCGAGCGGGTGGACGGCACCGGACAGACCCTGCTACCCGGACTCATCGACGCGCACACGCACGTCTTTCCCGGCAGCCTGGAGCAGGCCCTGATGTTCGGGGTGACCACCGAGCTCGACATGTTCGCCAGCCCCACGGTCGTCGCCGAGCTCAAGGCACAGGCTGCGCGGCTCCCGGACATGGCCGATGTCCGCTCGGCAGGCTGCGGTGCGACCGCACCCGGTGGTCACCCCAGCCGACTCGTCGACCGCGGCTTCTACCTGGCGTTCCCCACCATCGAGACAGCGGATCAGACCGAGCAGTTCGTGGCCGATCGCCTCGTAGAGGGTTCGGACTATCTGAAGGTGTTCATCGAGCCCGGCCATATCTCCGGCATCCCTCTACCCACCTTGGACGCGGAAACGGTCCGCGCGCTGCGCTCACGGCGGCGACCGCCGCTCCGGCAGCCCAGTTCGGGCTGACCGACAATTTGCTCGACGCCGCGGCCGCGCAACCCCGCTGTACGCGACGGTCGATCGGGGCTGACCTGGGTGCCGACTGGCCCGCCGCACTGAGCGCAGCCGGGTTCCGCGCCGACCGGCTAACGGTCTGGCTGGTCGAGGGCCTGTTCGCCTACCTCGACGCAGCCGCGGTGTACCGGTTGCTAGACCAGATCACCGACCTGTCCACCGCCGGTAGCCAGCCCCTCGCCGACGTGATCGGCCAGTCCTTCTTCGACAGTCCCTGGATGCGCCCCTGGCTGGATCAGCTCGCCGACCAGGGCATGGTCTGGGAGTTCGGCACCGATCAACCACGGGGTTCGGCGAAGCTTCTTCCTGCGGCATTGGCTGCGGGGTCCCCATGTCCGCATCCACGTGTGGTGCGACTCCGACACCTGGCGCAACCAGGCTCAGCCACGCACAGCCGCGGTCATCGGGGAGTACCTGCGCCAGCACCCGTCCCGGGCGACGCTGGATCCAGAGCAGGAGCTGCGGGCCCATACCACCCTCGCCGAGCTGGAGTCTGAGCACGGGACGCTGGCGCCGTGGTTCCCGGACAACTCGGTTCAGTACCTGCCGTACGACCGGCGGCTGCACGTGCTGGGCATGAGCGAGGCCGCCGACCTGCTGGCAGACTTTCACGTCCAGACCACTCCGCTGGCCTTTCGGATCCTGGCCGAGCAACCCGCCGGGTCACCGCGGCTGGGTGCCCTGCTGAGCCTCATGTTCGCCAGCGCGCAGATCGGGTGCCCGCCGATCTCCAGCGGTTACCTGTCGTATCGGTCCCATGCCGAGGGATTCTTCGCCAACTGCGCCGATCCTGACGGAACCCGCTCGCGGTTCGAGAGCCGCTACCAGGCGAACCGGGAGCAACTGGCCGAGCACATGCGTGCGGCAATCTCGGTCGCCGACGATGACGCGCAGCTGGGTACCGGGGAGATAGCCGATGTCCCCTACCTCTCGGAATGGAGTGCGATAGCCCGCACGTTCCTCGCTGCGGCCGAAAGGCTGGTGTCGGACGGCAAGCTGTCGTTGCCGGGCCTCCACTCCACCGACCAGGTCGAGCAGCGCCTGGGGCGGGGGTTGCGGAACATCAGCGAGTTCCACGAGGCGCTGTACGCCAACGAGAACGTCCTTCGGGTACTGGGCTCCGGGTCGTGGTTCGACGTCTACCGGGTCCTGCTCAACTACCAGTACATGTTTTTCAGCCGGCTCGGATTGAGTCCGCCAAACAAGTTCCTGCTCTGTCACCTGGCCGCGAGGACCGTAGAAGAGACGCACGATGTGACTTTGAACAAGGTGCTCGACCTGCTCGAGGCGACACCGACTGCATGGTCAGCGCCACGATTGCGGTAATCACGACTCCGCGAGCCGCAGCAACCCGCGACCCATCGTGAGTCGATCGTCATGGTCGCCGTCGAGCTATGGATGACCTTGCCTTACCCGCCATGTCATCCTGGTCAGCTCTGCGCTGCGCTGCTTCACCCACACCGAAGGCTAACCTTCCTTGCTTACGGATGGTGTCTACCTGGCGACACCGTGCTTATGGGGCCAACAGGCACCGGCGAGCAAGGACCATTCGGCGCTTGTGTGCGTCGGCGGCCTGGCGAAGGCATAGGATCTGGATCCGACCTGCCAACGTGATACGCCGCACCGGAGGGGATCGACATGAAAACCATACGCAACACCTACTCCGCCGGGGTTGGCTGGCAGCGGTACCGTGGTCGGTGGACGACATGATCACGCTGATCGTCGTGGGCTTCGTCGCCCTGGTCGTCCTCGCTGTGATCATCGATGTCCTGGAGTTCGAGAAGGACACCTACTGGCGCGTTGTGGCCGCCGAGCGGCGGCACCGGTGGGAGGACTGCCATCCGTTGTCCGTGGGCGGTTCGGGGCCAAGGCTGGAGGTCGACCCGACCGACGACTGAGCGCTGTAGCAGCCCACGCCGTGGGCGCGCAGTACGTCTCCGCACGTCGGCCACCGGCAGGCTGTCGTACCTGGTGTTGGTCCACCCGCGCTGCTGTATGCTTGCGCCTCCAGATCAGTTGACGTCAACGATGTACAGGACGTTCTGGAGATGTCGGAAGTCGGTGGGGTTGCGCGTGGCCGTTCGGACGAGGTTGGTCAACAGTCCGTAGGACTGCGCAACTGCGATGTCGAACGGGATGACGTCGAACGTGTCCGCGACGAGCTGCAGTCTCCTCCTTCGTCGCTGCCTTTCCGCGGGATCGGTGGCCGCTCCGATCCCGTACTCCAGCTCCGCCATCGTGATCGCGCTGGCGGTCACGAGATCGGCGATCGATGAGAGACCGGACGCAGGCGGGGCGATCACAACCGACATGTCGAGCCGAATGTCGAGTCGGGTTCGGCCATGTCCGCCTCACGCCTGGGATCAGGTCCGGGCCTATCGGCCGCAACGAGCTGGTCGAGCACCGTCACAGGCACGAGGCGGTGGCGCACCGCTGGTTCCCGCTGGTTCCCGCTGGTTCCCGCTGGTTCCCGCTGGTGGGGACGAGATCGGTGATGGTTGGCCGGTGCACCAGTGACCGTAATGGCGCGATTGCCGTCTCGACTGGCGTCGGTGAGCTGTGTTGCGGTGGTCGCGGCTGATCGCCAGCAGGACAGCTGTGGGCGACCGGGGTCCGTCGTGGGTCTGTTGTACGCGCTCCAGTCGTTTCCGGATGTCGGTGATATGGTCCCAGTCCGAGCGGATTGGACGTCAAAACGACGGAACGAGGTCGGCGGCATCGCGGACATCAGCCTCAGCCTCCTATGTTGTCTAGATGAACGATTCCAAGGGTTCAGTGGTCGTAGGCCACCAGTGATCGTTTGACGGGGCGGCTGGTGGGGTCGTTGCGCCAGATGGTGGCAGTGGGGGCGAGGACGCGATGCGCTATTGGCTTCGTCGGTACCCGGCGCGGCGCGCTGGCGAAGCTGGATCCACGACCATACCGATGTGGAGGTTTCTGGTAGCCCAGGTCGTCTACCTTTTACGGTGTTCAGGTCCGTCGAGTTCGGGTATCGATAGGTACTTCCGCTCTCGTGACCGCGCTGCGGTCCATCGCCACCGCAGCACCTGCTGTGGGCCGGTGCTGAAGGAACGCACATTGGCGAAGCAATGGTTCGATATGGTTGTCGGTCTGGCCAGCTTCGTTCTGGTGCTAAGCGGCAACATACACGCTGACGGGAGAGCGCCGTGCTGGACGTTTCTGCTGTGCTTTACGGCGATGGTCAGCCTTGTCGGCGCGACGCTGGTCGAGCGCAGAGCAGCGCCGGGTGCCGCACATGTCGATGTGCTCAGGGCTGTTCGCGGGGGTGTCGGTAAGGCGATCTGTTTCGACGTCGTTCTGCTGGCGCGGCCTGATCATCGGCCTGGATATAGATCATTTCCAACCGTACATACGGCTTGCAGGTTAATAATGCATGAATATCAAATGTCTAGAAGGTGAACTTAAAGCAAACGAACGGTAAAGACTTGGGGTTCGGCTGGTGCATAAACTACGCACCGTAACTGCCTGTCAAGATCACCATAGGGTATCTAGCGCCAATGGTGCGTATATTCTCCCCGATCAGGCTAACCGCTGCGCACCCTCAGTCACGAGTGCATTGATGATCACATGATGGTTCGACATCGTAGTGCGACATATAATGGCTTATTGAGTAAGACCGTCGCAACCTGATCACGTAATCAACTCCATGAGCTCATGTGAGGCGATGATGATGTCTGTTGACAATACTGCCAACGTTTCGTACGTCGGGGCAGCGAGCCATTACCTGTCTCCCAACCGACGAGACCCTGTGAAGCGGCTTTGGGAGGAGCCGTTCAGTCGCAGTGTGCTCGTCCGGGCTGTCGAGTCGCTCCAGCTGGAGCCAGAAGCTCCGATCCGGGTCGTGGACATCGGTGCTGGCATCGGTGATGGTTTGGATCTTCTCGAGAGCGCGCTCGAATCCGCGAACAACAGGAGCGATCTCAGGAAAAGGCCTGTTACGTACGTCGGAATCGACATTGATGGCGAAATGATCACGACGGCGCGGGAGGTGCACGGTCACCGTCCGGATGCACAGTTTATCCAAGCTGACGTACGTGAGTTTGTTCCAGGTTCTAGTGCGGACCTGTACATCTCTGCTGGCGTGCCCTACTCGCATTTCACTGAAGACGAACTGACCGATGTCCTTAGCAACATCTTCGCGGTGGTTCGGAAGACTAGCTCCCGGGCGACGGTCGTCGTCGATGTTCTCGGCCGGTACTCGCGGGAGTGGGAACCTTGCTGGGACCAGTCCCGCTGGGAGTACAATATGTCGTTCTTCCAGGATACTGATGATGTGATAACGACACCGATGACGTTTCATTCCAGGAGTAGCCTTGCGACGAGCATTACCACGGGAGCCGAACGCGGAGGTGTGCGAATTCGCGGCATCGAATATTTTGACCGCTCTGTTGCGGTGGGGCGGCACACCGCAACAGGTGCGTTCAACCCCCAGCTTCCACCGTACCGGACGCTGGTCAATAGTCTTTTCCAACGTGACACAAAAATCGATATCAACAATCTGATGATGGAACCTCCAGCCCAGCACGCTCCGGAAGAGGTTGAAAGTTTTTTCGCGCACTTCATCGGGGCGTGGAACACCCGCATCACTGAGGCTGCTCATCAGGAGGACAAACTCGGGGTCGCCCCGTGGGAGCGCTGGAACCTTGCGCGGGACCTGTGCCAGCTTGAGCAGAGCTCGCAACGCGGCCTCGGTGTAGGGCACTCGCTCATCGCGGTCGTTATGGTAGAGGGAAGTGCCGAAGTAGAAAATTTGCCGTCTGATGAACACGATTCGACCTGAGTGCCAGCCGCGTTCCGTCCGTGCTCACCTTCGCTGTGTCAGACGGTTTCGGTTGACGTGTTCGCTACAGGCGGTACAGAACCTTGTGGGGTGACACGCCTAATATGAGGAAGCCTAGATGTCCACAATTATAGAGGCAACGACGAGTGCTGCTGACCGGGAGGATTTTGTTATGTACTACTTGTCATCGGGCCGACGCGACGCAGCGCAGTTCTCGCTAGCCGCAGTGGTCCACAGCCAGCCTAGCCACGGAAGATCGTGAGCGTCAAACCAGGCTACTCTGAGCGGAGATCAAACGGCTCGCAGCTGGCTGGGGTGTTATGGGACCTAGATGGGACACTCATCGACTCGCGAGCTCTATGGGAGACCGCCTATCATGAGTTTGCCGAGCAGCAGGAGATAAGACTCCCCTCCAGATTTTGGGAACAGATTAATGGTCGTACCGTCGAGGCCAGCGTCAAACTGATGTTCAACCACGTCGGACTTATCGCGAACCGTAGCGCTGTCGAGCGTGCCGGCTCGTGGCTTACCACCCGTGTGGGCCGACTGATCGAAGACAAGCCCGCGTTGCTGCGGTGGCGCCCGGGAGCCAAAGAGGTTCTTTATGCAGTGCAGGGTGCGGGCCTCCCAACCGCCTTGGTCACGACCACCTGGCGTTTTGTCACCGACCGCATCCTTATCGCCCTTGACGCCCGGTTCGACGTAACTGTCTGCGGCGATGAGGTCACCCAGGGCAAACCCGCTCCCGATTCCTACCTGCGTGCAGCAGCACTGCTGGATATCTGTCTGGTCAGCTGCCTTGCGGTGGAGGATTCTCCTGCCGGCGTAGCCGCTGCTGAGGCGGCCGGTATTGCGGTCCTCGCAGTTCCGTACACCACCCCCATCGGTCCGAGCAGGGGACGATCCGTTCGCTCATCACTGACCGGGCTCACTACCATCGACCTCAAAGCGATTCATTGCTTTCACCGCGACCGTACTGATGTGCAACGACCCCGGCTGTAGCGTTCCAGCAGTCGCGACGAGACGACCAGCTTCCGTCAGTCCGGGTCCGGGTGCCCGGCGAGGCGTTCCTCCGCGTCTGTCGTGACCGGCCGTCGGCCCAGCACGACCACGTCAGGTTTTCCGCGGGGAACGGGCACCTCCAGGGTCGCCACCTCCGTGAACCGGTCGGCCAGCCGCACGACGAGGGCAGGGGAGGGGGCCGCACTCCATATCGCCAGCACACCGCCCGGGGACAACACGCGCGCGGCGGCGCGCAACCCGTCGATCCCATATAGCCAGGCGTTGCCGGCCGTCACCAGCCAGTCCGGTCCGTTGTCGACGTCGAGGCATATCGCGTCGAGCGAGGACTCGGCGGCCTCGGTCAACCAGGTCACCACGTCGGCCTCGTAGCTGTGGGTTCGTGGATGAGCCAACGCGTCACCATGTACCGGCGCCAGCGGCCCGCGGTTCCACCGCAGCACCGCCGACTCCCGCTCGACCACATGCACCTCGCCCACCGCGCAGTGGGCGAGCGCGGCGGCCAGGGAGAACCCGACCCCGAGTCCGGCGATCAGCATCCGACCCGGCTCCGGCATCCGGTCGGCCGCTGCGGTCACCAGCAGGCGTTCCGATGCACCGCCGCGGGTGTCCATGAGAAACACCCCGTTGGCGACGATCTCATGGTGCGTGCCGCGCCGGAGCAGCACCAGCTCGCCGCAGTGACCCGCGACCCGCTCCACGACGTCGGTCTTCTCGTCCATCCCACGCCCGCCAGGCTGTATTATGGATCATCATGACTTGAGCAGCAACGATGCTGGCAGAACCAGCACCGCGCCACCCGCGGAGGCTGCCCGCGAGGAGATTTCTCCAGCAGTGGCCGCGGTGACGCGGGTGCTCTCCGGCTCGAGTAGGGCAGCGACCCCGAAGTCCAGGACCCGCACGGTGCCGCCGCGCGAGAGCATCACGTTGCGCGGCTTGAGATCGCGGTGCACCAACGATACGGCGTGCGCGGCCGCGAGTACCGCCGCGAGCTGGGCCGCGATCGCGACCGCCCAGTCGACGGGCAGCCTGCCGCGGGCGGCGAGCACGTCGCCGAGGTCGGCACCGTCGACGAGCTGCATCACCAGGTACAGCGACCCGTCCTCGGTGCCGACGTCGAACACCGCCGGGACGCCCGGGTGCTCCAGGCGGGCGGTCAGCCGGGCCTCCCGCCGGAACCGGGTGACGGCCGAACGCCCGGTCGTGCCGGTCGGGAGGAGGGCGGGGTGGAGCAGCTTGCACGCGACGCGGCGGTCCAGACGCGTGTCGTAGGCCGTCCACACCTCGCCCATCCCGCCACGGCCGATCGCTGTGGCCAGCTCGTAGCGGCCGGCAATCATCCGGCCCCGCCCCGTGGCTGGCACCTCGGTCAGGCGACGTCGCGGCGGAGCGCCTCGTAGGCGTACCGGCGCGCCCGTTGGGTCAGCTCGGTCTTGAACGCGTCGTCGTCGGTGAACTTCTGCAGCACCAACGTGTCGTCCTCGATGCGTTCGATGAGCTTGTCCTCGAAGACCCCGTCGAAGACATGGCCGAAGTCGGTCTCGTTGTTCGCGAACGCCGCGGCCTGCGCCTTGGGATCGCCCATGGCGGCCCGGGCGGACCCGCCGACCAGGTCGTCGTCGCGGATGACGTCGAGCCACGCCTCGGGGTGCCAGACCTGCTCCCACAGGTACGACGTCCGGTAGCCGCCCGGCCGGGCCGGCGGGTTGCCCGCACCGCCGTCCACTCCCGGCCCGTCCGAGCCGGTGTTGAACGGCAGGAACCGGGTCGTCGTGCCGTCCAGGCGCGTCGTGACGAAGACGAGCTCGGGATCGACGGCGAAGTGCACGAGGGTGCGGCGGGCGAACAGCGGCTCGCGCGGGTCACGGTCGTGGCGGTACTGCTCCTTGGCCTGCTCGACGGTCTGGCCGGTGAGCGGGTTCTTCAGCTCCGCGGTGGCGACCGGGATCCCGTTGACGAACAATACGAGGTCGAGCGAGCGGTCCGGGGTCGTGGTCGAGTAGCGCAGCTGCCGGGTGACCGACAGCCGGTTCTGCGAGAACCCGACGAGCGCATCATCGGCGAGGGTGTGCGCGGGCCGGAAGTAGGTGAGCCGGAACAGCAGCCCGCGATCCTTGACGCCGTGCCGCAGGACGTCGACCGCGCCGCGGGATTCGATCTCCCGACCGAGCCGCTCGGCGAACGTGCGCTGGCGGTGTCGGCGGCGTCGGGGTCACCGCCTTCGAACTCGACGAGCTGGTTCCACTGCTCGGCTTGGGTGGCTCCGATGAAGGCGAACAGCTCGGCGGTGTCGAGAGCCAGGTCGCGGCGGTAGTGGGTCGCCTCTCCCCGCAGCCAGCCGGACGCGACCATGGACCGCTCGATGGCATCCTCGAATGCGATCTCCTGGTGCACGCTCACCGCTGCGCCTCCTCGTCGATCGACCTGTCGTACGCGTGTATCCCGCCTTCACGCTTGCTGTGTATCCCAACTACACTTACGCTGTGTCCAGGCCTTCCAGGACGAAGCGCAGCAGGGTCAGGTGCCAGCTCGTCAGCCATGGTGCCTACCTCGCTCGCCAAGGTGGGGATCATGAAGTCTGGAGGTGTGGATGCGGTGAGCACCCGACAGCGGTCCCGCGGCACGGCGATATCTCGGCCTATGTGATGGACCAGATCGGCCGGCAGATGCCCTGTCTGGGGAAGGAGTGGTGGCGATGAGTGACAACGAGATGCGCACCTTCGACGTACGGGTATTCCGCGACAGCGGCTTGTGGGTCATCGAGTGCCCGGAGCTCGACGTCATCGGCCAGACCAGGACCCTGGCCGCTGCCGAGCGTACAGCGCGGGATCTGATCGGTCTGTGGCTCGACGTCCCGGCCGAGTCGGTGTACGTCCGGCTCGACTTCTCCGGGGTCGATCCGGAGGCCACCGCGCTCGCGGCCGAGGCCCGGACCGAGCAACAGCGCGCCGAGGCGCTGACCCGCAGTGCCGCCGAGACCTGGCGGGCAGCCGCCCGCCGACTCGTCCGCGAGGACAAGCTGAGCGTGCGTGACGCCGCAGCCGTCCTCGGGGTCAGCTTCGGCCGGGTCGCACAGCTGATCAAGTCTTGAGGGTCGGCATCGAGAGCATGGTCGTGGCGGGAGTCAGTCGCATCACACTGCAGCCAGTCGGACGCGAGCATGGACTGCTCGATGGCGTCCCCGAATGCGATCTCCTGGTGCACGCTCACCGCTATGCCTCCTCCTCGACATTGTGGCCATGACCGTCGAGCCGTTTCGCAACGTGCGTAACCACCTGTCCGAGTTCATCGACCGGGCAGAGGGCGAGCACGAGCGTGTCGTCGTCACCCGCAACGGCCGACCCGTGGCGGTGCTCATCGGTTATGACGATCTTGCTGCCCTGGAGGAGACGCTGGACATCCTCGGCGACTCGGAGGCGCTGGCGGAGATCCGAGAGGCCGAGGCCGAGGTGGCTCTGGGTGATGTCGTCCGCGGGGTTGACGCGGTTCGGGTGTTGCGACCGTAGCGGTGACCGAGCGCACGACCTCCAAGTGTCGTCGGCGCCTACCGGCCATGCTGAGTCCCGTCGCTTTCTCATGACAGTTCGAAGAAGTCCTCGTCGAGGCGCTTGAGCACGAAGGTTGCATCCTCCTGCACGCCGACGTTGTGCAGGATCATCAGCTCGGCCAGTCGCCGGCCGTCGATGAGCACGATCCGGTTCGGGATGCGCTCGACATAGGCTCGGGCTTCGGTGCTGAACCGACTGGTCGTGATGAACACACCCCGGTCGGCCTGCTGGCCGTGCAGCGCCCCGACGAACGCCTGGATGTCGGGCCGCCCGACGGCGTGGTCGGCGGTGTAGCGCTTGGCCTGCACGTATACCCGGTCGAGCCCGAGCACGTCCTGCCGGACGACACCGTCGATGCCACCGTCACCGGAACGGCCCCAGTGCTCGGCCGCCCCGGCCCGCCCGCCGTAGCCCATCGCGCTGAGCAGTTTCAAACGAGATGCTCCAGGAAGACCGGCGACTGGTCCAGCACGCGCTGCAGCACCTCGGCCGCCAACGCCTCGTTGCTCTCCCGCACCGCGCGGTCGATGGACTCCAACGGGGTCGACTCGTCCTCGGCCGGGCGGTGCGAGCTCGACGGCTCGTCGCCTACGTTCGTTCGGGACCGGGACCGGAAGTTCTGGTAGTCCTCGAACCGGTTCAGCAGCGGTACGTCGATGCGCTCCGGACCCTGGGCGAGCACGTCCTTGCCGCGCGGGGTGATCTGCACGTGCCCCCGCTGCGGCCGGGTGAGCAGTCCAGCCTGCACGAGGTGCGTCAGCGCCCACTGCACCCGGCTGTCGAACCTGCTCCCGCCGCTGGGTATGCGCTCGGCCAGTTCCTCGGCGGTCGCCTCGAACGCACGCGCACAGACGTCACGCAGATCGCTCCAGGCGTGGACGGCGCCATCCGACGTGTGGTCCAGGATCGGCAGCATGGCCTCCTGAAAGTTGGGGATCGGCATGTCAGCTCACCACCCCGCGTGCTAGGTGACTGCCGCCCTGGTCGGGACGCTTCCTGTGGTGGATCATGTGCTGGAGGAATAGCAGCGAGCCGTGTGAGCTTGGGTGGCGAAGTTGTAGGACTCGAAGATCTCCCGCGCGTTTGGCGAGAACCTGCTGACGTACGCCCGCAGGTTGCGGGCGTACGTTGTCCTGGTCACGGACCGACGTTCGGAAGTCCAGCTGGCTGGTGTTGTAGAAGCTCAGGTCCGCCGCGCGCAACAGATCGGCTACTGACCAGGTGAACCCGCCAGTTGCTGGTGCGTGCTGTTCAACGCTCGTCCCCATGATCTCTGCTCTCACTACGTGTCGTCGTTCGATGCGAAGATGTTCCCGCCCGGCTCCAAGGCGTCCGCAGCCAGGCCGTCGACGAGCGACTACCCGAGGCTGTCGGCAGTGTCCGCGTCGTCCACTGACGTCGGCGGCTGACCCCGCCTACCGCGAGTGGCCCACTGCGCAGTAGATCCCGGCTTCCCGGTCCGTCGAGGTCGAATGCCAGCGTTGGATGTCGACCAACCCCGGCTCGACGAGATCGAAATCCGACAGTGCGGCCGCCAGCTCCGCCCGGCTGCGGAGGTAGCCCGGTGTCGCGCTCGTGCGCATCACCTCGGCGATTGCCCGCATGTTCTGTGCGACCACCGGATCATCGAAGTCATCGCTGCCGTGTGAGAAGACCAGCGCGCTGCCCGCCGTCATCACGGCGCGGTAGGCGCCCAGGATGGCAACGAGATCGTCGGTCGGCGAGACGTAGTGCAGCGCCGCGACGGCGAGGATCGCGACCGGGCGTGTGAAGTCGATCAGTCCGGCGACGCCCGGCGCCTTGAGCACGGCGTCGACGTCGCGCAGGTCAGCCTGGGTGATGGTGACCGTCGGCAGATCCGCGACGAGCTCACGGCTGTGTGCCACGGCCACGGGCTCGATGTCGACGTAGGCCACCCGGGCGGTGGGGTCGCGGCGACGGGCGATCTCGTGCACGTTGCCGACGGTGAGGATGCCCGAACCGAGGTCGAGGAACTGGTCGATGCCGGTGTCGAGGCAGTAGGTGACCGCGCGCTGCAGGAACGTGCGGTTGGCGTACGCGACCTGGGCGATCTCGGGAATCCGGTCGAGCATCGCCGTGGCGTACTGGCGGTCGACCGCGAAGTTGTGCGAGCCGCCGAGCAGGTAGTCGTAGATCCGGGCGGCGTTGGCGTGCTCGATGTCGATCTCGGGCACCTCGTTGGAAGCCATCCCACCTCCTCGTCGTCCACGCGGGAGTCACGCTACTGCGATCTGGGCGTTCCCAGTAAACCCATCCATATTACTCTCATAACTGAGACTACCGAACATGATACTAGAGCGGACGCTGCGGCGACATGCCCAGCTTCTTCAGGATGCGGCCCACCGTCACCAACGACACCTCGACCCCGAACTGCCGCCGGATCAGCTCACGAATCATCTTCCGGGTCCACAGGGCGAATCCGAAGCTCAGCTGACGCGGATCCCTACCGGCG
>Ga0136617_10000561_pt1 | contig 31469 bp, 24 predicted proteins | sample AntDrymUQ3222106_2_FD_129672 | JGI IMG/M metagenome (GOLD analysis project Ga0136617, IMG submission 129672) | Polar desert sand microbial communities from Dry Valleys, Antarctica - metaG UQ322 (21.06) | ecosystem: Environmental > Terrestrial > Soil > Desert | place: Antarctica: Dry Valley... | reverse complement strand
CCTCTTCGATCTCGTCCGCATGATCGTCGGCCGCGTGAGCGCCGACCCCGGGGTCTGCCCCCGCACCAAGACCGCGGGTGAGCTCGCGACCGATGTCGAGCTTGACGTCGGCGTCGCTCATCAACAGCGCCTGGGCGTCGGTGTTGATCGCGATGAACTCCACGCCGCGAAGTCCCACCTCGATCATCCGGTTGACGGCGTTCACACCGCCGCCTCCGATGCCGACGACCTTGATGACCGCCAGATAGTTCTGCGGTGCTGCCACGAGCGTGCCTCTCGACGAGTTGAACGGGCCGTGCGGAACACAGCACAGAAGGCGCTCGCCCTCGAGGCGCGCCTTCGGGTACTGCTTGGGGAAGGACGTCCGAAGCCCGACACCTCAACCTTCAACCTGCACGAGAGGGTCACGGTGTGCTCAACCTCGACGTCTGGATCAACCTAGGTCACGGCTGCCGGACGGAGCAACCGACACGCCCAGCGCAGGCTCGTGGCTGCCGTGCTCACACGAAGTCAACCTGCGCCACGGCCCACGGTGACCGTGACGGGGCGAGGTGGGTTCTGACCCAGCACGGGACACCTGCCCGGGTCTAGGGTTTCACCTGATCCGCGTCAGCCGGTCGTGGTCGGCTGCTCGGGGACGCTGACGTCGTACACATTCGCCTTTCGACTCAGCAGCACGGCCAGCACCTCGCCCTTGCGGTCGGACTCAGCAGCACTCCCCCACACAACCTGACGGCCACCACTCAGCTCCAGCGTGATCGAGTCTCGCGACTGTGCGACGATCCGGCGAGTCTGTTCGGACAGGTCGTCGGGCAACGCATCGATGACGTCGGCCACCTCTCGTAGCGCCGTCGGATCAGCAGCACCGTCGAAGGCGACGACGGGGAGGTCGGGGTCACGCTCGGGCACGGTGCGAAACGCAACGCCGGCGTCGTCGAAGAGCCGCCACCTCGCACCCTGCCGCACCGCAGCCACGGCCTTTCGTTCGATCACCGTGATCTCCACCGTGTGGGGCCACGACCGGTGCGCGGTGGCCTCGGCGACGGCCGGCAGAGCTTCGATCCGGCGTTGTACGCCGTCGAGGTCGACGCGCGCGAGCGGGGTCCCGGCTTCGATGCCAGCGGCCTCGAGGACGGCTTTCTCAGCCACCTGCTGGTTTCCCGACACCACCACGTCGTCGACGTCGAGCCAGGTCGCGACGAACACGGCGTACCCGGCAAGGGCCAGCATGCCGATCCCCAGACAGACGGCGAGCAGCGGGCGCACCCGGCCGATCCGCGCGCGCCATCGACGCCGGAGGAACAGACGGCGTTCCGCGGTCATGCGATCGCTCCTCGGGACGCAAGCAGAGTCAGCACCTCAGGTCCGATCGCGGTAACATCGCCCGCCCCGAGCGTGATGACGAGGTCGCCCGGTCTGGTGCGCGCCACCACCTCGGCGGCGGTCCGGTCCCAGTCGGGGACGAACGCGACGTCCGCGGCAGGCAGCGATACGGTCGCAGCGACCAGCGCCCCGGTCACCGCAGGGTCCGGTTCCTCCCGTGCGGGGTAGACGTCCATGACGACGACCTCGTCGGCCGACGACAGGGCCGCCCCCATCTCGGGTGCGAACGCCTTGGTCCGGCTGAACAGATGCGGCTGGAAGCACACGACCACCCGTCCGGCCTCGGCCACGACCCGCGCGGCCGCCAGGTCAGCGGCGATCTCAACCGGGTGGTGTGCATAGCTGTCGTAGACGCGGACGCCGCCGGCTTCTCCCTTGAGCTCCATCCGGCGACCGCTGCCACGAAACTCTGCGAGGCCGACGGCCAGCGCCTCGGGGGCAAACCCCAACTCGATACCGGCCGCCAGGGCCGCCAGCGCGTCTCGTACGTAGTGCTCGCCGGGTACCCGGAGCCGTACCTGCGCGATCGACTCCGATCCGCGGCGTACCTCGAACGTCGAGGTGTCGGCGACGAACCGGCAGTCGACGGCGCGAAGGTCGGCCTTCGGTCCTAGTCCGACCCTGATCACCGACAGCGGTCGACCGGCAGCCTCGTCGGCGATCCTGGATGCACCTGGATCGTCGACGCAGCACACGAGGAACCCATCAGGGGTGATGGTGTCGAGGAATGCGTGGAACACCTCGACGTACCTCGCCTCGCTGCCGAAGTGGTCGAGGTGGTCGACGTCGACGTTGGTGACAACACCGCCGACCGGCCTGTAGGCAAGGATTGCTTCGTCACTCTCGTCCCCCTCCGCGACGAAGACGTCACCGGCGCCGACGGCCGCATTGAGTCCGGACGCGTTGAGCGTCGAACCGATGGCGTACGACGGGTCGGCGCCCACCGAGATCAGCGCGGTCGCAAGCATCGACGTCGTCGTGGTCTTGCCGTGCGTGCCTGTGACGACGACGGCGCGACTCCCGGCCATCACGGCTTGCATCGCGGCGGCCCGCGGCCACAGCCGCACGCCACGCTCGCGGGCGCGGACGACCTCGACGTTGTCGTCACGCACAGCGGTCGACACCACCACCGTGTCGACGTCGTCGACGTGGCGGGCCTCATGTCCGACCCAGCAGCGAATTCCCAGGCCTCGTAGGGATTGCAGCATCGCGGAGTCACTTCGGTCGCTGCCCGAGACGGGCACGCCGCGGGCGACCATGATGCGAGCGATCCCCGACAAGGCAGCCCCACCGATGCCGACGAAGTGGACCCGACCCAGCTCGTCGAGCGGCTCGATCACCGGCGGTACGGCAACCCTCATGACTGGGCCGCCTCGATGATCAGATCGGCGAGCACGTCGTCCGCATCGCGCCGGATCAGCTCGGTTGCCGCAGATCCCATCGTGGCAAGACGATTCGGGTCGGTCAGCAGACTCGTCAGCGTCGCGCGGACGTAGTCGGCGGTGAACGAGGCGTCGTCCACCAAGATGCCGCCACCAGCCGCCACCACGGCGGCAGCGTTGAGCGCCTGCTCGCCGTTTCCGATCGGGAGTGGCACGAAGACGGCAGGCAGTCCGATCGCCGCCGCCTCGGTCACAGAGTTGGCACCCGCTCGGCCAACGACGGCGTCGGCGGCGGCGTAGGCCAGCTCCATCGCATCGACGAACGACATCACGACGTAGGGAGGTGCACCCTCCCCCCGGTGCTCGGCCACGGTGACCGCACCCTTCGGGCCGGTAACGTGGAGGACCTGGATGCCTGCGGCGGCCAGCTCAGGTGCTGCCGCCGACACCGACTCGTTGATCCTGCGCGCTCCCTGCGAACCTCCCGTGACCAGCAGCGTGGGCGCATCCTGCCAGAGGCCGAAGTGCTCGCGCGCGAGCGGACGGAGCTCTGCTCGATCGAGCGTGGAGATCGCTCGACGGATCGGCAGACCGACGAACCTCGCGTGCGGCAGGGCGGTGTCGGGGAACGAGGTCGCGACCCACTGCGTACAGAAGCGTGCACCGAACCGGTTGGCGATGCCAGGTAGCGCGTTGCCTTCGTGCACGACCAAGGGAACCTTCTCCCGTCGAGCCGCGACGTAGACCGGCATCGAGACGTACCCCCCGAAGCCGGCGATCACGTCGGGTTTGCGCCGACGGACCACGTCGCGGGCCGCGCGCACCGCCGACCACAGCCGCACCGGCACCTTGACGAGGTCGACCGAGACTGCGCGTGGCAACGGAACCGGAGGGATCAGGTCAAGGGGGTAGCCGGCCGCTGGCACGACCCGCGTCTCAAGCCCTCTCTCGGTGCCCAGGCAGGTGATCTCGACGTCGCCGAGACGACGCCGCAGCGCGTCGGCAGTCGCGATCATCGGCGAGGTGTGACCAGCGGAACCACCACCCGCGAGCAGGATGCGCACGGCGCCCGATCAGCGTCCTGAGGCCGCTGGACGGCGCCTGCGGTCCCGTCGCGAACGTAGCGCTGCTTCCGCGCCGGGCTCTTGGCGAGCGAAGGAGGTGAGCAGGCCCAGCGCGACCAAGGTCGGCAGCAGTGCTGAGCCGCCGTACGAGATCAGGGGTAGCGGGATCCCGATGACGGGCAGCATGCCGAGCACCATGCCGATGTTGATCATCGCCTGGCCGAGCAGCCACACGACGATGCCGCCAGACGTGTAGCGCACGAACGCGTCGTTGCTGCGCACCGCGATCCGGATGCCCACAAAAGCAAGCGCCCCGAACAGCCCGAGCACCATCAACGTGCCGAACAAGCCGAACTCCTCGCCGATGATGGCGAAGATGTAGTCGGTGTGGGACTCGGGCAGACCGCCCCACTTCTGACTGCTGGCCCCGATTCCCTGCCCCCACAGGCCTCCGGTGGCCAGCGCGAAGAATCCGTGGCTGGCCTGCCATCCGCCGTCGCCGTACTCGGCGAGAGGGTCGAGGAACCCCGTCAGCCGCGACACCCGCTCCTGCTCGGTGGTGGCGATCGCGAAGGCGGCCACGGCCACGAACACCAAGGCCCCGCCGAACAGGCGTGCCGGGGCGCCGACGAGCCAGAGCATCCCGAGCACGATGCCGAGCAGGACAAGAGCTGTGCCGAGGTCTCCTTGGCCGATGACCAGCCCCACGACGACAGCGCACACCGGTGCCATCGGCAGCAGAAGATGCCGCCATTCCCGCAGCAGGGAACCTTTCTTGGCGTAGACGTGCGCGAGCCATAGCACGAGGGCGAGCTTGGCGAACTCGGACGGCTGCAGCTGGACGGGTCCACCGAATGAGATCCAGTTGCGGTTTCCGTTGACCAGGACGCCGAAGCCTGGCACGTAGGTCATCACCACCAGGGCCGTGGACACCAGCACGGCCGGCCAGGACAGGGCGCGCAGCAGCCGGACGGGCAAGCGCGAGGTCACCCAGGCAAGCGGGACGCCGATGGCCACCCAGATTGCCTGCCTCGCGAAGACCGCGTACGAACTGCCGTACTCGTTCAAGGACAGGACGCTCGACGCGCTGAGGACCATCAGCAGACCGAGCGAGAGCAGCAGCGCCGATACCCCGACGACGATGTGGTACGACGTCAACGGCCGGTCGAGGGTGCGCTTCAACGCGACGGAGAACGTGCCCGACGAGGTCAGCGGCAGATGTCGCTCGGGGGTGGTCGCCACGTCAACCCTTCTGGTGTCCGCCGACAGGGCGGCGTCAGCGCTTCGGCAGCGACCTCACGGCTGCCGCAAATGCGTCACCGCGGGCCGCGTAGCTCGCGAACAGGTCCTGGGACGCGCAGGCCGGCGCCAGCAGCACGGTGTCGCCGCGGTGGGCTAGGTCGGCTGCGGCACGGACGACGCGCTCCATCACCCCAGTGTCGACGGCGGCGACCTCGATCAACGGGACATCGGGTGCGTGTCGCGCCAAGGCCTGCGCGATCAGCGCCCGGTCGGCGCCGAGCAGCACAACCCCCCTCAGACGCTCGGCCACGGCCGCGACCAGGTCGTCGAAGTCGGCGACCTTGGCAAGTCCTCCCGCCACCCACACGACGGGCGCGAACGATCGCAGCGAGGCCAGCGCTGCATGCGGATTCGTGGCCTTCGAGTCGTCGACGTACGTGACCCCGTCGACGGTGTCGACCTCGGCTATGCGGTGGGCGTCGAGGTCGAAGCCGCGCAGTCCGCGGCCGACCGCTCCGGCCGACACCCTGACCGATCGGGCAAGCGCAGCCGCGGCGAGCGCGTTGGCGACGTTGTGGGGGGCACCGGTGGCGACGTCTGACACCCGGGCAAGCTCGGCGGCGTTGCGGTCGCGGCCGGCCACGAACGCCCGGTCGGCGATCACGCCGTCGACCACGCCAACCATGCCGACGCTCGGGATGCCGAGGGTGAATCCGATCGCCCGGGCACCTTCGACGACCTCGGCCTCCTCGACCATGACACGCGTTATGGGATCCTCGACGTTGTAGACGCACGACACCTGGCAACGTTGGTAGATCGACGCCTTCGCCGCGGAGTAGGCGGCGAAGTCACCGTGCCAGGACACATGGTCGGGAGCGACGTTGAGCACCGCTGCGGAGTGCGCCGACAGCGAGTGCATCCCATGAAGCTGCTGCGAGGACAGTTCGACGGCCACGACGTCGTAGGGCTCCGGGTCCATCACGACTTCGCAGGTGGGAAGGCCCACATTGCCGGCGGCAACTGCACGCAGGCCGTCGGCCCGAAGCATCGACTCGAGCATCTGTACGGTGGTGGTCTTTCCGTTCGTGCCCGTGACGCACAACCACGGCGTCTCGTGGCTCGGGTCGCGCAGCCGCCACGCCAGCTCCACCTCACCCCAGACCGGCAGCCCGCGATCCTGCGCGACCCGCATCACCGGCGCCGCCGGGGGTACTCCGGGAGACGTCACGAACAGGTCGGTATCGGTCGGCAACGCCGCGACCTGCGCGGTCGCGTCGGTCGAGAGGCGTACGTCGACCCCGAGCATCTCCAGCAAGGTGGCCTTGTCGAGCGCCGCCTCGTCGTTTGTGTCGGACAGCACCGTCACCTGGGCGCCGAGGTGTTGCAGGGCGTCGGCTGCCGCGAAGCCAGACACGGCAAGACCGACGACAACGACGTGCAACTGTTCCCATTCTGATCCGCGGTGGAGGCCTTCGACGGCGTCCAACCGGCCGCCGTCGGACGTCATACGCCGAGCACCCATTCGGCGTAGAAGATGCCCAGACCGGTCGCGACCGAGATGCCGCAGATGATCCAGAACCTGATCACGATCGTGACCTCGGCCCAGCCGAGCAGCTCGAAGTGATGCTGCAACGGCGCCATCCGGAAGATGCGCTTGCCCCCGCTGAGCCGGAAGTAACCGACCTGGAGGATCACCGAGAGCGTGATGACGGCGAACAGTCCGCCGAAGACGATGAGCAACATCTCGGTGCGCGTCATGATCGCGAGGCCGGCCATCGCGCCGCCCAGCGACAACGAGCCGGTGTCGCCCATGATGATCTGCGCCGGGAACGCGTTCCACCACAAGAAGCCGAAGCAGGCGCCGGTCAGGGCTGCGGCCACCGCGGCCAGGTCGAGGGGGTCACGGATCTCGTTGTAGCACTGCTGTCCGGGCGTGATCGGGCAGAACTGGTTGTTCTGCCAGATGCCGACGATGGTGTACGCGCCGAACACCATCATCGCGCTGCCCGTCGCAAGCCCGTCGAGACCGTCGGCGAGGTTCACCCCGTTGCTCGTGCCAGCGATGATGATGAACACCCAGACGATCACTAAGATCGTGGGGAGCTCCCAGCTGGCCGCCCGGATGAACGAAATTGCCGGAGACGCGGGCGCGTTGCCCCGGTAGTCGGGGAATTGCAGGCTCAGCCAGCCGAACGTCATCGCGATCAGCGTCTGGCCGGTGAACTTCGCCTTGCTGCGCAGGCCGAGGCTGCGTTGCTTCACGATCTTGATGTAGTCGTCGACGAACCCCACAGCGCCCAGCCCGGCGAACAGGAACAGCAACAACATCGCCGACGCCGACGGCAGGTCCTGGGTGAGCAGCTTGGCCAAGAAGTACGCCAGGACGGTAGCCACGATGATGACCAGTCCGCCCATGGTGGGGGTGCCGCGCTTGGTGTGGTGAGAGGTCGGGCCGTCGTCGCGGATCTGCTGCCCGTAGCCGTGTCGGGACAGCACAGCGATGGCGTACCGCGTCCCGATCAGGGTGCCGACGAGACCGAGGCCGCCGGCGAGCAGCAGAGCTCTCATCGGTGCGCCTCCGTCTCTGACAGTAGTGCCGCAGCCACCCGCTCCAGCCCGACCACCCTGGATGCTTTCACGAGGACCACATCACCTGGCCGCACCGCGCCCCGGAGCAGCGCCACGGCTGCGTCCGCGTCGTCGACGCAGACAGACTCGCCAGCCCACGATGCGTCTTGGTGGGCTCCCCGGTGGATCGCGCGAGCAGCCTGCCCGACGACGACCAGCCGGTCGATGTCGAGACGCACCGCCTCCCTGCCCACGGCCTCGTGCTCGGCGATCGCCCGCTCCCCCAGCTCACGCATCTCGCCGAGCACCGCGAACGTCCGGCCGGCTCCGGTACGTCGGTGACCGATCTCGGCCAGGGTTGCCAGCGCGGCCTGCACGCTTTCCGGGTTGGCGTTGTACGCGTCGTTGACCACCACGACCCCAGTCGGCGACTCCGACACCTCCATCCGCCACCGCGAACGCGGACCAGCACCTTGCAGCGTCTCGACCACTGCAGCCGGATCGAGCCCGAGGGCGAGACCGCCGGCGATGGCCGCGGCGGCGTTGTGGGCGTGATGGCTACCGACCAGGCCGAGCCGCAGGTCGTACGACGTCCCCCCGATCACCACGCAGACCTCGATCCGGCCGAGCTCGTCGAGCCTGACCGCCGTGATCGCGACGTCAGCGCCGGCATCCGCACCGAACGTCAGAACCCGGGCCGTTGTACGCGATCGCATCGGGGCGACGAGGTCGTCGTCGGCGTTCAGCACCGCGACACCGGTCGGTGGCAGGGCTTCGACCAGCTCGCCTTTCGCGGCCGCCGTCTCGGTGACGGAGCCGAACTCCCCGACGTGGGCCTGGCCCACGTTCAAGACGATGCCGACCGACACGGGTGCGATCGACGTCAGGTAAGCGATGTGTCCTCTGCCCCGAGCGCCCAGCTCGAGCACCAGGTACCGCGTGGACGGTGTCGCCTGGAGCACGGTGAGCGGAAGTCCCCACTCGTTGTTGAAAGAGCCGGGCGGAGCCACCGTCTCGCCGGCCCGCTCCAGTACCTGGGCCAGCAGATCCTTCGTCGTGGTCTTGCCCTGCGAAGCGGTGATGCCGACGACGTGCAGGTCCGGCAGGGCGCGTACGAGGTGCCCGGCGAGGGCGCCGAGCGACGTCTGGACGTCCTCAACCAGGACGGCAGGGGCACCGACTCGTCTCGCGACGAGGGCCGCGGTCGCACCCGCCGCGACCGCTGCCGCCGCGAAGTCGTGACCGTCGACGTGCTCACCCGCGACAGCGACGAACAAGCCGCCTACCTCGACCTCGCGGGAGTCGAGGAACGCCGGCGCCGTCACCAGGGTGTCCAGTGCGCCGTCAACGACGACCCCGCCAACCACTGCCGCCAGTTCGCGAAGTGTCATCGCGATCATGCTGGGCCCCCCGTGGCGACCCGTTCGAGCGCAGCCGCGGCGACCGCGCGGTCGTCGAACGGGTGGACGACTGCACCGATTTCCTGGCCTGTCTCGTGGCCCTTGCCCGCGATCAGCACGGTGTCCCCGGAGCGCGCGTGCCTAATCGCGTAGTCGATGGCTGCCGCCCGGTCACCGATCTCGTGCAGCTCTGCACCGCCTTGGCGTTCCGCACCCCCGAGCAGCTCGGCTCGGATGCTCGACGGCTCCTCGGTGCGCGGGTTGTCGTCGGTCACGACCAGGATGTCGGCGAGGCGTGCGGCGACCTCGCCCATGAGCAGACGCTTGCCGCGGTCGCGGTCACCTCCGGCGCCGATGACGATGACGAGCCGGCCGGGCGTCACGGGTCGCAACGCTTCGAGGGCGGCGACGACCGCGTCGGGCTTGTGGGCGTAGTCGACCACGACAGCGAACCGTTGCCCGCGGGCAACTGGTTCCATCCGTCCGGGGACCCCCGCGACGTTCGGCAAGGCTCGCGCGGCGGCTTCGACGGGGCCGCCGACCGCTCCGATCGCGGCCAGCGCGCACACGGCGTTCGCCACGTTGAACGCGCCGGCGATCGCCACCCCGGACTCGACCTCGACGCCAGGCCCATGCAGCATGAACGTCGAACCAGTCTGCGTTGCCACCACGTCCGACCCCAGCCACTCCGGGTCGGGTGCATTGTGGACACGCGAACCGTCGACACCGAACGTCGACATCGGGAGCGCTGCCCCGTCGAGCAGCGCAACCACCTCGGCGTCGTCGACGCTGATGAGACCGCGGACGGCCCGCTCTGGTGTGAACAGGGACGCCTTGGCCGCGAAGTAGTCAGCCACGCTGGGGTGGAAGTCGAGGTGGTCACGACCGAAGTTCGTAAAGACCGCCACGTCGAACACGACCCCGTCGACTCGCCCGGTCGACAGGGCATGACTCGACACCTCCATGGCGCACACGTCGACCTGCTGCTCGCGCATGACGGCGAACAGCGCATGCAGGTCAGGCGCCTCGGGGGTCGTCAGACTGCTGGCGACCGGTCGCCCGGCGATGCGGGTACCCATGGTGCCGACCACGGCAGTACGTCGACCGGTCAGCGTCAGCGCCTCTTCGAGCAAGCGGGTCGTCGTCGTCTTACCCTGCGTGCCGGTCACGCCGATCACGGTGAGGGCGCGCGCCGGATGCCCGTAGGCGAAGGCCGCCACCGCGCCGAGCACCGTACGGGCGTCGTCGACGACCAGCATCGGCAAGCTGGATGAGCCTCGCTGAGCTGCGCCTTCGGGGTCGGTCAACCACGCCACGGCACCGGCGCCCTCGGCGGCCTCCAGGTAGCGAGCGCCGTGCGTGGCTGCCCCGGCACGGGCGACGTACAAGTCTCCGGGGACGACGCGCTGCGACGACTGAGCAACTCCGGTGACGGCGACCCCGTCGATCGCTCCACGGCCGTCAACCGTTGCGTCGACGTACTGCGCGACCGCGGCCAGCTCGACCGGCTCGACCGCCGACGGACGGCTCGCCACGGTCGCGTTCGGATCGGGCTTCGGCACCGGCACTAGGGAAGGCTAACGACTGGCCCGCGTCACCAGGTGAACGGGAGCAGGGGTTCTCGGGTCTGTGTCGGTGGCACCCCGAACTTCTGCAGGGTGGCCGCCATCAGGTCGCGGAACACCGGTCCCGCCGTCGTACCGCCGCTGCCGCCGTTGCTCGGGCGCTGGACGACGACGTACACCACGAAGCGCGGCTCGTCGGCAGGCGCGAACCCAGCGAAGGAGACGGTGTACGACCCGTCGTAGCAGTTGCAGGTGTCGTCGACGCGCTGCGCGGTGCCGGTCTTGCCGGAGACTCGGTAGCCCTCCACCCCGGCGTCGGGGGCGGTGCCGTCAGCGCTGGTGACGCCCTCCATCATGTGCGCGACCTGGTCGGCCGTCTTGCTCGACACCACCCGGCGCCGGTCCGGTACGGGAGCCGCTTGCGCCTGCCCGTCCGCGTCGACGAAGCCGGACACGAGGGACGGCTGGACGTACACACCGCCGTTGGCGACCGCGGCAATCCCCGCGGCCAGCTGAATCACGTTCACCGACATGCCCTGACCGAAGGCCATCGTCGCGCGGGTGATCGGGAGCCAGGTGTCGGGTTGGGTGATGAGGCCTTTGGTGTCGCCCCCGAGACCGACGCGCGTACGTGAGCCGAGGCCGAAGTCGCGCAGGTACTGGTACATCTCCCGTTTCGGCATCTGCTCGGCAGCCCGCACGGTGCCGATGTTCGACGACATCGCCAAGACTCCGGCCGCAGTCAGCCGAAGCGTGCCGTGGCTGAAGGAGTCGTTGATCGTCTCTTCGCTGCGCGTCAGCGTCGGTGGCACGGTGACCTTTGTGCGCGGGGTGACGTACCCGCCGTCGAGCAGAGCGGCGAAGGTGAGCACCTTGGCCACGCTGCCTGGCTCGTAGACCTCGCGGATCGACCGTGAGCCGTAGTTCTCCCGCGGCGACAGCTTGCGGTGGTTGGGGTCGAACGTAGGTACGTCGGCCAGCGCCAGGATCTGACCGGTCTTGACGTCCATGACGATCGCCGAGCCGGACAGGCCGCCGCTCTCCTCGACTGCCTGAGCGAGTCGGCGCTGCGCGAGGAACTGCAGATCCTGGTCGAGCGTCAGCTGGATGCCGGTCCCGGTCTCCGGTTCCTGCACCGCGCTGTCGGCCAGCGGCAGCTGTTGGCCGTCGGCCATCTGGAACGTCGCGGAGCCGTCCTGACCGGCGAGCAGGTCCTGGTACGTCGACTCGATCCCGGCGGCGCCGAAGTCGTCGTCGGTGAGGAAGCCGACGATGTTCGCGGCAACGTCACCCGACGGGTAGGCGCGGGTGGTGTCGTCGTCGACGTAGACCCCCGGGAAGGATGACTTGTGCAAGAAGGTCACGACCCGAGACGCCTTCTCGGGTGGGATGTGACGTGCCAGGACGACATAGCGCGTGCTGGTCTTCTGCAGCAACTCCACCGTGTCGATGTAGTCGATGGCGTCGGGGCCGAGACGGTCCCTCAGGACCGATGCGATGGCCACCGCGTCTTCGTGGGTCACCGTCGGGTCGGCGACGATCTTGCTCGCCTCGACACTCTCGGCGAGCGCCACCATGTTGCGGTCGTAGATGCCTGCCCGCGGCGCTTCGAGCACGACCGTGCCTGCGCCCTTCTCGGCGGCGAGAGCCGCGTAGTCGTTCTCGTCGACGCCTTGGAGCTGAATCAGACGTACGGCGAACAGGGACAAGATGACAGCCACGACGCAGAAGGCACTCCACAGCCGAAACGGCCCAGGAGCGAGGGCGAGAGTCTTCCGGCGTCGAAACCGCTTACGAGTCGTACGATCGGGGAGCAACCAGGTCGGACGCCGACGGGGTTGGCGTGGACGCGCCCCTGTGGACGAGGCGGGACGGTTCGCCGCGCGCCGCCGCGACGATGCCGATCCCCGCGCACGTGACGACTTGTGCTGCCGTGTCCTGCGTTCGGTCACTGCGTTCCCATCGCGGCGAGGAGGTGGCCGACCCCGGCCCGACGCCAACGACGACGACTCTTCCGCGTGCGACTGAGGTCGAGCATCAGTTGTATCCCGCCGTCAGCGCTCGTCGCCGGAGGTGCGGTCCGTGTCGGTGGAGTTGTTGGCCCGGTCGTTCGCGGGAGCACCCTCGTCGTCGCTGCCGTTGCGATCGCGGTCCGACGAGCGCTCGGGACGCTCGGGCTTGTGGACGACGATGCCCGTGACACCGCTGCTCAGCTGGCCGGCGACCGGCTCGCCGATCTTGCCAGTTCCGGCTTCGTACGGCGTCGCGCCCATCCCGACGGGTGGCGTACCGCCGATGTCGACGCGGTTGGCGGCCACGGCCGGTGCCGCAACCCCCACGACCTTGCCCGTCTCGAGGTAGAGGAACGCCGGGTTGTCGCCGCGCACCATGCCCATCCGAACCGCCCGCTGGGCCAGGTTCTGCGGCTGCTGGAGTGCGGCCACCTGCCCGCCGAGACGCTCCTGCTGCAAAGCGAGCTCAGCCGACGTGGCGCGCAGGTCCGTGGCCTGGTACGCCCCGCGCTGGAGGGCGGTGTTGAGCAAGAGAAGGCCGATCAGTCCCACAGAGAGAACCGTCACGACGAGCAGCACGAAGGGGATGCGCGGAGCCTTGGCCGCGACCTTGGGCACGATCGTCAGCCGCGGCCGCGGCAGCGACGGTGGACGCAGCGCCCGGACGTGGTTCAGCAACGTGCTCATGCAACCTCCCGTGTTCGTACCGCTGCCCGCATCCGCACCGAGGCGGACCGAGGGTTGCTGTCGACTTCGTCAGGTGTGGCGCGTTCGGCGCCGCGGGTGAGCAGCCTCAGCTGGGGTTCGTGTCCGGCGGGAACCACCGGAAGGTCGAGGGGCGCCGACGACTGCGCGAGCGGTGCCAGTGCGCGCTTGACGATCCGGTCCTCGAGCGACTGGTACGACATGACGACGATGCGACCGTCGACGGTCAAGGCTTCGAGGGCACGGTCAAGCGCACGTTCCAGCACGGCCAGCTCGTCATTGACCGCGATCCGCAGCGCCTGGAAGGTGCGCTTGGCCGGGTTGCCCCCGACCCGTCGGGTCGCGGCGGGGATGGCGTCGCGGATCAGGGCGACCAGGCGTGCGCTGGTCTCGAAGGGCTCGTGCCGACGTTCTCGCACGACTGCCTGCGCGATCCGCCGTGCGAACCTCTCCTCGCCGTACCGGGTGAGGATCCGAGACAGCTCGTCCGCGGACGCCGTGTTGAGCAGGTCAGCGGCCGTAGCGCCGCTGGTCTGGTCCATCCGCATGTCCAGCGGCGCGTCGACGGCGTACGCGAAGCCGCGCTCGGCCTCGTCGAGTTGGAGCGAAGAGACGCCGAGATCGAACAGGACGCCCTGCACCCGGCGATGGCCAAGCCGGCTCAAGACCTGAGGCAGGTCGTCGTAGACGGCATGGACCAGCGTCGTGCGCTCGGCAAAGGGTTCGAGCCGGTGTGCGGCAAGAGCTAGCGCCTGCTGGTCCCGGTCCAGGCCGACCAGATGGGCGTGCGGGCAGGCGGCAAGGATCGCCTCGGCATGTCCACCGAGACCCAGCGTCGCATCGACGAGGATCGACGCAGGTCGCTCCAGCGCGGGCGCGATGAGTGCTACCACGCGGTCGAGCAGTACCGGCAGATGCCTTTCAACGCTCACCTGACGGCTCTCACTATGAGCTGGATGGTGAGGCTCTTCGTCTCGCGAAGAGGGGGACTCGGGTGTCGTCACAAGGCGGACCGGTCTCGGTCAGCCAACGGCGATCGACAAGAGGAGCACGCCGAGGGCCAGGCCGACCGACACCGCCAACGACACCACGATCACTGCGACGCCGTCGCGCACCTCCTCGCGGACCCGACGCGTCGGTGGCTCCGCATGCTGGGTGGCTCCCAAGCTCGACATGTTCGACCCCTGTCGTCGGTGTTTCGCGGTTTCGACTTCCAGCCGGCTGGCCGGTAGTGCTGGTCCAGTGACAGCCGCCGTGAACTACGTGAGTTGTGGTCAAGATCAGATGGATGGGTGAGGAGCGCGAGGGGCAACCAGGATTCGTAGGTCCAGGTCTCCGTCCGCTTCGCGGGTTCGCTCTTCTGGCACCGGGGAAGGTGCGCCAGACGAGCCGCCAGCGGCTCGGAGGCCTCGAGGTACGACGCCTAGGTCACCGCACCGACCACCTCCTCGGACCAGTCGGCGAACGCCTGCTCGTGCTCGGCGCGGTAGGACTCCCACGCCTGCGCGTCCCAGATCTCGACCCGCGTGTCAGCGCCGATCACGACGCAGTCGCGCTCCAGGCCGGCGTAGCTGCGCAGCGCTGAGGGGAGCGTGACGCGACCCTGCTTGTCCGCCTGCTCGTTCGTGGCGCTCGAATACACCATCCGGTTGAACGCCCGAGCGGACTTCGTGTCACCGGGGTTGCTGCGCAGTTGGGCGCTGTACGTCCGGAACTCCGCGCTGGGCCAGACGTAGATGCACCGCTCCTGCCCGGCGGTCAGCACGATGCCTTCCGTAAATCCCTCGCGGAACTTGGCCGGCAAGAAGATGCGGCCCTTGTCGTCGAGGCGCGGCGTGTGCGTCCCCAAGAACACGCGCCGACACCTCCCCTGCGCTCCCCGAGTCCTGCTGGCGGCTCCATTTCACTCCACTCTACTCCACTCTTCCCCACCGTCAACCACCCGACGGTCCGGACACTCCACCCAGTTCTCCGGAGTCGGACAACGTCGAGGGCACCGAGGAACAGACAGCTAGGCCGCCAGGGCGGGTCCGGCGTGCGCCCCATGCCTGCGCCGAAGCTGCCCTCGACGAGTCCTGTTGGTCAGGATCGGTGCACGCGACATTCGTCGAGTCCCGCTCGGTTCATCGGGTACGTTCGTCCACGACTGATAGGGCCGGGCGTCACCCGCGGCGGGCAAGCAGTGTCGTGCGGCTGGATCGTTATCGCCAGGGCGTCGCGGCAGGCGTGATGACTTGCGACAATGCATGCCGTCGGACGACCTGACCGACCGACGGACGAGGGGAACGCATGAGCAGTATCGACACCGTCGCGTCGGTGACGGAGCGGATCGCCGACAACATCGAGCGGGTCATCGAGGGGAAGGCCGACGTGATCCGCACGTCCATGACTGTGCTGCTCGCTGAAGGCCACCTCTTGATCGAGGACGTACCAGGCGTCGGCAAGACGATGCTCGCGAAGGCCCTGGCCCGCTCGATCGACGGCACGGTCAAGCGCATCCAGTTCACACCCGACCTGCTGCCCTCCGACGTCACCGGCGTGTCTATCTACAACCGCGAGACCCGTGACTTCGAGTTCAGGCCCGGCGGGGTCTTCGCCAACATCGTCGTCGGTGACGAGATCAACCGGGCCTCGCCCAAGACGCAGTCGGCGCTGCTCGAGTGCATGGAAGAGCGGCAGGTGACCGTCGACGGCACGACGTACCCGCTGGCCGCCCCCTTCATGGTCATCGCCACCCAGAACCCGATCGAGATGGAAGGCACCTACCCCCTCCCCGAGGCCCAGCGCGACCGCTTCATGGCCCGGGTGTCGATGGGATACCCGCTCCCCCGCTCGGAGCTCGCCATGCTCGACAGCCATGGCACGACCAACCCCCTCGACGACCTCGAGTCGGTGGCCGATGCCGCGGAGATCGAGAAACTGGTCGACATCGTCCGCTCGGTGCACACGGCCGATGCCGTGAAGCAGTACGCCATCGACATCACCTCGGCGACTCGGCGCTCACCCGAACTGCGCCTGGGTGCCTCGCCGCGTGCGTCGCTGCACCTGGTTCGCGCCGCCCGCGCCCATGCCGCACTCGAGGGTCGCGACTACGTCATCCCCGATGACTTGCAACTGCTCGCGGTGCCCTTGCTGGCGCACCGACTGATCACAGGGCTCGAGGCGCAGATGGGCGGTCGCGACTCGGTGCAGGTGGTCGAGTCGATCATTCGGGCGCTGCCTGTCCCGTCGCCGAACGACCAGTCCCGCACCTCCTAGTGTCCCGCGTCCGAAGTCTCGTCACCGTCGTCGGGCGCCAGGCGGCGCCTCGCGGCGTTGTCGTCGTCGCCTGTCCAATACCGGGATCGGCCTCCTCCTCTGTCTTGGGATGCATCCACCTGACCCACGGCAGCCGGCACAGCGCCCCGGACGCGGGACACTAGCCGCGATGCGCGCGGCACTGGCGACTCTCACCACCCGGGGGCGGGCCTTCCTGTCCGCAGGCATCACCAGTGCCGTGTGTGCGGTCCTGCTCGGGCAGCGCGATCTGCTACGGATCGGCGTCCTGCTCGTCATGCTCCCGATCGTCACGGCGCTGATCGCGAACCGGTCCCGTTATCGGCTGTCGTGCTCCCGCGAGATCAGCCCGGCGAGGGTCCAGGCCGGCCAGCCGGCGCAGGTCTCCCTTCGGTTGGAGAATCCTGGCCGGGTGCCGACCGGGCTGATGCTCCTCGAAGATCAGGTGCCGTACGTCCTCGGCAGCAGACCGCGCTTCGTCCTCGACCAGCTGCGTCCACGCTGGCACCGCTCGATGACGTACGTCGTGCGGTCCGAGGTCCGGGGTAGGTTCGCGATCGGACCGCTCACCGTGCGGATCAGCGATCCGTTCGGATTCGTGGAGCTGGCTCGGGCGTTCACGTCGCGGGCGGTGTTGGTCGTGACTCCGGTGGTGGTCGAGCTACCGCCAGTTCGGTTGTCGGGCGACTGGTCCGGCGCCGGCGACAACCGTCCGCGCGCGTTTGCGTCGGCCGGGAACGAAGACATCACGGTCCGCGAGTACCGTCTCGGAGACGACCTGCGACGGATCCACTGGCGCTCGACCGCTCGCACCGACGAGCTGATGGTCCGTCGCGAGGAGCAGCCTCACCAAAGCCGCGCCACGATCCTTCTCGACAGTCGAGCCGGCGCACACCGCGGCACCGGCCCGGCATCCTCGTTCGAGTACGCCGTGTCTGCTGTCGCGTCGATCGGCACGCACCTGTCGGGGCAGGCGTTCCTGGTCCGGATGCTGACCGACGACCTGCGTGCCTCGGAGTCGACCTGGCACGACAGAGGGGTCAGTGGGCCGACGGAGGTCACGATGATGCTGGAGTCCCTGGCCGTGATCTCCACCTCGACCCGCAGCGACTTCGGGCAGTCCTCGGCCGAGCAGCACCATGCGGGTCTCGTGGTGGCCGTCCTCGGAGCGTGCTCCGAGACCGACATCGCAAGCCTGTCGACGTTGAAGTCGTCGGCGACCCGCGCGTTGGCGATCCTGCTCGACGTCGATGCCTGGGGTCGCGGTGACGGCCGCCGAAGCGGACCCACGACAACCGAACAGGCACGCGTGCTGCGCGTCCGCGGATGGTCCGTCGTCGTGGTGGGTCTGGGCGACCGACTGCCTCGGGTATGGGAAGAGCTGGGTGCTCCGGTGACGTTCTCGTCCTCGGCGCGAGGGTCCCACGCGGCTGACTCGGTAGGCGTCCAAGGACCGGCGGCATGAAGGCGCCCTGGGCAGAGCAGCTGCGGCTCACGTTCCTGGCCTGGCTCGCCACCATCGGAACAGCCTGCTGCTTCCTGCCGGCCATCAGCAACGGGACCTACCTCGCGCAGGCCGCCCTGCTGGTGGCCGTGCTCAGCGGCCTGGGGGTGGCCCTTCGCGCCGTCCGCACCCCGGCCGTGGCTGTGCTGGCCGGGCAGCTGTTCGTCCTCGCCGAGCTGCTCGTCGTGACGTACGGCGAGGACCGGGCGTGGTTCTTCGTCCCGACCGGTAAGACCGTCGACGGGCTCGTGGGCATGGTCGATCGCGGGTTCGATGTCGCCGCCCAGTACGCCGCGCCTACTCCGGAGTCGCCCGGGCTCACGCTGCTGGTCCTTTTCAGCATCGGACTCGTGGGCGCCCTCGTCGACTTCTTCGCGCTCGGCGTACGGCGAGTGCCGCTGACCGGCCTGCCGCTGCTGACGCTCTACACCATTCCCGTGACGGCGTTGCCGAACGGCATCCCTTTCTACGGGTTCCTGCCGGGCGCCGCGGCGTACGTCGCGCTGCTGCTAGCCGACGAACGGGACCGGCTGTCGCACTGGGGTCGGGTGATCACCCGCAACCCGCACAGCCGCGAACAATCGTCGGTCGACTTGTCGGGGCTGGTGTCGACGGGGCGGCAGATCTCGGTGGCCGCTGTCGCGACCGCCGTCATCGTGCCGATCTTCGTCCCCATGTTCGGGTCGAACCCGTTCGACGGAACGGGCGGCGACGGGTCGGGGCCGGGCGGCGGTGACATCAGCTTCGCGGACCCGATGGTGAGCCTGGCCCAGAGCCTGCGCCGACCGGCCAAGGAGGACGTCTTGCGAGTCTCTGGGTCGACGCGTCCGCAGTACCTGCGGATGGCGGTGCTGGATCAGCCCGGACCCGACAACTGGAGCGTCAGCGACGTCGACCTCGACACGACGTTGGGGCTCGGCAACCAGCTGCCCCTGCCGCAGGGCCTTCCGGGCGACGCGATCGGCCGGCTGCAACGCCTGCAGATCGAGCCCACCGACGAGTTCCCGAGTGACACCACCTGGCTGCCTGCCCCGTTCGCGCTCCGCAACGTCGAGATCGACGGCGACTGGGCGTACGTGCCCAAGGACCAGACGGTCACCGCGACGACGTCCACGGCGGGAAGCACCCTGGCCGCCTACACGGTCGACTTCGCCGAGCTGGAGTTCACCCCGGAGCAGCTCGAGGCATCGGGTCCGGCACCGGCCGAGATGGCTCCGTTCGCCGAGGTGCCGACGGACCTGCCCGCGGCCGTCACGAACGTGGCAAGGGCGGTCACCCAAGGTGCCACCAACGACTACGAACGCGCGCTGCTGTTGCAGTCGTTCTTCCGCGACCGTTCCCAGTTCACCTACGACCTCGACGCGGCGTACGGGTACGGCTACGAGGCGATGGAGGACTTCCTGCAGGAACGGAGGGGTTTCTGCCAGCACTTCTCGGCGACGATGGCGATGATGGCGCGCACGCTCGAGATCCCCTCGCGCGTGGCGGTGGGGTTCCTGCAGCCGGACCGGATCGAGTCCGACGGCACGTACGTCATCACCTCGGACGACGTGCACGCCTGGCCAGAGCTGTACTTCGACGGGCTCGGCTGGGTCCGCTTCGAGCCGACCCCGGGTGTGGGGGCGGCGCTCCCGTCGTACGCTCCGCCGTTCGAGGTCGGGAACCCGACCCCTACCAATGTCCCCTCCACCCAGCCCACCGAGGAACTGCCGACCGAGAACCCGAACAACGGGCCGCAAACCGCTACCCCCGAAGAGGACCAGGGGGCGGCAGGCGGCGGTGACGGCGCGATCCCACCGATGCGGTGGGTCCTGGTCGTCCTCGTGATCGCGCTGCTGGCGACACCCGCGCTGCTGCGGCGAGGAGTCCGGCGCAACAGGCTCGGCCGACCGATCGGGCACGACGATGCGGCCGAGTCCGCCTGGTTGGAGCTGCGCGACCACATCATGGATCTGCGGTTGCCGTGGTCGGGGTCGATGACCCCCCGCGGGCGCGAACGCGCGGTGTCGCAGCTGATCACGGACCATCCAGAGGGTCGCGAGGCGCTGACCCGGTTGGCGCGCAGTGTCGAGCGTTCTCGGTACGCCACCAGTACGCTGGCCGAGGCAGACCCGGCCGGCGATGCGGTGGTCGTGATGGGTGCCCTCGATGCTCAGGCACCACGCGGGCAACGCTTGCGCGCGACGTTCCTGCCGCCCTCGCTGGTGCCCGACCTGCGCGCTGTCTGGGACCGGGTGCGTGAACGTCGCGGTCCGCGCGACGCCGGCGACGGTGCGCAGCCCTGAGAGCTGCCCGGGCGTAAGGACACCCGCCGACCTGGCGGTCGGCGGGTGCGGCAGGTGGTGCGGGGCTGTCGGTCAGTAGTCGTCGCGACGACGGCGCCAGCGGTCTTCCATCCTGTTCATGAACCCGGACTGACGGGCCTCGCTGGGACGCGGCTTCGTGCTGCCGGTGATCGGGTGCACGTTGTCGGGGAGGTCGGCATCTCCGAGCTTGCGGCCATGCGTCAGGGCTAGGTACGCGCAGCCCAGCATGACGACGAAGCCGGCCACGGCCACGGCCGTGAACGCGATGACGGCGCCGGTCATCAAGATCGCGACCCCGGCGACGAAACCGACGATGGATGCGATCATGATCCGCTTGTGATGCCGGCGTGAGGACGCGCCGCGCAGCGCTGAGGCAAATTGCGGGTCTTCCGCAGCCAGCGCTTCTTCCATCTGCTCGAGCAGACGCTGCTCTTCTTCGGAGAGCGGCATCGTGTCCTCCATCCGACGAGGGACGTGTCGGGTAGATGCTCAGTCTAGGCACGACCTGGGGGCAACGAAACCCGCGCTCGAAAATTGGTGGAAGCCACCTCGCCGACCTCAGGGCCGGGCAGTGTCGAGCAGACTCGCGGGCCCGACCGTCGTACCTCCGAAACGGTGCGCGACCTGGTCGACGGCACGGTCGGCGTCGTCCCACCCGTGGTCGGGTTCCCCGAGCGCGAGCTGACGGGTGGCGTGCTGTGCGTCGACGAGTCCCTCGACCCGGACTCCGACCAGCCGGATCCGAGCTCGTTCGAGCCCGAGTCGGGCGAACAGGTCGGCTGCGGTGGCATAGATCTCCTGGCTACGGGCGGTGTGGTCGCGCAGGGTGCGAGACCGGGTGATCGTCGTGAAGTCGTGGAACCGCACCGTCAGAGTGATCGTCTTTCCGAAGACGTCGGCGGCACGCATCCGTGCCCCTACCTTCGTCGCCAGCCGGAGCAGTTCGCGCCTGACGACAACGGCGTCGTCGGTGTCACGGCCGAAAGTCTCCTGGGCGCCCATGCTGCGCTCGGGTTCGTCGGGCCCGCGGCGCGGCGTCACCACTCGGTCGTCGACCCCCCAGGCCAAGGCGTGCAGCCGCGACCCCGGGCCTTGCCCCATCGCCCGACGCAGCACCCCGAGTGAGGTGTAGGCGATGTCACCGACCGTGCGGAGTCCGAGCCGGTGCAGCTGCGCGGCAGTCGCCTCCCCTACCCCCCAGAGGTCTTCGACCCGCATCGGGTGCAAGAAGGACGTGACGTGGTCGCCAGGCACCACGAACAGCCCGTCGGGCTTGGCCCGCCGGGACGCGAGCTTGGCCAACGTCGGCGTCGTGGCGACACCGACCGAACAGGTGATCTGCTGCTCGTCGTGGATCCGGGCCCGGAGGTACTCCCCGACCGCAGCAGGAGACCCGAACTGGCGCAGCGAGCCCGAGACGTCGAGGAACGCCTCGTCCATCGACAACACCTCGACGACGGGTGTCACGGTGCGAAAGATCTCCATCACCGACGACGAGACGACGCCGAGCTCCTCGTAGTCGGGCATCACCACGACAGCCTGCGGACAGAGTCGGCGGGCCCGGGCCATCGGCATGGCCGAGTGGACCCCAAAAGCACGTGCGGCGTACGTCGCCGACAACACCACACCGCGGTGACCGCCGCCGGCGATCACCGGGACGTCCCACAGCTCCGGACGTTCGCGGATGGCCACCATCGCGAAGAAGGCGTCCATGTCGACGTGCACGATCGAACATCCCGGGTCGGGCGGGTCGGCCGGCCCGCTGGGGTCGCGGGGGCCGCCGGTGTCACGGAGTGCTGGCGGTGGTCTCATCGCCGCACCGATCGTGAGGACGGGTCGCGCCGGCGTACGTCAGCGGCGGACGGCGAGCAGATGCAGCTGGGTGGCGATCGCCATGAAGTCGGGGTGGGTCGCCACCTCGGCCTCGAGGGCGCGCAGGGCAGCAGCAGCGCCGGGTTCGGAGTCGACGAGCGCACCGCTGAGGTGGTCGACGAAGACCCGGATCCCCCGGACTGCGGTGAGGTCGAAGCCTGCATCGTCGAGCAAGACCTCCAGCTGGTTGCGCTCGAACCGACGCGGCACCGGGTCGTGTGGTCCCCACCGCCCGTCGGGATCGGACAAGGCGAGGCGGGCGTCGCCGAGATGACCGGCCAGGGCACGGCCGAGGACGGCGGCCGATCGCTGCGCGGCGAGGACGCTGAGGACACCGCCGGGCACGAGGACGTCGGCGACCGCTCGCAACGCTTCGGCCGGAACGTCGACGACCTCCAGCACGCCGTGGCAGACCACCACGTCGCAGCTGTGCGCGCCGACGATGTCGCCCAGGCTGGCGGCGTCACCGAGCACCCCGCGTACAGAGGTGACTCCCGCCTCGGCGGCGCGGCTCTCGAGCGAAGCCAGCGCATCCGGGCTGGGGTCGACGACCGTGACCTGATGGCCGAGCCCGGCCAGCCGGACGGCGAGTCCGCCGGTGCCACCACCGAGGTCGACGATCCGCAACGCTCCAGGCGAATCGGTCGAGCCAGCGGAATCGGATGGGGTCCGGGTCGCCAGAGCCGCCAGCAACGCGTCCCACACCACCGCGCTGCGGATCGCGCTGCGCTGACGCTCCACCACCGCAGGACTCCCCTCTCGAGCACGGACCGGTGCGAGCCCAACCCTAGGGCGTGCTCTGAGCCGGGGTGGATTGCCGTGGTCCAGGTGGATGCCTCGCAAGGCGGCGGAGGAGGGCCATAGCGGTGTTCTATGGCCGACGACGCCAACGCAGCGAGGCGCCGCCTGGGCCACGGCAACCGGGTCATCCGGGGCTCCCGGGGCTTCGGTGCCACAGCGTGCGCGGGACGGGACGGGTGTTCTTCGTGTCCTCGCCCGCCGGTCGGATGTCGGCGTACGGCGACTGCTTGAACCCGCTCGCGTGCACGAACACCCTCCGGCGCCCCATGCCGCCCGCCGTCGGACCGGCTTCGGCACCGTCCGCAGGGTCGGCATCGTCGAACCGGGGCGGCTGCGCCAGTACCGGGCGACTCGACCGGCTCTCGGCGGCACCGTGCCGGGACTGCTCGCCATCGGGCCCGTGACCGGTGGACTCGAAACCCAACGGCACGGCTGCCATCGCCTCGTGGACGCCACCGATGCCGTCGCGGGTCCAGACGTCGTACAGACCGGGAAGTTCCCAGCAGCCGGTCGCCCGCAACGAGACGCCGCGCGGGCCGGTACGTCGCAGCTCGCCGCGCACCACCAACAGCCAGGAGTGGAACAAGGTGGCGGCATACGGGCCCTGGGCGTCTTCGAAGAACGTCGCGTCGACCGGACCGGCACCGTCGTCGAGGGTCAGGAACACCACGCGCCGACCGGACCTGATCGGCGGGGTCTGGGTGGCGACCTTGACCCCGGCGACGAGCAGCTCGGACCGGCTGCGCCGTCGCAACAGCTCGCTCGACCGGGTGACCCCCAGCGCACGCAGCAACGGGGTGTAGGCGTCGACCACGTGCTGGCTCACGTCGAGGCCGAGGATCTCGAGCTCGGCCCGGACCCGCTCCCCGCCGGTCATCTCGGGCAGCCCGGAGGCCTCGTCCAGGGCCGGGGTGTCGCCGAGGTCGAGGGTGAGCTGGACGGCCGTGGTGGGCTCGACCGGGGCGGCCGCCTGCGACTGGGCGGCGGCCAGCACGCGAGGGTCCTTCTCCCCGTCTCCTGCCCCCGCAATCCGCGGGGTAGCTGGCGCGGGGTCGGCGAACGTCCGGCTCCGGCTGGTCAGCGCGCCGGCGATCTTCGCCCGCGAGCGCGAGCGAGACGACGAGGCGGCCCGGACGGCCTTGTCGGTGGCCCGACTCCACCGGTCGAGCTCGGCGACCTGGAGCAGCAGGTCGCGCCGGGTCACGGTGCCGCGCCGACGGATCGGTACCGCCGACCCGATGGCGTAGAGGCTGTCGAGACCGCCTGCGAGCACCAGTCGGTCGGCGAGCGGACGCGACGGTCTGGCCCGCATCCACAGGTCGGTGAGCGATCGGAACGGTCGCGCCGCGATGATCCGCTCGACCTCGGCGTCGCTGATGCCCTTGACGTCGGTCAGCGACAGCCGGATGCCGTACCCCGCTCCGAGCCGGCGCAGTGCCTGCTCGGTCGCGTCAGTCGCGCGAGAGGCACCGGTGCCGCCCGCGGCCCGCAGCACCGTGTCGGAGTCGCTCGCCTCGGCAGCCAGCAACGCTTGGAGGTGCGGGCCCAGGTCGGCCCGGCCGGCACCGTCGCGACCGTGAGGGTCGACCCGTTCGACCCGGTAGACGTCGTCGGAGACGTTGACGTCGAGCGGCATGATGGCGATGCCGAACTGGCGGGCGTCGTCGAGGATCAGCCGCTTGGGGTACATGCCAGGGTCATGGGTGAGGACGCCGGCCAGGAACGCCGCCGGGTGGTGGGTCTTGAGCCAGGCCGACTGGTACGTCGGCAGGGCGAACGCCGCCGCGTGCGCCTTGCAGAAACCGAACGACGCGAACGCCTCCAGCACCTCCCAGCACCGCTGCGCGACGAAGGTGGGGTAGCCACGACCCAGCGCCCGCGGGAAGAACCAGGTCTTCGTGTGCTGCTTGCCCTCGAAGTCGCCGAGCGCTCGGCGCGCCTCGTCGGCCTCGGCCAGGGTGCAACCGGTGAGCACGGCGATCATCTCGATCACCTGCTCGTGGAACACCACCACGCCACAGGTCTGCTCGAGCACCGGCCGCAGGCTCTCGTGCAGGTACTCCGCGTCGGACCAGCCCTGCCGGGCTCGCAGGAACGGCACCACCATGTCGCTCTTGACCGGACCAGGACGAAACAGCGAGATGTCGATGACGATGTCGTCGAAGGACTCAGGCGCGAACTTTCCGATCAGCTCGCGCTGGCCGGGCGACTCGATCTGGAAGCAGCCGAGCGTTTTCGTGCTCTGGATCAGCCGGAATGTCGCCGGGTCGTCGCGCGGCGCCTGCACCTCGTCGTCGATGTCGACCTCGACGCCGTCGACCCGGCGTACCTCCTCGATCGCGTGCGCCATCGCCGACTGCATCCGGATGCCGAGCACGTCAAGCTTGAGCAGACCGAGGTCTTCGACGTCGTCCTTGTCGAACTGGCTCATCGGGAAACCGAGAAAACTGGCCTCTACCGGGGTGCGGTCGAGCAAGGTGGCGTCGGACAGCAAGACGCCGCAGGGGTGGACGGCGATGTGCCGGGGCAACCCGTCGAGCTTCTCGACCAGCCGGAACAGCACGTCGAGGCGGTCCTCGCCCAGACCGGATGCCCGCAGCTCCGGGAGCTCGCGCAGGGCGGCCCGGGCGTCTTTGGCGCGGATGTGCGGGAACGCCTTCGCGATCGCGTCGATCTCACCCGACGGCATCCCGAGCGCGGCACCGACGTCGCGGATCGCGTGCCGGACCCGGTACGTGTCCATCATCGACACGCAGGCGCATCGGGTGCCGGTGTAGCGGTCGAGGATGCGTTCGTAGACCTCGGTACGACGGGCGGACTCGACGTCGATGTCGATGTCGGGCAGCGCCTGCCGCAGCGGCGAGAGGAAGCGCTCCATCAGCAAGCCGTACCGCAGCGGGTCGACGCCGGAGATGCCGAGCAGGTAGTTGACCAGGCTGCCCGCACCCGAACCGCGAGCCGCGGCCCGGACCCCCATCGTGCCGATCAGGTCGACGACGTCGGCGACGGTGAGGAAGTACGACGAATAGCCGAGCGAACCGATGATGCCGAGCTCGTCGTCGAGGCGGCGCGCGACCGCAGTCTGCTGGTCGGCGGCGTAGCGACGTCCGATCCCCGCGTCGCAGCGGGCCCGCAGCAGCGCATCAGCCGCACCAGGACGCGAGCCCGGCCCGTCGCCTGCGTCGGCAGCCACGGAAAGCCCCGGGCTCTGCAAGTCAGGAAAGTGCACCTCGCCCAGCCCGAGGTCGGCACGCGGGTCGAGGGCGCACTGGTCGGCGACCAGGCGGGTCCGGGCGAGCATCCGGTCGGCGCCGTGTTGTCCCAGGCCGGCGTGACGGCAGATCTCGTCGGCGATGTCGGCCATCTCCTTGCCGGACTTGAGGAATCCCTCGGCGTTGGCCCGGTCGACGTGACGGGGGTCGAGCGGGACCAGCCGCCGGACGGCGTCGAGGACATCGGCCGCCGGTGCGTCGGAGCGGTCGGCATAGCGCACCGCGTTGGTGAGCACGGCGCCGAGATGCTGCGACGTCGCCAGCGCGGCCATCCGGGCGGCGTGCGCGGTGGAGCCGGGACCGAAACCGGCGACCCGGTGTGACACCACCTCGATGTGGAGCAGGGCGGGATCGACCACCTCGCGCCAGCTCCTCAACACCGCCTGGGCCAGGTCGTCCCGGCGTCGGGTCACCGCCCAGCCCAGCTCGGACCCTGGTCCGAGCAGCACGAGCACGTCATGTCCTGAACCGCCTGCTCCGGCAGCCGACCCGAAGGGCGCCAGGTGCTCGCCGACCAGCTCGCGGGTGGTGATCGGTGTGCCGCGTTCGCCGCGCAGATGGGTGGCCGAGACCAGCCGGCACAGCGCAGCCCAGCCGGCCTTGCTTCCGGCCAACACGGTGATCCGGGCCGACGACCGGTCGGTGTCTCGGAAGCTGCCACCGCGAGCCGGGCTCGTCCGGCTGCGGGCTCCGAGTGGCTGGCCTCGCCCGATGTCACCACCGGCAGGGTCACGGCCGGTGTCACGAGCGGCACCGGCCGAAGCGAACAGCCCGGATGGCTCGAGCGCGAGGTCGACACCGAGAACAGGTCGTACGCCGGCGCTCAGGCACGCCTTGGCGAACCGGATCGCGCCATAGACGCCGTCCCGGTCGGTCAGGGCCAAGGTGTCCATCTCGGCGTCGACGGCGCGCTCGACCAGCCGGTGCGGCGCCGATGCGCCGTACCGAAGCGAGTAGCCGGAGGCGACGTGGAGGTGGACGAAGGGATCCATGACCTACTGCCGAAACGTCGGCACTAGTCGGCACACCCGACGAGACGCCATCGGGCCTCGGACCAATCGAAGGCCAGCTCGAAGACACCGGCGCCCGGCAGCGGCGCCGAGGCGTCATGTGCCGCGTGTCGACCCCGACCGGCCTCGACCCGCCAGACCTCGCGTTCGGCCAGCAGCTCTGCTCCCCATCGAGGTCCGTCGAAGCCCCGACCGGGCTCACTGCCGGTCTGGCCAACCTGACCGGCCTGGTCACCTTGACCAGTTTGCTCGGACGGGTCGGTCCAGCCCAGCACAGCTCCGACCGCGGGCCGCTCCCACCAAGCGCCGGTCTCGACCCAGTACGCGAGGACATCACGCACGAGCCAGAGCCGATGACGCCACAAGAACTGCTCGGGCGCCTCCTGCCCGGCGACCAGTCCGCGTCGGACCTCGATGACGTCGTCGTACCTGCGCATCGGGAGACAGCCTCCTTCCCTCGGCTCGAGAGGCGTCGTGGACGACCACGACAGACCGGCCCGAGCAGCCGTCGATCTCGGACGAGATCGAGTCAGGCCTGGACAGAGCCAGTCCTGTGTCGGGAAGCGTCCAGCGACCGTCGCTTGCAGGAGTCGCTGGAACCAAGCGCAGAGTCTCCGACTGTCGCATGCGCAGCACAGGCTTCCCCGCTGCCCTGCGCACGCGACCGTCGGACACCTGCACATCGTCAGCGCCTCGCTCGGCGGTGGCGGGGGTCGAGTCCACCACCGCCGAAGCGAGCCGCCTCACCGAGAGCGCCGTGAACCATCTCCCGATGAATCGAACACATGTTCGATGAAGACGACAGTAAACCCCGGCACCGACAACGCCGTCAAGCGGTTCACCCGGTCTGAACGGATGCCGCCGGTTCCACCCCTCCATCCCTCCATCCCTCCATCCCTCCATCCCTCCATCCCTCCATCCCTCCATCCCTCCATCCCTCCATCCCTCCTAAAGTGGCTGGCGATGACCGCATCCACCGAACACCCAGGTATCGCCCGGGTCACCGCCGAGCTGCGAGCGCGAGGCTGGGATCGCCAGGTGAGGTCGTTTTCCGACGGCGTCCGCACCGCCCAGGCCGCCGCCGATGCACTCGGCTGCGAGGTCGGGGCGATCGCGAACTCGTTGATCTTCGATGCCGACAGCTCCCCCGTCCTGGTGCTCACCTCGGGCGCCCATCGGGTCGACCCCGACCACGTCGCGGCGCTCCTCGGCGTCACCCGGCTCGGCCGAGCCACCCCGGACTTCGTGCGCACTCACACTGGTCAGACGATCGGTGGGGTCGCGCCGCTCGGCCACCCCGGCCTCGTGCCGACGTACCTCGACCGCGCCCTGGCCGACCACGACGAGATCTGGGCCGCGGCGGGCCACTCCCACGCAGTCTTCGCGACGACGTACGACGAACTGCGCGACCTGACCGGTGCAGTGGAGGTCGACGTCCGACCAACCGCGACGTCCTAGCACCCCAGGGCACTAGCAGCATCCCCACCATTCGGACAACCCCCGCGAGGTCTCGCGCGTCTGGTCCCATGAGAAGGTCGGACAGCGCCTGCAGACAGCACCACCACCACGGCGCTGGCACGTCTCAGGGGCGAACAGATGTCAGGCAGGCGGGGAGCAGCACCGTGATGGACGAGAACACCAGCTGGCAGAAGCAGCTGACCGTCGGTGTCGTCTTGCTGCTCGTCGTCGGGTTGCTCGTCGGCGGCGTGTTCGGCGCGATCGCCTTGAAAGCAGCCGATGTCGCCGGCGTCGGCAACACACCGGACCCGACCACCGGTCCCCCGCCGGGCCTCGGCCCGTCGACCTCGTCCCAGGCCGAACCGACCTCGCGACCGACCACGACTTCTCCCCAGAGCACCACCGACAAGCCCGATCCACCGAAGCCTCCACGGACACTGATCCGGCTGGTGGCGCTGCCTCAGGCCGCGACGACGTTCCAGCGGATCACGTTGTCCGGCACGTATCGGCGTGCCGCCGAGGGCACGATCCTGCAGGTCCAGCGCAACGAAGGCAGCTGGGTCGACTTCCCGGTCACGGCGACCGTCAGCGGGGGCCAGTTCACCACCGCGATCGAGACCGGTCAGGTCGGTGCGAACCAGTTCCGCATGCTCGACACCGCGACGGGCAAGTCGTCCAACGTCGTCATCGTCCAGATCTCCTGACGCGCCCGCCCCGCCCTTGTCCCGTGGTCCACGTTTGCTATGCAGAGAATCCAGACGCCTTCTCTCCATAGCAAACGTGCGTGGTGAGGAGACGGTTTGCCGCTCAGGCCTGGCCCGGGCGACCCGAGACAGCATGGTTAGGGCAGCGGGTAGCCGCGTCCGTCCATCCAGTGCGTCCGCTTGATCCCGAGCTCGCGCAACACCGTCGGCAAGATGTCGACGGAACGGATCGGCGCGCCTGGTCGCGTTCTGGCTCGCACCCCCGGTCCGGAGAAAACGATCGGGATCCGCTGCACCGCCCGTTGCGCACCACCGTGGTCACCCGCGACGCCGTAGCTCGTGTTGTCAGCGAGCAACGCGATGACGTCCGGACCGTACGGTGCGGCCTCGGTATCAACGATCTCCTGCCCGTGCTGGCGCCACCACTGCCAGGCCGACGTCTTGAACCACGACCGCGGCGCCCGCCAGGCCAACTGGTAACGATCGCCGACGCGGTAGTACGTCGCTCGCACGCCGCCCATCGTCGACATCACCCGAACCGCCTGCTTCTTCGCGGGCATCGACCGGTCCACCAGCCAGGTCCGGATCGCGGAGTCCTGCATGCTCATCTCGACGTTGTCGCCGGTACGGTTGATCAGCCGCTGGATCTGCGGCTGCGGGTCGAGGTACGTCTCGTCCTCATCCGCGCCGTAGTACCAGTTGTAGTTGCCGCGTCCCGGCCCGTCGACGCCGAAGAAGCGGCGGCTGGTCTGCTGCCCGTGGTCGGTCGTGAGCACGATCAGGGTCTCGTCGAGCAATCCGTCGGCGCGCAGCCGGTCGACCAGCCGGCCCACCTGCTCGTCGGCCACCTTCGCCGCCGCCGCGATGTGGGTCTGCGGGTCCGCACCAGGGTACGGCGGGACGTCGTTCAGCCCACCCCACATGTGACCGGCCTTGTCGATGCCGCCGTACGTCAACAGCAGGCCGCTCCAGTCCTCGTTGTCCATCACAGAAAAGGCGGCGTCGGTCACCCAGATGTCGCCACCGAGGTGGTCCGGGTCGTTGCCGGGCAGGTCACGGTTGCCCTCCAGCGGGTACATCCACGCCGGTGAGGTGGTGAGCGTGCCGTAGTCGAGGGCCTTGTCCCCGTCGACGTAGAACCGGTTGCACTCCGGGCCGGAGATGTACGACGGCACGTTGACACCGGTCGGGCCGCGCCAGGTCAAACCGCCGTCCCCGTCACAGTCGTAGGCGCGGCTGCTGAAGGTGATCCGCATGTCGGCGCCAGGGCCGCCCATCGTGTACGTCGCGTAGTTCTTCTGGCCGATCGCCGCGACGGCGGTGCCCGGGAACGCCGCGTGCAGGTAGTCGGCCAGCTTCGGGTAACCCTTGTCCTCGATCAGGGTGTCGAACTGGTCGACACCCATCGAGCCCGTGACGTAGCGGCCGTCGACCGGCCCGAGCAGACCCTCGGTGTCGCGGTACCACTCGTCGGACCAGCCCATGTGCTTGGGCAGCATCCCGCTCGTCATGACGTTGTGCGACACGACCGTCTCCGACCCCATGTGACCGAGGTAGGCCTGGTCGAAGCTCGCGCCGCTGCGCATCAGGCGTTCGACGTTGACCATGTCGAAGCGGTCGATGAACTCCGGCCGCAGCTGGTCGAGCACGATCTGGACGACTCGGGTCGGCCGCTGCGTCGCGACCGCGGAAGACGTTGCTACGGGGGAGCGCGTACGACGTCACGCGGTGTCGGCGCCCCGGCCGACGGCGCGGCCAGTGCCGGCAGCCCCACGGCGGCCAACGCCATCGTGACGACGCCGAGCGCCGCCCTTCGGGTCTGGGTAGTCCGGGTCGCTCGGATCCTCAGCATCGTGTTTCAGCCTGCCTCTCGCGCATGGTGGCGCACCCTGGTGATGACAGGAGAGGTTGCGGGGTGCAGCAACGCTTCGCGCCGGACTGGGGG
>Ga0136617_10000560_pt1 | contig 31479 bp, 32 predicted proteins | sample AntDrymUQ3222106_2_FD_129672 | JGI IMG/M metagenome (GOLD analysis project Ga0136617, IMG submission 129672) | Polar desert sand microbial communities from Dry Valleys, Antarctica - metaG UQ322 (21.06) | ecosystem: Environmental > Terrestrial > Soil > Desert | place: Antarctica: Dry Valley... | reverse complement strand
CGGCTGGAAGGGCGTCGCGATGGTCCGCGCGCTCGCGGGTGGCGCGACCATCGCGCTCACGGCATTCGTAGCCCTCGGCGAGCGCGCACGCCCGCTCGTCGCCATCCTCGCGACCCTGCCCGCGCTCCTCCTGCTGCGTGGCGTCTGGACCGAACGTCCGCAGCTCCTTGCGCTCGTCGCGTTCGCGGCGGTCGTCGTCCTGCTTCGCGCCGCGGTTCGCGGCCAGGCGCGCGCGCTGTGGACGTGCGTGCCGCTCTTCCTCGTGTGGGCGAACGTCCACGGCTCCTACGCGCTCGGCCTGGCGATGCTCGCACCCGTCGCGCTGTGGCTGCGGCGTCGAGATGCGCTGCTCGCTCTCGCCGCCTCGGCCATCGCGACGCTCCTCACGCCCGCCGGACCCGGCGCGCTCACCGCGCCAGCTGAACACTTTCTCCGACCGCCCCGCTACATCCAGGAGTGGGCGGTCCCCGAGCTCATCACGCCGGCGGGCCTCGTCCTGGCGGTCACGCTCGCGGCGGTGCTCGTGACGGCGCTCCATGGGCGCGCCGGGGGACGTGAGGCGCTCATCCTGGTCCCTGTCGCGTTCGTCGCGCTCACCGCGGCCCGCCACGCCGCGTTCCTCGGTATCGCGGCCGCGCCGTTCCTCGCGGCTCATGGTCCCGGTGCCCTGCGCGGTATCGCCGAGAACGTCGGCATCCGCCAGCTTGCCTTCGGACCGGCGGGCACGTCGCGGATCGTGGCTCCGGTGTCCGTCGCGATCGCGGTGCTCTCCATCGCGGGAACGGCGATCGTCGCGCCGACGCAGCCGGACCTGCGCGCGTATCCCGTCGCCGCGCTGCCCGCTCTACGAGCCGGACCCGGCCTGTTGAACGAGTACGACTGGGGAGGCTTCCTGATCTGGTACGCGCCCGCGACGAAGGTCTTCATCGACGGGCGGCTCTCGCCATACGTCCCGCGCGTGGTCGACGACTACACGACGGTCATCGAGGCGCACCCCGGCTGGCGCGAGACCATCACCCGGCTCGGCGTGCGGCAGCTGCTCGTGCGGCCAGACCGCGCTCTGGCGGTCCGGGCGCGCGAGCTGGGCTGGCGCGAGGCCGCAGCAGGACCGGGGTTCGTGCTCCTCGACGTGCCCCAGTGAAGCCTCTCTCGCGTTCGCGGCGCTGCCGACCGGTCCGCTCCGGCAGGGCACCCCGGTTACACTCCTGTTACCCGTGACGATGATCGAAGGGCTCGCGCACGCGTGATGAAGGAAAAGCCGGGCAGCATCCGCATCCTCCTCGCCGACGCGAGCCGCCTCACCACCATGGGCATCACCCAGGTCATCGAGAAGGAAGCCGACATGCAGATCATCGGCGTGGCGAGCGACGGAGAGGATGCCGTCGTCAAGGTCGTCGAGCTGGAGCCCGACGTCCTCGTCATCGAGGCAGACCTGCCCCGGCTCTCGGGGATCGAAGCTGCGCAGCGGATCCGGCGCGAGTTCCCCCACATCGCCGTTGTCGTCCTGACGGCCGACGATCAGGAGCAGACCCTGTTCGACGCGATACGCGCAGGCGCCGCGGCCTATTTGCACAAGGACTGCGATCCGACAGAGCTCACCGAATCGATCCGCAAGGTGCGCGCGGGGCAGTTCGTGATCAACGAAAAGATCTTTAGTCGTCCTGCCGTCGCCTCGCGCGTGCTCGCCGAGTTTCGGGAGCTCTCGGTATACGGTCCCGGCGCGACACGCGTGTTCGCGCCGCTCTCGCCCCGCGAGGTGCAGATCCTCGACAGCATCGCCCAGGGGCGGACGAACAAGGAGGTCGCGTACGCGCTCGCGATCTCCGAGCAGACCGTGAAGAATCACATGTCGAGCATCCTGCGGAAGCTCTCGGTCAACGACCGGACGCAGGCGGTCGTGTACGCGATCCGGCAGGGCTGGATCAAAGCGCCGGAGCTTGGGCCCTGAGCATGTCGGCGGGTCACGCGACTCTGGCGAGAGCCCTTCATCTCGAGCCTCATCGCGGCACTCAATGCGTCAGCCGCCGCCCACGTTCGTGAGGGCGATGCCGCGGTAGTAGTGGGTGAGGATGCGCTCGGCGCTCGCACCGGCCAGCGCCATGCCCTGCGCCCCCCACTGCGACATGCCCACGCCGTGACCGAAGCCCCTGCCGCGGAAAACGAATCGATCCGGCAGCCGGTACACGCTGCCCACGGTGCGGAGCTCGTTCGTCTCGCGATCCGGTCCCACGATGCGGCGGTACACGGCGCCGTGCCGCTCGGCGCCGAGGCCCTCGAGCGTGCGGTGCCGCTGGGTGTCGGTCAGCTCGACGCTCTCGAGCCCGCCGCCCGCCGCGCGCTCGACGGTGAAGAGCGAGCTCCGAAGACCGAAGTAGTAGCGGGACTGGTCCTTGCCGATGTCGCGCGTGCTCGCGGAGCCCACGACCTGCGCGCGCAACACGCGACCGGTCACCGAGACCTGGGACAGCTCGATCCGCTCCGGCGTGCCGACGTCGATGCCCCTCACGGCGAGATGATCGCGCAGCTGCGTGACCGTCAGCTCGCGGGTCCACTCCCAGCTCGCGTGCCCCCAGGACGAGCTCTTCGCGATCTCGTCCGCCGGGGATGGCACGCCTCGCAGATACGGCAGCGCGTTCTGGTACACGTTCTCGCTGTCCTCGGTCGCGCCCCCGGCGTTCGCCGAGTACAGCGCCTCGATCGGCGCCCCGCGATACGTCGCGACCACGCCCGTGGTCCGCTGCACAGCCCGGATCGTGGAGTCCGCCTCCGTCGCGGTGCCGCCGTACTCCTGATCGCGGATGTCGCCCTCGAGGTCGTACGCGCGGTGACGGCGCAGGTGGGTCAGCAGGTAGGTGCGTGCGGCGATGGCCTGCGCGGCGAGCGCTTCCGGCTCCCACGTCGCCGGCATCTCCGCACCGACGACGGACGCGAGGTAGTCGCCGGTCGCCACCTCGTTGACGACGATCATGTCGCCCTCGTCGTCAAGAGCGACCTCGAGTGTCCCCTTGAACGTCTTCCCGCTGAAAATGAGGAACCCGTTCTCAGCGCGAAACCGGAGCGGCAGGACACGATCCGCTGAAATCGCCGGCTGCCCCATATCGTCCGTCGTGCCGGGCAGGATCGCGAACTCGAACGGGATCGTGGTGAGCGCGCCTGGACCGCCGGCGCGGAGCGCGTCGCGCACCTCCCGCAGCGCGCGCGCGCGATCCATCCGCTCCTCCCGGTCGCCGGTGCTCCCGGCCGACGGGAGCGCGGCGCCGCCTTCCACACGCCTCACGTTCCGGCGCGCCACGGTCCGATCCTGCCCGCTGTAGACGAGCGTGCCGTCGGGCCGGGTCACCGAGAGGATGCCGGTCGACGCGATGATGGCGTAGGACGTGCCGAGGCCCGCGACGTTCACCCGGATGGTGGAAGGCAACGCCGCGAGCGGCGCCGCAGCCGCGGGCAGCGGGAGCTGCGACAGCACGAGGAGGGCTGCGAGGACGTGCCTCACGGGCCGACCGCTCCGTAGACCTCCGGCTTCAGGACGCCGATGAACGGCAGGTTGCGGTACCGCTCGGCGTAATCGAGCCCGTACCCCACGACGAACCTGTCCGGGATCTCATAGCCGGTGTACTCGGGCACCACCCCGACGACGCGTCGAGCCGGCTTGTTCAGCAACGTGCACAGAGCAACGCTGGCCGGGCGCTGGCTGCGCAGGTGGCCGAGCACGAACGCCAGCGTATGGCCGGTATCGAGGATGTCCTCGACGACGATGACATGCCGTCCTGCTATCGGCTGCGCGAGATCCTTCAGGATGCGGACGACACCGCTCGACCGCGTCGACGCCCCATACGAGGTGACCTCCAGGAAGTCGAGCGAGAGGTGGATCGGTATCTCCCGCATGAGGTCCGCGAGGAAGGGAAGCGCGCCCTTGAGAATGCTCACGAGCACGAGATCGCGCCCCTCGTAGTCCGCCGCGATCCGGGCGCCGAGCTCGCGCACCTTCGATGCGATGGCCGGCGCGTCCACAAGGATCTCCGCTATGTCGTCCGCTGGGCTACGCAGCTGCACCCGCGTCATTGTGACCGTGCGGCCGGATCAGCGGCCCGGGATCCCCTCGAAGAGGCCGTGAACGTCTCCCGCGTAGCCGCCGAGCAGCTCGTGGGCCGAGAGCACGTCGTCGACCTGCAGCGGCCGGCTCTCCGGTACCGGATCGCCGGCGGTCAGGACCTCCTTCACGATCACGACACCGATCCCCTGCGTGCCGCAACCGTGGCAGCTGCAGCGCACGAACCAGTACTCGTCACGGTTGCCGACCACGCTCACATCCTCGCGGCCGTAGACCGCGCCGCAGCTGGCGCAGCGGACGGTGCCGAAGATGCCCTCGAGCCACCCGAGTCCTCGCATCGCTCCTCTTTTCCACGCATAGACGGTGCCAATCAGCCCACACGCGTCCGGGCGAGATCCGCCCGGAGGGCCGCGAGTATCGCCGCGAGCACGATCGCGCCCGCGGCGCCCCTGCCCTGCTCCGATCCCGGCGTCCCGGCCGCGGCGCCTGAGTCGAGGCTGTTGCCGCCGTCGGTGAGACGCGCGAGACGCGTCGGTACTGCATCCCCGGCGCGGTCGCCGTGTGCTGTGCCGCGTCACGGTTCGTCCAGGTGCCGGAGTCGCCGACGCTCACGGTCACCGCCGGCGGCACGAAGCGGAAGCTCTCGATCGCCACCGCCGCGGCTGCCGCGAGGGTCGTGGAGGACACGGAGAAGGCGCACGCCAGCGTCGCCGTCGCGATGACGATCCGGAACATCGCCATCGACCGGCCCGAACGTACGATTGGACTCGTGCCCGCGATCTCGGCGCCGTTCGCGGCGCTCGCACGGGATGCCTCGCGGGTCGGGGTCGCCCTCTCGGCGGCACAGCTCGCCGCGTGCGAGCGCCTGGCGCGGGAGCTCATCGACCGGAATACGAAGGTGAACCTCACGGCGATCACGGATCCGGCCGAAATAGCGACGAAGCACTTCCTCGACTCGTTCACGGCGTTCGCGGTCCGGCGCTGGACGGGTCGTGAGCACCTCGTGGACGTCGGGAGCGGTGCCGGGTTCCCGGGGCTCGCGCTGCGGATCGCCTGTCACGCATCCTCCGCGGCCTTGGTCGAGTCCGTCGGTAAGAAGTGCCGGTGGCTCGAGGAGGTCGCCGTGACCCTGGGACTCGACCGCGTGACCGTCCACAACGGGCGGGCCGAGGCGCTGGGCACCCTACAGGCGCACCGCGGCCGCTATGACGTCGGAACGGCGCGGGCCGTAGGCCCGCTTGCGGACTGCATCGAGTACGTCGTCCCGCTTCTCGTCGTCGGTGGTGACGCCATCATCTGGAAGGGCAAGGTCGATGCGGAGCTCCCGGCCGCCTCGCGCGCGGCGGCGGCGATCGGCGCGGAGGTGACGGCGATCGTGCCGACGTCGTCGATCGGCGTCGGCGACCTGCTGCCCGGCAGGCATCTCGTCGTCGTAAAGAAGACGAGGCCGACGCCGTCGCGTTTCCCGCGAACCTCCGCGGACATACGGCGCCGGCCGTGGTGATCGTGCCGTCCGTGGACGTCCGGGGCGGACGGTCGAGCTTCGGCGGGCTGGAGCCGGCGGAGCGCGCGCGGCGATTCGTGCAGCAGGGCGCGGAGGAGCTCCACCTGGTGGACCTCGATGCGGCGGAGCACGGTGAGCCGCGGAACCAGGCACTGCTCGAGCGCATCGCGATGGAGGCCGGAGTGCCCTGCCGGCTCGCCGGGGGACTCTCCGACATCGCTCGCGCCGAGAGGGCGCTCGATCGCGGCTTCGCCGGAGTCCTGTTCTCCAGTGCGGTGTTCGGCGACCCCGGGCTGCTGCCCAGGATCGCGGCGCTCGGCGAATGCGGCATCGTCGAGGTCGAGTCGCGTGACGGCGCGCTCGCGCCCCGCGGCGGCGCCCCCGCGCTCGTCGCGTCGGCGAGCGGCCGTGAGTCCGTGGAAGCCGCGCTCGATGCCGCAGCTGCGGGCGTCATGTCGCTCTACGTGATCGATCTCGCCAGCGAGGGCCGCCTGCGCGGGACCGCCTTGGCTCTGTTCGACCGGATCCGCGTCGCGCTCGAGCGCAGCGGTCACCTCGTCGCGCTGCACACCGGCGGCGGCGTGCGTGACCTGGCCGACGTGACGGCGCTGGCACGCGCCGGAGCCGCATCGGTCGTGGTCGGTCGTGCGCTCGCGGAAGGCTGGTTCACCCTCGCGGAGGCGAAGGCCGCGTGCGCATAGCTCTGCTCTCGGACGTCCACGCGAACCTCGTGGCGCTCGAGGCGGTGCTCGCCGACATGCCGGCGGTCGAGGGCCTCTGGATCCTCGGCGACACCGTAGGGTATGGGCCCGACCCATCGGACGTGCTCGCGCTCCTCCGCCAGCGCGGAGCGCTCCTCGTCGCGGGCAACCACGACCACGCCGTCGGTACGGGCCACGGCCTCGAAGCCTTCAACCCGGTGGCGGCCAAGGCGGCGCGGATGCATCGCGCCTGGCTGACCGGGGAGGAGCGGGACCTGCTTGCCTCGCTGCCGACCCTCCGCTGCCCCGACGGCGTCACGCTCGTACATGGCAGCCTGCGAGATCCGCTCTGGGAATACGTCTGGGACGTGCGGACCGCGCACGCCTCGCTCGCCCTCGCCGAGACGGAGCTCTCGTGCAACGGGCATACCCACGTGCCTGCGGTGTTCACGCTGGACGGTGGCCGCACCACGAGCACGCTCGGCCGCGGACTCGTCCGGCTGCACCGCCGCGTGCTGGTCAACCCCGGAAGCGTCGGCCAGCCGAGGGACCGCGACCCGAGGGCAGCCTGGGCCGTGCTCGACACGGAGGCACGCACGGTGGAGTTCATGCGGACCGCGTACGACGTGGCCGAGACGCAGCGCCGCCTGCGGACGCGTGGCCTGCCAGGGTTCCTGGCGGACCGGCTTGCGTCAGGCACGTGAGGGCTTGCCCGTCGCGCTGTTGCCCCCGTCGACGGGATCACCGCCGCCGTCCGCCGTACCACGAGGGCGGGGAGCGCGCGCGAGCACGACCGCGCTAGCATCCCCGAGCCTGTGACACCGCCCGCCGATGACGAGCGCGAGCCGTCACTGGAGAAGCGCGAGACGCTGCCGGGACAGAAGCCTGGCGATCGGCGCGTCCGCATCGTGCGCTCGGGCGGGTTCCGGCGCGACGCCGGACGACTGCTCGCCACGGACGAGATCTTCGACCAACGCGGCCCGATCGCGCGGGCGTGGGAGAAGACGCTGCGGCTGCTTGTCGGCCGGCGGCTGAACACCGATGCGGAGGGTGAGGAGCGTGTCTCCGTCGCGACCGGCCTCCCGATCCTCGCATCGGACAACATCTCGTCCTCCGCCTACGCCACCGAGGAGGCCATGCGTGTGCTCGCGCTGGCAGGGCTCGGGGCGCTGGCGCTCACGATGCCCATCGCCCTCGCCGTCGTCGCGGTGCTGGCGATCGTGGTGCTCTCTGAAACGCGCGTCATCCGTGCGTACCCGAACGGCGGCGGCAGCTACCTTGTGGCGCGGGAGAATCACGGCACGCTCGCGGGCCTCATCGCGGCCGCCGCCCTGCTCATCGACTACGTCCTCACCGTCGCGGTCTCGACCGCCGCGGGGGTCGCGGCCATCGCGAGCTTCATCCCTGACGTCCACGACATCCGGGTGCCCCTGGCGCTCGCGCTCATCGCGCTGCTGACCCTCGGCAACCTGCGCGGCGTGCGTGAGGCAGGGCTCGTGTTCGCGGCGCCGACGTACGCGTACATGCTCGCGATGCTCGGCCTCATCGGCTACGGCGTATTCCGAGTGGCGTCCGGGAACGTCCCGGCGGCCGCCCACGCGCCGAACCCGTTCTCCGATGCCGGGACGCAAGCGCTCGCGCTCCTGCTCATCCTGCGCGCCTTCGCCTCCGGCTCCGTCGGTCTCACCGGCAGCGAGGCCGTGGCGAATGGCGTGCCAAGCTTTCGCAAGCCCGAATCGCGGAACGCGGTCATCACCCTCGTGCTCATGGGCGCGATCTTCAGCGTGGTGTTCCTCGGGCTGACCTACCTCGCGACCACGATCGGGATCCGTCCGGACCTGCACGAGGCCGAGACCGTGAACAGCCTGCTCACGCGGTCGATCGTGGGTGACGGCTCGCCGTACTACTACTTCGTCCAGGTCTCGACGGCCATCATCCTGCTGCTTGCAGCGAACACCGGCTTCACGGGTTTCCCCCGGCTCGCGTCGGTCCTCGCGAACGACCGCTTCATGCCGCGCCATTTCGCCGACATGGGGTCACGGCTCGCCTTCAACACCGGCATCCTCGCCCTTGCGGTCGTTGCCGGGCTGGTCCTCACTGCGTTCGGCGGCAGCGTGACGTCGCTCGTGCCGCTCTACACCATCGGCGTATTCCTCGCGTTCACCCTCTCGCAGTCGGGCCTCGTCCGCCGGTGGTGGCGGCTCCGCGACCGTGGCTGGCAGTTCTCCATCGTCCTAAACAGCGTCGGCGCGGTCGTGACCGGGGTCGTGCTCGTGGTGGTCGCCGTGACGAAGTTCGAGCATGGCGCCTGGATGGTCATTCTCATCCTGCCGGTCCTCGTGGCAATCCTGTACGCGACCCACCTCCATTACCGCGACGTGCACGACGCTCTCGTGCTCCAGGACCTCGACCTGCCGATCCCGGAGCTCAAGCCGCCCGCCGTGGTGGTCCCCGTAGCGCGGATCGATCGCGCCGCGCTGCAGGCGATCGCGTTCGCACGCTCGATCTCCAAGCACGTCAAGGTGGTCCACATCTCGACCAGCGACGCGAGTGCGGACGAATTCAGGCTGCGCTTCCAACGCTGGGCGCCGCACGTGAGCCTTGACGTCATCGTCTCGCCATATCGCTCGCTCGTCGTGCCCCTGTTGAAGTACATCGACCTGCTCCCCAAGTCAGATGAGCGTCCGATCACCATCGTGCTCGCTGAGTTCGTGCCGCGTCACTGGTGGGAGTGGATCCTGCACAGCCAGACCGCGACCCGGCTGAAGGCGGCGCTGCTCTTTCGCCCGCACACGATCGTGATCGACGTGCCGTACCACTTCGAGGACACCGCGGACCTCGCTCGCAGAGGGAAGGACAAGTAGCGTGGGCGCGAGCCTCTCCCGATGCATCAGTAGACTCCGCGGTCTGTGCAGCTGAAGCGCATCCTCGTCGCGATCGGCGGGTCGAGCGTCGACCCCGACGTCATCCGCCTTTCGCTGACGCTGGCGAGACCGGCGAAAGCAGAGATCGTCGCCGTGCACGTCATCGAGGTCCGCTGGAACCTGCCGCTCGACGCGGTGCTCGATCCCGAGCTCGATCACGGCGAGCAGGTGCTCGGGGCCGCCGCGAAGATCGCCGAGAAGGGTGGTCAGAGGATCGAGACCGAGCTGCTCCAGGCGCGGGACGCCGCCGCCGCGATCATCGACACGGCGCGGGAGCGTCGCGCGGACCTCGTGCTTCTCGGGATGCCCTATCGCACCCGGCTCGGCCGCGTCTACGTCGGAAAGACCGTCCAGAACGTCTACGTCGGGTCCCCCTGTGCGGTGCTCGCGTATCGTCAGGAGGCACCGCAGTGAACATCGTGATCATCGGCTGCGGCCGGGTGGGCGCGTTCCTCGCGGGCCTCCTCGATGAGGATGGCCACGCGGTGACCGTCGTCGATCTCGAGCGGGTCGCGTTCGAGCACCTGCCGCAGTCGTACAAGGGCAACACGCTCCTCGGAAACGGTACCGACCTGGACATCCTTCGCCAGGCCGGTATCGAGAACGCCGAGGCTCTGTTTGCGCTGACGCAAGGCGACAACCGCAACCTGATGGGGGCCCAGATCGCGAAGGAGATCTTCGGCGTCCGACGCGTCATCGCGAAGGTGAACGATCCGATCCGGGCGCGTCTCTACCGTTCGCAGGGCCTCACCACCATCTCCCGCACCACGATCCTCGGGACACTCCTTCACGCGATGCTCGCGGAGGATCCGGTGGTCGGGAAGACGCTCATGGAAAAGTCCCTCGCTCACGAGGAGCGACTTTCCGGGGGGACCCCGACGCCGGCGAAGGCGGGCGGCTGAGGTGTACTTCGTGGTCGCGGGCGGGGGTGAGGTGGGATTCCACCTCGGGCAGGCGCTGCTCGAGGCCGGCCACGAGGTGATGATCCTCGAGAACGACCGGCGCCGCGCGCAGTTCATCCAGGAGCAGCTCGGTTCGGTCGTCATGACCGCTTCCGCGGACGAGGGCCGCGCCCAGATCGAGGCGGGGTGTCAGCGCGCCGACGCGGTGATCGCGGTCACCGGCGACGACGCGAAGAATCTCGTCATCTGCCAGCTCGCCAAGGACCACTGCCACGCGCAGCGCGTCATCGCGCGGGTGAACAACCCGAAGAACGAGATCGTGTTCAAGGCGCTCGGGATCGACGAGACGATCTCCTCGACCCGTGTCCTGATGGGGGTCATCGAGCAGGAGCTCCCGACCGGCGGGTTCTTTCCGCTCATGCCGCTCACCGGGTCACACCTCGAGCTCATCGAGGCTGAGATCGCGCCGAACACGCCGGCCGCGGGAAAGAAAGTGGGGGAGCTCGGGCTCTCCGCGTACGGAGCGCTCATCGGAGGCGTCGTACGTCGCGGTGAGATCTTGCATGCACACGGGGACACCCCGCTCCAGGCCGGAGACCGCGTCATCGTCTTCACGCCGACCGCCGCGGAAGCCGACGTCAGGCGCTCCCTCTTCGGCTAGGCCGGTTCATCCCCGCGAGCTGCGCTGGCTTCGCCTGCTCGGCTCGGGCCCTTGCGGCTCGGTTGGGCCAAGCCCTCCCTCACCTGAGCCCGCCGTTCTTATCTAACGCGTCCCGAGCACCACCACGAGCGTGATGATCAGGATCGTCACGACGAAGATCGGGAGCGCGATCAACGCGTAGACGAAGGCGTCCTCGCGCTTCGTGAGCGGCTGCCGCTGATCCATGCGATGAGCCTACGCGAGCCTGGGCGGGCCGGCCCCGACCCCCGGCGCCCGTGGGCGGCCGGCGGGCTGTCAGCGAGCCGGCAGATCTCTTGACAGCATCGTTGATAGGCTATATATCAATGAAGTGGCACGTCGAAGCCGACCTGTCTACGTGATCTCGATCGCCGCGAGCCTGGCCGGGTGCCACCCGCGGACGCTCCGGATCTACGAGGAGGAGGGCCTCCTCGAGCCGGTACGGACGCACACGAACATCCGGCTGTACTCGGACGCGGATCTCGCGCGGGTTCGCTGCATCCGGTATCTGACCCAGGTCCGGAGGGTGAACCTCGCGGGCGTGAAGCTCCTGCTGCGGTTCAGGGACGCCGACGAGCTGCTGGATCAGCTGGCGGCGCTCCAGGCGGAGGGCGATCGCGATGACGAACAGGACGCCGAGCCGGCCGCGAAATTTTGACCAAGGAGATGCTCGTATGACGCTCGCACGCTTCAGCCCGATGCCGGACGTTGTCTCACTGCGCGAGGCCATGGATCGTCTCTTCGAGGACAGCATCATCCGTCCGACGACGCATTCGGGGCTTCCGGCGGGCCAGATCGGAGTGCCCGTCGACCTTTGGGAGACCGCGGAGGCATACTTCCTGCGCGCCGATCTGCCCGGCATCACCGCCGACGACATCGACATCAACGTGACCGCCGATACGGTGTCGATCTCGGGCGAGATGAAGGGGCAGCAGGACGTGTCGACCGAGGGGTGGCTCCGTCAGGAGCGGCGTCACGGCAAGTTCGTGCGCGCGTTCACCCTTCCGACCCAGCTCGAGGCGAACAAGGTGGAGGCCACCTTCGAGAACGGCGTGCTCCACCTCGTCCTCCCCAAGGCCGAGGCAGTGCGCCCGAAGCAGATCAAGATCACCGCGAAGAGCCCGACCAAGTAGGCCCGAGCGCGGAGCGCGGGCGCGCCGCCCTCGGAACAGCGACCGGGGGCGGCGCGTTGTGCTCAACAGAGGGACGTCGTGCAGGGCCACACGTCCACCGCCAGGCGATCCGGTATTCAGGAGGAACGAAGTGACAAGAGACGAGCCGACGAAGGTGACCGGCGACCGCGCGTATCCCGCCGAGCTCCCGCTCGTGCCGCTACGGGAGGCCGTCGTCTTTCCGAAGCTTGTCATCCCGCTCGGCGTCGGACGCGAGAAGTCCGTGAACGCCATCACCGCCGCGATGGCCGAGGAGAAGCACTACATCCTGCTGGCCGCGCAGAAGGACGCGGAGGTCGACGACGTCGTGCCAGATCAGATCTACGGCGTCGGCACCGTCGCCGAGATCGTGCGCCTCCTGCGGATCCCCGACGGCAGCGTTCAGGTCATCGTCCAGGGCCTCGACCGCGTGCGGATCACCGGCTACGCCGACGAGCAGCGCTACTTCGCGGCGCGTTTCGACGTCCTGGCGGATGTCTCCGGCGAGTCGATCGAGCGTGAGGCCCTGCTCCGCTCCGTGAAGCAGCTCTTTGCCGAGTACGTCGAGAACGGAGGCTCCATGCTGCCGGAGATCGCGGTCACCGCAAAGTCGACCGACGATCCGGCGCACTTCGCCGACCTCGTTGCGTCCAGCCCCGACCTGACGCTCGAGCAGCGTCAACAGCTGCTCGAGACGCCGAGCGTCGCGGAGCGGCTCAAGTTCATCTCCGTCTTCCTCGCCAAGCAGAACGAGATCCTCGGGCTGAAGCAGAAGATCCAGAGCGAGGTCCAGCAGACGCTCGACAAGACGCAGCGCGAATACATCCTTCGGGAGCAGATGAAGGCCATTCAGAAGGAGCTCGGTGACGACGACGGCACGTCCGAGCTGGGCGAGCTGCGCGAGAAGATCGAGGCCGCCGGTATGCCCGAGGAGACGAAGGCGAAGGCCGTGAAGGAGGTCGCGCGCCTCGAGAAGATCCCGCAGGCCTCTCCCGAGCAGGGCGTCATTCGAACCTACGTCGACTGGCTGATCTCGCTCCCGTGGCAGGCCGTCTCGGACGACGACTGGGACATCCCGAAGGCGACGAAGATCCTCGACGAGGACCACTACGGTCTGCCGAAGATCAAGGATCGGATCATCGAATACATGGCCGTCCGCAAGCTTGCGCCGGACCTCCGTGCGCCCATCCTGTGCTTCGTCGGCCCTCCCGGCGTCGGCAAGACGTCACTCGGCAAGAGCATCGCGCGGGCGATGGGCCGGAAGTTCATCCGCATGTCGCTCGGCGGGATCCGGGACGAGGCCGAGATCCGCGGTCACCGGCGGACCTACGTGGGCGCCCTGCCGGGGCGTGTCCTCCAGAACATGAAGACCGCCGGTCAGGCGAACCCAGTGTTCATGCTCGACGAGATCGACAAGGTCGGCGCGGACTTCAGAGGTGACCCGAGCTCGGCCCTTCTCGAGGTCCTCGACCCCGAGCAGAACAGCACCTTCTCGGACCATTACCTCGAGGTGCCGTACGACCTCTCGAAGGTCATCTTCATCACGACGGCGAACATCGAGGACACGATCATCGCGCCGCTGCGCGACCGCATGGAGATCATTCGTCTCCCCGGCTACACCGAGGAGGAGAAGATGCACATCGCGAGCGGCTACCTGCTGCCGCGGCAGCTGAAGCAGCACGGCCTCTCGCCGGAGACGTGTGTCATCCCCGAGGAGACGCTGCGCATCCTCATTCGCGAATACACCCGCGAGGCCGGCGTCCGGAACCTGGAGCGCGAGATCGGCACTATCTGCCGCAAGGTCGCGCGCGCCATCGCTGAGGGCAGGGCGGAGCAGCTGTGCATCACTTCCGGGGAGCTGAACACCTACCTCGGCCCCGCGAAGTTCGACTACGGGCTCGCGGAGGAGGAAGATCAGGTCGGCGCGGTCACCGGCGTCTCGGTCTCCGAGTTCGGTGGCGACGTCCTCACGGTAGAAGCGACGGTCATCGACGGCAAGGACGAGGATTTCGTCCTCACCGGCCAGCTCGGTAAGGTCATGGAGGAGTCCGCTCGCGCGGCCCTCTCGTACGTCCGCGCCCACTACGGCGAGCTCGGGGTGCCAAAAGGGTTCTTCGAGGATCATGCGATGCACATCCATGTGCCAGCGGGCGCGATCCCGAAGGACGGCCCATCCGCCGGCGTCACGATGGCGACCGCGATCACGTCGGCCCTCACCGGGCGCCGCGTACGCCGCGACGTGGCGATGACGGGTGAGATCACCCTCCGCGGGCGAGTGCTGCCGATCGGCGGGCTCAAGGAGAAGATGCTCGCCGCGCATCGCGCGGGCATCAAGACGTTCGTGTTCCCTGAGAAGAACCGGAAGGACCTCATCGACGTGCCGAAGGAGATCATTGACGAGCTCGAGCTCGTGTCGGTCCGAGAGATCGGCCAGGTATTCGATATAGCGCTGCAGCCAGGGCCGAAGGTCACGCCCGCGCAGATCGAGGCCGCGCGCCCGGCAGCCGCGCCGCCGAACTAGCGCGGAGGGCCCGGCATGCCGGTCGAGTACAAGGATTACTACAAGATCCTCGGTGTGAAGAAGGCCGCGACGCCAGAGGAGATCAAGCGCGCGTACCGCTCGCTGGCGCGGAAGCACCACCCTGACGTGAGCAAGGCGCCCGACGCCGCGAAGCGCTTCAAGGAGCTCAACGAGGCCAACGAGGTGCTCTCGGATCCGGAAAAGCGCACACGCTACGACCAGCTCGGGCCTGACTGGGAACGGTTCGCCCACGGGCCGGCCAGCGGGAATGGCAGCCGGCCGGGCGGATTCCAGTGGGTGTACACGGGGCAGCCCGGCCAAGAGCAGTTCACGGGCGAGACGGGGTTCTCCGACTTCTTCCGCACGCTCTTCGGCGATTCCGTCACGTCGAGCCCGTCCGCCGGCGCGCGCGGTCGCCAGAGCGCCCGCGCGGGCGCGGATGCCGAGCATGAGCTCGAGGTCAGCTTCAACGACGCCTACCGGGGTGCCGAGCGTACGCTCGAGATCCGTCGCGAGGACGGCGCGACGAAGGCCCTGCACGTGAAGATCCCCCCGGGCGTGCGCGACGGGCAACGCATCCGGCTTGCCGGCCAGGGCGCCCGTTCCCCTGGCAGCGGTCCAGCCGGAGACCTCTACCTGCGCATCCGTGTCCGGCCGCACCCCTTCTTTACCCGCGATGGCGACGACCTGCGCGCCGAGCTCCCGGTCGGCCTGCACGAAGCGCTGCTCGGGGCCGAGGTCTCTGTGCCGACGCCGAAGGGGCGGGTGGCGCTCCGCATCCCCCCGGAGACGCAGAACGGTCGGACCATCCGGCTCGCGGGCCAGGGAATGCCGCGGCGGGACGGGGGGCACGGCGACCTGTTCGTGACCGCGACGGTCGTCCTGCCGCAGAAGCTCACCGAGAGCGAGCGCGATCTTGTCCGCGAGCTCGCGCGTTCACGCGCCGGCGACGACCCGCGCGCGGACTTGTTATGAGTCGAGCGAACGGAACGAGCTGACGTGATCGATCCGAACACGCTCACCGAGAAGTCCCAAGAGGCGCTCTTCGCAGCGCAGCGCGCGGCCGCCGATGGCGGCCGATCTCAGGTGGAGGTCGAGGATCTCGCGCTCGCGCTCCTCGCCCAGCAGGGAGGGGTCACGCCGGCGCTGCTTGAGTCCGCCGGCGTGCACGTCGGCGAGCTGCGGGCGAAGCTCGAGGGCGAGGTCGTGCGGCAGCCGCGTGTCAGCGGGAACGTGCAGGTGGGCGCGTCAGCGCGGCTCGGCCGCGCCCTGCAGCAGGCGCAACGCGACGCCGAGGCACTGGGGGACGAGTTCGTCAGCACCGAGCACCTCGTGCTCGCGATGACGGCGGACGGCGGGCCGACCGGCCGCGAGCTCCAGCGTCTCGGCGTCACGCGAGAGCGTCTGCTCTCGTCCCTGCGCGAGATGCGCGGTACCCAACGGGTCACGGATCAGCATCCTGAGGCGAAGTACCAGGTCCTCGACAAGTACGGCCGCGATCTTACGGATCTCGCGCGAAAGAACAAGATCGACCCCGTCATTGGGCGCGATGAGGAGATCCGGCGCGTCATCCAGGTGCTCTCACGACGCACGAAGAACAACCCGGTGCTGATCGGGGAGCCCGGCGTCGGCAAGACGGCCATCGTCGAGGGACTCGCCCAGCGCATCGTCCGCGGCGACGTCCCGGAGGGGCTCAAGGAGAAGCGCGTCTTCGCGCTCGACATCGGCGCGCTCCTGGCGGGCGCCAAGTACCGAGGCGAGTTCGAGGAGCGCCTCAAGGCCGTGCTGAAGGAGATCGCTGCGAGCGACGGCCAGATCGTCCTGTTCATCGACGAGCTGCACACCGTCGTCGGCGCGGGCGCGGCGGAAGGCGCCGTGGACGCGGCGAACCTCCTCAAGCCCATGCTGGCGCGCGGCGAGCTGCATGCCATCGGCGCCACGACGCTCGACGAGTACCGCAAGCACATCGAGAAGGACGCCGCGCTCGAGCGCCGCTTCCAGCCGGTCATTGTGGGCGAGCCGAGCCTCGAGGACACCATCTCGATCCTCCGCGGGCTGCGCGAGCGCTACGAGATCCACCATGGCGTTCGGATCCTGGACTCCGCGCTGGTCGCCGCCGCCACGCTCTCGTCCCGCTACATCAGCGACCGGTTCCTACCGGACAAGGCCATCGACCTGGTGGATGAGGCGGGCTCAAAGCTGCGCATGGAGATCGACTCGATGCCCGCGGAGCTCGACGAGATCGAGCGCCGCGTGCGCCAGCTCGAGGTCGAGCGCGAGGCGCTCCGCAAGGAGACCGACCCCGCGAGCAAGGACCGGCTCGAGCGGCTCGAGCGCGATCTCGCCGACCTGCGCGAGAGCTCGGCCGGTCTCCGCACGCGGTGGCAGGAGGAGAAGAGCGCCATCGGGGAGATCGGGGAGAAGAAGGAGCAGGTCGAGGCCCTCCGCGCCCAGATCGAGCAGGCCGAGCGCACGGCAGACTTCGGCAGGGCCGCGCAGCTGAAGTACGGGACGCTCGTGCAGCTCGAGCGCGAGGCGGCCGGCGCGGAGGAGCGCCTGGCGAGGCTTCAGCAGGGCGGCCGGCTGCTCACGGAGGAGGTCACGCCCGAGGACGTCGCCGAGGTCGTCGCCAAATGGACGGGCATCCCCGTGACGCGCCTCCTCGAAGGGGAGATCCAGAAGCTACTGCGGATGGAGGACCGGCTCCACGAGCGTGTTGTCGGTCAGGACGAGGCCGTCCAGGCCGTCGCGAACGCGGTACGCCGCGCGCGGGCGGGGATGCAGGATCCGAACCGGCCGCTCGGCTCGTTCCTGTTCCTAGGCCCGACCGGCGTGGGCAAGACGCTGCTCGCGAAGGCGCTGGCCGCTTTCCTGTTCGATGACGAGAAGGCGATGGTGCGGCTCGACATGAGCGAATACATGGAGAAGCACACAGTCGCACGTCTGATCGGCGCGCCTCCCGGATACATCGGCTTCGAGGAGGGCGGCCAGCTCACTGAGGCGATCCGCCGGCGCCCGTACGCGGTGCTGCTCCTCGACGAGATCGAGAAAGCGCACAGCGATGTGTTCAATGTGCTGCTGCAGATCCTTGACGACGGCCGGCTGACGGATGGCCACGGCCGGACGGTTGACTTCAAGAATGTCGTCCTCATCATGACGAGCAATACCGGCTCGACGTTCATCAGCGAGCTCTCGCGCGATCGCGACCGGATGCGTGCCCGCGTGATGGAGGCGGTGCGGGCGCAGTTCCGCCCCGAGTTCCTGAACCGCATCGACGAGATCGTCATCTTCGACGCCCTCGACGAGCGCCAGGTGACGGAGATCGTCGAGAAGGAGACCGCGGCGCTGGCGAAGCGCCTCGAGGAGCGGAAGCTTCGGCTCGAGCTCACTCCGAACGCGAAGGCCTTCCTCGGCCGCGAGGGTTTCGATCCGGTGTACGGCGCGAGGCCGATCCGCCGTACGATCCAACGGCTCGTGCTCGACCCGCTCGCGCAGAAGGTGCTGGCGGGCGAGTACACGGAAGGCGACACCGTGTTTGTCGACGTCGAGGACGGAGAGATCCGCTTCTGGAACGAGGAGTACGCGCGGGATAAGGCGGAGGCTCGCAGGGCCGTGGGTGCCGGCCGCGAGAACTAGCCGCCTCTTCGCGCCAGCGGCTCGGACGAACCGGCGTCCAGCGTTGGCGGCACTGGCCCTCGTGGCCGTGGTGGGGGTCGTCGTCCTTGCGGCCTGCGGCACTCCCGCCGGCTCGGGCGCCCCACGCTCTTCCGATCACGGGTCCGGCGCCGCTTCGCCTACGGGAGCGCCGCACGCCGCTGGTAGCATCGCTCCGGGTTCCGACGAGTACTCGAGCACGGCACCGACCATCGCTCCAAGGCCGCCCGCATTGACGGCCCCCGCACCTTCCACTTTCCCGCCGGCCGCACGTCCGCTTGCAGCGACCCCGCCCGTCGCCGCGCTCATCGCGCAGATCAACGCGTACAAGATGGACGACCACCTGCGGGCGCTCGTCGCGGCGGGCTCGCGCGACGTCCGGCACGCGGGGCACGCGCAGGCCGTGGCATACCTCTACGAGCAGCTCCGCGCCGTCCCGGGCATCGAGGTCCAGACGCACCTCGCCGCCTACCAGGGTCAGCGGCTCGAGAACATCGTGGCCATCATCGATCCGCTCGGACCAGTGCCGCCGGGCGGCTGGGTCCTGGTGTCCGCGCATTACGACTCCATCGCGAACCGTACGCCGGGCTGGGACCCTCGCGTCACGGCGGCGCCGGGCGCGGACGACAACGCGACCGGCACGGCCGCGCTGCTCGAGCACACGCGCATCCTCGCGGCGAACCGCTCGGCTCTTCGCACGCGCGTCGTCGTGGCATTTTTCGACGGCGAGGAGCTCTTCTACAAGGGGAGTGCGGATTTCGTCTCGAAGCTCACCAAGCCGTATGCGTACAAGGCCGCGATCAACCTCGACATGGTCGGCTTCAACCCGATCACGGACCGGCTCGATCTGCTGTGGTATCTCCCGCACTCGGCAGGCCTGCGGGACCGCGTCGCCGCGACCAACCAGCGCTACGGGATCGGCGTCTCGCCTCTCAATCCGCTGTACGCGTCCGACGGGAGCACGATCATGGACGCGGCGCCGTTCGGCCTTGCGGGTATCCCCTCGATCGCATTGTGTCAGCGGTACGGCGGGAAGGACGCGTCGTTCCCGGGGAACTCCACCTTTCACACCAGCAACGACACCGAGGCGAGCGTCACGAACAGGGGCCTCTGGCTCAAGGCCGCGAAGCTCACGCTCGCGGTCGCGCTCGAGCTCGCGGCGGAGTGAGCCGGCCCGCTCCCTACGTCTCCCGTGACGGAAATTGCTTGACCCATTCCGGCGCAGGACCCTAGGCCTGACCCTCCGCCCACCCGTCGGTGGTGGCGACGATGGTGACGGGTCCGTCCGCGTCCATCTCGATCCGCATGTTCGCCCCGAATCGGCCCACCTCGAGCGACGCGCCCGCGCCGCGGAGCGCGCCGCACAAGGCGTCGATCAGCGCGCGGCCGCGCTCCGGCGGCGCCGCGTGCGTGAAGTCGGGGCGCCTGCCGCGTCGCACGTCGCCATACAGCGTGAACTGCGGGACCACGAGGACCGCGCCACCAACATCGATGACGGAGCGATGCATCCGTCCGCGCTCGTCGCCGAACACGCGCAGCTCGGCGATCTTCTTCGCAAGGCGCTCACCGTCCTCCGGACGGTCGGACCCACCGATGCCGGCGAGCACCACGAGGCCGTGTCCGATCTCCGAGACGCGCTCATCGGCCACGTACACGGCCGCCCCGCGCACCCGCTGGATGACCGCCCTCAGGCTTCGCTCACCCCACTGTCGGCCTTGCGGCGCGTCGGCTCCCGCCTCCGCGCCTCGCTCGGCGTCGGACCCCGGCTGTCATTCGAGCATCCACGGGTTGTCGCCGCGGACGACCGCCTCGACCTCCAGGGCCGAGAGATGCCCCGGTGCCCACACCGTCATGCTCTTGGCGAGCGGCATCCGCGTGACGTAGGTGACCTTGCCGAAGCGGTAGCCGTGCTGGAAGAGGAACGGCTTGCCGTCGATCTCAATGAGCTGACGCCGGTCGGTGCTTGTCGCTGGCACGGCGCCAGTATGCGGAAGACGCCGCTAGTCGGTGGGCTCCCCAGGGTCGCTCGGGAAGCTGAACGCCTCGCTCCGATCGGCGGGGAACATGACAAGCGGCTCGCCGGGGTCGCTCGGGAAGCTCCAGTTGATGCGGCCGCCCGCGAGTGCGGGAGCGGAGTTGAGCAGCAGGACGGCGACCGTCAGCACCGTGATGAGCAGTTGCCGATACCGTGTCACTTCGCTACCCCCCGTTGTCCGCGCACGCTGCGTCTGCGATGCTTGGCAGTCTAGGTATGCGAAACAGCAAAAGTCAACAATCGGCTGTCGGCGAGATGTCGAACGTCACTCCCCCGGCAACCCTCGGCGAGCGCGTGCGCGCTGCGCGGCGGGGGCGCGGGTTCAGCCAGGCGCAGCTCGCCGGTGAGGAGCTGACGAAGGGCTTCATCAGCCAGGTCGAATCGGGGCTGGTCCGCCCGTCGCTCCGGTCGCTCCAGATCATGGCCACGCGGCTCGGCAAGAGCCTCGACTACTTCCTCGGCGACCAGTTCATCTCCGCCGCGAAGCGTGCGACCTTTCACATGCTCGCCGCGCAGGCAGCGGCGGAACGTTCCAGCTGGGACGAGGTGCGCGTGGCCGCTGAAGCGGCGCTCGCCCAGGACCCGACGCCGCGCGAGCGGGCGAAAGCGCTGCGACTCGTCGCGACGGCTGATCTTTCGACCGGGTCCCGTGAGGCTGCCTTCGATCGCGTGCAGGAGGGTCTCGCGATCCTCGGACCGGCAGTGGATCCGGCCGAGTACGCGCAGCTGCTGTTCGTTCGCGCGATGAACTACAGCGCGATGGGGCAGCTCGTCGCGGCGACCGAATCCTACGAGTCGGCGCGACGGACCATCGACGAGTACGAGGTGAGCGACCCACGGCTACGCGCGCGGATCCTGGTCGCTCTCGGCACGATGTATCGCCGTCTCCACCGGACCACGAAAGCGATGGCTGCCTACGACGGCGCCCTTGCCCTCGCCTCGCGTACCTCCGAGCTCGACCTGGCCGCGCGCGGCTACATGGGCGTAGCGGTCTCGCTCTACGACTCGGGCGAGCTCGATGGTGCGATCACGAACTACGAGCGAGCGCTCGAGCTGTTCGAGCGTGCGTCCGACACGTCGTTCGAGCTGATGGTCACGCAATCCCTCGCGGCGGTCCATCTCGAGCATGGCGACACGGCCGCCGCGCGCGACCTCGCGAAGCGTGCCATGGAGCGCGGGCGCGCCGTGGGCGACGAGCGTTGGGCAGCGGTCGCGGAGGTCGTTCTCGCTCGCGTGGCGCTCGCCGAAGGCCGCGAGGAGGATGCGCTCGTGTGCGCCGAACATGCCGAGGGCGTGCTCGCCAGCGCGGGCGATGATCTCCAGCGGGCCGACGCCCTTCGCGTGATCGGCGCCGTGCACGATTCGCTGGGCCACGTCTCCGAATCGGAGCGCAGCTACCACGGGTCGATCGCGATCCTCGAGCACATCGGTGACCTCGCGGATCTCTCCGCCGTCGCGCGAGAGTTCGCGCAGAAGCTCCGCGCGCGCGGGAAGCTCGCGGAGGCGTTCGAGATGCTCGAGCGCTCACAGGGAGCATCGGTCAAGCGGTAGCCGTACCCTCGTCGCCATGGTCCGGCAGGCCCTCTCCTTCGACAACGACGCCGTAGCCGCCGTCCTCGACGAAATCGGGGATCTCCTCGAGCTGAAGGGCGAGAACGTCTTTCGAGCCGTCACGTATCGCGCGGCGGCCCGCGCGATCCGCGACCTGCGCGAGCCGCTCAGGATGTACGTCGAGCAACGGCGACTCGCCGAGATCCCCAAGGTCGGCGCCTCCGTGGGTGACGTGATCAGGCAGCTCCTCGAGACCGGGAGCTCGAAGCGTCACGACGAGCTGCTCGCCGCGGTGCCGCAGGGTCTCCTCACCCTGCTGCGCGTCCCCGGCGTCGGACCGGCGACGGCCCGCACCATCCACGAGCACCTGCACATCACGACGATCGATGAGCTCGAGGAGGCCGCCAAGAACGGCCGCCTCCGGAAGCTGCCGAAGATCCAGGCGAGGACGGAGGAGAACATCCTGAAGTCGATCGCCTCGCTCCGGCAGCGTACCGGCCGTGCGCTGCTCAGCGATGCGCGCACCGCGGCGTCGAGGATGATCGACTGGCTGCGGCAGGAGACGGGCGAGCAGCGGGTCGAGATCGCCGGAAGCCTGCGGCGCTGGCGCGAGACGATCGGCGACATCGATCTCCTCGTCGCATCCAGCTCGCCGGGACCGGTCATGGAAGCCCTCACGAGGGCCCCCTCAGTCCTGCGGACCCTCGCTCGCGGGGACACCAAGACCTCGGTCGTGGTGGACCGCGGGGTCCAGATCGACCTTCGCGTGGTGCCGGAAGCGTCCTGGGGCGCGGCGCTGCTGTACTTCACCGGCTCGAAGGAACACAACGTGCGCCTTCGCGGCATCGCCCTCCGCAAGAAGCTCCTGCTGAACGAGTACGGCCTCTACCGCGCCGGCGAGGAGAAGTCGGGTGCTCCCGTCGCGTCGAGTACGGAGGACGAGATCTACGCCGCGCTCGGAATGCAGTGGATCGCGCCCGAGCTGCGCGAGGATCGCGGCGAGATCCAGGCCGCCGCCGCGGGGGAGCTGCCCGAGCTGCTACAGCTCGCAGACGTCCGGGGGGACCTGCACTCACATTCGAACTGGACGGATGGTCGCGATTCGATCGCGGCGATGGCGCGAGCCGCACGCGCGAGGGGCTACGCGTATATCGGGCTCACGGATCATTCCGTGGGGCTCGGGATGACGCAGGGACTGAACGTCGAGCGAATCCGGGAACGGAACGCCGAGATCGCCGCGCTCAATATGGAGCTCGCCCCGTTCCGCATCCTCACCGGCACCGAGGTCGACATCCGCGCGAACGGGCGGCTCGACTATCCGGATGAGGTGCTCGCGCTTTTCGACGTGGTCACGGCGTCCGTGCACTCCGCGTTCAACCAGACCCGGGAGGTGATGACGAATCGGATCCTAGGCGCGATGCGCCATCCCCTCGTTGACGCGCTCTCGCACCCCACCGGCCGCCTCCTCGAGCGGCGCGACGCGTACGACGTGGACCTCGACCAGATCATCGACGTCGCGGCGGAGACGGGCACACGTCTCGAGGTGAACGGTGGTCCGGAGCGCCTGGATCTGCCGGATGTCTATGTCCGCAAGGCGATCGCGAAGGGAGTCCGTCTCGTCACGAACTCCGACGCGCATGCTATCGAGGAGCTCGACTACATGACCAACGCCGTTGCCACGGCGCGCCGCGGCTGGGCCACCGCCGCCTCCGTGGAGAACACGAGGTCGTTGGATGCGCTGATGAGCATCCGGCCGAAGCGCCCCCGATGAGCCGCGCCCGCTGGACCGTGCGCGGCCGAGTGCAGGGCGTGATGTTCCGCGCGTCCGCGCGGGCGCGCGCCGAGCAGCTGGGGCTTACCTGCCAGGCCTGGAACCGCGACGACGCCGCCGTCGAGGTCGTGGCCGAAGGCGAGGCCGAGGCGCTCGACGAGCTGGGGCGCTGGTTGCACCGCGGGCCGCCGCTTGCTCACGTCGACTCCGTGCAGCGTCTCCCTGCCTAACGCCGCGCGAGGACCGAGGGTCCCGTGGTCCCGGTCAGCGCCGACGGCGCTTCCGTCGCTCGGGCTTCGGGATGTACCGCAGGCGTCGTTGCTCGCGCGCCCACGCCGTCTCGCGCGGCGGTAGCCAGTACAGGTACATGAAGGCGAGCATCGCGAGGTTGACGAGCAGCGAGATGAGAATCGTGAGGAACGGCAGCTTCGCGATGAGAAGCACGAGCACCCAGATGAGGAAGATGATGTTGATCCACATCGCCCACGGCCTGAGGTCCCGCTCCGGCGGCGGCACCGGCCCGCGCTGCTTCCAGTAGTACCAGGCGACGTTCGCCGCGATGGCGATGAACGCTCCCGCGGCGAGCGGCCAGTAGTATCGGGATTCCGGATTGAACGGGTCGGTCAGGCGGCGCAGCACGTGCTCGAGATCGATCACCGGGGCGACCTATACTAGCCGCGCACACGGCCAGTCACCCCGCAAGGAGTCACCGCACCGTGCGAGCGATCCTCTCCGTATCTGACCAAACGGGCATCGTCGCGTTCGCGCGCGGGCTGCGCCAGCTCGGTTGGGACCTTATCGCGACCGACGGCACCCGTGCCGCGCTTGCGGCCGACGGGATCGAAGCGCGTGGGGTCGAGGACATCACCGGTTCGCCGAGCCTGCTGGGCGGTCGGGTGAAGACCCTGCATCCGAAGATCCATGCGGCCATCCTCGCGCAGCGCGACGACGAGTCCCACACCGCGGATCTCGCCCGCGAAGGCATCCTGCCGATCGACCTCGTGGCCGTGAACCTGTACCCGTTCGCGGAAGCCGCGGCGAAGGGCGTCTGGGGCGACCAGCTCCTCGACCTCATCGACATCGGCGGCGTCACGCTGCTTCGCGCTGCCGCGAAGAACCACCTGCACGTCATCGTCGTCTCGCGTCCAGACCGGTACGAGGCGATCCTCGAGGAGCTTCGGGAGCGAGGGAGCATGTCGGTGGAGACCCGTCGGGTCCTCGCCGCGGAGGCGTACTCGCACACGGCCGCGTACGACGCGACCGTGGCGGCCAAGCTCGCCCGCAACGCGGGCGTCACGTTCCCCGATGAGCTCACGCTCTCTCTGCGCAAGGTCCGCGACCTCCGCTACGGGGAGAACCCGCATCAGCAGGCAGCCTTTTACGCGCTCCGCGGAGAAGCGGGCGCCATGACGACGATGGAGCAGCTGCACGGCAAGGCCACGAGCTTCAACAACATGCTGGATATCAACGCGGCGTGGCGGATCGTCGCTGACTTCTCGCAGCCGACCGTCGCGATCGTGAAGCACCAGAACCCCTGCGGGATCGCTTCGGAGACCACCATCGAGGGTGCCTATCAGCGCGCGTTCCAATGCGACTCCGTGTCGGCGTTCGGCGGGATCGTCGGGGCGAATCGGCGGGTCACGAAAGAGCTCGCCCTCGCGCTACAGGACACGTTCTACGAGGCGATCATCGGGCCCGGCTACGACGAGGACGCGCTGCCGGTGCTTCGCGAGCGGCGCACGCTCGAGATCCTGACCGTCCCTGAATACCACCCGCGGCGGGGGCGGCCCGACCGCGGTGCGCTCGATCTCAAGCGCGTGGCGGGAGGGCTGCTCGTGCAGACACCGGACGAGTCGGTCACGGAGGAATCGAGCTTCAAGGTCGTCACCGAGCGCCACCCGACGCTCGAGGAGCTCACGGACCTCATCTTCGCGTGGCGCTGCGTGCGCCACGTCACCTCCAATGCGATCGTCCTCGCGAAGGATCTCGCGACGGTGGGTGTCGGACCGGGTCAGCTCTCGCGCGTCATCGCCGTGGACGTCGCCGTCCGCAAGGCGGGTGAGAACGCTCGGCTCGCGGTCATGGCCTCGGACGCGTACTTCCCGTTCCCCGACGGCATCGAGGTCGCGGGCAGGGCCGGAGTGACCGCGATCATCCAGCCCGGCGGCTCGATGCGCGATCAGATGATGATCGAGACCGCGAACCGCAACCGCATGGCGATGCTCTTCACCGGGAGACGTCACTTCAAGCACTAAGTGGCGTGTCCCGGGAACGGCTTGCTGCTTCATCGGCCCGGCACGGCCGATGTCTGCGTCGCCTTCGTCCGCGCGCTCGGTCGAGCATCTGCGGATGCACTCCCTCGCGTGCTCCTCGGCTCCTTGCCCTCGGCCGCCCGTGCCGCGAACCAGCAAAGCCATTCCGGGACACGCGACTAGCGCCAACGGCTCCGCGCTAGACGCGGATCTGCGCCCGCCAGGCCCCCGCGATGTTCGGCAGGATGAGCTCCCGGCGGACGCGCTCGTGCTCCGGATGCGTGTCCCACGCTCGGTAGGTGGCCTCGTCCGCGAAGTCGAAGCTCGTGGCGTAGCCGCCGTTCCCCGTGCGCAGGCCGAGATCTTTCCCGTACGCACAGCCAATGATGCCGGGAACGAGGTCGCGGACGGCGGCGAGGCCTGCCTCGATCTGCGCGAGGTCCGCGTCGGGCGTGAGCGTGAAGACCGAAACGTGGCGGATCATGCACTCCCCTTTCTGGCGTCAGCTCAACAGCGCTCCAGCGAAGCGAGGGCCTCGCGACGGGAGAGCCCGCTCAGCTCACCCTCGTGCTCCCGTACGTAGCGGCGCACCTCGGCGGGATGGGTCTTCGATCGCTCTCGCAGCGCCCAGCCGATCGCCTTCCGGATGAAGAAATCGCGGTCCGCGATGTTCGGTGCGATGGCGGCGTACAGGAGTGTCGCGTCGGTGTCAGCTTTCGCGCCGATCTGGCAGATGATCGCGCAGCGTCGTAGCCAACGGTCTGGATCGCGGCTCCAGCGAAGCACAGCTGGCCGCAGCACCCGCGGATGTTCACCGAGGAGCGGTCCGATCCGGTGGATCGCGACATCGTCGACGAGGTCCCACCACGCACCGTCGGTGATCAGCTCCTCGTAGACCGGCAGAGCATCCACCGAAACGGCGTGCTTGCGGGAGCGGCGGTCCCCAGCGAGGGCAATCGCCGCGTAACGCTCCTCGCGGAAGCGCGCGCCGCGCCAAAGTGCGAGCACGGTCGCCTTCCATGCGGCTCGGCCGACGATCGGGCGCGCCGAGAACGCGTCCCGGAGAGCCTCCTTCCGGCTCGGGGCGGGCACCCCGCGATACGGCATTGAGCTCTTCATGTAGTCGCGCATCCGTGCGGCCCGGTCCGGGTCCGCCCGCGCTGCGAGCGCGCCGCGCACAGCTCGGACGAGGGCGGCGTCGGCCCGGCCAGTCGGTACGCGAGCCCGACGCGGCGGTCGCTCAGCCAAGCTCGAAGTAGCGGTAGCCCTCGCCGTACTCGAGGCCCCAAGCGCGGCCCGTGGCGCCGGCGAACGCGCGCATCCGCTCGGCGAGGGCCTTCGGGTCGGCGATCTGGCTCTTGTGCGAGCTGATCGCGCGGATCTTCCGCGCCATCGTCGTCGAGATGTCGAACCAGACGTTCGGCTCCGCACTCCCGAAGAGGAGCACCCGGCGCACGCGGTGATGCGTGAGGCCGTCCCGCAGCTGATCGGCGTAGAAGAGGTGGTCGCGTGCGGCGATGAGGGCGTCGAGCGCACTCCACCCCGCGACGCGGTGATCCGGATGCATCTGGTATTCACGCCAGGGGTCCTGGGTGATGATGAGGTCGGGCTTGTGCCTGCGGATCACGCCACACACCTCACCCGTCAGCTCCTTCGAGCGCTCGAGCTCCCCATCCTCGTGCCCGAGGAACACGAACTCGCGCGCGCCCACCACTCTTCCCGCCGCCCGCTGCTCGCGCTGCCGGATCCCGGCGAGCCTCGCGGGGCTCATCTTCGGATCGTGCGTGCCCTTCTGCCCGCTCGTGAGGAGGCAGTAGGACACGTGCACCCCCTGGTCGGCCCAGAGGGAGAGCGTCCCCGACGAGCCGAAGTCGACGTCGTCCGGATGCGCAAAGATCGCCATCGCTCTCGCGGGAAGCTCGAACTTCGTGGCCACCTAGACCTTCACCGGCGCGCGGTGTCGCTCGAGCACCGTGTCGTACAGCTCGACGATCCGGTCTCCGACCGCCTGCCAGGTGAACCGCTCCGCTCTGCTCCGCGCGCCGTGAGCGAGGTGCACGCGGAGGCGATGATCCGTGAGGACGCGCGCGATCGCTTCCGCGAGTGCCGCGTCGTCTCCGGCCGGCACGAGGAGCCCGGACTCCCCGTGCTCCACCACCGTCTGCATCCCACCCACGCGCGTGGCGACCACCGGCGTGCCGCAGGCCATCGCCTCCAGCGCGACAAGCCCGAACGACTCCGTGAGCGACGGCACCGCGCAGAGGTCCGCGGCCGCGTAGTACTGCGCGAGCTGCGTCTGATCGCGCGAGCCGACGAAGTCCACGTTGGCCTCCATCGCGTTCTCGCGGACGAGCCGGCGCAGCTCCTCGATCTTCTCCGTCTCCCCCTCACCGCTGTCGGCGTCGAGCGCTCCGCCGATCACGAGGAGGCAGGTGTCGGCGCGCATGTCCGGACGGCGACGGAACAGGAGCGCGAGCGCCTTCAGCAGCACGTCGATCCCCTTGATCTGCTCGATCCGGCCCACGAACAGGATGAGCCGCTCGCACTGGTCGCGTCCGGTCGCTACGCGCGCGTCGGCCTGGCGGATAGGCCGGAACACCGTGGGATCGACGCCGCAGGGGATGATCCAGAGCGAGCGGTCGTCGGCGTCGTACAGCGTTCGCAGCTCGTCCGCCTCGATGTCACTCGCGGCCACGATCGCAGCCGACTCACGCACTGCGGCGCGCTCGAGGGTGATGCGGATGTCGCTCTCGCCATCGACGTCTTCGTCCATCACCTCGCGCTTCACCAGTCCGAGCGTGTGGAACATCTGTACGGCCGGGACACCCCAGCGTCGAGACAGCCGGGCCGCGACCGCGGCCGAGAGCCAGTAGTGCGCGTGGATGAGGTCGTACCGCTTGCCTTCGGCTTCGACGTGCCGCTCCAGCTGCTGCGTCAGCTCGTCCAGACCGTCGTACACGCTCATCTTCGGCAGGTAGCCGATCGGGCCGGCCTCGATGTGGATCACGCGGGCCCCGGGCGCGAGCTGCTGGATCCGCGGATCACCGGGCTCCCGCCAGCGGGTGAAGACGTCCACTTCGATCCCGCGCGACGCGAGATCGCGCGTGAGCTCGCGAATGTACACGTTCATCCCGCCCGAATCGCGCCCACCGAGCCTCGCCAGCGGGCAGGCGTGGACGGAGATCATCGCGATCCTCAACCTGTTGAGTTTAGTGACAATGCGCGGGTGCCCGCCCCGCGCGTGCTGATCGCACCCCAGGCGTTCAAGGGCAGCTGTGATGCCGTGGCCGTCGCGGCCGCGATCGGCCGTGGCATCCGCCGCGCATGGCCCGAGGCCGCGGTGGACGAGCTCCCGCTCGCTGACGGCGGTGAGGGCACCGTGCGTGCGCTCGTTCGCGCCACCGGTGGTGTGGTCCGGCGCGCGCGCGTGCGCGACCCGCTCGGCCGCGAGATCGATGCGGAGTGGGGGACCCTCGGCGACGGCACCACGGCGATCGTGGAGATGGCGGCGGCCAGCGGACTCCCGCTGCTTCTCGAGAGCGAGCGCGACCCGCGCATCACATCGACACGCGGCACCGGCCAGCTCATCCTTGAAGCGGCCGCGAGCGGTGCGCACCGGATCGTCGTCGGTATCGGCGGAAGCGCGACGAACGACGGCGGGGCCGGGATGGCGCGGGCGTTCGGCTACCGCTTCCTCGACGCCGACGGCGGGGACCTCCCCGAGGGCGGCGCGGCGCTCGCACGGCTTCACCGCATCGAGGGCCAAACCGATCCACGGCTCGTGCGTCCGGCGATCGAGGTCGCCTGCGACGTCACGAATCCGCTGCTCGGCGCCCGCGGCGCATCCGCCGTGTACGGCCCGCAGAAGGGCGCGACGCCCGAGGTCGTGGCGGAGCTCGACGCCGCGCTGGCCCGGTTCGCCGACGTCGTCGAGCTGTTCATCGGACGCCGGGTGCGTGAGGTGCCGGGCGCCGGCGCGGCCGGCGGCCTCGGCGCGGGGCTGCTCGCATTCCTGGATGCGCGGCTCCGCTCCGGGGCCGAGATCGTGCTCGACGCCGTCCGGTTCGCCGAGCGCGTCAGCGCGGTCGACCTCGTCATCACGGGAGAGGGCCGCGTCGATTCGCAAAGCGCCTACGGCAAGCTCACCCAAGCGGTGACGGAGGCCGCGACGCGCGCCGGCGTGCCGGTCATCGCCATCGCGGGAGGTACCGCCCAGGGCTACGAGTCGCTCTACACGGCCGGGCTCGGCGCGCTCGAGCTCACTCCGGACCGCCCGATGACGCTGGGTGATGCGATGGCGCAGGCCGAGGATCTGATCGAGAGCGCCGCCCTGCGTGTGGCCCGGACGATCGACGTCGGCAGGCGCCTCGCATAGCGCTCGGCTAGGCTCGCCGCGCATGCAGGAGCGGCCCACCTCTCGGACGCCCACCCTCGAGCTCGTGCGGATCACGGATGCCGGCGCGATCGCGGCCGCGCACTGGATGGGTCACGGCGACAACACCCGCGCCGACCGGGCTGCGGTCGAGGCGATGCGCCAAGCGATGGATCAGGTCTCCTTCAACGGCCGCATCGCCATCGGCGAGGGTGAGCGCGACGAGGCGCCGATGCTCTACATCGGCGAGAAGGTCGGGCGTGGCGACGGCCCCGAGGTCCACATCGCGGTGGATCCGCTCGAAGGCACGAACCTTGTCGCGAAGGGGCACTCCAACGCGATCTGCGTCATGGCGGTCTCTGAGCCCGGCGGTCTCCTCCACGCGCCGGACACGTACATGGAGAAGCTCGTCTGTGGCAGGCCAGCACGTGGCAAGGTCGACCTCGATCGGCCGGTCGCCGAGAACCTCAGCATCATCGCGGACTCGTTGAACCGCGACGTCGAGGACCTCGCGGTCATCGTCCTCGACCGGCCCCGCCACGAGAAGCTCATCGCCGACATCCGCGCGGCCGGCGCGCGTATCAAGCTCATCGACGACGGCGACGTCATCGCCGCCATCACCGCGGTCATCGGTGGTACGAACGTCCACGCGCTCATGGGAATCGGTGCCGCGCCCGAAGGCGTCATCTCCGCCGCAGCGGTGCGTTGTGTCGGCGCGGAGATGCTCGGCCGCCTCAAGTTTCGCAACGACGAGGAACGCGCACGCGCCAAGCAGATGGGCATCACCGACGAGAACAAGGTCTACCGTGCCGAAGACCTCGCGAGTGGTCAGGACCTCCGCTTCGTGGCGACGGGCGTCACGGACGGCGAGCTGCTGCGCGGCGTCCGCTTCTTCAACCGAGGCATCCGCACGCACTCGATCGTTCTCGACCACACCATGGGCAAGCTGCGCTTCATCGACTCCATGCACTTCGATGACCCGGATGACCCTCCGGTCGTGCGCCTGTAGCCGAGCCCCCCTCGCCTATCTGCTACCGAGCTGTTCAGCCGTCGCGACCACGTTGCGCAGCAGGAGCGCGGTCGTCACCGCTCCGAGACCGCCGGGCACCGGTGTGTACCCTGCCGCGATGCCGTGCAGGCTCGTCGCATCGACGTCGCCCAGGATCCCGTCCGGCGTGACGTTGATGCCGGCATCGACGACGATCGCGCCGTCCGCGAGCATGTCGCCGCGGAGCGCGCCGGCACGACCGATCCCGATGGCGACGATGTCTGCGGCCTTCGTGTGTGCCGCGAGGTCGGGCGTCTGGCTGTGCGCAACGGTGACGGTCGCGTGCTCGAGCAGCAGGAGGCTCGCGAGCGGGCGCCCGAACACCGCGCTTCGTCCCACGACCGTGACGCTCGCGCCGCGGAT
>Ga0136617_10000559_pt1 | contig 31488 bp, 23 predicted proteins | sample AntDrymUQ3222106_2_FD_129672 | JGI IMG/M metagenome (GOLD analysis project Ga0136617, IMG submission 129672) | Polar desert sand microbial communities from Dry Valleys, Antarctica - metaG UQ322 (21.06) | ecosystem: Environmental > Terrestrial > Soil > Desert | place: Antarctica: Dry Valley... | reverse complement strand
TTTCATCGCGCCGGCGCCACCTCCGCCAAACAGTTCCGGCTCGACCCAGATAGAAAAGAATTGAGCGTCTAAGCCACCTTCCCTCGCCCGCACACTATCGAAATGGCCATCGGACAACCGCCGGGAAATGTCTAGTTGTTCGTCAAGCAGGCGCTGAGTGGTATCCGCGTGCATATCGATCGCGATAGCCCGCCGATGGATAACAATAGGATCGTTCGCTCGGCTGGTTTCTTTCCGGTCGGCAACGGCTTTGCTTTTTTGGGTCATGCGGCAGTTTGTGAAGAAGCTCAGCAGCAGGATAGTGGCGATCAGGGCGAAACCGCCTGGCTCGTATTTCAACCAGCGCACCGGAAAGGAGTCACCATTAGCAATCTTTACTATTTTAGAGTGCATCTGAATGGTACGTTGGCCAACTAACTCTAAGCAAGTGTGCCTTGCAAAGCATAACAAATGTACTGTATTGTGCCCTGTCACAAACACCCAGCAAGCTCTAGCTTAGAAGGACCGCACTATCCTGCAGAATGTGTTTTGGCGAAACTTTCTGCTCCCAGGTTGAAGGCAAACCGTCTTGCCCTGGTTCCTCCAACTGATTTCCTGAAGGAGTAACACACCATGTTCTCAAAAGATGGCAAAGCGAAAGACACAACGCCTCCGCGCATTTGCGACGTCGTTTGGCACGACGGAAAGTTTATCAAGTGGAACGACGCGCGGGTGCACGTTATGTCTCACGTTCTGCACTATGGTTCAAGTATTTTTGAAGGCATTCGCTGTTATTCAACCAAGCGTGGGCCTGCCGTCTTTCGTTTGAAGGAACACATGCAGCGGTTCTTAAACTCGGCAAAGATATACCGCATGGATCATACCTGGTCATTGGATCAATTGTGCGACGCTTCCGTGGACCTGGTTCGTCGCAGCGACTTGGAGCAGTGCTACATTCGTCCCATCCTCTTCCGCAGTCTCGACGAAGAACGTCCCGCCTTCGGCGTTAATCCATTCCCCAATCCGCTGGCCTGTTATATCGGAGCCTGGGATTGGGGGAAATATCTGGGTGACGATGCCATCGAAAAAGGGGTTGACGTCTGCGTCTCCACCTGGAATCGGCTCACCCCAAACTCGATGCCGGCGATGGCTAAGAGCGGTGCGAACTACATGAACTCCCAGCTGATCAAGATGGAAGCTCTGCTCAACGGCTTTGCCGAAGGCATTGCGCTGGACGATCGCGGTTATGTATCCGAAGGGTCAGGGGAAAACATCTTTGTGGTAAGTGGTGACGTTGTACTCACGCCTCCCCTTTCTTCCTCCATACTGGCGGGAATCACGCGTGATAGTGTGATTCAGATTTGTCATGAACTGGGCATCACTGTTAAGGAACGAAGCATACAACGCGCGGCGCTCTACGTTTCCGACGAGCTTTTCTTCTCCGGAACGGCAGCGGAGATTACCCCAATTCGTTCCGTTGATCGGATTACAGTAGGAGCCGGCGGGCGGGGAGAAATTACGACCCGCATCCAAAAAGCATTCTTCGAGATCACTAAAGGCGAGCGCCTGGCGCCCGGCGATTGGCTGACCTACGTCAATGCTTCCGCCTCCAAGCCTGATAACAACGGTCACAAGGCCCAGAAGGTAATTAGTACCCCCTCGGGAGCAGGAAATGAATCGGCCGTTAAGTATCAGACCGCCGCGACCGAGTAATCCCCGGCCCTAACCAAATCAAGAACAGCGAGCAAAGTTTACTTTGCTCGCTGTTCTTGTCTTTGCTGTATGTGCAGTAACCCGACGGTTAGGAGCCTCCGTGGCGCAAATCAAGGCCCCCTTAACGGTCGGAGCTAATGTCCCGCCGCTCGCCGTCCCCTGCGGAATTTCTTACGAGACCGCCTGAATACTCAGCGATCCCCAAAGGATCGCTCAACCTCCTTCACCCTTCCTGACTTGCAATTTAAGTAGGCAACTTTCGGGGTTCTCACACAGTCGCTGCCGCTCGCGGTTCTGATGCAAGCGGGATTTGATAAAGGCTCATAAAGTTTCGGGAGACAGCCCTCTCAGGGGTCGAGGCTCTACCTCTCGAACCAACGTTATCGTTGACGTTCCTCGCCGCGGCGGGTATTATCCTTTCAGTGTTCCTCGAAAGCCCGGCTCTTAAGGAACCCCCGCTGAAACAATCCGCGCTTTTATTCTATCTGACTGAACTCCCATAAAGCGCCCGTCTTAGCCCAAATCCCCTGAATACGTCCCTAAAGGTCCCTGTCCTACCATGTCTGCAAAAATTGATGATTTGTTAAGAACCGCTACCAGTCAAGGTGCCTCTGACCTCCACCTCAAGGTGGGTGCGTTCCCGATGATGCGCCTCGGTGGCGAATTGCGTCCCATTGGCGATGCCCCGCGCATGAAGCCCGAAGACACTTTGGATATGGCATTCGCCATGATGACGAGTCGTCAGAAGCAGCGTTTCAAAGACGTCTCGGAAGTGGACGTCGGTTATGGCGTTAAGGGTGTTGGAAGATTTCGCGCCAACATATTTCAGCAACGAGGCACGGTAAGCGTCGTTCTGCGCGTAATACCGGACGGCGCGAAGTGCACTAGCGAACTAGGACTCCCCCAGATCATAGATAAACTCGCCGCGGAGCGTCGCGGTCTAATCCTGGTAACCGGGTCAACGGGTTCAGGGAAGTCAACAACCCTGGCTGCAATGATCGACCTGATAAATTCGACTCGCAGCGGTCATATCGTGACCATCGAAGACCCCATCGAGTTCCTGCATCGGGACAAGCAGTCGTTCGTGACGCAACGAGAGGTTGACGTAGATACGCGTTCATTCGCTGAAGCTTTGCGAGGGGCCCTGCGTCAGGATCCTGACGTGATACTCGTGGGAGAAATGCGCGACTCTGAAACCATCGAGACCGCGCTGACCGCAGCCGAAACAGGTCACCTGGTGCTCTCAACGCTCCACACACTTGATGCCACTGAGACCATCACGCGGATCGTTTCATCCTTCCCTGCGCATCAACAGAGGTCTGTGCGTCTGCAGTTGGCCGGCATTCTCAAGGGTGTTATTTCAATGCGTTTGGTTCGGGCTAAGAAAGGTGCGGGTCGCGTACCCGCTATTGAAGTCCTGGTATCAACGGGCCTGATTCGCGACTACATCGTGAACGAAGACAAGACGTATCTCATTCGTGAGGCCATCGCCGCGGGAACTTCGCAGTACGGCATGCAGACTTTTGATCAATCGCTGTTTCACCTCTTCCAGTCAGATCTCATTTCGATTGAAGAAGCGTTGCATAACGCGAGCAATTCGGACGAGTTCAGGATGCGCTGCTCGGGGATTATGTCCTCAGAGCAGGCCATCCACAGCAACCTGGATCGAACGGGAAGTTTGTCTCCTGTAGCCCAAGAAGAAGCAGCCGATATGTTCATGAGATAGACGAAAGAGTTATCACAGTCAGTGGGATTGCTTGCGCGAAATCTTCCCCAGGGCAAGCCTGAGCCGCCGTTGAAAAACGGACCTTACTGCTCAAAACTGCATCATAAGCATAAGTTTAATTCGGCGCGCCCGTGTAGGTCTCGGAAGTCAGCCGGTCAATGGTGTCTTTGCCGTAGCTGGGCGTGCCACTCTGGTCTATGCTCTGAATGATATCGCCCGCCGAGTTCTACTGGTAGTTATTATCGGCGATGACCGTGTTTCCCTTTGAATCCTTCAATCTGGTCAAACGATCGAAACCGTCATAGGTGTGGGTGACAGCCACGCGGTTTGGCAGCGTCTTTGAAGTCAGCTTGCTTACCGCGTCGTAGGCAACATCTGGTTAAACGATCGATACTGTCTTGGCCGTCATAGATGAAGTTGGTTCAGCTCAGTTCACTCGCATTCGCCGCATCACGCGTACTCCCGAGCGCCAGTCTTCATTTAGGTCGAAGCGGTAGATTTCTACGTTCGGCGCAATCAAACGAGCGAGGGTCTGAAGAGAAGGATGGACTCTCAGCGTAGGTGCTACAAGATAGACTAGGGGTGACTCGGCACTAATAAGGCGGTCACCAAAGAGTCTGGCCCGCCAGATGTGGCCTCGACGACGATGTGCTTCAACGCGCTGCCAGTAGTCTGCGCCCTGTAGCACGTGCTCACGGTCTTCTGCAACCTTCAACTCAACTACGACTAGACGTCCGTCACGTCTGAGCGCCAGCAGATCGATGGGCCTCACGCCGAGGCGTCCGCCCCTGGCGGTCCGAAACTGAGCATGCAGCGGCGCAACTATTAGTCCGGGATCGAGTTTCGAGATGTCGCGACGAAGCAACGACTCAAGCCATGCCTCTCCCGCGGTTCGGTAAAGAGCGTGTCGGTGATCTGAAGCGGAGGCCGACCTATGCTCGTCTAATTTCCTTAATAACACCGCCAATTCGTGTGCGCTCTTTTCATCGAGCAGACGCCGTCGAGACCCTTCGATTCCAAACCAGACGAGCTCGGAGTCCATCAGACGCCGCACCCGCGCGAAGGGAAGTCCAAAGTAACGAAGGGTCTCGCCATGGCGGGCTTGTACCACATCAATCGCGTCGGGCGCCTGGGCAATAATCTCCTGGGCCGACTCGCTGGTAGCCGGCGGAGCGATGGGCCTGAACCGCGTGAGGCGCTTCCTCCATAGTTCTTCAAGGTCGGGACAAGCCACTTGAGACAGCTCGCTCCACGCCCGGTCGAGTTCATAGACTGCGATTGCGTTTCGCAGACTCGGGCGCAGCAGGGCGATACGTAGACTCAACGGCTTCACCAGCTCGTTTTCCACAAGGAGCCAGAGTTGCTGTACATAGGGAGCCCGCGCGCGTTCCCCCGTGCGCCCGAACCAGAGTAGGGCGGAGGAAAGAAACGCATCGACGTCACTGGGTTTGCTTGCAGCCATTGAGCCAGTCACCGCGATTCGATGATGTTTGAGTCGCAGGAGAATTCGTGCGTAGCGTCCGGGTTGTCCGCGTCGCATCCCTGCACTCAACTTTGCGCGTTCAATCTTCACTCCCGGGAGCAAACCGGACGCGAGCTGTGCTAGTTGACCGCAACGGACTTGCCGTGCTGCCCTGACTGTGGCTGCTATCGCACTTGCCGATGCTCGCGGGATCAGCGAGATTACCGGTCGCTCCGCACCCATCCGGCGGGAAGCCTGCAACTCCAGTTTCTCCCCCGTCCAATTCCATCCCCAAATTCGCCACGAGCGAGTTCCTTTTTCCGTCCAACAGGAAAGGATTAGTCGATTCTGGGCAATGTTGATATCCAGTTCGCTCCTGCGGAGAGCTTGTGTGCTTCCATCACTGAGTGTGTAGAACCATTCGGCGTGGGTATCAAAGAGTTCGGCAATGCGATGTCTTGCGTTTTCCAGAACTGAATTTGTGAGGCGCTCGAACATAGCGGCAAACTCGGGAATGTGAGGCCGAGTTAGATATAGGATCCCGGAGGGATCTAAATAGTCGTGGGTGAGCGTTTTCGCGATGCCCACGGAGAGGTGAAAGAAAAATGCCTGACCCTGAAAAGGGCCACAGTTTCGGAGCCTGTTTGACCTTTTTCAGGGTCAGGAATCTTTTCGCCGATCCTCATGGGCGTCGCGCAAAACGCTCGCTCACGGTTATTGACTTAAATCCCTTCAGGATTCGAAAACACATATCGACCTCAAGCTCGTACAGACCACTCCATTTTCGTCGTTACTTCTACCGTGTGCTACCATTTCCGGTCAACAAAATTCGGACCAAAATGAGATAGTTAAGCTGACAATGAAGGCGTGGCGCCCACAATACGTTGCTAGCGCGGGGCAATTTCGAGTCTTACGAGCGCGTTTTATAATCGTGCTGGTCATTTGCGGATGTGGGTTCATGCTGGCGGCTTGCACAGGCTCAAACGGGCCTCCGACATCCAATACTGGATCCGCAGACACTCGAAAAGCCGCTTTCACTACCCCGCCCTTTTCAACAAGAGAACCCGACCGGTATCAAGCGCGTCGCATCACTAGCTTCACTGAAACAGGAAGAACCGACAATTCGTCATCCTCGCAAAGCAATCAGGTCTTGATCGCTCGCGACGGTGAGAAGCGACGCGAAGAGTACTCTGCTGGAGGGATCGGGAAAATTGTCTATCTGGAAATCCCTGCAGGCCGTTTCATTATTCTGCCTGCCAACAAATTCTATGCGGACCTTAGTGCGGAACAGCATAACACTGATTCAGGGAATGACTTTCCAGATGACTTCCCAGGTCTCTCGCCTGACCACCTCTTAAACGAACCACCTGCGTCTGCGAGCTATCAGAAACTGGGCAGCGAAACGCTTGCAGGCCGTCTGACGACCAAATACCATGTCGTCGTGCTTAGCGGAGTTGACTCGGTCAATGAGACCTTGATCTGGATAGATGAGGCTCTCGGTATACCCGTCAGATCGGAGGCGATATCGAAGTCCAATGGGCCCTCCTCGAAGGTAACGATGGAATTGAAGGACGTAAAGCTGGAGGTGGACGAGCGCTTATTTTCGTGGCCATCTGACTATAGAAGGGTCGAGGTGCGGCTGATTGTTGAGCTGATGCGGAAAGAGGGAAAAGGGGCGAATCCCAAACGAGATGAGGAGTAAGCCAACCTCATCCTATGCTGAGGCATCGGAAAGGCGCACACTGGGGTTGTTGTGCTTTCTAATCCCGAAGGGGATTCAAGTCAATAGCCGTGGGCGAGCGTTGCGCGACGCCCACGGAGAATCGGAGAAAAGATTCCTGACCCTGGAAGGGTCAAACAGAGCCCGAACATGTGACCCCTTCAGGGTCATGCATCTTTTCTTTTGCCTATCCGTGAGCGTCGCGCAACGCTCGCCCACGGCTATTAACTTAAATCCCTCTGGGATGATGTACCGAAGCCCAAAGTGTTCTTCTCGTCGGCTTCAAGAAAGGCTTCGTAAAGTGACAATTAGAATTCTCAGCAGCGTTTTAGTCGGTGGTTTATTGTTGGCGGGACTCTCGAGTGCGGGTATCGCGCAAACCAAACGTGGAGCTGCGGCGGCGCGTCAGAGTCTTTTGGCCAGGCTTCCGCCATCGGACGCGGTGGCTCAGGTTAACGTTAAGCGAGTGCTCGCGGAAGCTCTGCCCAAACTCTTAGCGGGTAACTCCGCCAAGCTGGCAGAAGTTGATTCTCAGATCGAACAGTTTAAGACTCGCACGAGTCTCGATCTGCGTTCCTTCGATGAACTTGCCCTGGGTATGCGATATAGCTATCCCTCGGCAGGTATTACCAAGATCGAGACCGTGGCAGTGGCCCGTGGAGCCTTCAATACCGGCGCCATCGTTGCCGCTGGAAAAGTGGCGGCTAGCGGCAGGTACCACGAAGAGAAGTATCTGGGAAAGACGATTTACATCTTTACCCTGGACCACCACGTGAAACTTCTGGGCTTGCTGGAGTTAAAGATCAAGGAACTCGCGGTTGCTCCGCTCGATGCGAATACGTTGGCGATGGGGGATGCGGAACGCGTTCGGAACACCGTTGCTGCGAGCAAAGAAAAGAGGTTAGCCAACGCCGAGTTGATTACCCTGGCTACGCAGGATCCAAACGCTATTGTAGGGTTCGGAGGAAACGTTTCCGCGGAGCTGCTTAGAAATCTTCGCATTGGTAATGAAGCAATCGCCAAGGATCTTTCCGCGGTCAAGCAGACTTACGGATCGCTCGGTATGACTGACAAGGATCTCGAGTTGTTGGTTGCTGCGCGGACCCTCGATGCAGTTTCAGCACGCAGCCTGGGGGATACCATCAAAGGTTTAAAACAGTTTGGAGCTCTCTTCACAAACCGGCTAGGCGGGATCAAAGGGGTTTTGGCCAGGAGCGCGTTGGGAAATCTGAAGATCACCACGCAAGGCAATGAACTTAAGATCCGCACCGCGGTCGCTCAGTCAGATGTTGCTCCGTTGGTGGGCGGATCGTGATCAGGCAGGATAGAATTTGAGATCTCAGACCTGAGATGTCAGATGGATTTCAGATAGCGTTGGCAGTGGTCGCGTTGGTCAAACCACGACGTTAACGGAGGACGACTTCTCATTGCTGAGGAAACCGATGGGGTCGGTTACTCCGATAGTAATCGGCTCAACTGTTCCCATACTCCCAGCTATACCGAAGGAAGGTTGATTCAGTTATTTTACGGGAAATGGAAACTGCGATTGAGGTGCCGCGGCAGCCGGCTCGTTCTCTTCCATAGCGGTCAGTACGTCCTTGTAGATCCTTATCTTGCCCGAGCGTTTCATCTCCTCCTGGACCCTAGTGACATAGTCGTCCCAGAGTTGGGTCTGGCGCTGAGTTAGCAGTGTCTGGGTCATCTGCGGTCGCTTTGAAGCAAATGCTGCCAGATTCGCGTCGACACGGCTGGTGGCCCCCAGGATCACCCAATTGTCTCCGACTTTAAACGGGGTCTTAGTAATCTCGCCGGCCTTCAATGCGTAGGCGACTTCGTCCAGCGCCGGACTGCTCCCGGCCTTACCGATCACGCTGCCAATCTTCCAATCCGCTTCAGTTCCCACTTCAAAACCCGCCTTCTCGCCTGCTCCCTTGATATCAGCGACAGTTTTCACAGCTGAGAGTACCTCTTTGGCTTTTTGTTCCAACTGCTCTTTCGCCCTTTGATGTTTTAGCGTCTGTGAAAGCCGGTCCTTGACCTCCTCGAGCTCGGGGATGCGTGGCTCTTTCTTCTCAACGAACATCGGAATTGCGAACCCGCCCTTCACGCCTGTCCGTTCGCCGACGTCGCTGGGATTGTTCAAAGGCGCAATCGCTGCCTCAAACTGTTGGTTGCTTCCGATTTCCGGAACGTCGTCTCCCGGTTTGATATAAGGGGTCTCTCTGACCATCTCCGCAGCAGTCATGTTGGCTTCAGCAGCCAATTCCTGCGCTACCTTCCTGGGATCTTTGGTCTCCTTCAAACGGACCTGCGCCCGTTCGGCGAGCTTCTGAGCAACTGCAAATGCTCGACGGTTGCGCGACGAGACCAACAGGGTCGGTTTGGCTTCTTCGAAGGTCTGTTGCACAGAGTCGTCTCGACGTAAGATGTACCAGTTGCCACCATATTTAATTGGAATGTCCGAGATGTCGCCCGGCTCCATATCAAGGGCCCGATCATAGAGACCGTCGGGTTTATTCGGATTCTTCTTGACGAGACGGCCCAGAAAGCCGCCGTTTTTTGCTGTTGCCGGATCTTCGGAGTTGCCCCGAGCCAGCTCGGCGAATATCTCTTTAGTTGACTGGCCCGACGTTCCCCTCGCTTTCTTAATTAAGTCTTTGGCTTTTTCTTCTACCGGCTGATCCAGATCCTTGCGAGCAACTTTTAGAAGAATCTGCTGGACCTTGACTCCGGCCTGCTTATTCGCGGCCGGCATGCCGTCAAACTCCTCGCGCAGTTCCTTGTCAGCAACCTGGAGTTTTGCACCAGCTTTTTCCTGGTTGACGAAGACGTAACGGATTTTTTTCTGGGGCTCGAGAATGCGGTAGTCAGTCTTGTGTTGCTCGTAATGGTTTCGCAGCTCATCGTCTGACAATTGAATCTTCTCCGCAAGTTTTTCGGGGGACAAGAGCGCATAGGACAGACCTATGGTGGTTGCCTCGCGCTTATAGTTTTCCTGCACCTCATCATCAGAAACGCTGACGCTCGAGGTAACAAATGCCTTGAGCTTTTCCTGTGCTATCCCGTCGCGAACATTCCGCTCAAACGTTTCCACATCACCGTAGCGGGCCACGATGGATTCTTTGTATTTATCCAGACCAACGAACTGACCCGAGGCATCGGTAAACTGTTTCCGAATTCTCTCGGCCACTTCCGCATTGCTGGCCGCCAGTTCCAGGCGCGCTGCTTCCTGCGCAATTACGCGATCTCTAATCAGACCGTCAAGGAAGCGCTTATTTCCTCCCAGTTGGGCCAGGCTCATCTGACCTCCCAGCATCTGCTGGTAGTTCTCTCTGAGGCGGGCAAGGTCCGCTACAGTAATCTCATCACCGGCAACTTTGGCGAGCACTTCGGTGTTTCTCGTAGGGTCGCGATATTGAGCGGAGCGCGGAGCATAGAACACTATCAAACTGGCGGCCATGATGAGGACGAAACCGACGATAATGATGCTGCGCGTCCGTTCGAGGCGTGCGAATTGTTTGAGCATAATTTATCCTCTCCAGCAAATCGCGGATTGTAAAGGAGCGGGAGTGGCTCTGCAACTTGGGAAGGCGTGCCGGGTGCCGGGTGGCGTATCAGAACCTGTCAGAACCGTGAGCGGTAGCGGCCGGGTTCGCTCCGGCTATTGTGCGGCCCTGGCGCTTAATCGACCCGGTCGCTAACGCTCTCGGTTCTGACATTGCACCTGGCACTGAGCAGCCGGTACTTAGCACCTGGCACCTGACCTGACACACGGCACTGGCCGTGCTATTTTATTGACTTCAATGAACCCGATGGGCAGCTCAACATGGTTATGGATCGGCTTCTCGGTATTTATCCTGCTCATGCTGAGTCTGGACCTGGGACTCTTAAACCGTAAAGCCCACACAATAAAATACCGCGAAGCCGCAACCTGGAGCGCCGTCTGGGTCACCCTGGCAATGATCTTTGCCGGGCTGGTCTTCTATTATCAGGGCAGCGACCGCGGCCTCGAGTTTCTAACGGGCTACCTTATTGAACTTTCCCTCTCGGTAGATAATCTCTTCGTTTTTCTCCTAATCTTTTCCTATTTCAAAGTGCCGGCCAAATACCAGCACCGGGTCCTTTTCTGGGGCGTGATGGGCGCGCTGGTAATGCGTCTGACGATGATCTTCATCGGCGCGGTGCTGATTAATCGCTTCCACTGGATCATTTATTTCTTCGGCGCCTTCCTGGTTTACACGGGCATAAAGATGTTCAAGCAGGAAGACCTCGATCTCCAGCCTGAAGATAATCCCCTGGTGAGATTTGTGACTCGCTACATCCCGATCACCCGTCACTACGACGAGCAGAAATTCTTCACCCGCGTAGATGGCAAACTAACGGGCACGCTGTTGTTACTGGTTCTGGTGATCGTTGAAGTCACCGATCTTGTTTTCGCGGTGGATTCAATTCCGGCAATCTTTGCCATCACAACCAACACGTTCATCGTCTACACCTCAAACGTTTTCGCCATCCTCGGCCTGCGATCAATGTACTTCCTTTTGGCGGGAGTGGTGGAGAAGTTCCAATACCTTAAGATGGGACTTGCAATCGTGCTCACGTTTATCGGCGCCAAGATGCTGGTCGTGGCCCTGGACGTGCATATTCCGATTTGGTTCTCGCTCACGTTCGTGGCTGTCGTGCTGCTCGGCTCAGTTGCCGCTTCGCTGCTCTGGCCCAAAGACTGCGAGATGGATATTGACATAGATCTCCCGGAAGGATTCGACAGCCCTTTTGATGACGTCGAATTCCCGACTACGCAAGAGCCGGAAGCCGGCAAAGAAGTCGACAGAGCCAAATCGGGCGAAGAAGTAACCGAAGAAGAGCCGGAGAGCGTCGAGCGTCGCTGATGCAATAGCAGCTCCCATCGTCCAACTACCTGCCCGAGAAGGCGGGATAATTGGAATCCTGTACTGGTGCAGACTGTCACAACCAGCTGAATTGATTAACACAGTACGACCGGTTAACTCTCACTGGAGTTAAGCACCAAACTCAGTGCTCCGGGTTAGGTGTGAGAGACGTCTTAGACCTACCCAGAGGCTGCCGCAGCTCGGTTCTCTGGTCGAGTGGTATGATCCCATCTAACCAAATGTACCAAATCAAACTTATGGTCGACAATGCAGATTCGCCGCGTTAATATGGGTTCCACTAAGAAGGTTGACGAGCCATCTGCAATGACCAGATACAGACCACGTACCAAACTCCTCCTAACGGTGCCGCTTCCGCGCCGCGCGTTCTAGCGCAGTTTTGTCGGAGCGGCGAATCCTACAACGAAATAACAGCAGACCGGTGCCAAGTAGATTGGGGCGCACAGTTGCTCAAAACGAACTCTTGTGCGTTCGTTCGAATAATTGATTCAGATAAATAGCGCGGGGACAACATCGATGGACGAAAAGTATTTTCCGGAAGTAATTGAAAAGAGATGGCAGCAGCGTTGGGATGAAGGGCGTGTGTTTGAGGTCAGCAACGACGACCCGCGGCCGAACTTCTACTGTCTTGAAATGTTGCCTTATCCGTCGGGCTTCCTGCACATGGGCCATGTGCGCAACTACTCAATCGGGGATGCCCTTGCCTGGTACAAGCGTCTGCAGGGCTTCAACGTGCTTCACCCGATCGGCTGGGACAGTTTTGGGCAGCCGGCCGAACAGGCCGCGATCAAACGAGGCGTAAATCCGCGTGACTGGACCGAAGAGAACATCGCGCACATGCGCGGTCAGCTCAAACGCCTGGGCATCAGTTACGACTGGTCGCGCGAGATTGCTGCGCACAGGCCTGATTACTACAAGTGGGATCAGTGGTTCTTCCTGAAGATGTTTGAACGCGGTTTGGCTTACAAAAAGCAGTCGCCGGTTAACTGGTGTCCCAGAGAGGGTACCGTACTCTCGAATGAACAGTCGTCGGGCGGCGTCTGCTGGCGCTGTGGCGCGGCGGTGGAGAAGCGCAATCTCGAACAATGGTTTCTCCGTATCACCGAATACGCCGAACAACTCGTCGGAGAGATCGAACAGATCGAAGCTACCTGGCCTGAGAAGGTGCTGAAACGCCAGCGCGACTGGGTCGGTCGCAGCGAAGGCGCCTACATCGACTTCGCAGTCAAAAACTCGGACAAAAAGATTCGTGTGTTTACGACGCGTATCGACACGGTTTTTGGCGCCACCGCGATCGTACTCGCGCCGGATCATCCGCTCATTGCGGAACTACTGGAACACTCAACCTTGAAGAGTGACGTCCAGAAGTTTGCAGAGAAAGTGGCTGCCGCACGCGCCAGGCCCGTTGACCCTACGGGGGAAGAAGTCAAAGAAGGACTCAACACCGGAGTGCTGGCCATCAATCCCTTCAGCGGCGAGAACATCCCCGTTTGGGTGGCAAACTATGTACTGATGGACTATGGCACCGGGGTAGTGATGAGCGTGCCGGCTCACGATCAACGCGACTTCGAGTTTGCGCAGAAATATTCTCTGCCGATTCGACAGGTGATTGCTCCGGTTTCTCACGATCAACCGGCGGCTGAACCGGTCTCAAAAACCGGTACGGACCAGTCTGCCGAAATGCACCAGGCGTTCACCGACTATGGGGTGCTGATCAATAGCGGCGAGTGGGGCGGAAGACTTTCAGCAGTGGCGATACGCGAGATGGGCCAACACGCAGAGCAGCACAAATTCGGCGGTGGGGCTGTTACTTACCGGCTGCGCGACTGGGGAGTTTCTCGCCAAAGGTTCTGGGGAGCGCCGGTGCCAATCATCAATTGTGAACATTGCGGCGCCGTGGCCGTGCCTTACGAGGATCTTCCGGTCGTGCTTCCGGACATAGCGGAGTTCACGGGCAGCGGTCAATCGCCGCTGGCCGGCGTGCCGGAGTTTGTGAATACAAACTGTCCCAGATGCAAACGCCCGGCGCGCCGGGAGACCGACACGATGGACACGTTTGTCGATTCCTCCTGGTACTTCTTTCGTTACTGTGATCCGCGTAATGACTCCGCTCCATTTGATCCGGCAATAGCTGCCCAATGGACACCTGTCGATCAGTACATTGGTGGGGATTCACACGCGGTGATGCACCTGATCTACACGCGCTTTTGGACTAAGTTCATGCGCGATATCGGACTGGTTTCATTTGATGAGCCGGTGAAAAAACTGCTTACGCAGGGGATGGTAACCAACCTCGTGGAGGGCACGGACGAGTGGAAGGCGATGTCCAAGACTCTCGGCAACGGGGTTGACCCTGACGAGATGATCTCGGCGTTTGGGGCCGATGCAGCACGCCTCTTCGTTCTTTTTGCGGCGCCGGTCGAAAACGAACTGCGCTGGATCGAGACCGGGATCGAAGGAGCAGTTCGCTTTCTGCGAAAAGTGTATTCGATGGTGTGGCGTTGGCACGAGCGCCTCTCGGATTCGTCGCAAAGGCAGGACGCCCCTAGCACCGAGGATTTGAGTCCCGGGGCTTTGGCTTTGCGCAGGAAGACGCACCAGACCATTGCGCGAGTGACCAACGACTTCGAGCATCTGCATCTCAACACGAGCGTGGCTGCATTAATGGAACTCTTCAATGAGCTGGGCGATTTTGGCGCGCAGCCGGCTACCTCATCGGCGGCCGATCTCTTTATCGTGCGCGAGGCTCTGGAATCCCTAACTCTGATGCTCGCACCTTTTAGTCCCCATATAGCGGAAGAGATGTGGGAACGTTTGGGACACACGGGCGGTCTTAATCAGAGGCTCGGCCAAGGCGCAAAATGGCCAAAAACGAATGCTGAACTCGCTCGAAAGGCAGAGCTCGAGATTCCCATCCAGGTGAACGGCAAGCTTCGGTCTCGCCTACTTGCCTCGCCAGAGGTAACCGAAGACGAGTTACGAGCGGCGGCGGTGGCTGATGAGAGGGTGCGTCCTTTTACAGAAGGTAAGGAAGTTTTAAAAATCATCGTGGTGCCACAGCGGCTCGTCAACATAGTTGTGCGCTAGGGAGGATCAGCGAGTACAGTTTCAGTTTCGAAAAGAGATTCGTTTGGGTCATCGTTGGGCGATTCTTTAGTAGCGACTTTCGCTTGACCCACTCGCGCTCTCACTGGGACTGCGGGCGGGACGCCCGCTACCAGCACCGCAAAGGTGCGAGATCCCGCAAAGTGGTCGACTTCAAAAATCCGTTCGCTAAGCGCTCATTGCGGGCGTCACGCCCGCGGTCCCAGTGTGAGCTCGAGTGGTTAAGCGCAGATAACTATAGAGGGCAGTTCGGGTTCGTAAGTTGATCTGAAAACCGAAATGAACCAGGAGTCGTGGGGGGGGTAGTGTCCTAATCAGGACACTACCCGTGGGGGAGTCACTTTGCTTGCTGCCTTACAGTTAGTTAGAATTAGACTGCGCGTTTGAACCATCCAAATAAGGGGAAGGTGTGTCGGCGTCCTTTATCATATGTACTCACAATGAGCGCGGGGTTCCAGGTACGAGTCTCTAATACTTCCCGCACTGATCGCATAAGAAGTTGTTCGCCGGCCGAAGCGGCTGCACCAGCTAGTCGAGGGATACCTTACCGAGTCGTTCAATGAAAGAATGTCCATCCTGTAGGCGTTGTTTCCCCGACGATCAATCACTGTCCGCAAGACGGCGATGTGACAACACACTCGCTGCTCGGCGAGCCCATCCTTGATGCGCGCTACCAGTTGGAGAAACGACTGGGACAGGGAGGTATGGGTGTTGTCTTTAAGGCGCGCCACATTTTTCTTAAAACTGCTCATGCCATCAAGGTGATCTTGCCGGATCTGGTAGGCAATGATCCGATGCTGGTAACGCGTTTCCGTCAGGAGGCGTTGGCCGCAGCTGCCATCCGACATCCGAACATCATCGCGGTTACGGACTTTGGAGTCGTGCGGGGTTCAATGCCTTTCCTCGTGATGGAGTTTGTGAACGGCAAGTCACTTCAGGACATGCTTACCGAGGAAGGGGCGATGTCGCCCGCGCGAGCGCTGGAGATCATTAGCGCCATCGGCGCCGGGGTGGCGGCGGCCCACAGACAAAATATCGTCCACCGGGATTTGAAACCCCTCAACATCATGGCGCAGCACAACGTGCCTATCGCGGAGGGTTTGAAGATACTCGATTTCGGTTTGGCCAAAATCAAATCCGGGGAGCTACTCGGCTCGTTTGTTCAGGCCAAGACCAGCGGTCTGATGGGTTCGCCTTTTTATATGGCGCCCGAGCAATGGTCAGATGACGAACCTGACGCACGTGCCGATATCTACAGCTTAGGCATCATTCTTTATCAGATGCTTGCGGGCGACGTTCCCTTCAAGGGTTCCTCAATCCCCTCGATCATGAAAAAGCACCTGACGGTGCCGCCGGCCAGTTTCCAATCGCTGGGTATCCAGGTGCCGCTCCGAATCGAAGCAGTTGTGCGCCATGCGCTCGAGAAAGAGGTAGAAACAAGGATTCCTTCGGTCGGTGATTTCCTCGATGAACTGAGAGCAGCGGTAAATTCATCTGGCGCGCCCCCCGCGCCCCGTCGCGATACCGGCTCGATAGATCCTAACCAGACCTTTATTTCACCGTTATCACCGACAACTACGCCGCCTGGAACCGAACAGACTGATTTCTCGGAGCCGGCATTCGACTCCATGGCCGGCACGATCAATTCAGCAGCTTTGGACGGTGAAGTTCGCGGAGAACTTTCAACGGCTCCCGAAGCACACCGCTGGGAACAAGCACAGCGCGACAGGGTCGCGCGCGAGGAATTGGCACGCGAGGCAGAGGGCCGCCGCACAATGGAAGCGGAGCGAGTCCGAAAACGAAAAGATGAAGAGGATCGCGTCGCAAAAGAGAAGGCCGACCGCGAAGAACAGGAGCGAAAGCACCGAGAACAATTGGAGCGGGTTGCCCGCCAGGCAAGTGACCTGGAGGAACGTCTCGCCCGGTTGGCCACCAGCATGCCGCCGCATGCCACTGCTATCGATCCTGAAGCCACGCAAATAAGTCAGAAGGTCAAGCGCTGGTCGGCTGATAATAACAGTTTTTCCGACGATTCCGCTGTTGTGGAGCGAAGTCAGCAGGCGTTCGTCGAAGCCGCACCGAAGCCAAAGACTAACCCGATTTTATTCGTTGGTGCTGCTGTGGTAGCTCTCTTACTAGTCGGAGGCGCAATTGGTGGTTATGTGCTCCTTAAACCTAACCCAAGCCCACCGATAACAAACACACAGGTACAACCAACTCCTGACACACCTAAGTCCAAAGCCGATCTCATTGAGATTCCGGGAGGTACGTTTGAAATGGGTCGCAACGATGGAACACCTTGGGAGCGTCCAGAGCACACGGTGACGGTGCCAACGTTTTTTATTGACCGGGCTGAAGTAACCAATGAAGAGTACGCCGAATTTGTACGCGAAATGAATTATCCCGAGACTCCCAGTCATTGGTTTCGCGGGAGACCGCTCACTCTTCAGGAGAAGTGGCCGGTGGTGAACGTTTCGCCGCGAGATGCGGAAGCTTTCGCTGGGTGGCGCTCCAGGCGGGATGGAGTTGCTTACCGCTTGCCCACCGAAGAAGAATGGGAGTATGCAGCGCGCAGTGGTGGCGCTCATAGACTTTACCCTTGGGGTGACCGCTGGGAAGACGGACGCGCCGTGGTCAAAGAGGCTGACGCGAAACCGGTCGGATCTCTTCCCCAAGGCGCTAATCGCTGGGGAGTTGTCGATTTGATCGGAAACGTCTGGGAGTGGACTTCTTCGGAGGCCTCTCTTTATGAGGGAAATCAGGCAGGGCCAATCCCCTCCGCCAATAAAGAATGGATGGTGGCGCGGGGTGGGTCTTACTTAAGCGATCCAAACAATCGGGAAGTCCCCATCTCAGCGACGTACCGCGATTGGTATAACCCCTCTTTAAAGCATCCGAGTTTTGGCTTCCGCCTCGTGCGGGCCGCCCGGTGAGGCAAACCTGCAGATTCACTTAAAACGCAATTAGATTATCCAACCACGATTGATCTACAATCCGCCGCATCAGTTGTTGCCCGTTAGACTTTCCGTCAAGATTAGGGTTAGCCTAACAACGCGAGTTCGGCGTATGTAACTCCGGCTATATTTTCACCGTAGTGAGACTTAGGAGAATACCGATGAAAGCCTATGCCATGGTGCGCGCTGCGCTTACATTCGTTGCGCTATGTTTGAGCTTGCTGTTGAGCGCCACCGCAGCGTTTGGGCAAGACGTGGGTGCGGACGTTGGGGGGGGCGCGGGAATCTTTCGACCTCGGAATCCCGAGACCAAGAAAAGCGGGCCAAAGCCGATGACGCCGATAACTAAACCTTCAACCAGGCCGAGCCCCCGCGGCAACCGGGGGGCGGCGGGGGCGGCGGCGGCTGCTGCTGCTGAGGAGCGAGTCGAAGACTTGCTGGCCAAGGGCAACGAATTTCGCGATGCCAGGCGTTTCGCCGAGGCGGAGGAAGCTTATCAGGGCGCCCTCAAGACTAAGCCACGAGATGGGCGAGCCGCCTACGGTCTGGGAAACGTTTATACCGACCAGCAGCGCTGGGAAAACGCCGAGATGGCTTATCGCAATGCGGCCCAGTGGAGTCCTTCCAATGTTGATGCGCTCGTGGCGCTCAGCGTGGTTCTGGTTCAACCCAGGACGGGCGCAGATAACGCCAAACGCCTTGCAGATGCTGAGGGCTTTGCTCGACGAGCTGTGCAGTTGCAGCCAAAGAATGCAGTGGCTTGGGACCGACTCGGTGTGGCCTTGCAGTCGCGAGGATCTCTCACGAGCGAAACCGAGCACTCCTATCGCCGTGCGGTCGAGCTTGACCCTCAGTTTGCGGTTGCCCACGTCCACCTGGGTCGCATCTTGAAGCGGCTAGGCCGCAGCAATGAGGCGGCGCCGCTTTACGACCAGGCCATCAGTCTCGCGAAGGACGCGGCCACGCTCAATCTGGTTGCTGAATCACTGCAAGGCGAACAACAATGGGAGCAATCTGGCCCGGTACTGAAACGCGCGCTGGCACTTGACGCACGCAATCCTACGACGCTGCTTCTCATGGGAAGAATGTTGATCGTCTTGAAGAGGTATCAGGAGGCCGAGTCTTATCTGAAGACTTCGACGGAAGTTAGTCCCCGTGCTTTCCAACCGTTCAATTTGCTCGGCCGCACCTACCTGGCCCTGGAACGCTACGCGGATGCGGAGGTTACTTACGAACGAGCGGCGGCTTTCGCTCCGTTGGGAGATCGCAAACAGCTTGCGGGAGCTTTCGGATTCCAGGGCGTTGGCGATGGTTATCTCAAAACTAAGGAGCTCAACAACGCCGCTCGAGCTTTCCAGCGGGCCCTGGAGCTTGATCCTGGCAATAAAGAGATAGAGCAGCGACTTTCGAAGGCGCGGTCGCGTTGATCCGAGAGCGAAGATAATAAGCGAGGTCCTCTATGAAGCGTTGCCCGAAATGCAGTCGAACATTTCCAGACGAGAGCCAGAAGTTTTGCACGGTTGACGGCGGCCTACTGATTTCCGACGCGGTTTTTGATCCTAACGTAACTATACGGGCCACCGCCGCGGATGTGGCGCCACCACCTCAACCGCCGCATGATCATGCGGCCACTAGTCGTGAGCTTCCGGATCTCAACGCGACTATTGCCTCCATGGCGAATGCACCCACAGTAGCTTTTCCCCGCAACACCGGACCGACGGGGACAAGCACCTCTTCTGACTTATCCCAGGCGCCGGTCTCGCCCGGGATCTCAACGTTGCCAGGAACCACTGCTCATCTTCCGCAACCAAAAGAGAAATCAAACCTGCCTTTAATTCTCGGGGCTGTGGCCTTGGTCCTGTTATTGGGTGTCGCTGGTCTGGCCGGCGTTTTCTTTTATGTCATCAAGCCCCGCCTGCAGGAGTCTCAAGATGATCCAGTAGTGGCGCAGGATGCCCCACCGGCGGAAAAAATCAACACGAACACGACGGCGGAAAATACCAATACCAATACCAATACCACAACCGAAGATACCGAAGTAGCGTTTGTGCCCCCTCCCGGCGCAATGAAATTCGCCAACTCGACAGCAAACCTGGACGGTAAGCTGTCCGAGCATTACATCGACTTCTCTTTCTACTACCCGGAAACCTGGCAGACTGATAAGAAAGCCGGAGTGGCGGGAGCCAGCAATTTCGTGAAGGTCGAACGCCGGCTGCCACCTGACTTTACGCAAGAGAATTTCGCCGTCGGTTGGTACACCAGCAAGGGAAGCTTCACAGCCGACAGTCCGACATTCCCACGATTGGTTGAGCTGCTGGGCGCGACTCTGGCTAATAGCTTTCCGGAGTACCGCAAGGTCTCCGAGGGGCCCACTAAAGTAAACTCGCTCGATGGTTATGAATTTCGGTTTGTAAGTCTCTCTAAAGGAACTGAGAAAGGCGACCTTCAGGTATGGGGCCGCGTGATCTTTCTGCCCACAGGCATTGAAGGGCAGACCGCAGGCGCAACGCTGATCATGCTGGCCACTTCCCTGGCGCCCGAATTATCAGCAGTCGAAGACGTGGGCGAGAAAGGTGAGATGCCTGTAATTCTAGAGTCGTTTAGATTCGCCAGGAACTGAAACTCGCAAGCGGCCGAGGAGGAATGCTATGCTGATCCCAATTTAAGGAATAGCTGGCACGCAGTATTATTAAGATGTCAAAAGAAAACCGAGAGAAGAATCATTTGTTAACCCCGGCGCGTCTCGCTTTAACTGTTCTGGTGTTGTCGCTCGTTTCTGTTTTTGGAATTTCAAGCTGCAACTCTGCGGATGAAATTGGGAAGCCCGGACCGGTTCCAATCAACCCTGCCAAGCCGGCGGCGGCCGCTGCGGGCTCGATGGTCACGTTGCCTCCCGTGGTACTTGATACTGAGTTGAAAGCTATGAACGGACGGCCCATCAAACTTTCAGACTACGCTGGCAAGGTTTTGGTGGTGAACCTATGGGCCACCTGGTGTGGACCGTGTCGCATGGAGATTCCCGAATTGGTCAAGTTTCATAACGAATTTCGGGCGAAGGGTTTGGAGGTGGTCGGTCTTTCAACCGAAAACCCGGAAGCTTCGGCGGCGGGCGTGCGACGCTTCGTGCAGGAGTTTAAGATGGACTATCCGGTCGGTTGGGCCACCCCGGAGGTGGCCATAGCTTTGATGCAGGGGCGGGACGCGATTCCTCAGAGCTTTGTAATTTCCCGCAACGGGCGCATTTTGAAACGGTTCATCGGATTTAGTCCGGCTGCCACGCCTCAACAGCTAAGAGATGCTATCGAAGAAGCACTGAAGGGGTAAGCTCATCAGGGCTTCTCCTTCTCAACTTGGGCTTCCTTTGCAGCTTTCAAACTCCGCTCGCCTTCTTGCTTGAGCTGTTGAGCCTCTCGCTCCAGGTTTTTGTCTTGCAGACCATGGGCCACTTGCTCTTTCGCTTTACCTTCTATCACTTTCATTTCGGCTTCGACGCTATCCTCAACCTGATCTATCGGAGCGGGCTCATTCAATTCATCCTGCGTCACGATCTTGTTCTTATCTATCTCCATAATAATTCCTCCCCAATTACCTTGAGTTGTACATGATGTTTCTCTACTTGGTGAAACAGTCTAGCGAAAGTCTAGCACCCAGGCTACACTCAAGCTGGTTCGATTCCACAACGTCACAAAAAGATCACACTCCTCAAAATGCTGGTCCTTTGCGGGCCAAAACGTCCAGGTCGACAAATGACGACCAGATTGCTAGACTTGACCTGATGATGCGGATGCTGCCCTCAACTAAAATTGTTCGATTCGTGCTGGCGCCGGTGCTTAGCCTTTGGATAGCTGGCGCCGGTTGCATGATGGGATGTGAAGGGATGGTCGCGGCCGCGGCGACTGCCCCAAGCTCTATCTCAGAAAAGCATTCGGGTCACCATTCAGGACGGAACGCCACGAGAGTTGCTTCCGGTCAGGGCTGTTCGTCGGGCGGATCCCATAGCTGTTGCGCAAAGAACCCTGGTGAAACGAAACCAGCAGCTGAGCGAACCAACAAGTCAGACACCGCCCTGATAATGGCGAGTGGATCATCGTCCGGCATGATGAAAGACTGCCCGCTCGCAGTGGGTAGGGCGACGATCCCTGCCAAAATACGAATAAACGAGGTCGCTGCCGCTCCGGTACTGGCCAATTCAGCTCTTCCCGCTGAGAATTCTCTGGAACAAAGCGCTCCGCTTTCTACGCCACTCCGATTACACAATCGAGGACATACCTACCTCCGCTGTTGCGTCTTCCTAATCTAGAGATCGGCCTGCGAAGGACCGACATTCGCGTCTGCCCACAGCGATATCAGTGTGTTCGCTGATATCAGGCAATTATTTTTTTCAGTTTAGAAGAACAAAATGAAAAACCTCAGAGGATTTGCCTTGGGCCTCGCGCTCGGGCTCGCGGCCGCCGTTTCAACTGTTGGCCTCGCTCAAAACTCAACACCGAAAGATCAGAAGACTAAGACCGAATCGTGTTGCGCGGTGGAGTCGTGCTGCTGCCAGGGTGATTCCTGCTCGATGAAGAATCGACCCAAGGACCATACCGCCAAGGATGGGTGTTGCTGCAGTAAAGACTCGTGCAACATGAAGATGAAGGACAAGCAGAAACAGGGTTAGGTCCAAGGCACACCCTTTTTCGCACTGCATCTCGATTGGAGCGTCTTACGCTCCGTTCGGGGTGCGGGCGAGTTCTCTTGCCGGAGAAGGCGGGTTTAGAGCTGGCAAACAGGTGAAACGCCTGCGCTTCCTTTAAGCCGTGAGCTGGGTTATGAAAAAGAGTTTTTCGATTCAAGCCCGAATCAAAGTTGAATACAGCTGTCCGATTGCATCGCCAGATCGTTCGTGATGCGCCAGGCAATTGCCCGATCTGCAGCATGGCACTCGGGCCCCCGAAAGATTTTATTAGACTAAGAAGAGAATGACGAACTTCTGATATGCAGCGGCGGTTCTGGGTCAGCGTGGTTCTAACGATCCGGTTTTTTTGATCGGGGTGAGCGAGATGATTCCGTGGTCGCCACTCCAACAATTTGTTCGCTGCGCACGCTCGCATGGATCCCAACTAGCGTTAACATCGCCAGTCGTACTCGGGGGTGGCAGTTCGTTGTGAATCGCAGCTTGAACATGCTCGACGTGCTCTGGCGGCTGTATCCGTTCTTCGGCGTCCTACTAAAATGATTGCCGCTGGCGCGATGAGCTTTAACTCGGTATCGATAATAAGCAATGCGCTGCGCCTTCCCAACGCTCGATTGCAAGAGAAGTAAGTCCAAAGTTAGGAGTTAATCGATCGATGAAAAGCAAATTCCTACTCATACTCCTGGTCATCCTGGCACTGAGTGCCGGGACTCTGGTGGTGATGAAGCCTGGAGGAGGTACAGAGATCGCGCACGAACATGGTGGGCCAACAGCGGCTTTGCCCGATACGGCCCCACCTGCCCCCGGTCACGCTAAGCCGCGAATCCCCGCTTATCAAGTGGCTTCAGAACTCGCAAGCCTTCCGCCAACCTTGGCGGCGTCGGAGTTCCTTGGCAAGACGCGAGAAGCATATGAGGTAGCTAAAAAGATTCCCGAAACCCTGGCTCAGCTGCCCTGTTATTGCGAATGCGATAAAGCCTTCGGACACAAGAGTCTTCACACATGTTTCGTAGATGACCACGCCTCCCACTGCGCGGTATGCGTCGATGAAGCCTTGCTGGCTTACAAGCTGCAGAAAGATGAAAAGCTGACACCGGAGCAAGTGCGCGAAAAGATTATTGAGAAGTATTCAGTCGAGCATCAGCACCAATGAGGTTTCAAAAGTGAAGCGAAAGACTGTGACGGCATTCACCGTGGCCCTTCTCATAACGGCCGTTGCCAGCGGCCATGACCTGTTCATGAAGGTCGATTCCTATTTTTTGGCGCCAAACACGAAAGCCAGCGTCCGCCTCCTGAATGGAACCTTCCAAAAAAGCGAAGGCCTGGTCGCTCGTGCCCGTTTCCGAGATATCAGCTTATATGCTCCGGAGCTTAGTGGGCCTATCAGCCAGTGGGTGACATGGCGGGACGAGAGAAAGACGACGGTGATGGACGTCCAGACGAGTGGACCAGGAACTTATCTGGCTGGAGTCTCAACCAAACCTAAAGAGATTGATTTGAAGGCCGCCGAGTTCAATGATTACCTCAAACACGACGGCATCCCTGACACTCTTGCCGAGCGAAAGAAAAACAGCGAGTTGAACAAAAACGTCCGCGAGCGTTATTCGAAACACGTGCGCGCTGTATTTCAGGTGGGAGACAAGCTTTCCGACGACTACAAGAGACAACTTAATTACCCGGCGGAGGTCATTCCTCAGCAGAATCCCTACGCTTTGAGAACGGGAGATACCATTAGAGTGCTTTGCACGGTGGAGGGCCAGCCCGTGCCGAATCAGTTTGTCATGGCTGGATGGGAGTCGCGCGACGGGAAACTGCATCTACTCGAGACGCGCACAAACGCGGACGGCCTCGCGGCCTTCAATCTTGCCGGTGCAGGGAAGTGGTACGTGAAGTTCATTCATATGACACCGCTCTCGCAGGCTGATCTCAATTACGAATCGAAGTGGGCCAGCTTGACCTTTGAAATCAGAAACAGCAAAAGAACCTCATGATCAAACTGCTCCGTAACGCACCGCGCCTCCCACGCCAACTTGGCACGGTTCTGATCCTCACAGCGTCATTGATGCTGGCGAGCGCCGTCGTGAGATCCCAGGATGCCTCGCCCGGAAGGGTTACGTTGGAAGGACAGTTAGTCTGTTCCGAATGTTGGTTTGAAGCTGATCGAAAGACTACGGCTTATGGCACGCCCGCCGACATCCAGTGCGCCACCGACTGTGCGGTGAAGGGTGTTCCGCCAGCTGTGGCCGTCAAACAGGAGGACGAATTCAAGCTCTATCTGATCGAAGCGGGACAGTTCAAACAAAATAGTGAACAGTGGTTGAGCTACCTTGGAAGGTGGGTTCAGGTCTCAGGACGGCTCACTCCGAAGAAAGACAAACAGTACCTGGCAATTGACGAACTCAAAGTTTTACCGTCAGCCCAGGAAAATGCGCAGCAGACCGCGGTGCTCGGCTCTGACCCGGAACTTAGCCTAAAGGATCTCTTCGGCGTAGAACAGAAACTCAATGCCTATCGCGGCAAGATTGTGGTGCTGAATTTCTGGGCCACGTGGTGCATTCCCTGCCGCAAAGAAATGCCCGATCTGACCGCGATTCAAAACGACTATGCGGCGCTGGGTGTGCAGGTGATTGGTGCCGGCGCTGACACACTCGCAGATAGATCAAAGGTACTGCTGTTCGTTAGGGAGACGCGGATAAACTTTCCCGTTTGGCTCGGCGCCACGACGGGCGATATGAAACGCTTTGGACTAGGGCCAGGCCTGCCGGGGACTGCGATCATCGGTCGTGACGGCAAGATCGTCGCCCTCCGACCCGCCGTGATTACTCGCACCGAGCTGAAAAAACAGATCGATAACTTGCTAGCCTCTGATGCGAAGTCGATAAAAAGCGAGATAGCTTCCGCCGGCCGCGCCCCCGTTGAAGCTTCCCTCGTGCCGAGTTGACCGCTTTGACCTGGCGAGGGCCGCGCCGTGAGCGGGGCAGGGAGTGACAGCAAGCAGAGATGGACGCTGGGCCTGCGCCTGCTCACGAAACAGATCCCTCGGGCCGCAGTGCGCACTACTCTCACCTATAGATTTCACCCGCGCTTGCAACTCGGCATTGAATACAATCCCCGCGCTGGAGAGTTCGCCCCGCTCGCAAACCTCCTGGTGCTGACTGAGACCAAGCGACGGCCAGCTCTGATGCTGGGCACCAGCACTGATCGCATCGGCACCCCATCAGGCCAAGCCTTCTTTGCCACCCTGAGCAAAAATCTACATCGCGAAACGGGCTTGCCAATCGCTCCCTACGTGGGCGCAGCCTTTGGAACCTACGACCACCGCGTACGGCCAATTGGCGGCCTGAGTGTTTCCTTAAGCAAGAACTTTTCCATTCTGGCCACCTACAACGGGGTCAACGTTCATCCTCTGCTGATTTTCTCTCACGAACGACATGCCCTTTCATTAATCATGGTGAAAGGGCGCAATCCGGGAATGAGCTATAGCGTTACTTTTTAGGTTTCTCTTCCCACACAGCCACGTTGGTTCCATCGGTCTAACCGTGTACAGCCGGTCAGTTCAATAGCAGCTGACTGACCTGTTGCACTCGCATCGGTCCTGTTAGTCAGCAAAAACTGTTAGCACGCAACTGCCTGCTTATCACAAGCGATTCTGCGCTAAATTCAGTCCATCTCGCGGAGCGGGTGGGTCGCCATGTTGAGGAGGGCATTTGCTATGAAATCACGATGGCTGCGGCTAACGCCGAGTCAACTTAACCAGCACCCGTGGCGGGCGCCGCCGGGCTAACCTCAAGACACTCCGCCGTTTGGTGAGTTACCCGGTCACTACCGCTCTTCGGTTCCGACTGGAATCGCACCATACGACTCAAGACATAGGACACAACCTGCTTAGCTACCGTTATCACGGCACTGCGTGTACTATCAGACCAAACCAATGAGCGAAAACTTTACGCGAAATCTGTGCATAGTTCTCCGTTCGCTCGTTCGACACCAAGATGTCTTAAGGGAGGGTTAGTTATGAACTTTTCGATGCGAGGAACTATGACCGGGGCGGTCAGTGTGGCTATTGTGCTAGCAATATCTGCAGTTTCGGCGCCGGCGCAGAAAAAATCGAGGACCCAGGACGCTGCGCGGCATGCAAGCGAGGCGGCGAAGACATTTACCGAAATCATGAACGTCAGAGACAAAGCAATTCCCAAGGAGTTGCTGGATAAGGCTGAGGCGATTGCGGTCTTCCCGGGTGTGATTAAAGCTGCATTCATTGTAGGTGGTCGCGGCGGTCAGGGAATAATTAGCAAGCGCGTGAGACGTGGCTGGAGTGCTCCTGCGTTTTTTAATCTGAGCGGCGGAAGCTTTGGTGCGCAGATAGGTGCGCAAAAGAATGATTACGTGTTTCTGATCATGAATGAAGAAGGCGTGAAGGGTTTGCTCGAGGATAAGTTTGAAATGGGCGGCGAAGCTGGCGTAGTTGCTGGGCCGGTTGGTCGCGAAGTTGCGGCATCAACTAACACCACCCTCGATGCCGGAATTCTTTCCTACTCACGGAGCAAGGGTGCGTTCATCGGCGCAGCATTGAAGGGCGCTGTGATCAGTCCAGACAATGATCTTAACGAAGCCGTCTACGGTATGAAGGCGACTCAGGTCTTGACTGGAAAGCCGATGACCTTAAGCAAGATGCCACCCAGTGTTCGCATTCTGCCGCGTACGCTTACTCGCTACTCGGTTCGCTAAGAGATCGCAACCGGCAATGTATTCTTTGGCGCGCAACAAAGGCTTGACGCTTTTGTTTGCGCGCCCTAGAATGCGGACGCCTTTAGTATTGTTCTCAATCAATTGAACCACCAGGGCATCTGACAGCTGAATATTGAACCTATGCTCCCGCGCACTCAGCGACAAAAAGAGATACTTGATTATCTTAGCCGCTTTCTTGAGCGACATGGTCACGAGCCTTCCTACGCGCAGATTGCCAGACACTTCGGAGTTAAATCGAGAGCAACGATTGCCAAGCATATCGCCGCACTTGAGAAGCGCGGACTGCTCACCCGCAAGAATGAAGACGGCGCCTTTGCTCTGACGGTTAAGGTTGATGACAGCGATATGCTTTGTGAGGTCAGACTGCTGGGCTCTGTCGCTGCCGGTGCCCCCATCGATGTCGTCGAGAATGCAGAAACGATCCCCGTACCGCGTTTCTTGCTCGGACGCGTGCGCCCGGAACGAGTCTATGCGCTGCGGGTGAAAGGCGACTCGATGATCGATGAGCACATCTGCGACGGCGACATTGCTTTGATCGAGAACCGTACTGACGCGCGCGATGGTGAGATAGTCGTAGCCTTACTCATCGAAGAGAACCAGGCGACGCTCAAACGCCTCTTTCGACGCGGCCCCAACGTCGAACTCCATCCAGCCAACTCTCAACTCCAGCCGTTAACGCTGCCCGCAAAGGAAGTTGCTGTTCAAGGGATCTTTCGCGGGCTACTTCGTCCGACTAGTTAAACTACTTTGAGCTTTAGCTAGCTTGACCTCTGAGGCTCATTGCGGCTGGGCTGGCGAGGTTGACGAACCACTACGGTTGGGACACCTCGGCTCAGTGGTAAGTGCGGATCGCGATGCTCGGCCTTTTGTGAGCTTCAGATAACGATGACGAATTATCAACGTTTGGATTTGCGGGCAGCCTTTGGCACAACCCGATCCGTGTCGCCCTTTCTTTCGAAAACGCACTCTTGAGGTTTCTTGTCCTGGCGCAGACCCAGGAAGACTGGATGGCGCATACGTCCGTCAGTCGTCCACTCGGAAAACTTGACCTGAGCTACCAGCTTGGGTTTCACCCACTGCACGGGTTCGTTGGTCTTGGGTTTGTCGATGAAGGGGCAGTCTTTGGTCTTGATGGGCTGCATCAGCTTGTAAGTCTGCGCCAGAGCCTGATGATTAAAACCGCCCCCGGTGTGTGCAACATAATGGAGTTTGCCGTCACGGTAGAGGCCAACGACGAGCGCACCGAAATATTCGCGGGAGTTTCGCGGTTCCGTGTAACCGCCGATGACCACCTCCGATTGTTGAATAGTCTTTATCTTCAGCCACTGGGTGCTGCGTCGTTGCGCGTAGGTGCTCTCCAGGCGTTTGGCGATCATTCCTTCGAGGGGAACTTTGGCGACCTCTTCGAAGAGCTTCTCGCCCTCGCCAATGATGTGGTCAGAATATCTGATGTTCTTGGACGACTTGAGTATTCCTTCCAGCGTAGCCTTGCGGTCGATCAGTTTACATCCCATCAAATCGAAGCCGTCCAGATAGAGGAGGTCGAAGGCGTAAAATGCAATCCTTGTGGTTGCTGCAAGTCGTTGGATCTCGCCGGCATTCTTTCGTCCAAGCCGCCGTTGCAGTAACTGAAACCTCGACACGCCATTTTTGTCCAGAGCTACAATCTCACCGTCGAGAATTACGCTTGAGCCATGAATACTTTGCGCGATATCTGCTAATTCGGGATACTGCATCGTCATCTCGATTTGGTTTCTGGAGATGAACCGTGCTTTACCGTTTCTGATGAAACAAACCGCGCGCACACCGTCCCACTTGGTTTCGAACAGCCAGTCACGATTGGAGAAAGGCTCGTCAACCAGGGTCGCCAGCATCGGTTTGATAACTGTCGGCAACGCAGCTTTGCGTGCAGCGTCACAAATTCTTTGTGAGGCTTTGACGCGCTTCGATTGGGTCGCCATGAGCCGATGATAACCGATCTCTGCGGACGAGGGTTCACGGAGAATGAGAGCCGGGGAGATGGCGGAGAAAGGGGAAAAGGGAGATGAGGATGAGGAGTTGAGAGTCGTTAATGAGGAAGGACCTAGTCAAGCAACCCGGAAACTTTACCGGCGGCATGCAACGTTCCGACAACCTTGAGGCAGTCCGGGGGCTGCCAGGGCGATGACGATCTTTTGGGCCAGATCAGAATCAAGCGAACTGAGAGTTTTTTGCTGCTTCTCTGCTTCCCTGCGATTACCGTTTGCAAGGTAAGCTAACGCAAGCGCGTAATACGCTTCCGCTTTTTTCGGGTTCAGGGTTACAACCCGTTTCAGTTCGTTAATTGAGTCGTCGAAACGTCTCGCCTGCAGGTAGGCGATTCCCATAGCGTAATGCAGTTGTTCAGGTAACGGATAGCCATTCTCTTCTTTTCGTTCCGGATCAATGGCATCGGCTCTCGTGATGTAGAGAGCCTGCTTGAAAGCTGACAGTGCTTCCGAGGTCTTCTCAAGGGCAAGATAGGAATGTCCCCACATGTAGTAACCCGGCGCACCGAGTGCGCTTCGATTGGTTTGGACTGCCATTTTGTAGACAGCGATTGCTTCTTTGTGTTTCTGCAACTCAGAATACGACATAGCAAGTCTTCCGTAGGCATTAGCATAGTTGGGGTCGACACTAACGGCTTGATTGAATGCTTCAGCCGCGTCCGTGTGACGGCCTGATGCCTGGAATGCCACACCTTTGTCGTAAAACGATCTAGCTTCTTCCGAATAATTCGCCGCGGCCTTCGGTTCGGATTTAACGGCGGCCGCTCTCTCAGTGATCGGCCTCGCCTCTGATTTGCGGTCATCAGGTTTCGTCGAATTTCTATCGATTGTCGGACTGGTAGCGGGAATTGCTTCGGCGGCTAGTTCTGGCAGTACAAAGTCATAGCTGATCACGCCGTAGACTCTTGTAGCACTGGAGGAGATTTTCGTGAGCGAGAATCGCGCTTTACGCGCTGCGGCTTCCGCTGCAGCTCCGAGGATCGGGTGGCCCGAAGTTGCTTGAGCATTCGTAACACGGCCGTTCTCATCCACTAGTATCTGGACTCTTACTTTGCCACTAGCTCGGGCAAGCGAGGCCGCGTCTGAATACTCGGGCTCCGGCAATTCTATAGCCGCACTGCGCAGCTCTTCTTCGGCAACATGTTGAACTACGCTCGTTTCCGGGGCGCTATCCGGAGTTGTATGGATCCCGCTTGATATTGGTGCGGAGCTGTTTGGTGATGCCGTGTCGCTTTTAGTGGGGGTAACTGAAGCCGGCGCGGAAACTGGCTCCTTCTTGGCGTGGGCATTAGCGGCCCCTGGCAGCGGTTGAATAGTAGTCACTACCTGGGCGACAGATGTTGAAGGTCGCGAAGAATCCGTCGACGATCTATTTGAGTTTGGAAGTGCCGAAGAGGTACCGGGGGCTAAGACTTGCTTTGACTTCAGTGAAGACGCGTTGAGTGTCTCGATTGCTTGATTGTAGTAATAGCTGATAGTGCGGTAAGTGATCCCAATCGGTTCAAAACTAACCTTACCGTTTTCAAATACAGCGACTAAGCTGCTCATTTTCGTCCAGTTTCCCAACTGGTCAAATTCATACTTGTAAGTCTCTTTGCTGAGTATAGAACCGTCAGTGCTCCGTAAGATCATCTCCACGACGTTTCCTTTTTCGTCATAAAGATACTGCTCCTTGCCCGGTATGTTGCTGCCTTCCAGGGGGTAGGCGACGGAGTCAATCTTTCTTCCTGTCGGATCGTAAGTCGCCATTCCTAGAGCCTCGCGCGGTCCCTCGACCCAGTTGCCATTTTTCAGGGTGATCTTTGCGGTTTCCACTCGAACGCGGCGCACTGGACCATTTAGTTTATCCTGCTCCCGATTACCGTTCTCATCTGCGACAGAAACTGGGGTTCGAGACGCGATGTCTTGAGCGAAACTCGATCGGCTGAGCCCGAGTGCTAAGCAACAAAATGCCAGAGTGAATGTAAGAGCTTTCTTCATGATAGGTCTCCTTATTGGCTCCCCTGTCTGTGTCAGGATAATGGTTTCCTTGGGCTTTCATCCGCTGCGTATAGAGATCGCCGCTCATCCTAAAAGACGGTTCGGTTAATAGACACTTAAAAGCAGGGACGAATTTCGCGGTGGCTTTGACGGTTCTTGCGCGGAAAATACCAGCGGCGTAGTAGGATCCATACCAACAACTGAGCGCAATTCGGTTGAATTCACTGCGGGTCGGATCGAGAGCCGACCTCCAAGAACAATCACGAACGGGAGCAAAACTCTCGTACGGATAGCCGCACGACTAGCCTTCGCTTCTTGTAAGCCTTATATACTCGTTTCGCAGGAGTGTCAACGCCACCACCTCAACATGTCGTTAGCACATGATATGTCCGGTGTAATTAACACATGAAGTGTCCGCTTTGAGCGGCGGGGGTCAGAGCAGCATGCCAGTATGCCGGGATGCAGCTAATGACACAGGCCGCAGTGGAGCG
>Ga0136617_10000558_pt1 | contig 31491 bp, 29 predicted proteins | sample AntDrymUQ3222106_2_FD_129672 | JGI IMG/M metagenome (GOLD analysis project Ga0136617, IMG submission 129672) | Polar desert sand microbial communities from Dry Valleys, Antarctica - metaG UQ322 (21.06) | ecosystem: Environmental > Terrestrial > Soil > Desert | place: Antarctica: Dry Valley... | reverse complement strand
CTTCTCCGGCGCCGGCCTCGTGTTCTACGGCGGCGCGCTGGGCGGGGCGCTGACCGTGGCGGCATGGGCGAAGTGGCGCGGCGTGCTGGACGCCAACTCGTTCGACATCGCCGCGGTGCCGCTGGCGGCCGGCTACGCGATCGGCCGGATCGGCTGCCAGCTCGCGGGCGACGGCGACTACGGCGAGGCGTGGGACGGTCCCTGGGCCATGGCCTATCCCGACGGCACGGTGCCGACCACCGAGGAGGTCCATCCCACCCCCGTCTACGAGACACTGGCCATGGGCGCGGTGACGTGGTGGCTGTGGCGCCATCGGCACTCGTTCCCGTCGGGGACGCTGTTCGCGCTGTGGGCGGTGCTGTCCGGCGTGGAGCGCCTCCTGGTCGAGTTCGTGCGCCGCAACGACGCGGTGGCGGCGGGCCTGACGCTCCCGCAGCTGATCTCGCTGGCGCTGATCGCGGGGGGCGCGGGGTGGCTGCTGCGGGCGCGGGCGCGGGGTGGCGTGCCGGCTCCGGTGGTCTGAGCCGGCTCCGGCGAACGTCTACGGCGGCAGGGTAGGGAGGGAGGGAGTCGGGCGGCCGCTCGCGCTCGGTTGACGGCGATCCCGCCACAACGCACCGCGGACTCGCCTCCCTCACCTGCCGCCGCCGGCGAGACGGCCGCTTTCAGGCGTCCGCGTCATCCTGCTGGCCCGGTTCGATCAACCCGGACTCGTAGGCCATCACCACGGCCTGGGCGCGGTCGCGCAGGTCCAGCTTGGCGAAGAGGTGGCTCACGTGGGTCTTGATCGTCGCCTCGCCGAGCACGAGGCGATCGGCCATCTCCGCGTTGGACATCCCGCGCCCGATCAGGCGCAGCACCTCGAGCTCGCGCCGGGTCAGCTCGGCCAGCGGGCCCTCGTGCGGCGCTCCGGGTCGGGGCCTGCGCACGAACGCCTCGACGAGCCGCCGGGTGATCGAGGGGGACAGCAGCTCGGCGCCACCCGCCACCACCCGGACGGCGTGCACCAGCTGGGCGCGGGGGGCGTCCTTGAGGAGGAAGCCGCTGGCTCCGGCGCCCAGCGTGCGGTAGAGGTACTCGTCGCGGTCGAAGGTAGTGAGGATGAGCACGCGGGGGCGCGGCTCGGGCTCGGCCAGGAGGCGCTCGGTGGCGCGGAGTCCGTCCAGGCGCGGCATCCGAATGTCCATGAGGACCACGTCGGGTCGCAGCTCGCGAGCGAGCGCGAGCGCCTCGAGGCCGTCGGCCGCCTCGCCTGCCACCTCGAGGTCCTCCTGGGCTTCGAGGATCAGGCGGAAGCCCGATCGGACCAGCTCCTGGTCGTCCGCGAGCAGGACGCGGATCAAGGGTCGCCGTCCTCGAGCGGAAGGCGCGCTCGCACGCGGTAGCCGCCACCTCGCCGCGGGCCGGCGCGCAGCTCGCCGCCGAAAAGGAGCGTGCGCTCGCGCATACTCACCAGGCCGTGGCCGCCGCCGTCAGGATGGGCGGCGCTGGTGCCCGGGCCGTCGTCGACGATCTCCAGCTCAAGCGCCCGCTCGCCGTAGCGCACGAGGATCCCGACGTGCGCCGCGCCGGCGTGCTTGCGCACGTTGGTCAATGCCTCCTGCACGATGCGATACGCCGACAAGTCGAGGCCCGGAGCCAGCTGGCGCTTCTCGCCCTCCACCTGCAACTGCACGTCGAGCCCGGCTTGGCGGACCGGCTCGACGAGCGACGACAGGTCGGCGAGGCGTGGCGGGATCGTCGTCGGGTCATCGGTCTGTCGCAGCAGGCCCAGTGCGCGGCGGATCTCGACCAGCGCCTCGCGGCCGCTGCGCTGGACGGCGCGAAGCGGCTCGCGTACGCGCTCCGGATTGCGGTCGAGTAGCTCCTCGGCCGCCTCGGCCTGGATCACCACCACGTTGACGCTGTGGGCGACGGCGTCGTGCAGCTCGCGCGCGATTCGCGCCCGCTCCTCGGCGGCGGCCAGTCGCGCGACCTCGCGCGTGAGCCGCTCGAGCTCTGCCGTGCGCTCGCGCCAAGCGCGCAGTGCGCGGCCGGCCAGCCACGGTCCGCTGAGCAGGATGACGGCGTACACGAAGTCTCCCGCCGGGGCATCCTCGACGCTCATGCTGTTCAGGACGCCGGCGACGTTGACGAGCGCCAGCCCCGCAACCGCCCTCAGCCTGTCCGCGTACGCGGCGACGGAGTAGGTGGCGACCAGCATGGCGAGGAGCTGGCCGATCGTGAAGAAGTCGGTGCCCCTTGCGGTCAGGCCGGTCAACGCCAGGCTCACGACCACCAGGACGCCGAGGGGGAACCGCCGCCGAGCGCACAGGGGCAGCGTGAAGGCCAGGGCGACGACCGCGTGGAACGGGCGCTCGGGGTGGTGCCGAGCCAGAGCTCCAGCTCGGCGGCCGTCGCGAGGAGCAGCGCCAGTGCGCCGTCGACCAGCAGGTGGCGCGGACGCCTCATGGCACCGGCGACCGTAGCGCCCGGCGAGGGCCCCCGCATCCCCCTCGGAACGGAGGCGACTACGACCGGAGGCGGACGCGCTTCACACGCCGGCCGGACGAAACGCGCACCCGTCGGCCGTAGCGTCGGCGGTGTCATCGACCGAAGGGAGAAGTCCATGTCCACCACTCGAGAGCGTCGCTGGTGGCCGGTCAGCGGGCTGGTCTTCGCCGCGCTCTACCTGGTCGCGGTCGAGCTCATGTACCTGCCGGAGGGGCGGTACTCCGACGCGCGGGTGATCGAGCTCTATCGCGACGCCGGCACGCGTTCCGGCATCGTCCTCGGTGGCGTGCTGCTGGTGATCGCCGGTCTCGCGCTGGTGCCCTTCCTCGCCGATCTGCGGGAACGGCTCGGGCCGCGCGATCCGCTCACCGGTGTGGCGGTCGCGGGCGGCGGGCTGTACGTGGCGATGCTGTTCGTCGCGGCCGGCCTCCAGTCGGGCTATGCCACCGGCGTCACGGTCGGCGAGCTCCCCGAGCCCGTGGATCCCACGCTTGCGCGGGTGCTGTCGGACCACGGCTTCGGACTGCTGCTGATCCCGGGGCTGCTCTCTGCCGGCGTGCTCGTCCTCGCGAGCTCGCTCGCGGCGCGGCGCACTGCGGCGCTGCCCCGTGCGCTGACCACCACCGGCTTCGTCGTCGCCCCGCTCCTGCTCGCCGGCGCGGCCTGGGTCCCCAGTTCCTCGTGCCCATGTGGGTGCTCGGGGTGAGCATCGCCTTCCTGCGGCGACGGGACCGCGTCGCCGACTCCGAGCCCGCCACCAGGGCCTCCGCCGAGGCGGCCTGACCGGCGCGCGGCGCCCGCCGGTGTCGAGCGCCGGCGGGCGTCGATGCGTCATGCTCTGCGCCGCCATGGCCGCCGCTACGCTCGCCGTCTATCCCGAGGCCTCGTCCGTGCAGGACGGCCGCCTGTCCGTCGGCGGCTGCGACGCGGTCGAGCTGGCGCGCGCCTACGGCACCCCCGCCTACGTGATGGCCGAGGACGACCTGCGCGCCCGCGCGCGGGCCTTCCGCTCCGCCCTGGGCGACCGCGGCGAGGTGCTCTTCGCCTCCAAGGCGTGCCCCGTCCCGGCCGTGCTGCGGCTCTTCGCCCAGGAGGGGCTGGGCTGCGACGTGGCCTCGGGCGGCGAGCTGCACCTCGCGCTGCGGGCGGGCTTCGCGCCCGAGCGGATCCACCTGCACGGCAACGCCAAGTCCGAGCGCGAGCTGGCCGAGGCCGTCGCGGCGGGCGTCGGCTGGGTGGTCGTCGACAACCACGACGACGTGGCCAAGCTCGCCCGCGTGCTGCCGCCGGGCACCCGTCAGCGCGTGCTGGTGCGCATCCGCCCGGGCGTCGACGCCGACACCCATCACGCGATCCGCACCGGGCACGCCGAGTCGAAGTTCGGCATGGACCCGCGCGACGCCCGGACGCTGGCCGCCGATCCGCCGGACCACCTCGACGTGCAGGGCTTCCACTTCCACCTGGGCTCCCAGCTGTCGGACCCGACGCCCTACCGCGCCGCGCTGGGTGTGCTGCGGGGCCTCGGCGAGCAGCCGGTCACCAGCCTGGGCGGCGGCTTCGCCGTCCCCTACACCGCCGACGACCGCCCGCCCGGGATCGAGGAGGTCGTCGCCGCCGTCTCCGAGGCGGCGCACGACGTGCTGGGCGACGGCCGGCGCCTGGTGCTGGAGCCGGGCCGCGCGCTGGTGGCCAACGCCGGGGTCACGCTCTACACGGTCGAGTCGGTCAAGACGCTGCCGGGCGGCGGGCGGATCGTCGCCGTCGACGGCGGCATGTCCGACAACCCGCGCCCGATGCTCTACGGCGCGGTCTACGACGCGCGCGTGGCCGACCGCTTCACGGGCGACGGGGAGCCGGTCACCCTGGTCGGCAAGCACTGCGAGTCGGGCGACGTCCTGATCGAGCGCGCACGGCTCGACGACCCCGCGCCGGGCGACGTTCTCGTCACCCCGGTCACCGGCGCCTACGGGCACGCGATGGCCTCCAACTACAACGGCGTGCCGCGCCCGCCGGTGGTGTTCTGCGCCGGCGGCCAGGCCCGCCTCGTGCTGCGGCGCGAGACCTACGCCGACCTGACCGCGCGGGACGTCGACGGTGGCTGAGCCCTTCCAGGTCGGCCTGCTGGGCTACGGGACGGTCGGCCAGGCCTTCGCCGAGCTGCTGGAGGCGCGCGCCGACGCGGTCGCGGCGGTCACCGGCCTGCGGCCCGAGCTGAGCGGCGTGCTCACCCGCTCGCGCGGCGAGTTCTCCGACCTGCTCGAGCGCTCGCACCTGATCGTCGAGGTCATGGGCGGGGTGGAGCCGGCGCGCGAGTACGTGCTGGCGGCCATGCGCGCGGGCCGCCACGTCGTCTCGGCCAACAAGCTGCTGCTCTCCCAGCACGGGGAGGAGCTGTGGGCGTGCGCGCGCGAGCACGGGGTGCAGCTGCGCTTCGAGGCGGCCGTGGCCGGCGTCGTGCCGGTCATCCGGGTGCTGCAGGAGACGCTGGCCGCCGCGCACGTCGAGCGCCTGCACGGGATCGTCAACGGCACGACCAACTACATCCTCACCGAGATGACGCGCGGGGGGCTGGCCTACGAGGAGGCGCTCGCCCGGGCCCAGGCGCTGGGCTACGCGGAAGCCGACCCGACCGACGACGTCACCGGCCGCGACGCGGCGGCCAAGATGGCGATCCTCGCGCGCCTGGCCTTCGACACGCCCGTGCACCTCGACCAGGTCGTCTACGAGGGGATCGAGCAGATCACCCCCGACGACATCGCCTACGCGCAGGAGCTGGGCCTGGGCTTGAAGCTGCTCGGCACCGCCGAGCGCGTCGACGGCGGGCTCTCGGTCCGGGTCCACCCCGTCTTCCTGTACGGCTCGCACCCGCTGGCCTCCGTGCACGGGCCGTTCAACGCGGTCACGGTGGAGTCCGACCAGATCACCGAGATCACGATGTCCGGGCCGGGCGCCGGCGGCCCGCAGACCGCCAGCGCGGTCCTGGGCGACGTCATCAGCGCCATGATCCCGCCCGCCACCACGCCCGAGACCACGCAGTCGCTGACCATCGTGGACGACATCCACAGCGGCTTCTACCTGCACCTGGAGGTGGCCGACCGGCCCGGCGTGCTGGCGCAGGTGGCCGAGCTGCTGGGCCTGCAGGGCGCGTCGATCAAGTCGGTCGTGCAGCGCGGGCTGGGCGACAACGCGCGCCTGGTCATGGTCCTGCACCCGCTGCCCGAGTCGCGCTTCTTCGCGGCCGTGCGGATGATCGGCCAGCTCGAGTTCATGCGCTCGGCCCCGCGGGCGATCCGGGTGATCGAGGAGGAGTTCGACTGAGCCGGACGGGCCTGATCGAGCGCTGGCGCGAGCGGCTGCCGTTCGCGCCCGAGGACCCGGTGGTCTCGCTGCAGGAGGGCTCCACCCCGGTCGTGCTCGCCGAGCGCGTCTCGGAGCGGGTCGGGGCGGAGGTGTGGCTCAAGCTCGAGGGCGCCAATCCGACCGGCTCGTTCAAGGATCGCGGCATGACCTGCGCGGTGTCGGCCGCCGTGCGCGAGGGCGCCGAGGCGGTGATCTGCGCCTCGACCGGCAACACGGCGGCCAGCGCGGCCGCCTACGCGGCCCGGGCCGGGCTGACCGGGGCGGTGATCGTGCCCGAGGGCAAGATCGCCACCGGCAAGCTCGCCCAGGCGCTGATGCACGGCGCCCGCGTGATCGCCCTGCGCGGCAACTTCGACGCGGCACTCAAGCTCGTGCGCGAGCTGGCCGAGCGCCATCCGATCGCGCTGGTCAACTCGGTCAACCCGTTCCGGCTGGAGGGCCAGAAGACGGCCTCCTTCGAGCTGGTCGAGGAGGTCGGCGAGCTCGACGCGCTGTGCATCCCGGTCGGCAACGCGGGCAACATCACCGCCTACTGGAAGGGCTTCACCGAGGCGGGCGTGCGCCCGCGGATGCTCGGGTTCCAGGCGGAGGGCGCGGCGCCGCTGGTGCTGGGCGCGCCGGTGGCGCAGCCCGAGACGGTGGCCAGCGCGATCCGGATCGGCAACCCGGCCCGCTGGGAGGAGGCGATGGGGGCGATGGCCGCGTCGCACGGAGCGATCGAGGCGGTCAGCGATGCCGAGATCCTCGACGCCTACCGCTTCCTGGCCGCGCACGAGGGCGTGTTCTGCGAGCCGGCCTCCGCCGCCGGCGTGGCGGGGCTGCTGCGCTACGGCGCGGGCGAGGCCCGGCGGATCGCCTGCGTGCTCACCGGCCACGGCCTGAAGGACCCGCAGACCGCGCTCGCCCAGGCCGGCTCGGTCGTGCCGTGCGAGCCCGACCTGGCCGCGGTCGAGCAGGCCGTGCTGGGCTGATGAGCGCGCGGGTGGCCGTGCGCGTGCCGGCCTCCTCGGCCAACCTGGGCCCCGGGTTCGACGTGCTCGCCTGCGCGCTGCGCCTGCACGTGGAGCTCGAGGTGGTCGAGACCGGCCGCTTCGCCGTCGCCACCGAGCTGGCGATCGCGCGCGACAAGCGCAACCTGGCCGTGCGCGCGTTCGCCGCGCTGCACCCGGTCGACGGGCTGGAGTTCCGGATCCGCTCGGACGTGCCGCTCTCGGGCGGGCTGGGCACGAGCGCGGCGGCGATCGTGGCGGGCCTGGCGGCGGCGCAGGCGCTGCACGGGCTCGACGCGGACCTGCTGGCCACCGCCACGCGGCTGGAGGGCCATCCCGACAACGTGGCCGCGGCGCTGCTGGGCGGCTTCGTCCTGTGCGCCGGCGGCCGGGCCGACCGCTTCACCGCCCCGCCTGGGCTGGAGGCGGTGCTCGTCGTGCCGCGCGAGCCGGTCCGCACCGCGGCCGCGCGCGCCGCGCTGCCCGCCACCGTGCCGCTCGCCGACGCCGTGTTCAACACCGCCCACGCGAGCCTGCTGGTGCTCGGCCTCGCCCAGGGAGACTGGGACCGGGTCGCGCGCGGCCTGCGCGACCGGCTGCACCAGGGCCACCGCGCCTCGCTCTACCCCCGCTCGCTCGACCTGGTGGAGCGGGCCGCGGCGTTCGGCGCGCTCGGCGCGACCATCTCCGGCGCGGGCCCGAGCGTGCTCGTCTGGTGTCTCGCCGACGCGGTGGCGGGCGTCGTGGCGCGGCTGGAGCCGGAGTGCGCCGGCTGGGCGGCGGTGCGTCCGGTCGGGTTCGCCGACGCCGGCGCCGAGGTGCTCTGAGCCGGCCGGCTCGCGACCTCGGCGCACAGCGCCGCGAAGCCGTCCAGGAGCAGCCCGTGATCGCCGCGGCGCCAGGCGAGCACGAGCTCCGCGGGAGGGAGGTCGCGCACGGGGACCGTCGCGACGCCGCCGCGGTCGAGGATCGGGATGTTGCCCTCGGCCAGCAGGCACACGCCGAGGCCGGTCGCCACGGCCTCGTAGGTCTCCTCGCTGTCGCGGATCTCGGCGGCCACCGTCACCGGGTGACCGCCGCGCTGGTCGCTCGCGAGCCAGAACGCGCGCGCCACTGGGTTCGCCGCGGGCAGGGCGAGGAATGGCTCGTCGCGCAGGTCGGCCATCGCCACTTCCGCGTGGCCGGCGAGCCGGTGCCCGGCCGGCAGCGCGACGAAGCGCCGCTCGCGGGCGATCGTGCGCCAGCTGAACTGCGCCTCGCGCGGGAGCGGGCGCCAGACGAAGGCCGCGTCGCAGCTGCGGTCGCCGAGGCCTGCCGTGGGGTCCTCCCACCCCACCTGGCGCAGTTTCAGCTGCGCCGCGGGGCACTCCTCGGACAATCGCGCCCGCACCAGCGGGAGCAGCCCGCGGCCCGGGCTGGTCTGCATGCCCACCACCAGCGTGCCCGTCGCCGCGCGCGCCAGCTCGCGCTGGGCGGCGTCCCAGCTCGCGAGCACCTCGCGTGCGGCGGGCACGAGGGCGGCGCCGGCGCGCGTGAGGGCGACGGACCGCCGGGTGCGGTCGAACAGCCGGGCGCCGAGGAGGCGCTCGAGCGCCCGGATCTGACGGGAGAGCACCGGCTGGCTGACGTAGAGCGCCTCGGCGGCCTGCGTGAAGTGCAGACGCTCGGCGACGGCGAGGAAGGCGCGCAGGTCGCGCAGGTTGACGTCCACGCCGCCTTTCATACCGCATCGACATGACCGGAGGACTTGGACATGCGGGGTCGCGCGCTTCAGCATCGAGGCATGCGCGCCCTGCTCCACGACCCCGCCGCCCCGCACGGGCTCCGCCTCGCCGCGGCGCCCGAGCCGGCGCCCGCCGCCTCCGAGGCCGTGGTCGAGGTCCACGCCACGTCGTTGAACTTCGGCGAGCTGACCTTCATGGCCGAGCGTCGCGCCCCCGGGCACGTCGGCGGCAACGACGCCGCCGGCGTCGTCGTCGTGGCCGCGCCGGACGGCTCGGGACCGGCCGCGGGAACGCGCGTCGTCGGCTTCGCGGGGGTCGGCGCCTGGGCCGAGCGGGTGGCGGTCGCCACCGACCAGCTCGCGGAGCTGCCCGGCAGCGTCGACGCCGGCGCCGCCGCGGCGCTGCCCGCGGCGGCGACGACGGCGCTGCGGTCCCTGCGCGGGCTCGGCGGCATCGTGGGTCGGCGGGTGCTGATCACGGGCGCCTCGGGCGGCGTCGGGCGCTTCGCCGTGCAGCTCGCCGCGCGGGCCGGCGCGCACGTCGTCGCGGCGGTGGGCCGCCCCGAGCGCGGCGCGGGCCTGCGCGAGCTCGGCGCGCACGAGGTGGTCGTCGGCCTCGACGAGGTCGCGCCGGTGTTCGGCGTGCTCGACCACGTCGGCGGCCCGCTGCTGGCGCAGGCCTTCGGTCTGCTGGAGCGCGACGGGCTGCTGCAGAGCATCGGCGTGGCGTCGCGCGAGCCCACCGTGCTGGACTTCGAGGCGCAGCGCGTGCGGGTCAGCGGCACGCGGATCGAGGCCTTCGGGGTCGGCACCCACCCCTTCGGCGCCGATCTGGCCGACCTCGTCGCGCTGCTGCGCGCCGGCGAGCTCGACCCGCAGATCGGCTGGCGCGGAGCGTGGGAGCGCGTCCACGAGGCGGCCGGCGCGCTGCGCGAGCGGCGCTTGACCGGCAAGGCCGTGCTCGACGTCGCCGGAGCTTCGCGATGAACCTGGTCACCGGCGCTTCCGGCAACGTCGGGCGCGAGGTCGTGCGTGCGCTGGCCGCGGCGGGCGCGCCCGTCCGCGCGCTCACGCGCCGCCCACCGCCGGGCGAGGGCGCCTGGCCGGAGCCGGTCGAGGTCGCGATCGGCGATCTGAACGACCCCGGCACGTTGACCCAGGCCCTGGCCGGCGTCCGCGGGCTGTTCCTGCTCAGCGGCTACGACGACGTGAGCGGGCTGCTGGCGGCGGGGCGCGCGGCCGGGCTGGAGCGCGTCGTGCTGCTCTCCTCCGGCGCCCTGGACGACGCCGACGTCGACGCCGTCGGCCGGCCCGGCTACGACGAGACGAACGTCGTGGTCCGCTGGAACGCCGAAACCGAGCACGCGCTGCGCGCGTCGGGCGCCGCCTGGACCGTCCTGCGCCCGAACGGCTTCCACTCCAACGCGCTGCGCTGGCTGGCGCAGCTCCAGGCCGGCGACGTCGTCCGCGGCCCGTGGCCCGACGTGCCGATCGCGTCGATCGACCCGGCCGACGTCGGCGCGGTCGCCGCCGGCGCGCTCACCACCGAGGGCCACGCCGGGCGCGTCCACCGGCTGACCGGCCCCGAGCGCCTGCGGCCCGCCGAGCGGGTCCGCATCCTGGGCGAGGTGCTCGGCCGGCCGCTCCGCTTCGAGGCCCAGAGCGACGAGGAGGCGCGCGCCGAGATGCTCGAGGCGATCCCGCCCGGCATCGTCGATGCGTTCTTCCGCTTCTTCTCGGCGGGAGAGACCGACGAGTCGATCATCACCCCGGCCGTCGAGGAGGTCACGGGTCGCCCGCCGCGCAGCTTCGAGCGCTGGGCGAGGGCGCACGCGGCGGAGTTCGGATAGACGTCAGTCGCGCACGAACACGGGCGCTCCGAGCGGCACCTTGCGCAGCAGCCGGCGCAGGTCGCCGTCGCGGGCGCGCAGGCAGCCCGCCGAGACCGCCGCGCCGATGCTCTCGGGCGCACTCGTGCCGTGCAGGGCGAGGCGGTCGCCGCCCGACCAGCTCGCCGGCAGCGACTCCTGGTGGCCGGTGAGGGCGACGGCGCAGCAGCCGTACGTCGTGCCCGGGCCGCCCATCAGCAGCTTGTCGGTCACCGCGAAGCGGCCCAGCGGCGTCTCGTGGCCGGGGCGGCCGACGGCGACCGTGAGCTCGAAGACGGTGCGCTCGCCGTCGCGCAGCGCGACGCGGCGGCGGGAGCGGTCCACCCGCAGCGACACGTTCGTGGCGCCCAGCCGGGTCGCGTCGGCTCGCACCCAGCCGGCGCGGCCGTTGGGCAGCTCGGGTGCCAGCACCCGCAGCCAGTGCCCGCGCCGGCCGGTGACGCCGAGCACGCGCTTGCCACCGAAGCCCGTGCGCCGGGCGATCGTCGCCACCCGGCGCCCGCCCGGCCTGGCTCGCAGCCACGTTCGGCGGAGCACCAGGGCGGTGGTGAAACGGCCCACCGGCGCGGGCGGCACGGCCTCGGGCACCGGTGCGGGCGCCGGCACCGGCGTTGCGGTGGGTGCCGCGACGGCCGCGGTGGGCTCCGGCGCCGCCGGGGCGCCGCCGCCGCAGCCCGCCGCGAGCGCCGTCAGCGCCGCGGTCGCGAGCCAGCATGCGTCGCGCCGCATCGCCCGGCCTCAGGCGGCCTCGAGCAGTGGCGCCAGCTTGCGCCGCCAGCCCTGTAGGCCGATCCGGTCGAGCACCTCGTCGGCCAGCGCCAGGTAGTCGCGGCCCAGGTCCGGCCGGTGCTCGAGGATCGAGCGGCCGCGCTCGGCCGACTCAGCGTAGGCGATCGAGGCACGGATGACGGTGGCGAAGACCTTCTCCCCGAAGTGCTTCCGGAGCGCTCCGTAGGCCTCGCGCGAGTGCGTCGTGCGCATGTCGGCGATGTTCATCACCACGCCGAGGAACTCGAGGTCGTCGTTGTAGAACTCCTTCGCCTGCTCGACGACCTCCAGCGCGCCGTTCACGCCCTGCAGCGCGAAGTACTGCGCCTCGGCGGAGATCAGCGCCCAGTCGGCGGCCACCAGCCCGTTGACGGTCAGCAGCCCCAGCGCCGGCGGGCAGTCGATCAGGATCACGTCGTAGCGCTTGCGCGGCTCCTTGAGCGCCTTGCGCAGCACCAGCTCGCGGCCCATCTTCCCCGACAGGCTCCGCTCCACCTCGGCCAGGATCGGCGTGGCGGGGACGATCCCGGCGTGGGTGGCCTCCTTCGGCTTGGCCGCCCCGCTGAGCACGTCGGCCACGCTCGGCGTGGCGTCCGCGGGCACGTCGAAGTAGTCCGACAGGTTGCCCTGGGGATCGAGGTCGACGCAGAGCACGTCGAGCCCGATCCGCCGGAGCACGTCGGCCAGCGTGCGCACGGTCGTCGTCTTGCCCGTCCCGCCCTTGAGGGACAGGACCGCGATCGTCTCGGCCATCGGCGCCCGAGCCTAGCGGCCGGCTCCGGGACGGCGGGTTACTCCGCGGCGACGGCCGGCTCGGGCTCGGCCATGCCGGCGGGCACCGCCACGGCGTCCAGGTAGTGCAGGGTGTGACGGCCGACCACGATCTCGTCGCCGTCGGCCAGCGGGGACCACTCCACGCGGCGGCCGTTGACGTAGACGCCGTTGAGCGAGCGGTCGTCGAGCACGCGCACGCCGTCGGCCTGGGCCACGATCAGCGCGTGTCGGCGCGACACCGTGGCGTCGTCGAAGCGCACGTCAGCGGCCAGCGAGCGGCCGATCCGCGTCCACTCGCGCGACACCGGCACGACGATGCGCCGCCCGGAGTCCTCGTAGGCGAGGTACTTGCCGGGCATGGACAGGCTCGCCCGCGCCTCCTCGATCCAGTCCGGGCGCTCGCTGACGGCCTCGACGGGGGGGGACGGGGGCATGGCTTCTGCGTTCACGACGGGCAGCGTGCCGGTCGCGTCGATATCCGGGGTGCGTGGATCCATCTGCGTTCTCCTTTGGCACGGGTGGCACGTGCCGGTCCGGCGACCCAACCTCCGCATCGACCATTCTACGGATGCGGTCAATGGGGTCGCGACCTGAAGGCCACCGGTCCCCGCCGTCGAACCAGGTCAAACCCATGCCCGTCCTCCCGCTGCGCCGAAAGGCCGCACGTTCCGCGGATAAGCACCTGGAGAGCGCGCTGCTGCGCCGCAGCGTGGGCGCCGCACAGGACCGCCGCGACCGCTGCGCGCACTGCCACCGGACGCCGCTGTGCGGCGAGCTCGTCCATCTCTATCCAGGGGACTCCGGCGAGACGCTGGTCTGCGAGCTGTGCCGCCCGCTGCGGCGGGAGTCGCCGGCCCGCTCCGAGCTGCGGCGCTCGACTAGGCTTGCCGCCCTGTGGACACCGTCACGCTGCACGTGAACATCGAGCGCCCGCGCGAGGAGGTCTTCGCCTACCTCGCCGACGTCGCCAACCACCCGGAGTTCACCGACCACTTCCTGACCGACTGGCGGCTTACGCGCGAGGACTCCGAGGGCCGCGGCGCCGGCGCGCGCTACCGCCAGACGGGCCGCTTCGACCGCTTCGGCTACTACGACCTGAGCCTGGCCGACGTCGAGTTCCCGTTCCGCATCACCGCCTTCGGGCGCGGCGGCAAGTACAACCGGATCAAGACGTTCCACCAGTGGACGCTGGAGCCCAACGGCCCCGCGGGGACGCGGCTGGAGTACGTCTACGACTCAGAGCCGGCGCTGCCCACCGACAAGCTGATCGAGGCGCTGGGCGGGCGCCGCGGCTGGTTCCGCCGCAACGCCGGCAAGGGCCTGCGGCGGCTGCGCTCGATCCTCGAGGAGAACCGGGACCGTGGCGCGCGGGCGACGATCGGCGGTCTAGACTGACGCCGCCCGTGCTCCGCCCGCGCCGCATCGCCCTCCTGCTCGCCGGCCTGGCCTGCACGCTGGCGCTCGCGGGGTGCGGCAACAAGCACGACGTGGTCAAGCTGGCCGAGACCGAGGGCATCTACATCGACGTGGGCGAGCTCACCTACCAGGTGCAGATCTCGCGCATCCTCAACCCGGCCTTCGTCGAGGACCAGGCCTACCTGCGCGGCGTCTCCGAGGGCGTGCGGCCGGACGCCGACGAGGTCTGGTACGCGATCTTCATGCGCGTGCAGAACGAGACGGACGAGACCCACATGGCCGCCGACCGGTTCGAGATCGTCGACACCCAAGAGAACAGCTTCGAGCCGCTCAACCTGGACGCGAAGGCGAACGCCTTCGCCTACAAGGCGCGGGAGCTCGCGCCCCAGGGCCTGATCCCCACGCCCAGCTCGCCGGCCTACGACAACACCATCCAGGGCGCGCTGCTGCTGTACAAGATCAGCGTCGACGCGCTCGCCAACCGCCCGCTCGAGCTGAAGGTCTCCAACAGCGCGAATCCGGACGACGAGGGCGTCATCGACCTCGACATCTAGGGCGACGGCACCGACCGGCACCCGGGATGCGATCGCGCATCTCCTGCGCGACGGCAGCGTCGCGGTGTGCAGGGCGATCGCGAGCCGCTCCGCGCTTGCCGCCTCACGGAGCGAGCCTCGCCAGCCGGCGTAGGTGGCGGCCAGCATCAGCGACGCCACCGCCTCGGGATGGCGCCGGTAGAGCTCGAGCGCCAGCGAACCGCCCCAGGAGAAGCCGAGGACGTGGACGGGTCCCAGGTGCAGCGCATCGAAGAAGGCGGATAGGACGTCCGCCCATCCGCCCATGCCGAAGGTCCCGCAGGATCGGAGGACCGGCCGGCGCCCGGGGCGTCCCAGGCCACCACGGTGAACTCGTCCGAGAGCGCCTCGATCTGAACCGCGCCAGACGCGGTGGTCGGACAGGGCGCCGCGCAGATCGGCGAAGTGCGGTTCGAGGTTGGCGACCGTCCGCCGGGCGACGCGCGCCACCGCGTGCGCCACGACGAGAGCGTCGTACGGTCGCCGGATCCCCCTGCGCGGCACGAACTCGATCACGATCCGATAGCCGAACCCTCCGCTCGTCTCGGAGAAGTGACGTTCGTGCCTGGCGGCGGGGAGGCCGCCGGCGCTTGACGACCGTTCAGTCCGAGAGCCCCCACAGCAGCAGCGCCGCCGGCACCAGGTTGGCGGTCGGCCCGAACTCCAGCTCGCTGCGGGTGGCGACGACGGACGGCCGGCGCGGGAGCGCTCGCATCGGGGCTGTCGCCTTCTGGCGGTTCAATCGCCGCCAGTCGGCGACCTCGACCGCCTCGATGGCCTCGCGCGGGCCGCACACGAAGTCGATCTCCCCGCCGCTCCGGGTGCCCCAGACGTGAAGCCGCTCGGGCGAAGTCATGTTCTCGGATCTGCGCTCGGTGGGCTCGTAGCGGCGGTAGAGGGCCAGGGCGACGGCGTTCTCGACGTCCGCGTGGACGTCGCGCTCCAGCCCGACGCGCTCGGCGATGACGCTGTGGAGGAGAGGGTCGCCGAAGTAGACCTTCTTGTCCTTGACGAAGTCCGCCGACCCCGAGTCTTGCTTCCAGAAGTAGAGGATGAGGGCGAAGTAGTTGACGGCGAGGAACTCGACATAGCTCTGAACCGTCCGCGGGTCGCTCTCGGCTGACCGCCTGCCGCGCCTCGGAGTCCCGAGCGGCACGTCCATCTCCCTTGCCATCTGCGCCCAGCTCAGCTTCGATCCGAGCGAGCGCATGATCCGCTCGAGCAGTGCCTGCGCCGCCGGCATGCTCGCTCCCCTGCGCAGGACCTCCCTGGCGAAGGAGTCCCAGAGGATGCGTTGAACGTCCTCGCTCGGTGAGCTCCTGCCCACGACCGCCTCCGCCACCGCCGCCGGTAGACCGCCGAAGAGTCGGTAGCGCTCGAAGGCCAGTTGCAGCGCCGGCAGGTGCAACCGTGCGTCCAGGATGGCCGCCCGTCCGTCAGGAGCGAGAAGCTGCTCCACGGTCAGTCCGAGCCCCGCCGGGAGGCTCGGGTCGACGGCTCGGGCGAAGGCGGCGAAGTCCTGAGGCATGACGAGGAAGTCACGCCCGGGTCCGCGACGACCTGGCAGCCGTTCGGTGGCCCCCTGCGCCAGATCGATGGCGGACGACCCCGTGCAGATGACGACGTCCTCGTCGATTCGCCCGTCGTCCCAGAGCGTCTTGACCGCCGTTCGCCACGCTGCGGTCGCCGTCACCTCGTCGAGCAGCAGCAGACGCGAACCCACGCGGACCCCGGCGAGGTCATACGCACGTTCGACGGTGTCGACGAGCGCTGCGGCCGGCTGATCTTCGAGGAGGTCGAGCGAGAGATAGACGACCTGCCTGGGAGCGAACCCCGTCTCGAGCGCCCGGGCTCGTGCCGCTCAGTCCGCGAGCGCCCGCTGCAGCACCAGCTTCGCGACCGGGGCGGCCGTCTCGCCGCCTGCGCCCTGGCCCACGAGCATGACCGCCACCGCGACCCGCGGGTCGCCGGCCGGGGCGAAGGCGGTGAACCAGGCGTCGGTGTCGGTCACGTCGTCGACGGGCGCGGGGTTGGGGTCGGTCGGGTCGGGATCGTCGTTCACGGTGTCGCGCAGCTCGGCCGTGCCGGTCTTGCCGGCCACCTTCACGCCCGGGATGGCGGCGCCGACGCCGGTGCCCGACTTCACGACGCTGCGCATGTAGCGCGCCACGGTGCGAGCCGTGCGCGGCGAGGTCGCGCGCGTGCGCGACGTGTCGTCGCCCTTGCGCAGCGTCGGGCTGGTGAGCACGCCGTCCTGGCCGATCGCGGCGGCGATCTGGGCCATCAGCAGCGGCGTGGCGAGCACCTTGCCCTGGCCGATCGCGGTGGAGCCGAGCGCGAGGTCGTCGCCGATCTCGGCCGCCGCCGGGATCGTGGAGCGCGCGGCCCCGGCCAGGCTCGGCTGCACGTTGAAGCCGAACGCCTCCGCGGCGGCCACCAGGCGCTTGGCGCCCAGCTTCGCGCCGAGCGGGGCGAAGACCGAGTTGCAGGACTCCGCGAAGGAGACCCGCAGCGAGCCGCCGCAGGCCTCGCCGTGGGCGTTCTCCAGCCGCACGCCCTCCAGCGTGGCCGCCGTCTCGATCGGATAGCGGCTCCTGGGGCGCGCGACCCCGAACTCGAGCGCGGCGGCGAGCGTGACGATCTTGAAGGTGGAGCCGGGCGGCTGGGGCGCCGAGTAGGCGATGCCGGCCAGGCCGAGCACCTCGCCGTCGGACGGTCGCAGCACGGCGATCCCGCCGAAGCGCCCGGCGAGCGCCTCGACCGCGGCGCGCTGGACCTGTGGGTCGATCGTGGTGCGCACCGCGCGCCCGCGCCGCGGCTCGACCGAGGCCAGCACGCGCCCGCCGGCCTCGAGCACGCCGCCCGGGGTGCCGGCCAGCTCGCGGTCGAACTGGCGTTCCAGGCCGGTGAGGCCGACCGGCGCGCCGGTGGGCACGCCGCGGGCGGCCAGCTCGGCGGCGCGCTCGGGCGGCGCCGGGCCGACGCGCCCGGCGATCTCGGCCGCCAGCGCGCCCAGCTCGGAGAGGCGGGCCTCGCCCTTGGCCAGCGGCGTGCCGTCGCGCGCCTGGATGTCCGCGCGCGGCGGCAGCGAGGTGGTGCGGGCGAGCTTCTCACCGCGGCGCAGGCCGGGGAACACGTGCTGAGCGCGCCACTCCACGCCCGCGCCGTCCCCCTCGGCGGCGGTGGGCAGCGCCAGGCGCCCGGAGAGCGTGCCGAAGATGCGCGTGCGCAGCCGCACGGGAACCTGCACCGTGCCGTCCTCGCGCGGCTCCCCGACCCGGCCGGCCTGCACCTCGACGAGGGTCAGCACCCGTGCGGCGTCGCGATAGGTGCGCTCCAAGCGCTGCTGCGTCGCCCGCCGCCGCGCCGCCGGGGCGAGTTGCTCGCGCATGGCCGGATAGTCGCCGCGGGCCCAGGCGTCGGCGAACGCCTGGGCGGCGGCGCGCGCCGGATCGTCCCCGGGGCGGCCGACGTAGGCGCCGGCCAGGAAGGCGGCCAGCGCGGCCACCCCCAGCACCGCCAGCCGGGTCGGGAACGCCCGGCGCGCGGGCGCCGGGCGGGCGAGCGGTGAAGTGGGCCGCGGTGAGCCGCGTGGGGGGGATGCCATCGCTGACCGCGTAGTGTGACCAGTCTTGACCGGGGTGGACTGGATCATCGTGGGCCTGGTCCTGCTGCTTGCGATCCTGGGCTGGTCGCAGGGCTTCGTGTCGGGCGCGCTGGCGCTCGCCGGTCTCGCCCTCGGCGCCTGGGCCGGGTCGCGGATCGGCCCGATGCTGCTGTCCGACGGGTCGCGCTCGGCGTACGCCCCGGCGTCCGGGCTGGTGGGCGCGCTGCTGGGCGGGGCGCTGCTCGCCGGCCTGCTGGAGGCGTTCGGAGGCCGCCTGCGCCGGGGCCTGCGGCTGGTGCCCGGGTTCGGGGCGCTGGACGGCCTGCTCGGCGCGCTGCTGATCGTCTGCGCCGGGCTCGTCGTGGTGTGGATCGTGGCGGCGGTGGTGGTGCAGAGCGGCACCTACGAGCTGCGCCGGGAGGTCCAGCGCTCGGCCGTGCTGCAGCGGCTCAACACGATCCTGCCGCCCACCGGCTCGCTCCTGAACTCGCTGCGGCGACTGGACCCGTTCCCACGGGTCGAGGGGCCGGCGGTGCGCGTCGCGCCGCCGCGCGCGGCGATCGCCCGCGACCCCGACGTCCAGGCCGCCTCGGCTGCGGTGGTGAAGGTGCTGGGGACCGCGTGCGGGCTGGGGGTCGAGGGCTCGGGCTGGGTCGGCGCGGGCGGCCTGGTGGTCACCAATGCGCACGTGGTGGCGGGCCAGCGCGACACGCGCGTCCTGCCCCAGGGCCGCGAGCCCGGGCTGTCGGCGCATGCCGTGCACTTCGACGCGCGCAACGACCTGGCCGTGCTGCGCGTGCGCGGCCTGGGCGAGGCGCCGCTGGCGCTGGCCGAGCGGCCGCGCAGCGGCACGCCGGCCGCGATCCTCGGCTTCCCGCTCAACGGCCCCTACGACGTGCGCGCGGGACGGCTGGGGCCGACGCGCCGGGTGCTCTCCTCCAACGCCTACGGGCGCGGACCGGTCGAGCGGTCGATCACCGCGCTGCGCGGGCTGGTCCGCTCGGGCAACTCGGGCGGTCCGGCGGTCGACGGGCAGGGGCGCGTGGTGGCGACGGTCTTCGCGGCCACCACGCGCGGGCCGCGCGGCGGCTACGGCGTGCCCAACGCGCTGGTCCGCCGGGCGCTGGCCGACTCCGCTCGGCCGGTCTCGACCGGCCCGTGCACCGGCTGACTGGAGCGTTCGTCACAACTCTGTGACGTCGCGCAGCGGGCGCCGGACAGCCGCTACCCTCGGGCGGCCATGGGCAAGACGCTCGTCATCGCGGAGAAGCCGTCGGTCGGCCGGGACCTGGTCCGGGTCCTGCCCGGCGCGTTCGCCAAGCACGAGGGCTACCTGGAGTCCGAGTCCCACGTGATGACCTGGGCGGTCGGCCACCTGGTCCAGCTGGCCGAGCCCGACGAGTACGACGCGAAGTTCAAGAAGTGGCGCATGGCCGACCTGCCGATCGTGCCCGACCGCTTCAAGCTGGTCGTGCGCGACGAACGCTCCAAGAAGCAGATGGGCGTGATCACCAAGCTGCTCAAGCGCGCCGACGTCGACCAGGTCATCAACGCGTGTGACGCCGGGCGCGAGGGTGAGCTGATCTTCGCCTGGACGTTCGAGAAGGCCGCTGCCAAGCAGCCGGTGGAGCGGCTCTGGCTCTCCTCCATGACGGCGGCGGCGATCCGCTCGGCGTTCTCCCAGCTGCGGCCGCGGGCCGACTTCGCGCGGCTGGAGGAGGCCGCGCGCTCGCGCTCGGAGGCCGACTGGATCGTCGGCATGAACGCCACCCGGGCGGCCACGATCCGCCTGCGCTCCTCGTTCGACGGCGCCGTCTCGCTCGGGCGCGTGCAGACGCCGACGCTCGCCCTGCTCGCCCGCCGCGAGGAGGAGATCCGCGCCTTCCAGTCCGAGCCTTACTGGCTCGTCGACGCGACGTTCGAGCCGGATGCTGGCGAGGGCGGGCGCCGCTACCAGGGCCGCTTCCACGCGGGTGCGCGGCCGCGCCTGGCCACGGCGGCCGAGGCCGAGGCGATCGTCGCCGCGGTGCGTGGGCAGCGCGGCGAGATCACGAGCCTGGAGAAGGCCAAGCGGTCCGAGAAGGCGCCGCTGCTCTACGACCTCACCTCGCTGCAGCGCGACGCCAACACGCGCTACGGCTTCTCCGCCCGGCGGACGCTGGCCGCCGCCCAGCGGCTCTACGAGGAGCACACCGCGCTCACCTACCCGCGCACCAGCTCGCGCTTCCTCACCGGCGACATGGCGGGCGAGATCAAGCCGACCGCCGAGCTGGTCGGCAAGCGGCCGGAGTACGCGCGCGCGGCGGCCTACGTGACGGGGCTGGACACGCTGCCCCTGGGCCGCGTGGTCAACGACGCCAAGGTCACCGACCACCACGCGATCATCCCCACGCGCTCGGAGCACCAGGTCGAGAAGATGAGCGACGACGACAAGCGGATCTACGACATGGTCGCGCGCCGCTTCCTCGCCGCCTTCCATCCCGACGCGGTGTTCGAGAACACGCGGCTGGAGACCACGGTCGCGTCGCACGTGTTCCGGACGCGCGGGCGGGTGCTCGTGGTGCCGGGGTGGCGCGGCGTCTACGGCGAGGGCCTGGAGGAGCGGTCGAGCGCCGAGGAGGAGGACGAGGGCGTCAGCCAGGCGCTGCCGCGGCTGGAGCGGGGCGAGGCGGTGGCGACGCTGGAAGTCGAGGCAGCCGAGAAGGAGACCAAGCCGCCGCGGCGCTTCTCCGACGCGTCCCTGCTCGCGGCGATGGAGACGGCGGGCAAGCTGGTCGACGACGACGAGCTGCGCGAGGCGATGAAGGACTCGGGGATCGGCACGCCGGCCACCCGCGCGGCGATCATCGAGCGCCTGATCGACGTTGCCTACCTCGAGCGCGAGGGCCGTTCGCTGGTCTGCACCGAGAAGGGCCTGAACGTCATCCGGCTGCTCGGCGAGCACGCGCTCACCTCGCCCGGCATGACGGGCAGCTGGGAGCACCGGCTGGGCCGGATCGAGCAGGGCGAGGAGACGCGCCAGCAGTTCATGGCCGACATCGCCGGCTTCGCCGGCTCGACGGTGACCGAGCTCGACGCCAAGCTCAAGGACGTCCGCATCCCGCGGGCCAACCTCGGGCTCTGCCCGGTGTGCGGTCACGACATCGTCGAGAACCGCAAGGGCTTCTCGTGCTGGTCGCGCGACGACCCGGGCTGCGGCTTCGTGATCTGGAAGAGCAAGGCGGGCAAGACGCTGCCCCCAGCGGTCGCCCGCGAGCTGATCGCGACGGGCCGCACGGCGCGGCCGGTCACCGGCTTCAAGGGCCGCTCGGGCAAGTCGTTCCGGGCGCGGCTCTCGCTCGAGCAGTCCACGGAGGGCAAGTGGCGCGTCGAGTTCGACGAGCCGTGGGCGCGCGACGGCGCCAAGCCGCCCGAGGGCGACGACGCCGGCCCGGCGGCCGCGTCCGCGCGCGAGGCCGAGACGCCGGCGACCGACGCGCAGGCCGCCGCGGCCTGAGCGTCCGGCCGCTCGCGCTCGCCGGCGACGCCGTTCGCGTTCTGATATATCAGGAGGGTGGCGTCCGCTCGGTACGACTACGTGATCGTCGGCGGGGGCTCCGCGGGCTGCGCGCTGGCGAACCGGCTGTCGGCGGACCCGGCGAACCGCGTGCTCGTGCTCGAGGCGGGCCGCCGCGACGCGTGGTGGGACGTGTTCATCCACATGCCGGCCGCGCTCGCGTTCCCCATCGGGAGCCGCTTCTACGACTGGCGCTACGAGTCAGAGCCCGAGCCGCACATGGGCGGCCGGCGCATCTACCACGCCCGCGGCAAGGTGCTGGGCGGATCCAGCTCGGTCAACGGCATGATCTTCCAGCGCGGCAACCCGATGGACTACGAGCGCTGGGCCGCCGACCCCGGGATGGAGAGCTGGGACCACGCACACTGCCTGCCCTACTTCAAGCGCATGGAGACGTGCCTGGCGGCGCGCGGCGACGACCCGTTCCGCGGTCGCGCCGGCCCGCTCGTGCTCGAGCGCGGGCCCGCCCGGGGCCCGCTCTTCGACGCCTTCTTCGCCGCCGTCCTCCAGGCGGGTCATCCCCTCACCGAGGACGTCAACGGCTACCGCCAGGAGGGCTTTGCGGCGTTCGACCGCAACGTGCACCGCGGGCGCCGGCTGTCGGCCGCGCGCGCCTACCTGCACCCCGTGCTGCACCGGCCCAACCTCGAGCTGCGGACGCGCGCCCTCGTCACCCGGGTCGACTTCGACGGTGCCCGCGCCGTCGGCCTGCGCTACGCGCGGCCCGGCCGGCCCGGCAGCGTGCGCGTGCGCGCCGGCGAGGTGATCCTCTGCGGCGGCGCGATCAACTCCCCGCAGCTGCTCCAGCTCTCCGGGGTCGGCGCGGCGTCCGAGCTGCGGGCGCTGGGCGTCGACGTGGTGGCCGACCTGCCGGGCGTGGGCGAGAACCTCCAGGACCACCTCGAGGTCTACGTCCAGCACGCCGCCACGCAGCCCGTGTCGATGGCGCCGTACTTCGCCCTGCGCGCCCGCCCGCGGGTCGGGCTGGAGTGGCTGCTGCGCAAGTCCGGCCCGGGTGCCACCAACCACTTCGAGGCGGGCGGCTTCGTGCGCTCCAACCACGATGTCGCCTATCCGAACCTGATGTACCACTTCCTCCCGATTGCGGTCCGCTACGACGGCACGCTGCCGGAAGGGGGCGGCGGGCACGGATATCAGGTCCACGTCGGGCCGATGTACTCCGACGCGCGCGGCACCTGCAAGGCGATCAGCACCGACCCCCGGGTCAAGCCGGCGCTGCGGTTCAACTACCTCTCCACCGAGCAGGACCGGCGCGAGTGGGTGGAGGCGATCCGGATGACGCGCGGCATCCTCGGCGCGCCGGCGTTCGCGCCGTTCAGCGGCGGGGAGCTCTCACCCGGGCCGCAGGTCGAGTCCGACGCGCAGATCCTCGACTGGGTCGCACGCGACGCCGAGACCGCACTGCACCCGTCCTGCACCGCGCGGATGGGCACGGACGCGCTCGCGGTCGTCGACCCGCTGAGCCTGCGCGTCCACGGCGTCGAGGGCCTGCGGGTCGTGGACGCCTCGGTGTTCCCCTACGTCCCGAACGGCAACATCTACGCGCCGGTCATGATGACCGCGGAGAAGGCGGCCGACCTGGTCCTGGGGAACACCCCGCTGGAGCCCGAGCCGGTCGCCTTCCACCGCCATCGCGCCGCCGCGACTACCCGAGCCACTCCTTGACCTTGGCCTGGTTCTCGGACACCCAGTCCTTGCCGGCCTTCTCCGGGTCGACCTTGTCGCCGGCGATCGCCTTGGCCACGGCCTCCTGGTCGTCGTTGGTGAGGCTCATCCGCTTGAGCACGTCGTAGGCGGGTGAGCCGCCCTCGGCGAACTCCTTCGAGAACAGCTTCTGGATCACCGTCACGTCGTAGGCGCACCGGTACTGCGCGGGGTCGCCGCCCGACTTGGCGTCGTCCTCGCAGCCCTCGCTGCGCTCCGGCAGCTTGACCTCGGCCAGCTCATACTGCTGGTTGTAGAACTGCGGCGTGTACCAGTAGAACAGCACCGGCTTCTCGCGCTTGTAGAGCTGCGTCCAGCGAGCGACCTGCGCGGGCTCGGCGCCCGCCGTCACGTGCTTGAGGTTCAGGCCGAGGGCCTTGATCAGCTCCTTGTCCTTCTGCACGTAGGAGGGGTCGCCGCCGAGGAACATGCCCTGGTCGCCGGACTCGGCGGTCTTGAACAGCTCCTCGTTGCCCTTGATGCCCTCCCAGCTGGCGAGCTCCGGGTTGGAGTCGGCCAGGTACTTCGGGATGAACCACCCGATGTGGCCCTCGACGCCAAGCGGGCCGCCGTCGACGACCGTGCCGGACTGCTTGATGTACTTCGCGTACTCGTCGGTGTGCTGCCAGTCCTCGAGCACCGCGTCGACCTCGCCGTCGGCCATCGCCTGGAAGACCGGGATCTCGGCGACCTTGGTGATCTCCACGTCGCAGCCGAGGTTCTCCTCCAGCACCGCCTTGGCGATGTAGGTGTTGGCCGTCGAGCCGGCCCACGCCTGCTCGTTGAGCACGACCTTGCCGCAGTCCTTGGCGGCGCTCGCGCCGCCCGAGCCGCCGCTCGAGCTCGACTCCTCCTTCGCTTCGCCACACGCCGCGACTCCCGTCGCCGCGGCGAGCGCCAGTGCGGCCAGCAGGCCGCGCACCCTCCGGTTCCCCATGGCTGATCCCCTCATGATGGTTGACCTCGAACCCTCCGCCCACGGCTCTGCGTCACGCGGTCGAGCGCGATGCCGAGCGCCAGGATGGCCAGCGACGCGACGACGCCCTGGCCGAACTCGTTGCGCTGCAGCCCGCGCGCCACCTCGTCGCCGAGCGCTCCGGACCCCACCAGCCCGCCGATGACCACGACCGCGAGGACCATGATCGTCCCCTGGTTGACGCCGAGCATGATCGCGTCGCGCGCCAGCGGGACCTTCACCTTCGCCAGCACCTGCCCGCGCGTCGCGCCGAACGCCGACGCGGCCTCCACCGCCGCGGGCGCCACGTCGCGCACCCCGGCGGTCACGAGCCGGATGATGACCGGCAGCGCATAGAGCACCGAGGCGACGACGCCCGGCACCCGCGACACCGGCATCAGGTAGATGAACGGGATGATGTACACCAGCTGCGGCAGCGTCTGGAGCGTGTCCAGCAGCGGCCGCAGCGCCCGCTCCACCCGCGGGCTCTCCGCCGCCCAGACGCCGATGGCGATCCCCAGCGCCACGGCGATCGCCGTGGCCACCAGCACCTGGGAGGCGGTGTCCATCGCCGGCTCCCACACGCCCATGACGCCGATGGCGCCCAGCATCACGGCCACCGTGATCGCGGGCCGCAGGCCACTGACCAGGAAGGCGATCGCCGCCAGCCCCGCGATCGTGGCGAACCACGGGGCTTGCACCAGCCACACGCGCAGAGGCTCCAGCGCATACTGGACGAGGAAGTTGCCGATCGGCTCGGTGATCCCGAAGATCAGCGACGTCGGGTCCTGCACGTAGTCGAGCACCGACTGGATGGCGGCGAGCAGGGAATCCTCGATCGTGGCCGGGTACACGAAGGTCGCCGTCTCGAACTCGTCCGGGTAGTCGGCCTCCACTCCGAAGGCCCGCGCGATCCCGACGATCACGGCGATCGCCCCCAGCACGGCGAGGGTGACCAACCGGCCGCGGCGGCGGCCCGCGTCGGTGAGGTGGCGGCGCGCCGGGTCGGTGCGCTCGGCGATCGCCGCCGTCGCGCGGTCGAGCGCGATCGCCATGACCACGATGGCCAGGCCGGCCAGCAGCGCCAGCGCCGCGTTGGAGTACAGGCCGTTCGTGACCACGTCCCCGAGCCCGCGGCCGCCGATCAGGCCGGCGATCACGACCAGCGAGAGCGCGAACATGATCGTCTGGTTGACCGACAGCAGGAGCTGCCGGCGGGCCAGCGGGAGCTGGACCTTCAACAGCGTCTGCAGCGGCGTCGCGCCGAGCGCCTGGGAGGCCTCGACGGTGGCCGGGGTGACGCCGCGGATGCCCAGCGCCGTGATGCGCACGGCCGGCGGGACGGCGTAGATCATCGTGCAGATGACGGCGGCGGCCGGGCCGACCGAGAAGAGGATCACGATCGGCATCAGGTAGGCGAAGGCGGGCACGATCTGCATCGCGTCGAGCACCGGGGTGATGGCGCGGTGCACCCGAGGCGAGCGGCCCGCCCAGACGCCGAGCGGCATCCCGATGGCGAGCGAGAGCAGGACCGCGGCGAGCATCAGCGCGAGCGTCTGCACGCTCGGCTCCCACAGTCCCATCAGGGCGAAGGCCGCGAAGGCGGCGAGCACGATGGCGCCCGCACGCCAGCCGCCGAAGCGCCCCACGAGCAGGACGCCGGCCGCCGCGGTGCCCGCCCAGGTCATCCACCCGAGCACGTCGGTGAGCGTCGTCACGAGCCAGTCGGCGAGCGCCCGGAAGCCGTTGAAGAGCGCGAAGATGACGTTGCGGTCCTCGGCGGTGCGCTGGTCGAGCAGCCAGCCCTGCAGGCTGTCGAGCCGGCCGGGCAGCGCGCCCCAGGTCAGCGCAGCCGGCCAGGGGAAGTCGCCGCGGAGCAGGGCGAAGGCGGCGAGCAGGGCGAGCAGGACGAGGCCGACCTGCGCCGGGCGACCGCGCCAGGGGCCCGCGGGCGCTCCGATCGCCCGCGCGGCGATCCGCCCGCTAGCGACCGCCACCGCGCTCCTCGGCTCCCTGCGCCATCGCCTCGAGCACCGACACCCGGTCCACCACGCCGACCACGCGGTTGCCCTCCACCGCGCGAACCGGGCCGGCGTGCGCGGCCACGACCGGCACGGCGTCGAGGACGGTCGTGGCGACGTCGAGCTCCGGGCCGTCGGCGGTGTCCTCGCCCGGCGCCGCGTCGCGCATGATCCAGCGCAGCGTCAGCACGTGCGTGCGCGGGATGTCGCGCACGAAGTTGGCGACGTACTCGTCGGCCGGTGAGCCGACGAGCTCCTCCGGCGTGCCCAGCTGGACGACCGCCCCGTCGCGCATGATCGCGATCCGGTCACCGAGGCGCAGCGCCTCGGGCAGGTCGTGGGTGATGAAGAGCATCGTCTTGCCGGTCTCGTGCTGCAGGCGGATGACCTCGTCCTGCATGTCGCGCCGGATCAGCGGGTCCAGCGCGCTGAAGGGCTCGTCGTAGAGCATCAGCTGCGGGTCGACCGCGAACGCGCGGGCGAGACCGACCCGCTGCTGCATGCCGCCGGAGAGCTGGTCCGGGAACTGGTTGGCGGCGTCCTCGAGGCCGACGAGGCGCAGCACGTCGCCCGCGCGGGCGAGCCGCTCGGGCTTGCCGACACCCTGGATCTCCAGCCCGAAGGCCACGTTGTCGACCACCGTGCGGTGGGCGAGCAGCCCGAAGTGCTGGAAGACCATCGAGACGGAGTGGCGGCGCAGCTTCCGCAGGGCCGCGGCGTCGGCGGCCATCACGTCGGTGCCCTCGATCGAGATCCGGCCGGCGGTGGGCTCGATCAGCCGGATCAGCGTCCGCACGAGCGTCGACTTGCCCGAGCCCGACAGCCCCATGACGACGAACACCTCGCCGGGCCAGATCTCGAGCGAGACGTCGCGCACCGCCACCGTGCAGCCCGTCTTCTCGCGCAGCTCGGCGCGCGAGAGCTCGGCGTCGGGCGAGCCGGGGATGCGCTCGGCGTGGGGGCCGAACACCTTCCAGACGTCGTACGCCGCGACCAGCGGCGCGCCGCTGCGATCGACGGCGGGCTCCGCCACCGCGTTCGTCCCGGCCCCCTCAGATATATCAGGCACGCGGTGTCGATCGTAACGAACGAGGCTCGCCTGCGCTAGGGGCCGATCACCACCGTCTGGAGCTCGGTCAGCAGCTCGAACGGGTGGCGTCCGCCGACCCGGCCGCTGCCGCTGTCGCTTCCCGCCCGCCCGCCGAACGGCAGGTGGTTCTCCCAGTAGTTCGTGGTCTCGTTGACGTTCACCAGGCCCACCCGGACCTCCTCGGCGAAGCGCAGCCCCTTGCGCAGGTCCGCGGTGTAGATGGCGGCCAGCAGCCCGTAGGGCGACGCGTTGGTCAGCTCGATCGCCTGCTCGAGCGAGCCGATCGGCACGACCGGGGCGATCGGCCCGAAGGTCTCCTCGGCCGCCGCACGCGCGTCGGCAGGGACGTCGTCGAGGATCGTCGCCGGCCAGTAGAGGTCGGTGGGGAACCCGCCGGCGCGCTCGCCGCCCGCCACGACGCGCGCGCCGCGGGCCACCGCGTCGTGCACGTGCGCGTCCATCTTCGCGGCGACCCCCTCGTTGTTGAGCGGCCCCATCTGCGTGCCCTCGGCCAGCGGGTCGCCGAGTTGCGAGCGCACCGCGGCACGCTCGGCCAGGCGGGCGACGAAGTCCTCGCGCACCGCCTCGTGCACGAGCAGCCGCTCGCCGGCCGTGCAGCTCTGGCCGGCGCACAGGAAGCAGGCGACGATCGCGGCGTCGGCGGCGGCGTCGAGGTCGGCGTCGTCGAGCACCACGAGCGGGCCGTTGCCGCCCATCTCGAGCAGCTGCGCCTTGCCCGCGGCCCGCTGGGCGATGCGCCGGCCCGTGGCCGTCGAGCCGATGAAGCCGACGGCGGCGACGTCGGGGTGCCCGACGATCTCGTCGCCCACCACGGGCCCCTCGCCGGGGACGAAGTTGAACACGCCCGGCGGCAGCTCGGCCTCGGCGACGCACTCGGCGAGCAGGCCGGAGCAGACCGCGGTGCTGGGCGCCGGGTTCCACACGACCGTGTTGCCGCAGGCGAGCGCGGGGCCGACCAGCTCGGCGGGCATCGTGTACGGCCAGTTCCACGGCGTGACGACCGCCACGGGCCCCTTCGGCCGGCGCAGCAGCAGCACCCGCGTGCCCGGCGTGGCGCTCGGAGGGATGGCGCCCTCGAGGCGGACCCCGTCCTCGGCGGCGCCGTGCCACATCGCCACGAGCTCGTCGACCTCGTCGTAGGCCTCGGCGTGCAGGGGCTTGCCCTGGTCGAGCGTGAGGGCGAGGGCCAGCTCGTCGCGGCGGCGCGCGCAGGCGTCCGCCACCCGGTGCAGCGCCGCTGCCCGGTCGAACGCGGTCCGCCCCGCCCAACCTCCGAAGGCGGCGCGCGCAGCGGCGACGGCGCGCCGGGCGTCCTCGCGGCTGCCCTGGACGACCTCTCCGATGACCTCGCCGGTGGCGGGGCTGAGCGCTGGGAGCGCGGCGCCGGAGCTCGCCTCCTCCCACGCGCCGGCGATGAACAGTCGCGTCAGCGTGACCGTCGCCACGGGTGCCTCCTCGGTCGGCTTGGCCTGCTCGGCCAGATATATCAGTCGGCCCGGGCCGCGTCACGACTGAACGCGGCCACGATGTCGCGCTGGAAGGCCAGCACGTGCTCGCGCATGATGGTCCGGGCGCGCGGGCCGTCGCGGTCGAGCAGTGCCTCGGTCAGCTGCACCTGGTCGTGGACGGCGTGGCCGAGTCCGGGCACGCGGTCGAGCACCAGGTACCAGACGCGCAAGGAGAGCGTGTAGTAGCGCTCGAGCGTCGCCAGCAGGTAGGGGTTGCCCGAGGCCTCCCAGGTGAAGCGGTGGATCTGCTCGTCGAGCTGCATGAGGCCGTCCTGGTCGGCGCGCCGGGTGAGGCGCTCGACTGCGTCGCGCAGTGCGCGCGCCCGCGTACGCGCCTCCGTGTCCATGCGCAGGGCCGCGAGCTCTGCCGCGTAGCCCTCGAGCTCGGCGCGGACCTCGGTGATGTGGACGATGTCGGACGCCTCGACGGCCGAGACGAAGGTGCCGCGCCGCGGCTGCACGGCGACGAGGTCCTCGAGCGCCAGCCGCTTGACCGCCTCGCGCAGCGGCGTGCGCCCGACGTCCATCTCGCGCATCAGCGCGTCCTCGCGCAGCGCCGTGCCGGGCGGGAGCCGCAGGGTGACGATGCGGTCGCGCAACTCGTGGTACGCGCGGTCGGCGAACAGTCGCGCATCGCCCGCGCCCGGGTCGGTGGGTCGTGCGGCCATCGCGATGCGCAGATCGTAGTTCGCGGCGGCTTGCCTCAACTCTCCAGCGCTGATATATCACAAGGATGAGCGCGTCGTCCGCAACGCGGCATGCGCCGGTGGCGCCGTGATCGCGGATCCCGCCGCGCAGCACGGGGCGGTGCTCGCCGCCCTGCTGCGGCGCCCGCGCTATGAGGTCCTGCCGCTCGACGGGGTCGAGGAGCAGGTGCGCGCGCACCTCAGCACCGACGTGAAGGTCACCGTGACCGCCTCCCCGCGCCAGGGGCTCGAGGCGACGCTCGCGCTCTCCGAGCGGCTGGCGCGCGCCGGCTACCCCGTGGTGCCGCACCTCTCGGCTCGGTTGGTCCGCGATCGCCCGCACCTCGAGGAGATCGTGGCCCGCCTGCGCGAGGCCGGCGTGCGCGAGTTGTTCGTCCCGGCCGGCGACGCGGCGGTGCCCGGTGCGTTCCCCGCCGCCGTCGATCTCCTCGCCGCGATGGGCCCGCTCCGCGACGCCTTCGCCGAGATCGGCATCACCGGCTATCCCGAGAGCCACCATCTGATCTCCGACGAGGAGACGATCCAGGCGATGACCGCCAAGGTTCCGATGGCCACCTGCATCATCAGCCAGATCTGCTTCGACCCGCTCGTGATCGGGGGCTGGATCGCGGAGGTCCGCCGTCGCGGCACCGCGCTGCCGCTGTGGATCGGCATGCCCGGCGCCGTCGAGTACGCCAGGCTCGTGCGCATCTCCATGAAGATCGGCCTCGGCGAGTCGGCGCGCTTCCTCGGCCGCCATCGCTCGTGGATGTCGCGGCTCATCACGCGCCGCTTCAAGCCCGATCCCCTGCTCGCGGGCCTCGCCCCCTGCCTGGCCGATCCGGCCGCCGGGGTGGCCGGCTTCCACTTCTACACGTTCAACGAGCTGGCGCGCACCGAGCGCTGGCGCCGCGAGGCGCTGGCCCGCCTGGAAGTGAGCTAGATCAGCAGTTCCATGCCGTGAGGCGCTGTCGGCGGTCCTACGCCAGATTCCGCTCCGCGTAGAGCGCCATCGCGTCGCGCAGGTACTCGACCAGCTCATCGTCTCCGTCCCCGATGTTCTGGCGGAAGCGCTCGTCGTCGGCGTACATCCGGCCGAGCCCGGCGTAGGCGGCGCGGTTCGGGCTCCAGAACAGGGACGTGACCTCGTAGTGCAGCTGGACGAGTTCCTGTACGCGCGGGTCGCTGACGTCGGTGCCGGCGCGTAGCAGCGGCGCGAGTCCGTCGTGCACCCGGCTGTAGCCGCTGCGCGCCATCTCCACGTCATCCTCGGTCCACGCCCGCATCCGCGCCTTTGACGCGTCGATGGCCTCGTCGCCCCAGCGCTGGCGGGCTTCGGCCTCGTAGGGGTTGTGCTCAAAGCCCTCGAAGATCTTCTCCGCGGCCATCTCGCCTCCATTCCTCAGGATCTCTATGGTCGTCTCGACGGTGCACAGCAGCCGGCCGAGGCGCTTGCGCTCCTCGACCAGCCGCTCGCGATGGCGGTCCAGCACCGCGACGGTGCCGGCACCGTCCTGGCGCTCGAGGATCTCCGCTATCGCATCAAGCCCCAGGCCAAGGTTGCGGAACAGGAGGATCTGCTGTAGCCGCAGGAGCTCGTCTTGCCCGTAGTAGCGGCGGCCGCCATCGGCCACCGCTTCAGGCGCGAGCAGGCCGACCGCGTGATAGTGGCGCAGCGTCCGCGAGGTCACTCCGGACAACCGCGCCACCTGGGAGATCGACCAGCTCATGACGGACACCCTAGATGTTGCCGTAACGTCAACTTCAAGCCCTTTCTGCGGGACCGGCACGTCCCCTCGCGATCACGCGCATCTCGTCGGACAAGCCCTCGAGCCAGTCGCGCAGGCCGGACCGCGTCCCGCCGGGTCCGAGCAGGCCGGTCGGCTTGGTCTTCTCAGGAGGCGGATCACCGCGCGGCCGAGCAGCGGGCGCTCGATGTAGGCGCTGTAGAAGCGCGCGCCAGCCCGCCGTAGTCGTCCTCGGCCATCGCCACCGGTCACGGGGGCGTCGGTGGGTTGGGACTGCGCCGGCTGCCGCGTGCGCGAAAGGAAGCCGATCGGCGGGCTGAGGAGCCGGTACGCCTTCTCGCTGTGGATCGGCAACCACTTCATCGCCGCTGATCACGGCGCGCGCAGCCGCGCGGACGTGCTGGAGCTGGCCATGAGGCGGCTCGAGGCCTTGTAGGTCCGCGCCACCGTCCCACACGCCGTTCCGACGTCGGGCCAGGTGAGTTGCCTAGCGGCCCGGGTCGTCCAGCGACTCGGCGAGCAGCGTGGCGACGTCGACCACGCGCAGGTCGTCGCCGCGGGCGCGCACGCCGTCGTCGAGCATCACGGTG
>Ga0136617_10000557_pt1 | contig 31496 bp, 30 predicted proteins | sample AntDrymUQ3222106_2_FD_129672 | JGI IMG/M metagenome (GOLD analysis project Ga0136617, IMG submission 129672) | Polar desert sand microbial communities from Dry Valleys, Antarctica - metaG UQ322 (21.06) | ecosystem: Environmental > Terrestrial > Soil > Desert | place: Antarctica: Dry Valley... | reverse complement strand
CGTTGCTCGTGCTGGCCACCCTGGCGGGCTGCCGAGCCGGCGTGGTCTGCACCGCCTTCGCCCAGCGCACCAGCGGCGCATTCGTGTCCGGCGAGCAAAAGGAGCGCGGCGAGCGAGCTTGCAGCGAGACGGGTCTGGAGGCGTTGCTCATCATGTCAGCCATGGAACGGAAGGTGCGCAGCGAGGGGGCCGTGCACTGGCGACCCTCCATGTGGGGCCCGGAGATGGCAACCTAGAGAGAGATCCACGTTCGGATCCGCGGCAGACGACCGTGGCCGACGGACGCCGGCGGAGCCGCAGCAAGGTTTCGTCGGATGCAAGAAGGAGGATCCGGTATGGCCGAGGCCTACTGCGTTCGGGATAAGAAGAAGGTCGAGATCCAGGACCCAGAGCAGATCACCATGAAGAATGGCAAGCCGGCCACGAAGGGCACTTGCCCGGAGTGCAAGGGAAGTGTCTTCCGCATCGGCGGCTGACGCAAAGGGGGCGCCCTCCGGCCATCCGGCCGCCTGGGGAACGCCCCTAACGAACCCATCGATGAAAGTCGAGCCCCGGCACCGCCGGGGCTCGCAACATGCCACGGATCGGTCGCGCCGCCGTGCCCCGATCTTGGCGCGAGCGCCGTTTGGTACGATTCGTGCTCATGACCCGCGCAGCTCCCGCTACGCGCGGTGCGGCGCACGAGTGCCGCTCGACACGCTCGACCACGTCGCAACCCACACGTTCGACCATGTCGATGATGCGCCGCCGCGCAGCACCTCGGACCAGGAGGACAGTCCCATGACCACCAGGGTCGGCATCAACGGCTTCGGTCGGATCGGTCGTCAGACGCTCAAGGCACTCATCGAACGAGCCCCGGATGTCGAGGTCGTGGCCGTCAACGACCTCGTGGACACCGCCACCAACGCGCTGCTCTTCAAGCACGACTCGACCTACGGCGCCTACGACGGCACCGTGGATCACACCGACGACAGCATCATCGTGGATGGTCGCGAGATCCGGGTGCTCCAGGAGCGCGATCCGGCGTCCCTGCCGTGGGGCGACCTGGGCGTGGACATCGTGGTCGAGTCGACCGGGCTCTTCACCGATGCCGCCAAGGCCCGCGCCCACCTCGATGCCGGGGCGCGCAAGGTCATCATCTCGGCCCCCGCCAAGGGTGAGGACGTGACCATCGTGCTGGGCGTCAACGAGGACATGTACGACGCCGCCGCGCACCACGTCATCTCCAACGCCTCCTGCACCACGAACTGCCTGGCGCCCGCGGCCAAGGTCGTGCATGATGAATGGACCATCGTGCGCGGGCTCATGAACACGATCCACTCGTACACCAACGACCAGCGCATCCTGGACGTGGCGCACACGGATCCGCGGCGGGCACGGTCGGCGGGGCAGAACATCATTCCCACCACGACCGGTGCCGCCAAGGCGCTGGCCCTGGTGATCCCCGACCTCAAGGGCAAGTTCGACGGCTTCAGCCTGCGCGTGCCGACGCCCACCGTGAGCGTGGTCGACTTCACCGCTCAGCTGGAGCGGCCGGCCAGCGTGGAGGAGCTGAACGACGCCTTCCGCGCCGCTGCGGCCGGTCCCATGCAGGGCATCCTGGGCGTCTCGGACGATCCGCTCGTCTCGATGGACTTCAAGGGCGACAGCCGGTCCTCCATCATCGACGCGGACTCCACGATGTCGCTGGGCGGCGACTTCGTGAAGGTCATCGCCTGGTACGACAACGAGTGGGGCTACAGCTGCCGCGTGGCCGACCTGGTGGCGTTCGTCTCCCAGCGGTTGGACGGCACGCCATCGGACGCCCAGCGGTCGGACGGCGAGCAGGCACGCGGCGAGCCGGTCCAGGCCGCGGCCGGCGCCTGAGCGCCGAGGACCTCATGCAGAAGCTCACCGTCCGCGATGCGGACGTCACCGGCAAGCGCGTCCTCCTGCGCGTCGACTTCAACGTGCCCATCGAGGACGGCAAGGTCAAGGACGACTCTCGGATCCGGGCCGCCATCCCCACCATCCGCTACCTGCTGGAGCAGAACGCCTCGATCATCCTGATGAGCCACCTTGGGCGGCCCAAGGGCAAGGTGGTCGAGTCGGCCCGCCTGCGCCCGGTCGCTGAGCGGCTCAGCGGACTCCTGAGGTTCCGCGTGCCGGTGACCGGCGACGCCCTGGGCATCGGCACCAGCGACGCCATCGGACGGCTCAAGCCGGGCCAGATGCTGATGCTGGAGAACCTGCGTTTCCATGCCGCGGAGGAAGCCAACGACCCGGAGTTCGCCAAGACCCTGGCCGGGTACGGACAGGTCTATGTGAACGATGCCTTCGGCGCAGCCCACCGCGGCCACGCGTCCACGGTCGGGGTGCCCAGCATCCTGCCGGGCTATGCCGGGCTGCTCATGGAACGGGAGATGGTCAATCTGGCCAAGCTCCTGGAGTCGCCCGGCCGGCCCTTCGCGGCGGTCATCGGGGGTGCCAAGGTATCGACCAAGCTGGCCGTGCTGGAGAGCCTGATGACGAAGGTCGATACCTTCCTTGTCGGCGGTGGCATGGCTAACACGTTCCTGGTGGCCAAGGGCATGACGGTGGGCAAGAGCCTGCTGGAGAAGGATCGCGTGGAGGAGGCCGGACGCGTCCTGGCGGCCGCCGAAGAGGCCGGTGTCGACTTCATCCTGCCGGCCGACGTGGTGGTGGCCAAGGAGGTCACGCGCGGTGCCGAGCACAAGATCGTGGCCGCCCACAAGATCCCCAACAGCTGGTCGGTGGTCGATATCGGTCCGCAGACCCGCGAGGCCTTCGAAGCTGCGCTGGAGCCTGCCAGGACCGTCTTCTGGAATGGACCGCTGGGCGTCTTCGAGGTGCCCACCTTCGGCGACGGCACCCGTCAGATGGCGCGTTATCTGGCCCGCCGGGCAGAGGCCGGCACGTCCGTGGTGGCCGGTGGCGGCGATTCCGTGGCGGCCATCGAGGAGCTCAAGCTGGGATCCAGCTTCACCCATATCTCGACCGGCGGTGGCGCCAGCCTGGAGTACCTGGAAGGCAAGGAGCTACCGGGCATCGCCGTCTTGCTCGACCGGCCGGCCCCGCCGCCCAAGCCGGCCCGCAAGCGGTCCGCCACCCGCAAGGAGCCCGCGGTCCGGTGACCAGCATCGAGCTGATCGATGCTCACGAGATCCTCGACTCGCGGGGCAACCCCACCATCGAGGTCGTGGTGGTCCTGGATTCGGGCGCCACGGGACGAGCGGCGGTGCCCTCGGGCGCCTCGACCGGTGCCCACGAGGCGGTGGAGCTGCGCGACGGCGAGTCCTCGCGCTACGGCGGCAAGGGTGTCCGCCGCGCCGTGGTCAACGTGTTGGAGGTCATCGGCCCGGCGCTGATGGACCAGGACGCGGCCGATCAGGCGGCCATCGACGAGCTGTTGATCGACCTGGACGGGACGCCTGACAAGGGCCGTCTGGGTGCCAACGCCATCCTGGGCGTCTCGCTGGCCTGCGCGCATGCCGCGGCAGCCGCGTATGGCATGCCCCTCTATCGCTATCTGGGCGGGGCTGCTGCCAGGACGCTGCCGGTGCCCATGTTCAACATCCTCAACGGTGGCAAGCACGCCGCTGACTCGACCGATTTCCAGGAGTTCATGGTCATGCCCGTGGGCGCTCCCAGTTGGAGCGAGGCGCTGCGGGCCGGGGCGGAGATCTTCGCCGCGCTGCGCACCGAGCTGCATGAGGGCGGCCACTCAACGGGACAGGGCGACGAGGGCGGCTTCGCGCCGTCCCTGTCCTCCAACCAGGCGGCCATCGAGATCGTGCTGCGAGCCATCGAGCGCGCCGGCTACCAGCCCGGCGACGATGTCGTCATCGCGCTCGATCCGGCCGTCACGGAGCTCGTCGATCTGGACGTCGCGGCCACCGGCGACGGCGAGCTGACCTACCGGCTGGCCAAGGAGGGCCGGACGCTGGTGACGTCGGAGCTGGTCGACTTCTGGACGGACTGGATCGATCGGTACCCCATCCTATCGCTGGAGGACGGTCTGGCCGAGGACGACTGGCTGGGCTGGCGGATGCTGACCGAGCGCGTGGGGGACCGCTGCCAGCTGGTCGGCGACGACCTGTTCGTGACGAACCCGGAGCGGCTGGGTCGCGGGATCGCGGAAGGTGCCGCCAACGCGGTGCTGATCAAGCTGAACCAGATCGGCACGCTCTCTGAGACGCTGGACACCGTGAGCCTGGCGCAGCGCAACGGCTTCGGGGCGGTCATCAGCCACCGCAGCGGAGAGACAGAGGACACCACCATCGCCGATCTGGCCGTGGCGACCGGCGTGGGCCAGATCAAGAGCGGCGCCCCCTCACGCTCCGAGCGGGTGGCCAAGTACAACCGCCTGCTGCGCATCGAGGCCGAGCTCGACCGCTTCGCCTCCTACCCGGGGCGAGCAGCCTTGGTCACGTCGCGATGAATGAAGCTTCGGGCCAGCTGACGCCCGAGCTCATCGCGGAGCGACAGGGAAGTGGCCGGTTCCTGGACCGGGGCGCCATCTTCGCCGGCTGGGTGGGGCTGGGCATGGGGCTGGTCATCGCCATCGCCTTCGAACTCATCGTGGCCATCCAGCCACTCGTCTTCCTGCTGGCGTTGCCGGCCGGTGCGCTTATCGGGGCTTACGCCAACGTCCGTTCCGAGCGTTGGCGGCCGCGCGGCCGCGTGCTTGCGAACTCGGCGTACGCCGGGCTGGTGACCGGTATCGGTCTGGCCGTGCTCTACGTGGCCATCCGGCTCCTGTTCATCTACGCCGACAGCGGCTATCGCGTGCCGACCCAGGGCGGGCAGCTCTCCTGCGCTACGGGACCGGCCTGCACTTACGAGCGTTACCTGGCGGCAGGTCGCGGGCCGGAGCTGACGGCCAGCGGCGTGACGGACGGAGCGTCGTTCGAGGCGTTCGTCCTGAGCGAGCATCTGTCGGGTGGCCTCACGCTCCTCGTGCTCTCGGTCGGCGGCGCGCTGCTGGCCGGCGGCTTGCGCGCCTCGCGCGAGTCTCGGGGGACTCCCGCCGCTCATCCTGGATCAGGGAGGGGCTTCCCGATAGGCGACGCGACGGAGACTTGAGACCCCGCCTGCGGGGGACACCGCCACGAGCTCCATGACAGATGTGAGTCCCGGTGGCGTTAGCCGGTAGTCGATGGTCACCAGCCTGCCAGACGCGCACCCGGACCGACATCAGACAGTCGTTGAGCCCCCGGGGATGCCCCAAACCAGCCTTGGCGAGTCCCCGTTAACAGCCAGCCGCTGGCTTGCGCTGCCGCCATGCGCGCTTGTCAGGGGCATCAGGCCCCGGACCTCGATGAACCCCACGTGCACCCAGCCACCCGCTCGAATCAGTTCACCCGCTCGAACCGATCCACGGTCCGCTGCCGCGACATCACACGGCGTGAGCCCGGGCTAGCTCTCGTCGGCGGCCGGCTTCTGCTTGGCGGTCGACTTGCTGGCGGTGGACTTGCTGGCGGTGGACTTGGCCGGGCTGGCCTTGGCGGCACTGGCCTTTGCCGTACCTGTCTTCGAGGGGGAGCTCTTGGCCGCTGTGCCGGACTTCGGTGTGGCCGCCTTGCCGGCCGCCGGTGTGGTCGATGCCTTGGCCTTGACCGGTGCCTTGGCGGCCGGGGCGGCCTTCGTGGCGGCCGGCTCCTTGGTGGTCGCGGCGGCGGCCGCCTGCTCACGGGAGGAGCGGGTCAGGGCGGCGCGAGCCTTGCCGGCGGCCGTCTGCTCGCCCTTGGCCTTGACGGCTCGACCGGCCGCGATGCGGGCCTTGGCCTGCTTAGCGGCTGCGGTCTTGCCGGTCTGGCGCTGGGCCTTGGCCGGTGCCGCCAGGGTCTCGCCACCCAGGGCCGCGTTGATCTTCAGCATCAGCCGGCTCTTGCGGCGGTTGGCGGCGTTGGGGTGGATGGCGCCCACCTTGGCCGCCCGGTCCAGGGCCGACAGCGCGATCACCAGGGCCTCGCGCGTCGGCTCCGTCTCGCCCGTCTCGGCCGAGGTGAGGGCCTTGGCCACGTACGTCTTGGCGGCGGTGCGGCGCGGCTGGAGCACGGCCCGCCGGCTGGCCGCCTGACGGACACGCTTGATGGCCTGCGGCGTCCGAGCGCCGGTCCAGGTGCGGGAAGAATGAGGCAAGTGTGGATCCCTCGGGGTACTGGTCAGGGTAAGGCGCCCAAGCGGCGCGACGAGTGATGGTATCAGACGCTCCGGATGGAGGGAGTGACGCCACGGAGGAAGTGACGCCTCTAGGCGGCGACCCGGCTGCGACCCAGCGAGGGCGTCCGGGACTGACCCTTCGCTATACTCCGGCGGCCCATGGCCACCATCCCCCAGGCGCGCCTGCGCAACTTCTCCATCATCGCGCACGTGGACCACGGCAAGTCGACGCTGGCCGATCGGCTACTGGAGCTGACCCACACCATCGACGCGCGGCAGATGACCAGCCAGGTCCTCGACTCGATGGATCTGGAGCGGGAGAAGGGCATCACCATCAAGGCCCGCGCGGTGCGCCTCGAGTACCTCGCCGCGGACGGCCTGACCTACGGTCTGAACCTCATCGACACGCCCGGCCACGTGGACTTCAGCTACGAGGTCAGCCGCTCACTACAGGCCTGCGAGGGCGCCCTCCTGGTGGTCGATGCGGCGCAGGGCATCGAGGCTCAGACCCTGGCCAACGTACATCTGGCCCTGGCCCAGGACCTGGTCATCGTGCCGGTCATCAACAAGATCGATCTTCCCTCAGCCCAGCCGGAGCTGGTGATGGAGGAGCTGGAGAACGTGTTGGCCATCCCGCGCGAGGAGGTCATCCTCGTCTCGGCCAAGGAGGGCACCAACATCGAGGCGGTGCTCGAACAGGTCGTGGCGCGCATCCCGCCGCCCAAGGGCGATCCTGACGAACCGCTCCAGGGCCTCATCTTCGACTCCCATTACGACGTCTACAAGGGCGTGGTGGCCTACGTCCGGCTGGCCTCGGGCACGCTCCACGAACACCAGGATGTGCGGCTGATGGCCTCCGGCGTGGAGGCGGAGATCCTGGAGCTGGGCGTCTTCCGGCCGCAACTGGTACCTGTGCCCATGCTCGGCCCCGGCGACGTGGGGTATGTGGCGACCGGTCTCAAGAGCGTGCGGGACTGCCAGGTCGGCGACACCATGACCTCCGCCGCGCGACCGGCCGCCGCGCCGCTGCCGGGCTACAAGAAGGCCAAGCCGCTCGTCTTCGCGGGCATCTACCCGCTGCGTGGCGAGGACTACGGCGAGCTGCGCGAGGCGCTGGAGAAGCTGCACCTGAACGACGGCTCCATCAGCTTCCAGCCGGAATCGTCGGTGGCACTCGGGTTCGGGTTCCGCTGCGGGTTCCTGGGCCTCCTGCACATGGAGATCGTGCAGGAGCGGCTGGAGCGCGAGTTCGCGCTCGATCTGATCGCTTCTGCGCCGTCGGTGGAGTACTCCGTGACGCTCATCAACGGCCGTGGCGAGGTCAGCGTCGACAACCCCTCCCGGCTGCCCTCCATCGGCGACATCGAGGCCATCTCCGAGCCCTGGGTGCGTGCCACCGTGGTCACGCCCAGCAGCTACATCGGAACACTCATCGAGCTGGCCACGGGGCACCGCGGCACGTTCCAGAACATGGAGTACCTGGACGCTCAGCGCGTGCTGCTGACCTTCGAGCTGCCCCTGGCGGAGATCATCATCGACTTCTACGACCAGCTCAAGAGCCGCAGCCAGGGCTACGCCTCGCTCGACTACGAGTCCATCGGCTATCGCCCGGGCAACCTGGTCAGGCTGGACGTGATGGTGGCCGCGGAGCCGGTCGATGCGCTTTCGCTCATCGTTCATCGGGACCGCGCACAGAGCGAGGGGCGGCTGCTGGTGGAGAAGCTGAAGGAGCTCATCCCACGCCAGATGTTCGAGGTGCCCATCCAGGCGGCCATCGGCTCCAACGTCATCGCCCGCGAGACGATCCGGGCCATGCGCAAGAACGTCCTGGCCAAGTGCTACGGTGGCGATATCTCGCGCAAGCGCAAGCTGCTGGAGAAGCAGAAGGAGGGCAAGCAGCGGATGAAGCGGGTCGGCTCCGTGGAGATCCCCCAGGAGGCGTTCCTCGCGGTGCTGCGTACCGGGAGCTCCGGCTGATGGAGGACTCGCTGCGCTTCCTGCTGCTCATCGCCTTCGTCGGTCTCTTGCTGTTGCTGCGTTTCGACGCATCTCGCTTCGGCACCGCGGAGTACGACGACGAGCGAGCCCGGGGCGGACTGCGCGGCTGGTTCCGGCGGCTGGCGTGGTATGGCATGGGTGCGCTCCTGGTCGTGGCGATCTACCTGATCCACCCGCTGCCCATCACGCAACTACGCCTGGATCTGGGCGTGGATCGCCAGGAGGCGATCGGATTCGGGCTGATCTTCGGCGTCGGCGGGACGCTCGTCGCCTTCGTCCTGGCCTGGTATCGATACCGCCGTTTCCGGCTACCGCCCGCCCGCCATTACCCCGGTGCCATCGTCAACTGCATCGGCACGAGCTTCCTGGACGAGGCGCTCTTCCGCGGCATCATCCTGGGCCTGACGCTGGCCTACGACTGGCCGCTGGAGCTGGCCATCGCGTTCCAGGCCGTCCTGTACGGGCTGGCCACGCGCCTCGGGGCGCCGGGCCGGAGCAGGTCCATGCTGGCCATCTCCATCGGTGTCGGCCTGGTGGCCGGGTTCCTGACGGTGGAGACGGCAGGCATCGGTGCTGCCTTCGTGGGTCATGCCATCACGCGCTTCGCCATATTCATGGCCACGGGGCACGCGGGACAGGTGCGGCCGCGCGGCTACGAGCCGGAGGAGGAGCTCGGTCACTCGCTGCCGCCCGATGGCTGGGAGGTGGTGGTCGACCCGAACAGGGCACCGGACGTGCCGGCCAACCCCGGCCGGCTCCGGCAGGTACGGCCCGGCTGACGCGCGTCCTCGTGGAGGCTTATCCGCCGGTCGCGCTCTACGTCCACGTCCCCTTCTGCCTCTCGCTCTGTCCCTACTGCGACTTCGTGGTTTACAGCGGCCGGCACGCGCGCGGGCCGACGAGCCGGGTGGGGACGTTCGTGGCGGCGCTGCTGGTGGAGCTGGACCTGCGTGCTGATCTCCTGGATGCGCGCTTCGGCGCGGGCCGGCCGCCACTCGAGACCCTGTATCTGGGCGGTGGCACTCCGTCCCTCGTTCCGGCCGCTGTCATCCGCCAGCTGCTTGAGCGGGTGGACCGTCGGTTCGGCATCGCGACCGGCGCGGAGGTGACCATGGAGGCCAACCCTGGGGTAGCGGATCGTGGCGACCTGGCCGGGTTCCGTGCGGCCGGCGTGAATCGGCTGAGCCTGGGCGTGCAGAGCCTCGACCGGAGCGAGCTCAAGCGCCTGGGCCGGCGCCATGGGCCGGACGATGTCGCCGACGCGATGGCCGCGGCGCGCGCGGCCGGCTTCGGGCACGTCTCGCTCGACCTGCTCTACGACATACCCGGTCAGACGGTCGGATCGTGGGAGGCCACGCTGGAGGGCGTGGTCGGGCTCGCACCAGAGCACATCTCGGCCTACGCGCTGACCCTGGACGATCCGGAGGCCGAGTCGCTCACCGGGCCGACCGGGGACCATCTACCGCTCCGCTCCGGCGCTCGAGCCTGGCGCGGCCGGGCGCGACAGGAGCAGGACGAGGACCTGGCGGCAGAGCTCTACGCCTTGGCGCGGACGCGACTGGCAGCCGCCGGGTATGCCGGCTACGAGCTGTCCAACTGGGCGCGTCCGGGCCGGGAGTGCCGGCACAACCTGGCCTACTGGCAGCGAGAGCCGTACGAGGCTGTCGGGCCCGGCGCCCACGCCTTCGACGGTGCCCTCGAGCGCCGTTGGAACGCCGCACGGCTCGATGCGTACACCGGGGCGCTCTTGCCGCGCGACCGCTCCCAGGCGTCCCTGCCACCGGGTGGCCGGGAGACACTGGACGGAGCCACGGCACGAGCCGAGAGTGTCATCCTTGCTCTGCGGCTAGCGAGCGGCGTGGACGAGGCTCTCCTGGGGGATCCGCTGCTGGCACCGGGCTTGGCGTGGGGCCTGCAAGCGGGACTGTTGGAGCGCGGGAGCGGCCGTATCCGTCTGTCCGGATGGGGTCGGCTGCTGAGCAACGAGATCTTCTCGCGCCTCTTGCCCGATCCCGTGCCCGGAACGCCCGCGCCCGTCGCTACGGAAGCCGCCGCGTGATCGGTGGCGCCGCTCGTGGCCGCACCGGCACGGTCCTGAGACGCGGCCCGCTTCGAACCCGTCCGCTCCTGGGACTGCTCATCGTGAGCACGCTGGCGTGGGGCTGCCTCGCCGAGCCGACTGCCACGTCGTCTCGGTCAGGTCCGTTCCCGACCGCGACTCAGCAGCCCGCGGTCCCCACGGACGTTCCACAGATGCCCTCGCCCGCGTCAACGCCACCTGGATCGGTGCCCGCGACCTCGGAGCCGCCGGCGGGACCAAGTGCCACGCCAGCACCAGCGCCCACTGACGACCCGTCTCCTACCGCCGCCGCGAAGCCGCTGCCGGAGTGCCGCTACATCGATCGAGCCACGCGCCACGCGGAACAGGATCAGTGGGCCATCACGCTGCTCGATCCGACCTTCCGGTTACCCGCCGACTACGTGCCTGAGCGCCTCGTATCGACCACCAGAGCTGGTTTGCAGGCCGGCTACGAGGTTCGGCAGGAGGTGATCGATGACTTGCGCGCCATGGCCGAGGCATCGCGCGAGGCCGATGCGGAGATCGCCGTGCGCTGGGCGTACCGCAGCTATGGCGAGCAGGCGGGTGCCTTCGACCACTGGACACGCCAGTCTGGATACGATCGCGCGCTCCGATCCAGTGCGCGACCGGGCCACTCGGAACACCAACTCGGGACGGCCATCGACTTCCGCAGCGCTGACTCGTTGCGCGCTCCATGGGACTACGACGACTGGGGCCGTACGCCAGCCGGCACCTGGATGCGCGAGAGCTCGTGGCGCTACGGCTTCGTGTTGAGCTACCCCATCGGCATGTCCGAGGAGACCTGCTACGGCTACGAGCCGTGGCATTTCCGCTACGTCGGTCGCGAGCTGGCCGCGGCCGTGCGTGAGAGTGGCCAGTCCCTGCGCAGCTACCTGTGGGAGAACTTCGAGCGTCCCTGATCGGCTGACCTGGGCCGGGCCTTCTAGAGGAAGCACATCGCAGGTGATCTCCACACTGTGGCCGGCGATGTCCTTTCGGGGGTCCCTCTGGATGGCTGGGGATGGCATGTTCGAGCATGGCTGGAGAGTCGGAACCGGGCGAGGAGCACCCGGACGCGCGTCGCGGAGGCGAGCCTTGGCGGGATCCCCGGGCAAGGGCAGGAAGGAGTGCTGACATGACGTGCGATCTCGTGATGACCGTCATTCGGCATCGCCCGCCGTCGCGCCTCTCGTGACCACCAAAGAATGCGCCCATACTGCCAAGGGGGTTCGTTCCGCGCTTCGTCGGGGGTCAAGAGAACGAGGTGATCGTGCAATACGTCGTCGGTTGGGCCAACTTCGATGAGAATCCTTGTGTCGCGCTTAGCACGCTAGTTCTACGGTGGCCTCTGTGACGAGGAAGATAGGCGCCATGGTTGCGATCATGGCGTCGGTGCTCATTTCATCGTGCATGTCGTCCTACGAAGGTCCCTGTGCCCTAATTCCTCCCGCTGCGTTCCAAGAGGCCGTGGGCATCGAGCCGGCAGGTGTTGAGGCGAGCGTTGACACTGAGTATTGCAAGTGGATCATGAGCGGCGAAGGGTTCGAGGAAGAGGCGTTCGTCCTCCTGGTGTTCGACACGCGCCGCACGCCGTCGATATCGGCCGGTAGTGGAGATCCCGTCGAGGAAATGGGCGAGCGAGCGCACAGGAATAGCAACTCGTTGGTCGCAGTTCGAGGTCCGTGGATCTTGGAGTTGCGTTGGCTGTACCAGCCATTCGCGGCGGACGCGGAAATGGAGGAGGCTGTGACTAAGGCGTTGATGCAACATGCGATTGGAGCGCTGCCTTAGAGTCCAGACGTGTCCCGACGCGCTTAGGATGCGCCGTGAAGGAATGGCCCTCTCTTATGCGTCCGAGGGTGGGCTCCTAGGCTGTCTGGCCACCACATCGGTGTGGCATCCATGCGATATGCCGCCCGCCGGAGCCGGGCAAGAGGTCGTTGACGATCACGGGCGTCACTCTCCTCTGTGTGGCTACAGGCGATCTCAGGTGCCGCCCCCAATGGGACAGCTGGAGACCGCTACATGGCCATTGACACCGTATGAGAGCACTCAGGATGTTGTCGACTCATGTAGAACCAAGGCTCGGATGCGCTCGCCTCGCCTAAGGTCCGCCACGACGGCCTGCCGCCCGAGATGAGCCGCGTCCATGTCGGCGACCTGGGCGTGGCCAAGACGGATTCGCCGTCCCTCGACACGGGTGGTGGAGCCGCGTTGACACTCGACACGCGAGACTGCTACCATTCCGGCACACCGTTAGCACTCACACCAAGCGAGTGCTAACTCCGCTCCCAGTCGAGGCCCTAGATGGCGCGCCGCAAGGACCGACCGGGCCCGCTCGAGCCTCGCTCCGAGGCCATCCTGCGGGCCATCATCGAGGAATACGTAGCCACCGCGGCACCGGTCGGCAGCCTGACGCTCGTGGCGAAGTACCGGCTCGCGGTCAGCCCCGCCACCGTGCGCAACGTCATGGCCGAGCTCGAAGCGGCGGGTTACATCGGGCACCCGCATACCAGCGCGGGTCGCGTGCCCACGGATGCGGGCTACCGCCTCTACGTCGAGACGATCGCGGAGGCGGTGATCCTGGCGCCCGTGGAGCAGCTCATGATCCGTCACCAGTTCGGGCAGGTGGAGTTCGCCTCCGAGCAGTGGTTCCGGCTGGCCGCGTCCACCTTGGCCGGTGCCACCCATGTGGCGGGCCTGGCCACCCCCGCCAAGCCCGTCGCCTGCCGTGTCCGGCGCGTCGACCTGGTGCCCAACGGATCGCGGACGGCCAGTCTCGTCCTGGTCCTTGCCGAGGGCCCGGTCAAGCAGGTGCTACTCAACATGAACGAGCCGCGCACGCGTGAAGAGCTGGACGCCTTGGTGGAAGCCGTCAACGCGCGACTCGCAGGCTGTTCCGTCGCGGAGGTCGAGGAGACCTTGGCCGCCATGCGCGACGAGCCTGACCTGCCGGCGCTCCAGATCCGCGCGGTGGAGCGTGTGGCCGCGCTGATGCGCGACTTCGATGCCGACTCCGTGGAGGACCTCTTCAGTGAGGGCCTGCTCAACGTGATGGCCGCCCCGGAGTTCTCGCAGAGCGACAAGCTGCGACGAGTCTTCGTAGCGCTCCAGGATCGCCACTACATCGGTGGGCTGACGCGCCTCATGGCGGGACGCTCGGACGTCCACGTCTTCATCGGCAGCGAGAACGATCACGAAGAGATGCATGACGTGTCGCTCGTCCTTGCGCCCTACGGGCGGCAGGGCCAGGCGACGGGGGTCATCGGCGTGCTGGGTCCTACCCGCATGGCCTATCCCCATGCCATCAGCACGGTCCGTTACGTCAGCGGGCTGATGAACGAATTGGTGGACCACCTGTACGCATGAACGACGAACACGAGAACGGACGTCCCGCCGTGGGGATCCCTGGCCGCCCCAAGACCCGCGCCGAGGAACGCATCGAGCGCCTGGACACCTCACCCGCCGCGCTGGCCGCGGAGCTCGCTGAGCTGCGCGAGCGACTGGCTCTCTCGCAACAGGAGGTCGCCGACAACAAGGCCGGCTGGCAGCGGACTGCGGCCGACTTCCAGAACTACCGTCGCCGCACGGAGCAGGAGCGCCTGGACAGCCTGGGGCTGGCCAATGAGTCGCTCCTGCGTAAGGTGCTGGTAGTGGCCGATGACTTCGATCGGGCCATGAGCCAGATGTCACCCGACCTTGCCGGACAGGGCTGGATGGAGGGTGTCTGGGCCATCGACCGAAAGCTCAGGACGCTGCTCGAGTCAGAAGGCCTGACACCGCTGGAGGCTGATGGACAGCCCTTCGACCCACATCAGCACGAGGCCGTGGCGCAGGAGGAGACCGACGCGATCCCCGATGGGACCGTGGTCGCGGAACTCCAGCGTGGATACCGCATCCGCGATCGGGTGTTGCGCCCGGCCATGGTCGTGGTGGCCCGCAACCCGGCGACACCCATCAAGGACGCAACTACCGACACGACTATCAGTGAGACCGGCCGCGAGGCCACAGGAGGCAAGGACTAAGCCATGGGCAGGATCATCGGAATCGACCTCGGAACAACGAACTCCGTGGTAGCCGTGATGGAGGGCGGCGAACCGACCGTCATCCCGAGCGCGGAGGGCGGACGGACCATCCCCTCGGTCGTGGCCTTCACCAAGACCGGCGAGCGACTCGTCGGGCAGGTCGCCAAGCGCCAGGCCATCACCAACCCCAACAACACCATCTACTCCATCAAGCGCTTCATGGGCCGTCGCTGGGACGACCCCGAGGTGCAGCGTGCCAAGGACCTGGTGCCCTACAAGGTCATCAAGGATCCCAGCAGCGATGGCGTGAAGGTGGAGACCGCGGACGGCAAGAGCCACACCCCGCCGGAGATCAGCGCGATGATCCTCCAGAAGCTGAAGAGCGACGCCGAGGCGTACCTCGGGGAGAAGATCACCGAGGCCGTCATCACGGTGCCGGCGTACTTCGATGACACGCAGCGCCAGGCCACCAAGGACGCCGGTCGCATCGCCGGCCTGGACGTCAAGCGCATCATCAACGAGCCGACGGCGTCGGCCCTGGCCTACGGCCTGGACAAGAAGAAGGACGAGCAGATCGCCGTCTACGACCTGGGCGGCGGCACCTTCGACATCTCCATCCTGGAGCTGGGCGACGGTGTCTTCGAGGTCAAGGCCACCAACGGCGACACGCAGCTGGGCGGCGACGACTTCGACCAGCGCATCATCGATTGGCTGCTGGCCGAGTTCAAGAAGGACCAGGGCATCGACCTGTCCAAGGACCAGCAGGCGCTCCAGCGCCTGAAGGAGGCCGCCGAGCGGGCCAAGATCGAGCTTTCGTCATCCAGCCAGACCGAGATCAACCTGCCCTACATCACGGCCGACCAGACCGGGCCCAAGCACCTCGTGGTGAGCCTCTCGCGGGCCAAGCTCGAGGATCTGGTGGCCGATCTCATCGACAAGACCAAGGGACCCGTTCAGGCGGCCCTCAAGGATGCCGGGCTTCAGGCACCGGCCATCGATGAGGTGATCCTGGTCGGCGGCATGACGCGCATGCCCGCTGCGGTCGAGGCGGTCAAGCAGATGTTCGGTGGCAAGGAGCCCCACAAGGGCGTCAACCCGGACGAGGTGGTGGCCATCGGCGCGGCCATCCAGGCCGGCGTCCTGGCGGGCGACGTCAAGGACGTGCTGCTGCTGGACGTGACACCGCTTTCGCTGGGCATCGAGACGCTGGGTGGCGTCATGACGCGTCTCATCGACCGCAACACGACCATCCCCACATCCAAGAGCCAGGTCTTCTCCACGGCCAGCGATTCCCAGCCGCAGGTGGAGATCCACGTGCTCCAGGGCGAGCGCGACATGGCCAACGACAACAAGACGCTGGGTCGCTTCATCTTGGACGGCATCCCGCCGGCGCCGCGCGGCGTGCCGCAGGTCGAGGTCACCTTCGACATCGACGCCAACGGCATCCTGGACGTCCGGGCCAAGGACCGGGCGACCAGCCGCGAGCAGACCGTGCGCATCACCGCCTCCTCCATGCTCTCCAAGGACGACGTGGACCGCATGGTCCGTGACGCCCAGGAGCACGAGGTGGAGGACAAGCAGCGGCGCGAGTCGGTCGAGACGCGCAACCAGGCCGATGCCCTGGCTTTCCAGGCAGAGCGCACGCTGCGCGACCTGGGCGACAAGGTGTCAGCCGAGGATCGGGCTGAGGTCGAGCGAAAGGTGGAAGCCGTTCGTGAGGCGCTCAAGGGCGACGACACCGCCGCTGTGACGCGCACCACGCAGGAGCTGGCCGAGGTGCTCCAGCGCGTGAGCACGGCCGCCTACCAGGCTTCAGCGCCGTCCGGCGACGGCTCGCAGAACGGCGACGGTGCCTCGGGTGAGCCCGAGCCGGAGGCGGCCGGAGAAACTGCCGGCGCTGAGGCTGAGGAGCCCGTCGAAGGGGAGTACAAGGAGGTCTGAGGCCGCGCCGGCGGTCCGGACCGGCCAGACCCTGCGAGATCACGAGAGGCTCGGCTACACAGCCGAGCCTCTTCTTACATGCGCGAGATCGGCTCCAGGCCGGGCACGTGTCGGGCCAGGAAGTCGAGGATGATCCGCTGCTGGCGGACCTTCTCGTCGAGGTCGTTCGAGCCGTGTCCGGTGCCGAAGACGTACAGCTCGTGGGGATGGTCGCGGGCCGCCAGCCGCTCGACGTAGGCCATCGCCTGTCGGTATGGGCAGCGGCTGTCGTTCTCGCCGATGAGGAAGAGCACGGGCGCGCGCACCTCCTCGACGTGGTTGATGGGGTTCCGGTCGCGCATCAGCTCGGGTACCTCCGCGGGCGTGCCCCCCAGCAGCGCGCGATCGTATGCCTGGAGCAGCGGCGACAGGTCCTCGTAGCCGAGCTCGTAATCACCCACGGGCACGCCGGCCACGCCGCAGAGCCACAGGTCGGGATGCTTGCCCAGCTCCATCAGCGTGACGTAGCCGCCCCAGGACCAGCCCCCGACGACGGCCCGCGCGGGATCCGCCAGACCCTTGTCGATGAGGTCGCGCAGGCCCGCGTTGATGTCCTCCAGCTCCGGGCCGCCGATATCGCCGGTCAGGACGTCGCGCCACTCGCGGCCATAGCCAGTGGAACCGCGGTAGTTGACCATGCCCACCACGAAGCCGGCATCGACATAGGCCTGTGCCTCTGGGTAGTAGCGGTCCAGGTCGAGCGAGGTGGGTCCGCCGTGAACCAGCATCAGCACAGGGAACGGCCCTTCGCCCTCCGGCGCGACGTAGAACCCGTGAACGCTCTGGCCGCGCTCATTGTCGAATCGCCAGGACACGTACGGGCGGCCGGCGACAGGCGGCGCCGAGGTAGGCTGCACGATCTCCTCGCCGCCTTCGGCGCGCACGCTGGGCTGCCGGTGACCCTGCGACAGCCGATACCAGGCTCGACCGTCCGGTCGGATGCGGGCGCCCCAGGCGATGGCGCCCGCGGGGTGGTCGATGGGAGTCAAGGTGCTCGTGTCGAGCTGGTACCGGTAGAGCTGGTGCCGGCCTTCCTGGAGGTTGCTGAGCAGGAGCGCCTCGCCGTCGGGATACCAGTCGGCTACCGTCACGTCCCCCGCCAGGTCGACCTGCAGGCGCCTTCGCTCGTCCGTCGCCAGATCCCAGATGGCTGGACGCTGGTCTCCCTCCAGCTCGTCGTCGAGGGCCAGCCGCTGATCTCCGGGCAACGGCGACCAGGCGACCGCCATGATGGCCATGCCCTCATCACGGAGGCTGGCCACGACCTCCCCGGTCTGCGTGTCGATTACCCGCAGCGCCGGGTGCATGAGGCCGCCCTCCTGGCTATCGGAGAGGCAGAGCAGCGCTCCGTCGGTAGAGAGGCCTGCGCGGCCGAGGTCATATTCACCTCCGGCGACCTGCAGCGACTCGCGGCTCCGGACGAGCTCTCGAGCCTGACCCCCATCTCGGGCGACGTACACGGCGAAGCCGTCCCGGTCGCTGACGCCGGCTGCCACGACTCCGGCGGCCTGTGCCAGCCCCTCGTTCCAGCCGTGTGGCACGCCTTCGAGGAACGGTCGTGCCTCGCCACCCTCGAACGGCGTGCGGTACCAACGGCCGGACTCGTCGCCCGTGTCGTCGGAGAACCAGATGACGCCGCTGCCGTCAAGTGTCGGGCTGCCCACGGTCACGCCGACCGGGCTGTCCGTCACCTGCCGGCCGTGGCCCGTCCCGAGGTCCAGGCAATGGATCTGCCAGATGCCGCTCTCGTTGCTGGCGTAGACGATGCGATCCGGCGCCAGCGGCGACCAGTCGGGCAGGGAGACGGCGGCGGCCCGGTAGCGGCGTTCCCAGGCCGGCATGTCGATATCGATGCGCTCATCCATCCATCGAGCATAACGACCCGGGGCCGACCCAGCGAGGACCGCTCTGATCGCCGGCCGAGCCGCTTATCGTCTAGGGCAGGAAGAGGGAGCGTCCCGGCGCCACGGCCTGGAGCAGCAGGACCGCGAGGTAGGCCCCCAGCAGGACGACTCCCACGACCAGGTGCAGCCGGATGTTGGTGGCCATCACGGCCATCAGGCCGTAGGGCTGGTCGTAGTAGGTCTCCAGGCCGCGATGCACCCGCAGCGCGAGCGGGATCGCCAGGAGCGCCAGCAGCGCCGGCAGCGGCAGCAGTCGGAGCGCCACACCGGCCACGATGATGGCGAAGGCCGCCGCCGCGGCCACGTCGTAGATGGTGATGACCGTGCGCTGCGGCAGCCGCACCACCAACGTGCGCTTGCCCGCGCGCGCGTCGCCGGGCCGATCGGGGACCTCGTTGACGTAGAGGATGAGCGCCACCAGGATGGCCACCGGCAGGGAGGCCACCACGGCCGCCGGCTCGATCGATCCACCCGACTGCACGACGTACGCGCCCAGAAGCATGAGCGGGCCGAAGCCGATGGCCGTGGTGATCTCGCCCAGGCCGCGGTAGACGAGCTTCAGCGGCGGAGCGGTATACCCGACGCTCAGGATGATGCCCACCACACCGATGGCCAGCAGCGCCGCCGAGGGCCGGAGTGCCAGCAGGATGAGGCCGACGGCCATCGCCACGGCGTAGAAGAGGAGGCTCATCCGTTCCATGCCGCCCAGCGACACGAGGCCGTATTGGATGACGCGTGAGCCACCGCTGTACTGGGTCGGGTTGACGTTGGCGTCGTCGGCACCGAGGCGCGTGTCGAACACGTCGTTGGCCACGTTGAGGCCGAGATGCACGGCGGCCGCGCCGATGATCGTGAGCAGCGCGGTGAGCGCGTCAAAGAAGCCGTTCGCGGCGGCGATGGCCAGCCCGATGGCTACGGGGATCAGCGTGGCGCTCAGGAAGGGGAGGCGCGTCGCGCGCAGGAAGAGCCAGCCGCGCGACAGCCGCGGGCGCACGGAGCGGCCCGTTGCCCGCGAGACGCCCTCGAGGTAGCGCCGCGACTGTCCGACGGTCCGCTCGAGGTACTCCGGGAACGGGATGTCCGCCTCATCCCAGCCCCAGGCGCTCTCGCCGCGGAAGGCCAGGCGTCCAGTGTCCGAAGCCGCAACACGGCCCCAGACGGTCACGTGACGGCGCTCGTCGTAGCCCACGCCGGGCTGTGGACGGATGTGGCTGCCGGTCAGGCTGACCTCGCCCTCGGTGGGGATGTCGAGGCCGGCCGGCGTTGCGAATGACGCGGTGCCCGCAGCCGGATCGATCGAATCGAGCGTGATCGCGGCGCTCATCGGAAAGCCCTCCGGCCCCACCCAGGTCAGCAGGGCGAAGGGGAACTCGGTCAGTCTGGTGAGGCCGGTCGAAGCGTCGAAGCGGGCTACGCCCGCACGCAGGTCCATGATCAGGCGACCTCTGCCGTGGCGGCGCTCGACGCGCGAGGTGGGGAGCCGTCGCGAGGGACGGAGGAGACGCTGGGCGCGGTGCTCGTGTCGCCATCCGGCCAGAGGTAGGCCCGCTGCGGGGTCACCTCGATGACCGCCCGCTCGAAGAACAACGGAAACGCCACGCGGGCCTTCAGGAACTGGCGGATCACCGGCTCCTTGGCCTCCCACAGTGGCAGGACTCGCTCCCAGTCGGTATGCGGATCGCCATCGATGACCTGCGCCAGGCCCTGGATCGTCGCCCGGGCCTGCCGGCCGCCCAGAGCGACCGGGTCGCTGAGCGAGATGGAGACGCGCGGGTCGGCCTTCAGGTGCTCCAGCTTGCGGGAGAAGAGGATGCTGGACGTCATCAGGATCCGCTCACCATCCCAGAGCGGGATCAGCGGGTATGTGATGGGCCGCCCGCCCGGGCGGACCGCCGTCAGCTCGGCCACCAGCGCCGTATCGAGCAGGTCCCTGATGGGTTCGGGGAGCCAGGCCATCGTTGGTCTCCAGTCGCCGGGTCGCGGGTCTCACTTCTGGAGCTCGGCGCCGGGCGTATTCGTGCTCCCGAATGGTAGCACGTTGTCGGCCGAGGCGGGAGGCCGAGACGCTGAAAGTAGCGGTTGACGGCACCCGTATGGCCAGTCATCATAGTCAGCTATGAGGATCGTCACAGCCATGGAGCTTCGGGCGAGACTTGGTCAGATCCTGGACCGGGCCTCAGCGGGTGAGCGCATCACAGTGGTCCGGGATGGTCATCCCGTTGCAGCGCTGGTCTCTTACGAGGAGGGGCTCCGACTCGAAGGGTCGCCCGCTGAGAACCTTTCGCGCAGCTTGGCGGCCCTGGACCGTCTCGACGAGTTCAGGGAGAGGATGGCAGTGGAGCACCCCAAGACGCTCGACGGACCGGACGCGGCGACCGCCGTTCGGCTCGAGCGCGGACGAGATGACCCCAGCAGGTCCTGAGGGCAGCGATGGCAGCCTGGTCGTGGACGCGTCCATCGGCGTGGCGCTCGTTCGCCGCGAACGGTTGTCCATCATGGCTCGCGACGAGCTCCGCGCCCGCCGTGGTGCCGGCTACCTTCTGCTGGTACCAGCGTCATTCTGGATCGAGTCCATCAACGTGCTCTCGCGCCGGTACGACTACCCTGCCGCGGCTGTCCTGGAGGCGATCTACGAGCTCGAGCAGCTCGGGCTGACGACCGTCACATTGGACCGTCCCATGATCCTGCTGACCCTCGACGTGGTGGAGCGTCACCGGTTGACTGCCTATGACGGGCTGTACCTGGCCCTCGCGGAGGCGTCCCGGGCCATGTTGCTGACTGCCGACATCGAGCTCGCGCGTGCAGCCGGCGATAGGGCGATCCTCCTGCCGGAGCGCGCGCGCGGCCTTGCCGAGCATCCGGCTCCGTACCAGGGTGCGCCGACGTGGGGGCGATGGCCCGGGTCGGCGGCCTACCTGCGAGATCTACGGCGACGCGCCGAGTCGAAGAGCGACGGCCCGCTCAGGGGAGAACAGGGTGGCGGCCTTTCCTAGTCTCGGCGGTGGTCGCCCGCTGTGTAATACGAGCGCCTTCCAGACGGTAGATTGCTCTCTTCCGCCGGAGCCGGCCGTTGCGGTACCATGCCCGGCGTGCCCACCGAGACATCCCCTCCGCTCATCCATGCCCGCGGCCTGACCAAGCGCTTCGGCGACTTCACGGCCGTGGACGGCATCGACTTCGATGTCGCGCCCGGCGAGGCTTTCGGCTTCCTGGGCCCGAACGGCGCGGGCAAGACCTCGACGATGCGCATGATCGGCTGCGTCTCGCCCCGGACCGGCGGCACGCTGGACGTCCTGGGCATGGATCCGAACAACGATGGACCGGCCATCCGGGCGCGCCTCGGGGTCATCCCGCAGCAGGACACGCTGGATACGGAGCTGACCGTCCAGGAGAACCTTTGGATCTACGCGCGCTACTTCGATCTCTCCTACAAGGTGGCCAAGGAGCGCACCACGGAGCTGCTGGAGTTCGTGCAGCTCCAGGATCGAGCCAAGGCCGAGGTGGAGCCGCTCTCCGGAGGCATGAAGCGCCGCCTGACGATCGCGCGCGGACTCATCAATGAGCCCGACCTCCTCCTGCTCGACGAACCGACCACCGGACTCGACCCGCAGGCCCGTCATCTGCTCTGGGACCGCCTCTACCGCCTCAAGCAGCGCGGCGTGACGCTCGTCCTGACGACCCACTACATGGATGAGGCCGAGCAGCTCTGCGACCGGCTGGTGGTCATGGACAAGGCCAAGATCGTGGCCGAGGGTTCGCCGCGCGAGCTCATCGAGCAGCACGCCACGAAGGAGGTGCTCGAGCTGCGCTTCCCGGTCGGCGTCCAGGAGACGCTCGATGGACAGTTGGACGGTCTGGCCGACCGCATCGAGCAGCTGCCGGACCGCATGCTCCTCTACACGGCCGATGGCGATGCCACGGTGGTCGCCGTCCACGAGCGTGGCCTGACACCGGAGAGCGTCCTCGTGAGGCGCAGCACGCTGGAGGACGTCTTCCTGCGGCTCACCGGCCGCACCCTCATCGAATGACGACGACGACCGCGCGGACGCGCATCATGCGCTCGCCCGCCTTGCGGGTCTTCGAGCATCACCTACTGGTGTATCGCCGGACATATCGTGGTTCGCTCTTCACCAGCTTCCTCTCGCCCGTGCTCTTCCTGGCGGCCATGGGCCTGGGCCTGGGCACGCTGGTCGATGCCAACAATCCGCAGGGCGTGCAGGGCATCGCCTATCTCGTCTTCCTCGCGCCCGGTCTGCTGGCCGCCACGGCGATGCAGACGGCGGCCTTCGAGTCGACCTACCCGATCATGGCCGGCATGGTCTGGATGAAGACGTTCGACGCCATGGTCACCACGCCCATCGAGCCGCGCAACGTGGTCTTCGGGCAGCTCTTCTGGGCGGCCACCCGTCTGACGCTGGTGTGCAGCGTGTTCCTGCTGGTCATGTTTGGGTTCGGGGCCGCGACATTCCCCAGTGCCCTCCCGGCGTTGCCCTTCGCCGTCCTCACCGGACTTGCCTTCGCGGCGCCCATACAGGCCTTCGCCGCGACGCAGAAGAACGACACCGTCTTCAACGCCATCTTCCGTTTCGGCATCACGCCCTTGTTCATCTTCAGCGGAACCTTCTTCCCGATCGAGCAGCTGCCGAGCTTCCTTCAGCCCATCGCCTGGGTCACGCCGCTCTTCCACGGCGTGGCACTCACCCGGGGCGCGGCGCTGGGCACCTTGGAAGCCACGACCACACTCATCCACCTCGGGGTGCTGCTGGCCTTCGTCGTAGCGGGAGTGTTCGCCTCGTTCGTGACCTTCCGTCGGCGGCTGGTGCGCTGACCATGTCGACACTCTTGCGCGTCTTCCCGGTCATCCCCTTCGGGAGCCGCCGCGCGGGTCGCCTGGTGGAACGCAACCTATGGGTCTATCGCCGCGGCTGGCTGGTGATCTTCTCGGGCTTCTTCGAGCCGCTCTTCTACCTCTTCGGGATCGGCTTCGGCCTGGGGGCCCTCATCGGTGACGTCGAGAACATGTCCTACGCCGCGTTCGTGGCCCCGGCACTGCTGGCCACGGCGGCTATGAACGGCGCCATCTACGACAGCACCTTCAACATGTTCTTCAAGCTCAAGTACGCCAAGACGTACGACGCCATCCTTACCACGCCATTGGGCGTGGGCGACATCGCGGTGGGCGAGGTCATCTGGGCGCTGATCCGCGGGACGCTCTATGCCATCGGCTTCATCGTGGTCATCTTCGTGCTCGGTCTGGCGCTGTCGCCTTGGGCCATCCTGGCCGTACCCGCGGCGATGCTCATCGGCTTCGCCGCGGCTGCGGTGGGTACCTCCTGCACGACCTTCATCCGCAAGTGGCAGGACTTCGACCTCATCTTCGTGGTGACACTGCCACTGTTCCTGTTCAGCGCCACGTTCTTCCCCATCACGGCCTATCCGGAGCCTGTCCGCCTGCTGGTGGAAGTGACGCCGCTATATCGCGGCGTGCACCTGATCCGCGGCCTGACAACGGGCGCGATCGAGCCGATGCTCCTCGTGGACGTGGCCTACCTGCTGATGCTCGGCTTCATCGGCCTGGCCATCGTGAGTCGCCGCCTGGGCCACCTGTTGCTCAAGTAGACGGGGCACTCCGCCCTCCGCGGCGACGAGCAGGCGCCGAGCCGAAGAGTCGCCGCTCGCGGGCCAGTGACGGCGCCCAGTCCACGCGCGTGGCACCGCCGAAGCGGAGGTACGCCGCGAGCGCGTCGCGCATCGCAGCTACGAAGCCTTCCGCCGTGCGCGGGTCGAAACCGGGTTCCCACCAGGCACCCAGGATGCGCACGGTTCGGCTTGCCCGGTCGATCCGTGGCTCGAATCGCCCCACCAGCCGGTCGCCGAAGAGGACGGGCAGCACGTAGTAGCCCCAGCGTCGCTTGGCCTCAGGGACGTAGACCTCCCAGACGTAGTCGAAGCCGAACAGCGAGCGCAGGAAGCCGCGGTCCCAGACGAATGGGTCGAGGGGAGCGAGGAACGTGACGGCAGGGGGTGAAGGCAGATCCGGGGAGGCCTCCGCCCCCTCGAGGAGGGGAAGTTCGGGGGCCAACAGGTAGCGCAGGCCGCGGACACCCTCGATGGACACTGGCACCAGCTCTCCGCCTTGGATCAGTTCCGCGTGCAGCTCGGTACGCGTCGGCCTCCCCGGTTCCCTCGGGTCCGGTTTTGCCGGCCCCGTGCCCAGCCACAGCTCTGCCTGCCCGGACGTGCCCAGCATCCCGTGACCGCGGTGACGCGAGAGGAGCTTGTGGCGGTACTGGTCGCGTGGCGTCTGACTCTGAGCGAGCAGCTCGGCGGGGAAGAGCCGCTCCACGAGGTCGTAGTAGCGGCGGTTCCCGGCACGGCGAGCCAGGCCCAGGACCCCTGCTTCGGCCAGCGCCTCGAGCACTGCGCGAACGGCGCTGGTCGCGCCCCAGTACCACTGGATGGCCGGCTGGCGCTCGAAGTCCAGCGAGCTGAGCGGTCCCTCAGCGCGGATCCGATCGAGGACGAGTGTCACCATCTCTGGCTGTCGCTGGAATATCCCGGTGCCGTGGACCGCGGCGTCGCGATGCCAGGCGACGCGGAACCAGGGCAACTCGCTGGCGGGCAGCAGGCTGAGACCCTTGTTGTAGAGCTCGAACAGCTCGCGACGGACGTACAGCAGCTCATCGGTCCAGGCCGGGTCGTAGTCGCGCACACGGGCGTGGAGGACCAGGTCGTGGTTGCGGCCTGCCACGCCCAGCGGATCGAACTGGATCGAGCCCAACCGCCAGAAGACGGCTCGGAGGCCATCCAGGCCGGGAGCCTGCGATCGTGGAGGCGACAGCAGGTGGCGGGCTACGAAGAAGCGCCGGGCCGAATCGGCGCCGACCTCCCGGACCGTCCCCACCTGGTCGGTCGTGAGCGGCGCATCGGTCGTGGCAGAGACTGGGCGCGAAGTGGACACGGCGCGACTCTATGGCACGCACGCGACGCCCGTTGACAGGTATCGTCGGGCGGCTGACGGCTCGTCGCGTGGCTTACTCGTGCTATCGGTACCGAGCAGGCACGGGCGGTCTCGTAGGCCTCATCGTGGCGTTCCGAGGGCACTCGTGACCCACGCCACCGATAGTGCTGGTGCGGGGACGTTCAGGGATCCCTCGGCATCGCGGCGGGACCGCGCGCCGTGCCTTCCGAACGACTGCCGCTGTTCGACACCGATAGTGGTCGTAGCGAAGGCGCGACTCGATCGACTGGGCCCTGGCGCGATGGGGAGCGTCCCTCCGCGCTCCCTATACTCGACGCCGCATGGTCAACGAACGCGATTACTACGAGATCCTGGGCGTGCAGCGCGCTGCCTCGGACGAGGAGCTGAAGCGCGCCTTCCGCAAGCTGGCCCAGCAGTGGCACCCCGACGTCAGCACGGAGCCAGGCGCCGATCTGCGCTTCAAGGAGATCAACGAGGCCTACCAGGTGCTCTCCGATCCCCAGCGCCGGCAGGCATATGACATGTTCGGGCGTGCCGGCGTGAACGGTGCGGGTTCGGGTGATCCGTTCGGCGCCGGCGGGTTCCAGGGCTTCGGCGACCTTTTCGACGCGTTCTTCGGGGCGGGTGCGGGCGCGGGTACCCGTCGCGGCCGGCCGCCGGCCGGTTCCGACCTTCGCTACGACCTCCGCCTGACCTTCGCGGAGGCCATCTCCGGCGCGGACAAGGAGATCGAGTTCAGCGCCATGGCCCGCTGCGAGACGTGCGCGGGCAGCGGCGCGGAATCGGGCACGTCGCCCGTGACCTGCCCCCAATGCAGCGGCACCGGCGAGGTCCGCCAGGTCCGCAGCACCATGCTCGGCCAGATGGTGAACGTGACCACGTGCGGGCGCTGCCGGGGCCTTGGCCGCATCGTCGAGTCGCCCTGCAAGACGTGCCGCGGTGACGGGCGCGTGGAGCGCAAGCGCACCCTGCGCGTGGCCGTCCCGGCGGGCATCGACGAGGGACACCAGATCCGCCTGTCCGGCGAGGGTGAGGCGGGACCGCGTGGGGGGCCGCCGGGCAACCTCTACGTGGTCACGCACGTGGAGGCACATCCGCAGCTGAAGCGACAGGAGACGGAGCTGTTCTACGAGCTGGACGTCTCCATCACCCAGGCGTCACTGGGCGCCCGAGTGCCGGTCCCCACCCCAGACGGTGAGGAATGGGTCGAGGTCCGCCCCGGCACGCAGCCCGGCACGGAGATCCGGCTGCGCGGGAAGGGAGTGCCTCACCTCCGACGCAGCGGAGCGCGCGGCGACCTCCATGTGCTGGTCGATGTCCGCGTGCCCTCGCGGCTCAGCAGCCGCCAGCGCGAGCTGCTCGAGGAGCTGGCTGTCGAGTCCGGCGAGATCGCCGACGACGGTGACGGCGATGGCGGCGAGACGCTCACCAACGGCGCAGGTCCGAACCCACGGGTTGGCCGGCGCCGTAAGAGCGGCATCCGCGACCGGTTGAAGGACGCGATCAGCTGACGCGGCCGCGAGGCGTCGACGTGGCGCTGGACGCCGGCCGGCCACCCGGCGCTGAAGAGGGGCTCTCAGCGGCCGGGACCTGGCTGGAGCTGGCGGTGACGGCGGACCAGGAGGCGGTCGAGGCGGTCAGCGAGATCCTGTCGCGTGTGGCGCCGGGTGGTGTGTCGGTGGAGCTGCCCTTCGAGCTCGTCGATGAAGGGCTTGGTGCGCGTACCGACGGCAGCCGGCCCGCCGTGGTGCGCGCCTACGTGCCAGCCCTGGACGCTGTCGCCGCCAAAGCAGCGGTGTCGGAGGCTGAGCGCTCGCTGGGCCACCTCCAGGCATTCGGCTTGCGGCCCATCGGTGATCTCCAGGTGCGCCCCGTCCACGAGGAGGATTGGGCGGATGCCTGGAAGCGGCACTTCCCGGTGCTCCGCATCGGACGGCGCCTGGTGATCCGCCCCACCTGGCGACGGCACTCCCCCAAGCCCGACGACGTGGTCCTGGCACTCGACCCGGGCATGGCCTTCGGCACCGGCCTGCATCCGACCACGCGGCTGTGCTTGGCTGCCATCGAACGGTGGGCGGACGAGGGTCATCTAGCGGGAGCGCGCGTCCTGGACGTGGGTTGCGGCTCGGGGATCCTGGCTCTGGCTGCAGCGAAGCTGGGCGCCGCGGAGGTACTGGGCGTGGACACCGACCCGATCGCCGCGGAAGCCACGCTGGCCAACGCGCGGCGCAACCGGCTGGTCGGCAGGGTGCGGGCAAGGCGCGGGACGCTGCCGGTCCGCGAGAGCCCCTTCGACCTGGTGCTGGCCAACCTCATCGCTTCCGTTCTGGTTCAGCTGGCGGGCGAGCTCGCCGCGTCGCTGCGTCCGGGCGGCCGGCTGCTGGCGAGCGGCATCTTCAGGGATCGCGAAGCGGACGTCCGGGAGGCCTTCGACCGGCTCGGGCTGTCTACGGTCGGGCGGACGGAGGAGACCGACTGGGTCTGCCTGGAGGTCGTCCGGTCGGTCGAGGCTGCGGAGGTCTGAGGTCGATGGAGCTGGGCGCGCTCTTTCCCTGGCTGCTGGCCACGCACGTCCTCCTGGCCATCTCGCTGTTCATGCCCAGCTTCCTGCTGCCCTTTACCTTCAGGTTTCGCCGGCACGGCTACGCCGAGTCGCCCGAGTCGCGGCCAGGGAGCACCGTGCGCACTCTGCTCTGGCTTCAGGGCAACGGCACGGTGATCATCGGCAGCGGTGTGGCCTTGACGGGCCTGGGCCTGGTCGCCGTGCTGGGCACGCAGCTTCTCTCCCAGCCGTGGCTGCTGGTGGCGCTGTCGATCTACGCCGCGAACCTGGCGGCGGCGTTCTTCGTCCAGCGTCCCGGCGTGCGCCGACTGCTGCGCTTGCCATCTGGCGCCGACCCCGCCGAGCAGGATCGCTGGCGTGCCCTTGCCCGCCGTCAGCGCTACGTCAGCTACCTGATGGCCGGCGCCATCGGCATCATCGGCTTCCTGATGATGTCCAAACCGGAGCTGTGACGGCGCGGACCAAGTCGGGCGGACGGATCACTCGGCGCCCATCTCCAAACCCTCGATATCGTGGCGCTGGGTGAGGGGCGTCAGCTCGTCGACCACCCGGCATAGCAGGTGCTCGCGCACGTCCGCGGGAAGGTTCGCGTGGTACGTCCGCGTGATCTCCAGGTCGTGCTCGTCGGGGTTGGCCACCTCGCCGGCCACGACGCCCAGGATGAGCACGGGTCGTGACGTCTCAGAGGCGTGTTCCGTCCCGCGGTGGAGCGCCAGCGCTGTGCGGCAGGAGATATCGCCCATCTGCGGGAAGCGGCGCTGGCCCAGGGCGGCGTAGCGCGGCCATTCATCGCGTGGCGGGAACATCTGGTGCTTCCAGCTACGGCCGTCATCCCATTGGGTACCCGGTGCGATCTCGAACGGCCCCATGTCGGGTGTGACGTCCACGCCTGTCAGGTTGAAGGCCAGCGACGTGAGGCGGCGCTGCTCGTAGGTAGCGGGCGGCGACGCGAAATCGCGGTGCCAGGGCTGGTCCTTGGCACCCTTGAAGGGCACGTCGAAGCCGATCTCCACGACGCGATAGCCGGCGCCCAGGACGGCCTCAGACATGGCGCGCACCCAGGGATGTGAGACCAGGTCCACGAACCCGCGGATGTGCTCCGGATGCACCTCGACGTACCAGCGCTGCGGTCCCCTCGGCACGGTCCCGCCGGGCCGTACGATGGCCTCCCTGTAGGCGACATCCATGTCTTCCCGAAGGCGCTCGACCCACTCACGCGGGAAGGCTCCCTGGAGCGAGGTGATGCCATCGCGGTAGATCTCGGCGACGTGGTCAGCGACGCCTTGTGCGGTGTCTGCGGACTGCGTGTGAACGGTCATTCATGCCTCCGGGATGCGGCGCGGATGTCGAGCCTACCTGAGGTGCACAGTCCCGGCCCGATCCCCTGCGACTGTCCTCTCGGCTCCCCACAGGGCACCGAGCCAGGCCGCCACGACCTGCAGGCCGAGCTGGCTGATCGCCAGCAGCACGATGAGGCCGTGTTGGACCTCCAGTTCGCCGATCACGACCGGGGCTACCAGGAAGCTAGCCACGACGTCGCCTGACAGGACCGCCAGCGCGCCATACAGGGCGAAGGACCTTGGTGCTCGCTGCATACGGGCGAGGATGAGGGCGGTGGTGAACGCCGCGGCGAGGCTCACCACGATGGCCAGCGGGTACGTCGTCGCGAAGAAGACCGGGTCGCGACTTATGGACTGCTGAAGCCCGACATTCCCAGCCGCGGTCGCGAAGCCGGTCCAGGAGGCGATGCAGACGATCGCGCCGAATGACAGCACCCTGACGAGAGTCATGGATCACCTCGTTCGCGCGTGTGCTCGCTGGTCAGGTCTCGAGCTGATCCTCGGTCGGATCGCCGCCGAGCGCTAGCAACGGTAGCACGCGTGTGCGCCCGGCCGACAGAGCCTGTGGCTGTACCATCGCTGAGTGTCCGCCGCTGCTGGTTGCCTTTTCTGCCGCATCGTGGCCGGCGAGATCCCCACCGACTTCCTCCACGAAGACGAGCTGGTCGTCGCCTTCTCCGACCTCTCGCCTAAGGCGCCGACGCACATCCTGCTGATCCCGCGGGAACACATCGTCTCCGCCGCGCAGCTCACCGAGTCGCACGCGCCGCTGCTCGGCCGCCTGTTCGCGACTGCCGCGCGCCTGGCAGCGGAGGGGGATCTGTTCGAGAGTGGGTTCCGGTTGGTCACCAACGCGGGAGCGGACGCCGGCCAGTCGGTCGACCACCTGCACGTCCACCTGCTCGGGGGCCGCAACTTCGGGTGGCCGCCCGGGTGAGAGCCCGAGTGATGGCGGCGACCCTGGTGGTCGTCAGCCTGATCGCCGGCTGTGCGCCGGCCACGAGTGGCCAGGGCGGTGGCCAGGCCCCCACACCGCGCATCACCCCGCAGACCTCGTTCTCCACGCAGATCGCCAGCGGCGTAGCGGTCACGCGCCAGGCGCTCGCGGAGCGGGGCATCCGTCTGGATCCGCCCATCGTGCCTTACCGGCCGGCCGAGCCACCGGGCATCGCGGAAGCCCCCCGGGCTATCCTCCAGGCGGGCATCGGCGATCCGGAGGGCGGCTACGTGATGGTCTATGAGCTCGATGACGCGGCTACGGCAAGCGCCCGCGGCGCGGAGCTCGCCGAGTATCTGGCGAGCGGCTTCGGCCAGACCAACTACCCGCTGGACGCCCAGTTCTCGCTGGCGCAGGTGGGCGGCACGCTCATCTTCACGTGGTGGTCGTCAGAGCTGGCCGCGGACCGCGAGCTGGCGCGAGCGGCCTTCGAGGCGATCTCCTCGGTAGGAACGCGGATCCCGGTCGTCAAATAGGCGCCCGTGGCGAGCCGCCGACGAAGCGGTCAACCCTCGCGGACGGGCAGAGAAGCTTCGGCGGCGACCCACCGGCGAACGTCGTCGCGCTTGATCTTGAGCGTGTGCGTGCGCGGGAAGTCGGGCTCCGGCCATAGTCGCCAGGCGTCGATGCGGCTGTGGGCGGAGAGCCGCGAGTTGGCCGACTTGATGGCGGCCTTGATCGCCTCGTCCTGACGGGCGACGGCGGCGGGGTCGCTGGCTCGCTCGGGCACGACCTGGGTGGTCGAGACGATGGGCAGGCTGCCCACCGGCAGGACGACCGCCTCGATCCGCCCGGGCGTCGTCTCCAGCACGACGGACTGCCCGATGCCCGCCTCCTGGAGGACGTTCTCGATGTCCTCGGGATACACGTTGAGGCCGCTGGGCAGCACGATGATGTTCTTCTTGCGCCCTGAAAGGACGAGGTTGCCACGCTGGTCGTACCGCCCGATGTCGCCGGTGTGATACCAGCCACCCTTTAGCACCGCGCTGCTCGCCTCCGTGTCGCGCCAGTAGCCGGGCATGACCGTGGGACCCGCCACCAGGATCTCCTGATCGTCCTCGGCCAGGCGGATGCGCACCGGGGGCACGGTGCGACCGACCGTGGCGGTCGGGTGATCGCGCTCCGAGGTGGCTGCGGCCGGCCCACACTCCGTGGCGCCATAGCCCTGGACCACGACCACCCCCAGATCCTGCCATGCCTGTTGGGTCTCGGGCGGCAAAAAGGCGCCGGCCACCACGAAAAGGCGCAGTCGACCCCCCAGCTGGGCGTGCACCCGGCGGAACAGGATGCGTCGCAGCCGGTACGGGAGCCGGCGGGCGATCGACCTGAGCCGGTCGAAGGCGCGCTTCTTGCCCTGCCGCTCGACCTCCCGCGCGATGGCGTTCCAGAACAGGTCCATCAGTTGCGGCGTGACGACCATGGTGGTCACGTGGTGGTCGCGGAGCGACTCGAAGATGACCCG
>Ga0136617_10000556_pt1 | contig 31504 bp, 20 predicted proteins | sample AntDrymUQ3222106_2_FD_129672 | JGI IMG/M metagenome (GOLD analysis project Ga0136617, IMG submission 129672) | Polar desert sand microbial communities from Dry Valleys, Antarctica - metaG UQ322 (21.06) | ecosystem: Environmental > Terrestrial > Soil > Desert | place: Antarctica: Dry Valley... | reverse complement strand
GTGCAGGGCTACACCCAACTGAATAAGGAACACCTGCTTGTCGCCATCTCCAAAGCTCTCGGCATTCAGCATGAGCATCACGATGTCATCGGCGTAGACAAGGCTTCCATCAAGGCGCGAATTCGCGAGTTAAAAAAGAAACGTGAGGAAGCTCTTGCAGCTCACGACCACGATCAACTAAAGGTAGTAAGACGAACAATCCACAGGCTCAAAAGACAAATAAACCGGGCCACCGTTTAGTATTTAGGAATCTTCCGCAGCATCGAAGGAGAACTATCAACTACTGCCGGACTGCGCATCACAGACCCAGCAAATGTTTTTCGACACCTCGATAACGCCAGGCCCTCGGTCTCACCGCGATCCCTGACGCCCATTCGCGATGAAGACTTCGATCTCCGACAACTTACGAGGTAGGGCTTCGGTCATCCAGCGGGTGCCGTCCACCGTCACCAGCATATCGTCTTCGATGCGCACGCCGATACCTTTGTACTTCTCAAACGCCGGCCGCACCGTTGCCTTGAACTTTTCCCAGGCCTCTTGATTCCAACCAGAAGGCTGGTGGTCCAGTGCGTCGGGTCGGACGTAGATGCCGGGTTCATTTGTGAAGACCATTCCCGGCTCCAGCCTAACCGCGTTGCCGACGTCGTGCACGTTCATTCCCAGCCAATGAGAAGTGCCATGCATGAACCAGAGCCGATACTGTTCGGAATTGCTATCGGTGATCAAACCCAACTTGAGTAGACCTTCCTTGATAACTCCGGTAGCCGCGCGATGCACATCGGAAAACATTGCGCCCGGACGAATTACCCTTGCGGCCGCGTCCTGCGCGTTATACACCACCTGATAAATCTCTGCCTGCACCGGGGAGAACTTGCCATTCACCGGAAACGTGCGTGTTACATCAGCGGTGTAATGTTCATATTCCGCGCCCACGTCCATCAGTATTAGATCGCCCGGCTTTACCGCTCCCTGCGATTCAATATAGTGAAGCGTGGTCGCATTTGGGCCACAACCTACGATTGACGGATAGCCCCAATAGTCGGCGTTGCGCAGCTTGAAGGTGTAGACAACCTCTGCGTCTACTTCATACTCCCATTTCGCATTCCCAGCTGCGAGCCAGGCCCGCTGCTGCGCTTCGTTCGTGATATCAATTGCATGTTGCAGCAGCCTTAGTTCCATCGGGGACTTTCGCAGCCGCATATCGGCAAAGATGGGCCAGGCATTCTTTATAGCGAAACCGTTTGGGGTCTTGGGCCAGTCAGCCGCAAAGAGTTGTTCCCGCGTATACTCGCGGCTTTGTCCATCGCCACGGGGAGCAAGCATATAAAGCTCCGCCTCGTTCTTCTCCGCGGCGGCGAATACTGATTCAAACCCGGTCGGGGGTTCAGCCTGAGGCCCACCCGCAGACTCGGTCATGAGAACATTTTCCGACTTGGGACGATACGCCTGACGCGTGCGCAATCCCTGTAGGAACGGGTCAAGCTCGCGCGCTTCCCAGATCTCTCTAATACCAGAAGCCCGGGCTGCCTCTTCCGCGCTGTACATATGCCCGTTCCAGACTTCGGAAAGAGCATCCCGTCGGGGTATGAAGAGGATCTCCGGCGTTTGCTTGTTGCTTGGAAGTAAAACAAGTGTCGCCCGCTTCTGTTTGAGTTGCGTGAGATAGTAGAGATTGTTCTCCTGTCGATACTCGTAATCTACATCGTTGGCATAAACTCTCGGTTCGGCGCTGAAAAGAATTAGAACAGCCCTGGAGCCAATGGTTTGTGAGACTCGTGCGCGACGTTGGGCGAGTTCTGCCTGCCTTTCCTTATCATCAAAAACAGGCGCTGGGGGAGCAGGTCGTATAGTCCACGGCGTCTCTTTGTGGTCATCAGCTCGGGCTCCGATCATTAATAGCGACGTGCTGGAGAGCATCGCCAGGAGCGCCATGCATACCACACTTCTAGACACAGATTTATGAACTTTCATTACTCTCCTCGAGCCGTACTTACTCTTCGGAATGCGACCTTCTTGATCAAACTATCAACTGGCGGGACATTTCGGCAGTTTAGAGTTCAAACTTTAGTTAGTGGCGGCGGAACCGCAACCTAAAGGTTGAACTCTAAACTACTATAATCAAACCGACCTACCATCAACTCGCGGGGAATATATGATTTGACGCCGGGTCGACTCAAAGACGCGGACGCGTCCTGCGGCGATTAACTCTCTGCCCCGGACGCATCACCTGCTGTCTTCCGTCGGGCGTCACGATGACGCGACTACCGTCACGACCGACTATCACTTGAGTGCCATCAGGAAAGTTTCTGATTACTACGTTGCCCGCGCGATGCCTCGCTGGAGGTTGTCCGGTTCGGGGAGCATCAAGAGTGTTCGGGTCAGGAATCTCCGGCTGAGCGGGGTGCTCCGGCTGAGACCGACCCTCGGCTCTTGCACGCTCCGCATCCTCGGCGACCGCTCTATCTTCTTGCCGCGTATCGACCCCCTTCTGTTTGGTGGCCTTCTCCTGTTTTCTGCCTAAGTTTTCCTCAGCCGCAACCTGACGCTTTTCTTCTACCACCGACTTGGTTTCTTTTGGGGTCTCGGTTAAAGCATTAGACCCACCACCCGTCGGCTCACTCTGAACTGCCGGCGTGCTGATTTGAGGAATCGCTGGGCTGTCAACTTTGGGGGCGTTGTTCTTCGTCTGGTAGGCATAAAACCCGCCAGCTCCGACAACTAATACGACAGCTGTGGCAGCACCAATCACCCATGGTTTCCGACGAGCCTCACGCGGTCGAGACACAACCGTTGTTTCGCCCGTCTGCACGGTTGCTTGCCGGGAACTGGGTCTTGTCTCGGCTGAGATAGTCGGTGCTGAGGCCGGAAGTAGGACTGTGTTCGCTTCACCATAGGTGGAAACCATTATTTCAGAGCCCCTTCCTTGCAAAACCCTGCGCATCTCCGCCGCACTGGCATATCGCTGATCGCGATTTTGGGCCATCGCCTTTTGCAAGACCGCAGATGATCCGGCTAGGACACCGCTATTGACTTCATGCGCAGGCTTCAATGGATCAGGCTGACCGTTAACAATGGCAGCTGCTCGCGTAAGAGCATCCGGTGGCTTAACGCCGGTCATCAAGTGGTACAACGTTGCAGCCAGGGCATAGAGATCACTGCGGGCGTCAGTGCCCAGCCCTTGAATCTGTTCGAGGGGCGCGTAATTAGGAGTGTAACCGAATATGCTTGCGGAGGTGGTGATACGCGAAATTTCCCCAGCTTGCCCCTTCGCGAGTCCAAAATCGAGCAAAATGATCTGACCGCGCGGCGTTAGTTTTAGGTTCTGAGGCTTGATGTCTCGATGAATAATTTGCGGGTCCTGCGTGTGCAAATAGTCGAGCGCGTCGAGAAGTTGATCCGCCCAGGTCAGGACTTGCTCTGTGGGAAAAGGTCCACCTCTCTTTGCAATCATCTCGGCTAAATCGTCGCCGGCGATAAAATGCATTACCAGAAACTGCCCTTCACCTTCCGAGAAGTGGTCGCTCACCCGAGGGAGTGCGGGATGATGCATGCGCGCCAGAAGCCTTGCTTCTCGCTCAAACTGCTTTCGCAACCGCTCGTCCGAAAAAAAAGTTTCTTTTAGGGCGATGGTGGAATCCAACCGTTCATCGACAGCTTCATAGACCGCGCCCATTCCACCCTGACCCAGTTGGCGAACAACGCGGTATCGATTCTGTAGAACTGTCTCTGGCGTAAGCATCAGATTGTCTGTTTTAGCGGGCCCGGATTCCTGGTTTTAAACCCAACTACTTTGTCGGCAGAATCTAGACCGAGGTTGACTCACTCGCTCACTGCGGATCCCCAAATAAGGTGTTTCATTATACACGCGGCATAGACAACAACGATAAGAGAGATGATTCAACCAGCGCCGGAGGCGCGGCATAAGGTAGCCAGGGGCCAGCGCTTGGCGCGCAGCCCCTGCATCAGTCCGCAAAACAAAACCCGCGCCCTGAAAGGGCGACAGCAACCATCACCAGAAATGACGCTCGCCATATTCAATCGCTGAGTTTTAGCATTTCCAGAGATCCAGGCGCTGTCAGTTCTTAACGCCCTTTCATGTTGGGCCATGCTATTGACGTAAGCCAGGGGCTGCGCGCCCGAGCGCTGGCCCCTGGCTACCTTATGCTGCGCCTCCGGCGCAGGTTGAGTTGCCTCGGTCGGCGCTCCGCTTTTCTGTGTTTGAGAGCACCACCAAAATGAAGCCAACTGTACAACAATCAATTCTCGGACTGGGTGGTTTGCGTAGATCGGGCGTATGCTAAGCGCCATGAGCAACCCTTTCCCCATGTCGGACGATGAAGTGATTGATGTTGCCCCCCCCCAGCGAGCTCGATGGCGACTGTGGGTGATCGCAGCCGGAGTTTTGCTTTTCATCGCGCTCTCGCGCACTCTTTCCATCTATGTTTCGGTCCTGTGGTTCGGGTCACTCGGTTACTCTGACGTTTACTGGTACATATTTAAACTCAAGGCCGCGCTCTTCTTGATCTTCTTATTACTAACGATCGCGATACTTCGCGGAGCTTTTTGGGTGCTCGAACGAATATTCGCCTCATACGCTTTTGCGCCCCGAACGATAATGCTCAACAACCAGCCGGTAGAGTTTTCGCCAGCACGTTTCATCCGACCACTTGCCTGGGTCATCGCCGTTATGTTCGGCTTGTTTTATGGGTTCGCGATGAAAGGTAGCTGGCAGGACTTTGCTCTTTACTTCAATCAATCCTCAACCACCCAGGCTGATCCGATCTTTCAAAAGCCACTAGGCTTCTATCTCTTTTCCCTTCCTGTTTACGATGAGATTAGCTCCTGGCTGCTGACACTTGCTTTCATCGTACTCTGCGCCTCAGTGGTTTTTTCGTTGCTTACGATACCCCAAAGAGTCCTGAAATCCGCTCGCTCGCTTTCTTCAAAAAGCGCCTTCGCGGCAATCTCTTGCGCCCTGGCGGTATTCCTTCTCGCGGTTGCCTGCCAGACCTATCTCTCTCGTTTTCCTTATCTCTGGACCGATCATCAAACATTTTCCGGCGTTACGTACACGGAAGCGAACTACCTGCTACCCGCACTTCTCTTCGTCTCAGTAGCGTTAGTTATTGGCGCAGCGCTTTCATTTGTGAATGCTTTTACCAAGAGAGGACTGCGTCTGCTATTGCTGGCGCTCGCGATTCCGATTGCTGTCTATATCGTGGGCGTGGTTCTGGTACCAACCTACGTCAACAGTTTCATTGTCAAGCCTAACGAACTGGGGCGCGAAACGCCCTACATCGAGCACAACATTAATTGGACGCGACGCGCATTTGGTTTGGAACAAATTGAATTGCGGGAATTTGAAGCGGAGAACTCGGTCGAAGCATTGAACCTCAGCGCTAATCGGGCGACCCTCGAGAACATCCGGCTCTGGGATTGGCGTGCTCTGCAAGACACGCTCAAGCAAATTCAGACGATTCGCACCTACTATGATTTTCCTGATGTCGATGTGGATCGCTATAGCATTGGCGGGCAGACACGGCAGGTAATGCTAGCGGCGCGGGAAATTGACGTTGAGAAACTTCCGGAGTCTTCACGCAACTGGATTAACGAGAAATTGATCTATACCCACGGCTACGGTTTGACGATGAACACCGCCAATGAGTTCACGCCAGAAGGAATGCCGCGCTTCCTGGTATCGAATATGCCGATCGAAACACGCACCCAGGAAATCACCATTACCCGTCCGCAGATTTACTTCGGACAGAAAACCGACACTGACGTTTACGTAAACACCGCCCAGAAAGAATTTGATTTCCCACAGGGCGAGTCAAACACATACACCACTTACGAAGGAACAGGGGGCATCAAGATCGGCGGCCGGGCGCGGCGCATGCTGCTCGCTTGGGCACTGAATGACCTTTCAAAACTGCCCTTCTCTGATGACGTGAGTTCGGAAAGCCGCGTTCTCATTCGTAGGAACATCAAAGAGATCGTCAATGGTGTGGCCCCGTTTCTAATCTACGACAATGATCCCTACATTGTGGTGAGCAAGGAAGGCCGGCTCTTCTGGTTACTTGATGCCTTTACTGAGTCTTCTAGATTTCCTTACTCGCGCCATCACCAGGTCGGCAGTAATCGCATTAACTACATTCGCAACAGTGTAAAAGTAGTTATCGATGCCTATAACGGCTCGGTAGCGTTTTACGTGTTCGATCCTCAGGATCCGTTGATCGCCACTTACCGAGCGACATTCCCCACCTTGTTTCAGGATGCCAGCGCCATGCCTGCTGATCTGCGCTCCCACGTGCGCTATCCGGAAACGATGATTCGGGTGCAGGGGGAGGTCTATGGTATTTATCACACGCAGAGTCCCAAGATATTTTTCCAACGAGAAGATGTCTGGAGCGTAGCAAACCAACTCGGGCGCGATGATCAGACCAAGAACCAGTCCCAACCTATCGATCCTTACTATGTCCTGATGCAGCTTCCTGGCGAGCAAGCATCCAATGAGTTCATTTTGATCTTGCCCTTCACGCCTGCCAATCGTAACAACATGATTGGTTGGATGGCCGGACGCAGTGACGGTGATAACTACGGCAAGCTTCTCGTCTACAATTTTCCGCAGTCTCGTCTGATTGAGGGACCGCTGCAAATAGAAGCACGCATCGATCAAAACGCCGAACTCTCGGCACAGTTTAGCCTCTGGAATCAGCAAGGCTCGCGAGTTTTGCGCGGTCACTTGCTGGTAATCCCTATCGGACGCTCGCTTCTTTACGTCGAACCCGTGTATCTCCAGGCCACGCGCAGTCCCATGCCAGAGTTGCGTCTCGTCGTTCTTGCTATTCAGGAGCGTGTTGGATATGGGAAGAGTTTTGACGAGGCAATGACTCATCTATTTGGTGAAGCTGGGAAAACTCCTCCCCAACCAGACGCTACACCTCCAAAAGACACGGTTGACGAAACGGCACCGGCGCCGGCTGCGTCACCGCCGTCGGCCAACAATGTACAGCAACTAATCAATAAAGCTGTCCAGGAGTTTGAGGATTACCAACGTCTGACTTCACAAGGCAAACTGGCCGAGGCAGGCCAGAAACTCGAACAACATAAGCGCACACTTGAGGACTTGAAGCGGGTGGGCGGTAGGCAGTGACGTGGTAGTGGGTAGTGGGAAGAGTCGTTCCCTTTACGCCGAAGGCGTTCGCGAATTGCAGCCCAGGGTTTCCTACCCTGGGTTCCACAGCGGCAATTACATAATAACGCCGAAGGTGTTGGCGAATGCCGCAGGAACTCGTACAAACTCCTTCAGAGTTAAGACAGATTATTGATGGTCCCTAAACCCCAGGGTAGGAAACCCTGGGCTACAATTCGCGAACACCTTCGGTGTTGACTTGTCGTGCACCGCGAGTTTTCACCGACTCGGAGCAACCAAGGCTGGCGGGATGATCATCAACCTCGAAACAGCTCGTCTCTACCGCCGACCAGCCCTGTCTATTTTCTCGAGTAGCTTCTTTGCCTTATCTACAGCCTCTTTGTGTTCCGGCAGGTAATCGGGATTAGGAGTCATTTTGAGCAGGATATCAATCTGCTTGCGCGCCTCGGCATCTCTGTTCGCCTCAAGGTAGGCCTCCGCCAAGCGTAACCTGAGTAGCGCGTTGTTGCTTCCAAACTTTAAACCCTTCTCCAGATATTCAAGCGCTTTTCGATAATCGCCGCCGAAGAATCGCGGAGCTTCTAAGTAAAGTTGACCAAGCACCAGATAAGCACTTCCACCCTCAAACTGTTCATCGATCCTTAGCACTGCTTCCATCTCGCGACGGATGTCTTCGATGTTCGATAAACCAGCGAGCGTGCTGTGTTGTGCACTCCCTCCATAATTGGCTCCCAGCCAGAAGTGTCCCTCCGGTTTTTCACTGCTAAGCTGCACCGCAGTCTTCCCTGCTTCGGTACCCTCCCGAAAAGCCTCGTCTCGTTCTCGCGCGTCGTCAGTATGTGCTCCGAGGTAGTAACTAATCCGCGCCAGCTTCCAAGCTGCTTCGTAGCTCCCGAAGTCCACCGTCCGGGCCTGTCTAAGCAAAGCGACACCAAGTCTTACCTTCGACGGGTCCTCGCGCTGTGAGTAAAGCTGATCCCCTTCCGCTATTGTCTCCGCGGCAACAGTCTTGTCAGTCTGGCCGGTGTTATTCTCAGCCTCCGAGCGCTGATTTCGGCAGGAGAGTGTCGCGATAACCGCCATTTGGAGTGTTAATAGAACGACTCTGCGCCGGAGGATTCTCATTTTTGCGGCCTCTTCTAACTATAATGGGACTAATTGTCTAGACATGCTATACACACAGATTCTCACCCTCGATGACGGTACCCAAAAACAGGCTAATAAGGTATATTGGCACGCTCTACGGAGAATTGCGCGGCGGCAACCGCGACCGTTCACTAAAAGTTGGAGGTAGTGTGGCAGCGGCAGCTTTCTATGATTTGGAAGGCACATTGGTCAGGACGAATTTGGTTCACACGCTTGGCTTTTATGCCAAGAACCAACCGGGCCTGATTAGCAGTCTTAAGAAAAGCGCGGCCACGCTAGTAAGTCTTCCCGTCTTCGCCGTCACGGACCAGTATAGTAGAAAAGTCTTCAATGACCTCTATTTCAAGAGATACAAGGGACAGTCAGAGGACCGGCTACGCTTCTTAGCCCAGGAACTGTTCGCAACCGTGCTCAAGCCGGCGATCTTTCCAGGCACTTACGAACTGCTCGAGAAATCACGAAGTCTTGGCTTACGCCAGGTAGTCGTCACCGGTGCACTGGATGTTTCGGTAAACCTGGTGATGGCCCACCTGGGAATCACGGAATACGTGGCCAACCGACTTGAGTTCGTTAATGGCCTGGCGACCGGCCGCTTGCTGCCGCCGGTCATGGCTGCCGCCACAAAGGCGTCATGGATCCGGGTGTACGCTGAGCGTGAGGGTCTTAGTCTCAGCGACTCCTACGCCTATACCGACAGCATGAGTGACTTGCCAATGCTCTCGATAGTAGGCCACCCGGCTGCCGTTAATCCCGACATGCGCCTCCGGCAGACGGCGTTGCACCACGATTGGCCAATCCTCAGCCTAAAGTGAACGTTAATGTAAGATTAGTAAATGGTGAATAGGAAATGGTAAATGGAAGAACCCAAAACCTCACAACCTCACGAAAGGAGCAAGTTATGCGTCCACATCAAAAACTAGATGCTTGGGGTAAGTCAGTTGATCTCGTTGTTGAAGTGTATAAGGCAGCCGAGAGATTCCCAAAAGAGGAGAAGTACGGCCTAACCTCACAGATACGTCGCGCTGGCGTATCCATCCCGGCCAACATTCCCGAGGGTGCTGGGCGTTATTCTCAGAACGACTTCGCCCATTTTCTGTCCAACGCCCAAGGATCCGCGAGTGAACTTGAAACTGAGTTGATCATTGCGCATCGCCTCGGTTATCTCAGCGAAGCGCTGTTCAGTCAATTGATAAGTGATCTTGAACGCATTGGCCGATTAATTACCGGATTGACCAGGCGTATTCGAGCAAACTAGCAACCAAGCAAAACACGATCCATATACTATTTACTATTTACCATTTACCGGCTACCACGTATGTCACTTCAACTAAGACGAAAAACGCACGAGTCCGTAGTCTACATCGACCGCGACAGCGCGCCGCGCATTCTGGCGTCGGGCATGGATTTCATCCTCGAAGATCTGCCGGTCGGCACACGCGTGATCTATCCCAACCCGCCTATCAAAGGGCTGGCCAATCGTGAAGCTGCTATTCGCTATGCGCTCAATCACCCGCACGACTGTGATCCGCTATTTGCGCAATTGGAGCCAGGGATGAAAGTATCCATCGCCGTGGACGACATTAGTATGCCGATTCCGCCGATGAAGACTCCGGACATTCGTCAGACCGCCCTGGAAATCCTGGTTGAGATGCTTCACGGGCATGGTGTTGACGACGTGCACATCATTATCGCCATCTCACTGCATCGCAAAATGACGCCTGCAGAAATGAAGCGCATGGCCGGGCCGAAGATTTGGGCCGATTTTTACCCGGATCGCTATTACAACTTTGACGCCGAGGATCCTGCCAATCTCGTGCTGCTCGGCGAAACGCGCCATAAAGAACCGCTGCGCATCAGCCGTCGCGCCGCCGAAAGTGATTTGCTCATTTATCTTAATTTTAACTTCGTACCGATGAACGGCGGCCACAAGTCTGTCGGAGTAGGTCTCTGTGATTATGAGTCGCTGCGCGCGCATCACAACCCTGACGTTATCCGCGCCTCGCACAGCTACATGGATCCAGCCGGATCGGAACTCGCCCGCGTGATCGGCCGCGTCGGTGAAATCGCCGACGAGCATTTAAACGTCTTCCACATCGAAACAACCGTTAACAACTATATATTCGGCCCTGACATGGGGTTTTTAACGAAGAACGAAGATGACTTCTCTGCTTTCGATCGCATGAAGTATGAAGCCATGCGATTCGCGATGAATAAGATGCCCCGCCCGGCAAAACGCACCATGTATAACTCGCTCAAGAGCAGCTACGAGATGATCGCTTGCCACGCCGGGCGCACGAATCCCGTCCACGATCGGATTATTGCCAAGAGCATGGAGCAGTATGTCGTTTCTATCGAAGGCCAGTGTGACATTCTGATCTGCCCCGTACCGGACATGTCGCCTTACAGCATCAATTCCATTCTGAACCCACTGCTCGTACAGGTAATGGCCCTCGGCTACCACTTCAACATGTATCGAGGCAAGCCGCTTCTGAAAAAGGGCGGCACGTTGATTCTGCATCATCCCTGCACCGATGAGTTCGACCATAAGTTTCACCCGAGCTACATCGAGTTCTTCAATCGCCTGCTGCCCGAGACCCGCGACGCAAACGTGCTGCGCGACAAGTATGAACAGGAGTTTGCTAATAATCCGAGCTACGTCGAAATGTACCGGCGCGGCAACGCCTATCACGGCTCGCACCCTTTCTTCATGTGGTACTGGGGCGAAGGTGGGCGCCAGCATGCCGGTCACGTCATAGCCGCCGGTGCGGAAAACGCTCACGTTCCCGCGATGATGGGCTGGGAACGTGCCGACAACCTGACCGAGGCGATTGCCTTGGCGCGAAGTTATATGGGCAGCTCAGCAGAGATCACGATGTTGCACCAGCCGATAATCGCCATCGCAGACATGGAGTGAAATGTCAGACTCTAGTAGTGGGTCAGTTTAGAGTTCAAACTTTAGTTTGTGGTCGCGAAACCACAACCTAAAGGTTGAACTCTAAACTTCTGGAGTCACACCGACCTGCAGGCGTGGGCAACCGAGAGACTGCCATGAAATTATCACCAACTGAAATCTACAACGGCCGTAACCTCTTTGTGATCGGCAGCACGGGTTTTCTCGGCAAGGTTACGCTGAGCATGTTGTTACACCGCTTTCCTAATATAGGACGGGTTTACGTAACCGTGCGCGCCCGCTCGCAGGAGGAATCTGAAACTCGCTTTTGGAATAGCGTGATCACGACGCCGCCCTTCGATCCGCTGCGAGAGCGCTACGGCAGTGCTATGGAAGGATTTGTGGGCGACAAGGTAGTGGTGTTGGGCGGCGATATCGGCGACCTCAACTTTGGTTACACTGACGAGGAGGCCCAAAGAGTTGCCGACGATATTGATGTGGTAATCAACAGCGCGGGAAACGTGACCTTCAACCCAACCCTCGAGAGTGCCCTGCGCACAAACGTAGTCGGCACCCAGAACGTAATCGCATTCACCAGGCGCATGAGGCGGCCCGCTTTAGTGCATGTGTCGACCTGTTTTGTGGCTGGCAACCGCTCGGGCGCAGTCTGGGAACGTGATCCGGTGATTGGCTATTTTCCTCGCGCACACGAGCTATCCGGGGTGGAGTTTTCGGTGGAGCAGGAGATCAAGGACTGCGCAAAGCTGGCCGAGCGAGTGAAGGAAGAAACCAGGGACGCGATGATGGTGGCGCGCTTTCGTGATCTTGCTCGTAAACGCCTGATTGAAGAAGGACGTGATGAAGACGATCCCGATGCTCTGGGGTTGGCCGTTGCGCGGGAGAGAAAAGTCTGGACCCGCACGCGACTCACTGAGCTGGGAGTGGAGCGAGCGGCCTGGTGGGGTTGGCCCAACATCTACACTTACACCAAAGCCCTCGGCGAGCAGCTGGTGGCCGCTGAAACCGGAATCGTGCGGAGCATCGTGCGGCCCAGTATTGTGGAATCGGCCCTTGCCTACCCCTTCCCTGGATGGAACGAAGGTTTTACGACCACGGCACCCATTGTCTTTCTCGTCCTCAAGGGACAAACGCAGATTCCTGCCAATGAGAAATTGATTCTGGACATCACGCCCGTTGATCAGGTGGCATCGGTAATGCTTGCCGTAGCCGCACAGGCCTGCGTGGAAGAGCCGCAGCTGGTCCATCAGGCGGCTACCGGTGATTCAAACCCGAACAATCTGTCTCGAATTATCACCCTCGTCGGTCTCTACAAGCGCAAGCATTTTCAAGAGAAAGAGACTGGGATAAAAGTCGTAAACGAGATTGCCGCCAGAATGGAGCCGCGTGCTGTCTCCACCGCGCGCTTTGAATCAACTTCGACCCCGATGTTCAACGCGGCAGCGAAGAAGGCTTCAACCTTGCTCGATCGCGCCCGCCCTCGCTGGGGCGGCGGACGCGTGGGAGAGGTTATCGATCGCGTCAAGACCACTGTAGATCGGGTTGAAGAAATCACCAGGGAAACTACTGAAGCTTTTGAGCTATTTCGACCGTTCACGATCGAGAACGCCTACGTCTTCCGTTCGGACAACATCCGGTCGCTATTCGAAAGGATCAGAAAAGATGAGCAGTCGCTGCTGACCTGGAATCCGCAGAAATTTGATTGGTACGACTATTGGATAAATATCCATTTGCCTGGTCTCAAGAAATGGGTGTTCCCGACACTGGAAGAAGACATGCGGGCGCAACCGAAGCGCGTTTACACCTATCGCGATCTGGTCGAACTATTCGAAACTTCAACTAAACGCCATGCTACGCGCGTAGCCATGCGCATCGAGCGAGACGGACGCAAGGAGCAGTACACCTATGCCGACCTGCGAGAACTCGCAACTCGCGCCGCCGCTTTTCTCGCCAGCGAAGGCATTAAACCTGGGGCGCGCGTGATCCTTTTCAGCCATAACGCGCCCGAGTGGGGTATGACTTATTTTGGCGCGTTGAAAGCGGGTGCGAGCTGCATACCGGTTGATCCGGAAAGCTCAAGTGACGAAATCATCAATTTCGCTCGCGCAGGTGATGCTGCCGCAATCATCCTGAGTAAGAAACTCGAGCAAGAGCACTCCGATCTCCGTCAACGGCTCGCGGACGAAGGGTTGAAACTACACTTTTGGACATTTGATGATGTCTTCGACCTTTCAGATGAAAAGACGGAGGATCAGCGTACCGCTTTGCTGCCAACGAAGGTTCAGGCGCAGTCAGTTGCTTCGCTAATCTTCACTTCAGGCACGACCGGCAATCCCAAGGGCGTCATGCTTTCGCATCGCAACCTCACCAGCATGGTCTCGATGCTGTCTTCGGTGTTCGACATGTCGACCCGCGACGGCGTGCTTTCAGTCTTGCCACTTCATCACACGTTCGAGTTTTCCACCGGTTTCCTGACCCCACTCAGCCGCGGCGCGCAGATCACGTACTTGCCGGAGTTGACCAGCGACGTACTCGCACGCGCAATTAAGAACGGACATGTGACCGGGATGGTTGGGGTACCGGCCTTGTGGGAGCTCCTGCATCGTCGCATCAAGACGCGGCTCTACGAGCGCAGCGACTGGATTGGCAAGACCGCTGACCTGCTGATTCAAGCGAATGCCTGGGTGCGCGAGAAGACCCCCCTCAATCTCGGCCCTTTTATCTTCTATCCGATTCACGAGGGTCTTGGTGGCCGCGTGCGCTATTTTATTAGCGGCGGCTCTGCCTTAAACGAAAAAATCCGACAGGATTTTCAAGGTCTTGGATTCACAATTCTGGAAGGCTACGGTTTGACCGAAGCCTCGCCGGTGCTAACAGTTACCCGTCCTGAGAATCGTATGCTCACAGGCAGCGTCGGCAAACCTCTGCCGGGAGTGCAGGTCAAGATCGCTGAGCCCGATGTAAACGGCGTGGGCGAGGTCATCGCGCGTGGACCCAATGTGATGCTGGGCTACTACGACAATGAGGAGGCAACTCGTAGCACCCTTATTGAGCGTTGGCTTTACACTGGTGATCTCGGCAAACTGGACGACGACGGGAATCTCTACCTGGTCGGACGTTCTAAGGAAATTATCGTCGATACGAATGGAAAGAATGTCTATCCCGACGAACTTGAAGAAGTCTACTCAAATTCGACATTCGTGAAAGAGCTGAGCATCGTAGGTCTGCCCGACGGAATCGGTGAGAAAGTTGCCTGCCTGGTTGTTGCCGACGATGAATACGACATCTCACTTTCGCGCGCCGACTTGCGCCGGCGGGTCGAAGAGCATTTCCGCGACGTGTCTGCATCACTTCCCTACTTCAAGCGCGTTAAAGTGCTCCACTTCACCGACATTGAGTTGCCCCGTACGGCTACCCGCAAAGTGAAACGCCGTGAGGTGCTGACGATTATGGAAGCGCTGGAACAGAGCCAGAAGGTCACCAGGGCGTCCGGCGGAAGCGAAACAACCAGCTCAGAAGCGCGATGGATCACAGATATCGTGGCGGGGGTCAGCAATCGGCCTAGGTCGGAGATTTCCTCCGCCACCCGGCTCGCTGACCTGGGATTCGATAGCCTCATGTTCGTTGAGTTGGCAACCGCCATTGAGAATGACGGCGGCGCAATCTCGGCACCCGAACGATTCAACGAGATACAGGATGTGAGGGAGCTGATGAGTGTAGTGGGCAGGCGTTCTGCTACGGCCTCACGTACAGACGAACGAGCCCGCACTGAGGAGCGTCGGGCGGATGATGAGATATATGTACCATCGTTTGTGCGAGTCGCCGGAAATGTAGCCGGCGACGTGCTACAACGGGTCTTTTATGACAAGTTCCTGAAGACGCGCTATGAGGGACAATCGAATATCCCAGTCCACACAAACTTCATCGTTGCCCCGAATCATTCCTCGCACCTGGACATGGGCCTTACCAAGATGGCATTGGGTGAAGCGGGCAAAGATCTTGTAGCGCTCGCTGCCGCTGACTACTTCTTCGACAACAAGTACAAGCGGGCCGTAATGGAGAACTTCACAAACCTGGTTCCCATAGAGCGTACTGGCTCGCTGAGACAGTCGCTGCGTCACGCTCGTTCCTTTCTGGATCGCGGGTACAATGCAGTTATCTTTCCGGAAGGCACACGTTCGTTAACTGGGGAAATGGCTGATTTCAAGCCGGTGGTTGGTTATCTCGCGGTTGCTTCGCGGGTCGGCATTCTTCCTGTCTACCTAGTGGGCACCCACGAAGCAATGCCGAAAGGCTCAAACATCATCAAAAATCGCGAAGTTGGCGCTCGCATCGGTCGTTTTTTAGCCATCGAAGAGCTTGAAGAAATGACCAAAGGCATGGCCCGAGCGGAAGCCTATCGATTAATTGCAGCTCGGGTGAAGCACGACGTTGAGAACTTGCGCGATCAGACCAGACATCCTTTTGACGCGAAAGCCCTGCGCAACCGATGGAAAGCTGAGCGCCGCGCACAGATCGCCCAGAAAGAAGATGTCGGCGAACTTGTCATTTAGATACGACGGCACTCAATACAGAACCGGGAGCGGTAGCGACCGCACTCAACTAACGAATTGAATGTTCGCTACCACATCACATGGGCAAACACTGCGGCACAGACGTAGCGACCGGACGCTGGGTTCAACCCCGCATTTTTGGAATTGTTTTGGACATCATGAGGACAGGAACAGCGGTGAGTGTAGGTCCCGGTCGCTACCGCTCGCGGTTCCGTAGTGGAGTGACATCATCGACATAATCCAGACTGCACCAGTACCTTGAATCGACCGACCTATCTCATCTGTGACTAAATCAAAGAAGACTCCACAAAAACGAACGGCGCGAATGACTACGGCCACAGCCGGTACTAAGCGTCGTGCAGCGATTGAGAAAAGACCTCGGGCCTCGACTTTGATCACAGGTGGTACGGGTTTCCTCGGTTCCCACCTGGTGAGACAATTGGTGAAAGAGGGGGCTAAAGATATTCGCGTGATGGCCACATCGATTCCTGATTGGCTGGTAGATTTGGGCATCGAACCATGGGAAGGTTCGATTATGAAAAGTGCGGATGTGGCCCGCGCGGTTGAGGGAATTCGAGATGTTTATCATCTTGCCGGTCGAGTTTCGCGCGAACGCGACGACGCCCGCGAGATGTATGCGCTTCACGTCGAAGGCACCCGGCTACTGTGTGAGGCTGCAAAGGTCGAGGGTGTGAAGTCGATTGTCATGGCTTCCACTAGCGGCACCATTGCAGTCACGGAAGATGGAGAGGTCGTTCCGGACGAGACGTATCCCGCGCCAATCGACATCATCGCGCGCTGGCCTTATTACGCAAGCAAAACCTACCAGGAGGTGACGGCGCTCCAGAGCTTCAATGGCAAGGCCATGCGGCTGGTGATTATGAACCCGAGTCTATTGCTCGGCCCGGGAGACGAACGGTTAAGTTCGACGAAAGTAGTGCTCGACTTCATGGCCCGCAAAATCAACGCCCTGCCGGGCGGTGGCTTGAGCTTTGTTGACGTGCGCGATGCCGCCAGGGCATTTCGTATGGCCATGAAAAGAGGTAGGCATGGTGAGCGTTACCTGCTGGGAGCCGCCAATTGGACCTTTGACAAGTTCTTCGGCCGCCTGGAGCGATTAACCAAGATTGCAGCTCCGAAAATGACCCTGCCGTCCAGGTTTGCCGTGAGCGGAGCGAGGCTGGTTGATTCCCTGTTTAAGCAGTGGCACATGGCCTCGCCGGTTGAGCCGGAAGCCATCGAGATGGCCCAATACTTCTGGTATCTCAACTGCACGAAAGCCTCACGTGAACTCAACTTTAAGCCCCGTGATCCCGGCGAAACCCTGCATGAGACGGTCGTTTACCTGCGTGAGAATTTTCTGGGGGGCAATGCGTTTGGGAAAGTAGAACACCGAAGTAAGGTCAATTCTTGACCTGTGAGCAATAGACCGAAAGCCTATGGTAGTTTTGACGGGACCAAGAAGTACTGCAAGTTGGGGCAATTTGCAGGTTGGAAAGGTGGGCAGAGCGGAGCGCGCCCCCGCTCCAGCGTAGCGCCACTAACCTTCCTTTTCTTCAAGACAACACTGAACCGAGTCTGGATAAGAAAGTCTGCGTTTTTTCTAGCAGCGCAAGACGCTTCGCTGGAGCGGGGGCCGCGCTCCGCTCTGCCCACCTTCCCAACCTGCAAATTTTCTCAGCTTGAGTGGCCAATCCAATAATGAATGGCTTCGGTCTGGAGCGGGGGGCGCTCCGCTTTGCCACCTTCCTGACCTGCAAGTTACCGCAGGTACTTATTTGGGTTTTCAGATGAGCGCCGGCGAAGCCGCACTTCACTCCCCCAGAGCAGCATACTTGAAAAGCCGGAACCGATAGCGTTGCTGATCGCGAATTTTCTTGGCGATCGTACCGTGCAGATTGTCATCCCACCTTGTGTATTGCTCGATGAACCGGTTCGCCACAGCTTTGTCTCCTTGATGCTGCACTTCAAGAACTTTGCGCAGCAGCTTGCCGACTGCTTCGTGATACTTGTGGTAATGAATTCTCAGTTCTCCGTTTTCAAAACTCAATAGTCCGTTCTCCAAAAAGAAGTTCCATTGCATGAGTTGCATCGTGTTGTAAGGCTGGTCCCGCCGAGGTTTATTGTTCTGGATAACGCGCAGAATGCCGCTGGCATAAACGGAACGTAATTGCGCGTCGGTGTAGTAGTTTTTCTTTCGCAGTGCAGGGGCCACAAAGAGCGAGACGAGATCAGCCTTCATCTCCTCCATCGCACTCGAATCTTCCTGAAGAGCTGCATCCAGGTCGCGGCCGTCTCTAGTTCGGTCGACGCCGAGATAGTGTCCCACCTCGTGCCAGAGCGTGCGATAAAAGTTTCCGTCAGCACTTAAATCACTCTTATGCTCATCGGCTATCGCGGCTTCCCACGTCCGCGAAGTGCCCTGAAAGATATTCGGCTCGCGCATGATGTTTGCGCGCAAAAGGATCGTCCGTCCATAACGCCGCGCCAGGTAGCTCTCGTTAGGCAGGATTGTCGCAGTGTTTCCGCCGCGCGACTGACCAAAATCAGCAACGACGTCGTAGACGCCGACCGGTATGTCCTCTCTGATCTTTTTGTGATTCTCGTAGGGGAGTGAATCCTCCAGGTCCTGTAATCCGCGCATTGCCTGCCGCAGCGCCGTGGTTTCCTGCCGCCGCGTAGTCAAGAGACTGAAAGAGAAGAACGTCTTTACGCCGTATAGTTCGTCGTCATAGACCTCATACGAGCCGATCTGCGCGTTAAGATTCTTGAACTGTCCAGTGATCCAGGCTGCGTCGCCCGACTCATAGTCGTTGGATAACAAGTCGCGGGCGCGATTGCGCAGATAACGGGCGAATTCCTCATCATCCTTCGCGACCGCATCGGCCGCTTCGTTCAATAAGAAGTACCCCTTTAACAACTCCTCTGCGTAAGCTACGGAGTAAGGAACTGCATAAAAGCCATAGTCCAAAGTCCTACGTCCAATGTCCAATGTCTGGTGATCCGGCAATGGGTTTGTTCCTGACGTTGGACGTGGGACTTTGGACGTTGGACTTCGTGGAACCTTCGCGCTTTCTCGCGACATGTTTTCTAAGGCCTCCCGCAAACCCGGGTGGAGAGTATCCAGGACCGGATATCTTTTCAGAGTAGCCAAATCGTGCTGAACGTTTGCAAGCACAAGCTTCCGAACCACCGTGCGGAGATCCAGAATGCTGTCTCGCTTCTCAGGGTGTGTGGACAGGAACGCGTCGAGCTCCTCTTTCTTCACACTCCCGGGATAAACATTCTTCCCCGGCTTCACCTCTTCAACCGGCAAAAACGCCTCACGTTTATTGTCGAGGGTAGTGGCGATCGGCCCCTGATTCAGCCGAAAGAGAGTGAGCAGATTCTGGGTGGCAGCGCTCGAACCAGTGCGAGTGTCGAGCTGAACGAGATTCCGATACGCGGTCAGCACCTGCGAATGACGTTGCTGTTCAAAGAGGCTCTGAAAGACCTTTCCCACCTCGAGCAGCTTTACTACTGCCTTCCGCTCGCCCTCGCTTAAGTGCGAGACATCCGGCAACAATCTTATCGGTTCAGTTTTGTCGATAATCGGCTGGCTCTTCTCGAGTGGCCAGTAGGCCGCCGGCAGACGCGCGCGCGAGTTTGTTCGTGACCCCGTTTGTGCCATGGTGCCGGTAACGATCCCTATGATCAGGGCAAACGTAAGAAGTTCACTCAGCATAGAACCATTTCTTTTCCTGAACTCTGTGTCGTCAGTCAAGCTGTGAAGCCAGTCTGACCGGGCAGGTAAAAGAGTATAGCTCCAGGTGAGGCGAAGCCGAATCGTTGGACATTAGCTGCAGGTGTACTTAATCGCAATTGATCGTCAAAAGTTGGGGACCACTCCCCACGTTCACTGCAACGCTGATGACTACTTCTTTTGTAGGGCTTCCAGCGCCGCCAGCACTTCTTCACTGTTCGCCGCCGGTTTCACTTTCATGAAAACTTGAGCGATTTTCCCTTTTGGATCGATGACAAAGGTGTTGCGGGCCGAGAGTTTCATGCCGTTGTAGTCCATCACGGAGCCGTACGCGTCACTTACTTTGGCATCAGTGTCAGAAAGCAGTTTAAATGCCAGTCCTTCCTTGGCACAGAAACTCTTATGAGATTCCGCGGTGTCGACGCTCACTCCCAGAATCACGTCATTCAGGGATTCATACTTCGCCAGGTCGCGCTGGAAGTTACGCGCTTGCAGCGTGCAGCCACTGGTGAAATCCTTTGGATAAAAGTAAAGGACCACCCACTTACCGCGATAGTCCTTTAAGGCAGCCTGGTTGCCCTCGTTTGTTGCAAGTGAGAACTCCGGGGCAACAGCTCCTACAGTTGGTGCGTCCGTAGCACCGGCAGACCTAACCGCTATTAAACCAACTACCAACAGAGCGCAAATAAGAAGATATTTAGTCATTGATCGTGTTCACTCCTTTGCCGTTCATTATACTCAAAACGCTCAGATCGCAAAGCCAGCAGAATGTTAGTTAGTGCTCTGTTAAGAATGTTGCTACTCCGAGAGTATTTTTACCAGTCATTAGTAGTCCGATTGGGCCCATAGCAACAAAGAGCCAGCCAACCGCCTCTCGGATTATTCTCGTCACGATCTTCGGAATTGCGATAGCCTGATCAAGCGGCTCGCCTGACAAAAAGTGCCCCGGTTTAGCGCAACGGTATAAACGGCGTACGAGCCAATGCCAATTAGAACTAAGGAAGCAATAATTCTCGCCGTCATAAACTATGTTAGGCAGTATCCTATTTGATTTTTTCTTTGTGCCCTTGTCTGTTGTCAAGCAAGTCCGCAGTTTCTTGCCGCTTGAGCAATTGCGACCGATCTAAGCAATCCACGAAATCACACGAACCGCCACCAAATCTTATTAGCGTCATTTGGTGTCAGTTCGTGGATCGTCTCTTTAACACTCTCTTGGTTTGGGCCTGGAGACTTTCCGATCAGGCTTAGGTTGCGAATTGCGTTAACTCGCCCGGCTTGCGCAGCATCTTATTCACCTCACCCAGATGCGTCTCTTCTTCCGCAATCATCCTGCGAGCATACTCTTCCAGCAGCACGGATCGGTCGCGCACCAGCTCAAGCAGGTTCTTATATAGAATCAAACCTGCCTTCTCCGCTTCCAGTGATTCAAGCAAGATGTCGTTGATCCCGTGCTTGTGAGTTTCCAGCAGAGCGCCAATTTTTAGCGAAGGGTGATCTCCAAAATGAGTGACCAACTCGCCCGCCTGATTTGCATGCTCCAAACAGGTGGTTGCTTCACCGCGCAACCAGCTCGTTATAGGAATGCGGTTATGACCAAATACCATGAGCGCGTAGTGAGTGTATCGCACCACTCCCGCCAGCTCAGTTTCCAGGATCTCATTTAACAAATCGATAGCGGTCGCTTTATCAAACGGTTGCTCAGACATTGGCTCTCCCTCCCAGGTGACAGTTACTTTGATAGAGAATGGTGAATAGTAAGTGGTAAATCGTTAATGGTAAATACGAATGTACCGCGGATCTGCTGTTTACTCCTCTACCAAATCAGCGGAGATTGGTTCGGAACCAGAGCCAGACCCAGAAGCTATTCCTATCAACCTTTTAAGGTTGACCTCTTGCTCATCATTTAGGTCGACGAACTGCACACCGAAGCCAACGCCCGCGGTGTAGTGCCTAATTTCACCTTCGAGGTATAGAAAATCACCGTCTGGCAACAAAACGCGAAAGCCGACAATTTCGCCGCGCATCACTTCGCCAACGGTGTCCAGATAGCAACCGCCTTCGGAGAGGTTTGAAATTCTGGCTGGATGGTCGCGGTCCCAGCGCGCGTCCAGGCTAACGCTTAACCGCGGATTTGATCTTCTCTCATCGTCCATTCACCGTACTCCTACTCGGGCTGCGCCTGGGAGGCTGTGGGAGTCGTGAGGTGTGCTGGTTAAGACGGTAACGCAAGACTGAGCAGTAAACCTTGCTAGATGACCGCAACGATATGTCGAACAGTCGTCGGCAGTCAATTGTTTTTAGTATTGCCCTACTTCTGCTCTTACCGTTAGGATGCGAGGAGCAATCTTTAGTTTGATCAGGAAAGCGGAGAACCCATTCGAAATGGCCCTGGACGCTTCTCTTCCCGAGAAAACAACCGCCGAAATGGCACCGTCAACTGCAAGAGTCTACGATTATAAAATCTGGCAAGTCATCGGGGCCTCTGCGGTGGGAACCATGATCGAGTGGTACGACTTCTACATCTTCGGCAGCCTGGCCACAGTCATCGCGCCGCTCTTTTATCCTCAAGGCAACGACTCACTCGCTTTGATCGCTTACCTCTCAACCTTCGCAGTCGGCTTCGTCGTGCGACCGTTTGGCGCGCTCTTTTTCGGGCGCATCGGCGACTTGGTTGGTCGCAAGTATGCCTTCCTCGTAACGTTGCTGATCATGGGCGGAGCGACCGCGCTCATCGGATTCCTCCCCACCTATGCCACGATTGGGATTGCGGCGCCGATTATTCTGCTGGTGATCCGCATCCTGCAAGGACTCGCCCTGGGAGGTGAGTACGGCGGTGCTGCCGTCTACGTTGCGGAACATGTACCTGACGAGAAGCGCGGCTTCTACACCAGTTTCATCCAGATCACAGCGACGTTGGGGCTGTTTGTTTCGTTAGCGGTAATCCTGCTGGTCCAGAACTCGATGAGCCGGGAAGAGTTCAGCGCCTGGGGTTGGCGCCTCCCCTTCATTATCTCAATCCTCTTGGTCGGAATCTCACTCTACATTCGACTGCGCATGAAAGAGTCGCCCATCTTTCAGCACATCAAGGGCGCCGGCATGACCTCGGCAAAGCCTCTGAAAGAGGCATTCACCGAGTGGAAGAATTTGAAACTGGTTCTCATATCCCTCTTCGGTGCGACGGCCGGTCAGGGCGTCGTTTGGTACACCGGACAGTTCTACGCGTTGTTCTACCTTCAGGCAATCCTAAAGGTGAACGCTACCTCGGCAAACTACATTGTGGCCATCGCCTTGTTGCTAGCTATGCCCTTCTTCGTGGTTTTTGGTGCACTCTCAGACCGCATCGGCCGTAAACGAATTATGATGGTCGGGTGTCTACTGGCCGCCGTCTCTTACATCCCAATCTACAAAGCGATGCAGGCTGCCGCTGGTTCCAACGTAGTGACCGCGGTATCACGCAAGCATCCAGTCACAGGAGCAATCACACTTACGCCTCAGACAACGATCGACGGAGTCATGCAACCGGCATCTGAAGTTCTTCCATATATGGATCTCGGCACGCTTCTTAGCAGTGCAATAACTTTGCAGCTGGTCGGGTTGGTCTTCATCCAGGTACTCTTTGTGACTATGGTTTATGGTCCAATCGCCGCTTATCTGGTGGAGGCCTTCCCGGCGAAAATCAGATATACGGCGCTCTCCCTTCCTTACCATATCGGCAATGGCGTCTTCGGTGGCTTGCTGCCGGTCCTAAGTCTGTGGGTGGTTGCCAAAACAGGAAATATCTACGCCAGGTTGTATTACCCAATCTTCGTAGCCAGTCTCACATTTATCGTTGGATCGTTTTTACTGAAAGAGACGAGAAGTGTTCTGATATGGAAAGAGTTGGAAACAGATCGACCGGGTAAACCCACGAGCGACATCGAGGGGCCAGTCTAAAGGCCGCCTCGAGCCTGGCGTAGATAATAGAGGGGCGGACTTTCATTCCCTTTCTAACCCTGACTTAAATTGTTTTGTGTCCGCCATATTAAGCTCAACACGAATTGCCCGCGCACGAAAGAGTCCTCCATGCGCTGGCGTTTGATTCACAATTGTCTCTAAAGACTCAGGCGTGCTGTGCCAATGGCTCCCTGAACGTTTGGGAGAAAAATCTTGCCCGGCTTTATTGGAGGTGTGCAGCCCTCGGGCAGGTCGCCGTTGTCGGCGCGCAGGAACTGCCAGTCGTGAGGCCGCAGAGTAGCAATTAGTTCTTTGCGGGTCTTTATCTTCAGAGGCTTACCCATATAAATCTTGCCCATACGATTTAGATTCTTCTCAGAGATGGCTCCGGAGAACATCCAAAGCGGCCAAGTAAAGTTTGGTCCGTTGAGACGACGCAGCTTATAAAGCCACATTCCAATCGAACCTACACGCCACGCCGTTGGTCCCCACCAACTATACAGGCCCGGGCGCAGGTTCATCTTCCAACACTTCATCATCAACTGCCATTGCAGCGGCGTGAGCTGCTTTGTCTGGGTCACGCCGATCGCTTTCGCCATGCGCGTGTCGTGCAGCGGAGTGAAGATTGACGGAATGAGAAACGCAAACAAACCCCGGCGCTCCATCTCGTAAATGAGATCGAGCGTGTCCATCACGTCTTCATCAGTCTCGCCCGGATTGCCCACAATCAGCGTCATCGCGGGAAACCAGTTGTTCTCGTTCAGGACGCGCAAGCCCTCGAGCACGATGCTGGGCCAGTCGTCGATCTGGAACGGCACACCCTTGCTCGGCATGATTTGCTTAGCCATGCGCACCGAGCCTGTTTCCAATCCGATGAGCGGCGCCAAAGCCTTTTTCTCCGGATGGCTGCTCAGATACGGGAAGTGTATGGGGCTCTTCGGCAACAGCAACTCGGAGAGCTGCTTGATCAGCGTGGGATCCACCACCGCCGGCGCGATAGTGCTGTGACTCAGGACGTGTTGCTCGACACCCGGCGTATTAACAATGTCCGAGTAAAGATCAACCAGGGCTTCGCGATTAGGAAAGTAGAACGGTGTATCAGTATGCACCTGGCCCCAGATAAACATGTCCTCGGTGGCCAGAGATATCTGCTTATTTCCGTCCCGAACGTTCGCGCGCACGGCGCCCATAATCTTGTCTTTGGGGAGGTCGATTTGTGGGTTCAAATCCGGAACGCAAAATTTGCAACGGCGGCCACAGCCGGTAGTCATCTCAACTACGCCAAAAGTCGTTCGTGAGTCGGGAAACAGAATTCCTTCGCGATCCAGTGGATGTTTGACGTCAATCCGTCTGGGCAACTCCTCCTGGCGAACAGCTTTGCGGAAAAGCTCCAGCGTATCGACCGATTCGCTACGCCCTTCAACGACACAATCCACACCGAGTTCTGTGAATGTGTCCGTTTGTGTAATCTGCCAACCGCCGGATCCGCCCACAATAACTTTAAAAGTGTTCCGGTAGGGACTTGCTTTGATGCTGTCAAACAGTTCGCGCGAATAGTGGGAATTGATCGGCATCCGCGACGAGCCAAAAATTGAGGTGTAAACACCGGCTGCGAATGTCACGCCCAGGGGATTGTGGGTAGATACAGCAACTACCCGAGTTCGTGGCCCAACAAATTTATGAAGATCTTCACGGAAACAAGCCACGATATCGTCAGGTTTATATTCACGCAGGAGGGATGTTTCAACCAATCGCACTCCCGCCGGCATGTAGCGCGCGGAACTGTCCTCGTTCTTCTCGAGGTCGCGCCACTTGGGGTACTTCTTGTTAATGACGCCTTCCATCCAGATGGGCAAAGAGGCCATTGCCATTTGAATGAAATATCCGGCATGGTCAATTGCTTCCGTGAGCGGCGCGGTGAGGACGATTAGCTTTCCGCCATCCTTGGGCTCAGGGTGGGCTACCTGGGAAACCACATCTTTCCCCTTCCCTTTACGCTGTCCGTTCCCATTTCCATTTCCGTTTCTGTTCTGATTTACGTGAGGGCTAACAAATCTCATCAAAATTCTCCCAAAATAATTTAAGAACCCCCAAGCGCGTCTGTCGAGCCGCGCTATGCTTGTTTCAGTATTCAATTGTCCCTTAGGTTAAGACTACTAGAGCTTCTGTTGGAGCGGTCCGGTAAAGTAGCTAACGCTCAAAGCTGCACACACTACTTCAATTGCGGAAGGAATTCAAGTAAAACCTTAAGAAAGTGCAGTTAACAGACTGGGACCAGTTCGCGATCTTGCTAGAAGAATGTTCCGTGAGAATCCGAGATGTGGAAGCCGAGGAGCCAAGAAGAACTACATCTTCGTGGCTATGAGATTGCTGAATCAACAGTGGAGAAATATCCTGGTCAATCCTGGGGCGTCCGACTCCGCCAGCTTTGGCGCCAATAGGGCAATTAGACCTCTCTTAGGCAGCGGCAGGTACGTCAACGATCTAACGGTCCTGTCGAATTAACAAGGCGAGACTAACATTGAGGGCGGGGCGGCCCCTTTTTTGGATAGCGCGCGTCGAAAGCCAATGCGACGCCGCTTCTCAAGGGCTGACGGAGAACCGCGCGCCGTTCTGCTCTTCAACGCAGATCTTGTCCGCCAGCAAGCCTCCGCCGTGACTTTGCTCTACGCGGATATAGTTCAGTTGATACGGAAAGTTGGTCTCATTCTTCAGGTCGGCCAGCGTGAGACTCTGCATCTTCGAGGTGTCTACATACCGAGTCCACGAACCCGGATTGAAGTAGCCACCGTCGGAATTTCCGGCGGCACCGCGCCACTCATCCGGCTGATGCGTGTGCCCGAAGATCACGACCTCCGGCCCACCTTCCTCAAACAAATATTCCTTCGCTGCGGCCTGTAGATCTTCCTTATCTTTCGCCATCCCAGAACGGACGATTTGAAGCGTGAACTCGTCCGTACCTAGCGTCGACGGCTCGAGGACGTCAAAAGCCGGCTGCCACTTTTCAGGCGAGACTTTGACGATCACTTCCTTGAGAAACTCGAACACGTCGCCTTCAGTCTGCAGATTCTGTTCCACAGTCTCAGCGGTCGCGTCAGGATCACGCACTTCGCGTAAAGCTCAACCATCTGAATCTGGAAATCCCCGTTGTTGGCCAGCTCGATGCGGACGAGGTTGCCGATATCCATCATCGCTGCTCCGCTGTTGTTGCCCACCCCCAGCGCCACGAGGGGATTTGTACCAGCTTCAATCATGTGCCCGTGCCCGATCATCAACCGGTTGTCATAGCGAAAATAGTTGGCGCTTCCGGTGGCGAACGCGATCGGCCCGCCGACCTTGCGCAGCTCGTCCTGCACGCGCGGCCAGTAAAGATCAACATCATGGTTGCCCGCGGCGAGTGTCACGCGATTACCGTCAGCCTGAAAGCGTTTCAGCGCGTCGAAGACGTCTTCGTGACCTTTTGTAATAGCGGCGAGCTTCTCCAACGACTCCGCCTCGGAGCACCAATACTTTGATGAACCGAGCGTGTAGACGTCGGGCCTCACCTGTGCAAATTCAAGAAAATCACCGTTGATGAAAAGCTCGACCTTTCCGTCTTTCGCCTCCGGGATTCCCTCGATGAACTTGCTGAACTGCTGATTGTGATAGACGTGGTCGTCGCCCGGATCGTCTGCGCCGCCCACGGCGAGGCACGCCCGAAAGGTACCTAACACAGGTACCTCATGTTCTTCACGCTTCAAGCAGAACCTTTGGATGATTTTTTGCTATCGTTAGCAACTTGAGGGCTGCGTCAACCGTTCTCGCGACCTTGCTACTAAGCCTGGACCGTCTTGGGGCTGATGTTAGACCGCATCGGGTGGCACGAACCCCGTGCGACGCAGTGTTGCGACAGCTTCGCGGGCTGACGAATTCATGTCACCACCTTCCCTGGGGTTTGCGCCCCAGGCTTTATGCTTTCGCCTGCTATCGCAGCCTGGCTACTCGCAACTGGCGACGACTTGTTGTTGATGGAGCACTCAACCTTGTCAGGTTAGAACCTATGCTACTGCGATGCTTGTTGCCGCAGGATACGGAGTGTAATATCTCCAGCGCTGAATCGATGGCTCCCGCAAGGCTTCGTTAACAACTCCATTCGGCATCATTATTACCAAGTCGGTAAAATTTGAATGGATGCCACGATAACCCGACCATCCACCATGCCCGCGCTTGCCGCACGAGCGCGCCGGCGCATCATGCGTCGCATCCTGCCTTACCTCTTTTTCCTTTACATCATTGCTTTTCTGGACCGCGTTAACGTTGGCTACGCCGCCCTCGAGATGAGCAAAGATCTGGGCTTCTCCGCGGAGGTGTACGGTTTCGGCGCCGGTATATTCTTCATCGGCTATTTCCTGCTCGAGATCCCCGGCAGCCTGATTGTGGAACATTGGAGTGCGCGAAAGTGGATTGCGCGGATTATGATCACCTGGGGTCTTCTGGCGATAGGCATGGGCTTCATTAAAACGCCCATGCAGTTCTACATTGTTCGCTTCTTCCTGGGCGCGGCCGAGGCTGGCTTCTTTCCTGGCATCATCGTGTATCTCAGCCATTGGTTTCGTTATGCCGATCGAGCCAAGGCTGTAGCTCTCTTTATGGCCGCCATACCGATCTCCAATATTATCGGCTCGCCACTCTCAGGTTTGTTGTTGGGAATAAATTGGCTCGGCATCAGGGGCTGGAGCTGGCTTTTCATTTTGGAGGGACTGCCCGCAGTAATCTTTGGCGTCGTCACAATCTTCTATTTAACAGACAGGCCCAACCAGGCTCGCTGGCTGCCGGATGACGAGCGCGAATGGATCACAGCAGAACTGGAGAACGAGAAGAAAGCAAAACTGCAATCTAACCCGTTGCGCATAGCAACCGCCTTTAGACATCCCGAGGTCCTACTGCTGACGCTTGCTTATTTCCTGGTAGTTACCAGCGCTTATGGTCTGACCTTCTGGCTGCCAACTCTTGTGAAGCAGGCGTCCGGTTATTCGAACATTGGAGTCGGCTTCCTCACGGCCATACCGTGGTGCCTGGCATTGCTGTGCATGGTGCTAAATGGATGGTCCTCAGATCGAACTGAAGAGAGGCGCTGGCATACAGCCGTGCCCGTAATGTTTGGAGCGATGGGACTGTTGTTAAGCGCAGTGTTGGAGCAGACGCCGGCTATTGCTATTGCAATGTTGTGCGTGGCGTGCGCCGGATTGAGCTGTTATCTACCCGTCTTTTGGACCTTGCCAACCAAGTTCCTCACCGGCTCAGCCGCGGCGGCCTCCATCGGTCTAATAAACTCAGTTGGTAATCTGGGCGGATTCTTCGGACCCTATGTCACTGGATACATAAACACGGCAACCGGATCTTTTTATGGTGGCATGATTTATCTGTGTTGTTCAGCAGTGGCGGGTTCCCTGGTTACTCTGACGCTGCGGCAAGCACGCAAACAAGTATAGGAACGGTCACACCGCGGGGTTAGCGCGGATCGAATGAAGGTTTCGGGCCTCACCGACGATTCAACACATGTGAACTAAGGTTTCGTGATCGTGAGGCCGGTCACCGTCAACGGACGCGCAAATCACACGTGCAATTCAAACAACGCGACAGGTGAGCCAGGATGACGTTCAACTGAACTAACGTGAACCCGCTGACCACTACGTTTTGCGACGGATCGAGTAAAGCCGCTGTTCCGTTCGTATCAACAAGCGGTCACCCACCAGCGCTGGAGACGCCTGCGCCATATCGTCGAGTGCATTCACGTGCAATAACCGGAACTCCTCGCCCGCTGCGATCACGAACGTCTGGCCTTCCTCGCTCAGGCAGAACAGCTTGCCGTTGTAGGCCCAGGGCGAGGTCGTGAAAGCCGTTGCCATCGGGTCAATCCGTGTCTTGTAAGTCTGCTTCCCAGTCTTCGCGTCAAAGCGGTTCAGGATGCCGGTCTCAGTGAGTGTGTACACAGCTCCCTCATAAGCCAGGGCCGACGGCAGATAAGTCCCACCGCGCGCTTGCGACCAAACGACATACTCGTTCGAGGTCTGATCTTGTCCTAAAGAAATGTTGCCTACGGCGCCGGGGCGAATTGCGAACAACGGACGTCCTCGACCGCCGTCAATATAAAGTAATCCGTCATAAGCGAAGGGCGTTGGAATAGGCGTCGCTGCCATTCCCGACATACGCCACAACTCTTTGCCTGCCGGGTCGTAACTAACGACCTTTCCTGGTCCAATCGTCACGATCTCTGTGCGCAGTGCGTGCCGCCAAACAAATGGCGTGGCCCATCCTGACCGCTGCTGTGGCTGTCCACTTCCACTGAGGTCGCCGAGGTTCCGATTCGTGCGCCAGACCTGCTTGCCTGTTTGTTTGTCGAAGGCGGCGATGTATTGCTGTTTCTCGTTATCGCTCACGATAACCAGCAGGTTCCCAGCCAGCGCTGGCGAACTCCCCGTTCCGAGGTCGAGGTAAATGGGATTCGCTTCAAGCGGCGTGGTCCAGGCGAGCTTCCCCTTGACGTCAAACGCCCATAACCCGAGATTCGCCACATACACGTAAACGTGCCGTCCGTCGGTCACTGGGCTCTCTGAAACAAAGCTGTTCTTGCGATGACGCCCGCCGGGCGGTTGCCCGGTGTGGAACTCCTTCTTCCATTCCACCTTGCCGCTTTTCAGGTTCAGGCAATAAAGAAAGTAGTGAAGCATCACCTCGTTCGGTAGTTCGATGTCGCGTTCCGTCACGCGTTTCAGCACCTCTTTCATCGGCACTCCCTGTTTTTGCAGTTCAGCGACGTACTCGTTGCTGTATTCGGTGCCAGTCTTCGGTGGCTTCGACTTGCCCTCCGTCGTTACGGTGGTTACGTACACCCTACCGCCGGTTACGATTGGCGATGACCACCCGCGTCCTGGGATCTCTTGCGACCACTCCACGTTCTCGGTCTTCGACCAACGTTCGGCCAGGCGCGCATGCGTTCCCACAGGATTTGATTCCGGCCCGCGGAACTGCGGCCAGGCCGTATCCTGGCCGTGAACTGGGAGTGACACTAACAACAGCGCACACGCCAGGCCGATCAGGCGCCGGCTGATTAGGCGCAATAGAATGTAAAGGCTTTTTGGTGTGCGATTATTTTCTAGTTTGGACCAAAGTGTATTCATAATCTTCTCGTGTGTTTTGCTAAGGTTGAGTTGCATGTATATACCACGAATTTACAGATGTGACCTAAATCCGTTGACCGTGACTCTGTGCGGGTTCGACCTCTGCGCAACAAAACCTTACAAGCATAGATGGGAAATAACCCCAGGCACGATCCTGTCCCGCTATCGCATATTTCGAAACTGGGTGCGGGTGGCATGGGCGAAGTTTACCTGGCCGAAGACGCAAAACTCGATCGCAAAGTCGCATTGAGGATTCTGCCTGAAGGGTTGGCTACGGAAGGCGAACGAATGGGTCGCTTCGTGCAGGAAGCGAAGGCGGCTTCTGCCCTCAACCATCCGAACATCATCATGATCTATGAAATTAGCGAAACCGGTAACAGGCACTGTATCGCCGCCGAGTACGTTGACGGCCAGACTCTGCATAGTCGTTTAAATGGCGGGCCAATGTCGCTTACTGCCGGTCGTTACGCTGAAAGCGTTGGCTAATTCCAGCCCAGGGTTGCGCTCTGGCAACCCTGGGACCACGCGTCTCAGTTTTTTGAAGACGCAACTCCTTCAGAGTTGCGAAGAAATTTCTTGAGGATTCGTGAACCCAGGGTTTCAAAGCAAACCTGGTGCTGGAATTGGCCAACGCTTTAGGTAAAAGCTGGTAAAATCACCAAGCTTTTTCGAAAACCAAATCGGAGGCCACCCTCACATGGCTCAATCACTCTCACGTCTCTGGACGCACCTCATCTTCTCAACAAAAAACCGCTTCCCGTTTCTTAGCGACAAGACAATACAAAAAGACATGCATGGGTATCTTGCAAAGATGCTCCGGGAACAGGATTGCGAAACACTGATCGTCAATGGTGTTGAGGATCATGTTCACACACTGTTTGCACTTTCGCGCACGCATTCCATTGCGTC